>Ga0302046_10006405_pt1 | contig 10272 bp, 4 predicted proteins | sample RVTome_11_FD_200261 | JGI IMG/M metagenome (GOLD analysis project Ga0302046, IMG submission 200261) | Soil microbial communities from uranium-contaminated site in the Upper Colorado River Basin, Wyoming, United States - RVT147D111 (version 2) ... | reverse complement strand
AAAAAGTCGCACCGTGCCATCGAGGCTCGAACAAACAAGGAAGCGTCCGTCATGGCTGAATGACAAGCTGTTGATATGGTTTTGTCCCGACTCGATGAACCCGATGAAGCGGATGCTATCGAAGTCCCACAAGACGATCTGCCCGTTGTCGTAACCGGAAGCAAGCAGTTTACTGTCATCGGTCATCGCAAGCGCGTTGACCTGCCTCCCGGCATAGACGAACGACTTCATCAAATCGCCCGTCATCAGGTCCCAGCATTTGATCGTATCCGATGCTCCTCCGGCAATGAGGTATCTCTCCAACGGATCGAAGATGATGTAGCGCGCGCTGTACTCTTCAGAAATGACGAAAGCATCGGTGTTCGACATTGGCGTTGAGTAAATCGCCTCCGCAGTGACGACCGCTATGTGGAGCCCTTGCGGACCGTAGAATGTGGCGAGACCTTCCTCTTCCAGCATCGCGTAGTACTCTTCGAAGTATTGCCCGGTAGCGGGGTCATAGAACAACATCTCCTTGCCCTCGACCACCATCAGCAGCGTGCCTGACGGATGAAATGAGACCGAGTAGAAATCATTGCCGTTGCATTTTGCTTTCCAGATCACGGTATCCTCCGCCATATCCCAAACAACGATGAACGAATCGGTCGCTACGGTAGCCAAGTACCTTCCAAGAGTGTCGAAGTCCATGAGCGTGATGAAGCCATCGTGCTCTTTCGGGCGATTCAAATCCCCGGTACGTCCGCTCCAGATGTTGAGGTAACCACCGATGCCATTGAACACGAGCTTATCACCTTGTGGAGTGAAGCGCACATCGCTTGTGTACTGCGACTGGCCGATGACTTCACTGACGACATCGCCGGTGAAGTAGTCGAGCAGCAGGACCCGATCTTCGAGGGTAACGCCAATGTGTTTCCCATCAGCCGTGAGCGCCATGCCAAGAGGCTCCTCTTCATAGTAACTAAGCAGCCGGGAGAACTGCAACGAGTCGAGACTGAGTGCAGCGATACCTCCCTTGTACCAGAAGACAAATTCATTGTGAGTGGGCGAGTAATTGATGTCGGAACCTTCCCAAGCTTTCGTCATGTCCATGCTATCGAGGTCAATGATGCCGATGGCCTTTGCCCCGGTATTGAAGTCTTCGAACTCACACATCAGGTAACGATCGTCAGCCGAGAAGATCATTTCCCAAACCGCCATCTCCGCGGGAATGCTGACTACCTCCTCCCCTTCCTTACGCAGATCCCAAATGACAACCTTGTTATCGGAGTACTCATACGTTGCCCCGGCAAGCCACTCGTGATTGCTGGCGAAGGCGAGTGCATGGCAGCGCGTTGCCCCTTCTGAGAATCTTGGAAACAGGAAGTCCTTACCCGGAATGGGATTCAGTACGGTGATCATGCTGTCGGTTGCAAATGCCAGCGTTGAATCCATTCCATACGCCAGTCCTGTCATCTCGAGGCCGTAGCCAAGCGAAGTGAACCTCGACTCGCCGGTGGCGATGTTGTACAACTGGTAATTGAAGACCTTCTCTTCCTTACCGCCTGCAATCAGTGTGCGTGAGCTCGGTGCAAACCGCACTTCGTACATCTCGTTGTTCGTGCTGATGTTGCGAATGAGATGACGTGTCCTGAAGTCCCATATCTTGATGTTGCGGTCGGGGCCGCACGTGGCGATGAACCGGCCATCAGGGCTGAAGTCGAGATCGGTGATGTAAGAGAGATGGCCCGCTGTGACAACGAGTTCCGGTCGTTGAGCGGCTATCCACGTGGATGCGACACAAGCCGATATTAGGAGAATGATTCTGACGCGGATCACGGGCAGCGAAGTTACTTGCGGGGGGAGAAGTGGTTGGAACCGACTTCTCGGTTCATTTAGTATGAGTACGAAACGGGTCAGTCTTCGACAGGCTCAGACTGACAGTGCGACCTACTCCACTACAATCCTCCACGATGTCGTTCCTTCAGATGAACTCAACCTAACCACATAGACTCCCCCAGGTGCCTCGATGAGCGAAACCGGGAACTCTGCAACCTTCCGGTCAGCAACTGCGGAGTAAATCAATCGTCCGCTGACATCGAGCACATCCAGACGAGCATCGCTCCTCAATCCATACGGCATCCTGACGACAAATGATCCATCGTTCGGGTTCGGGATGATCTCAAAGGTGATGATGCCGGGATCTACAACCCACACCTCTGAGCCTTCCACAATCACAGTTTGGATGGTAGTATCCGAGCCACATTCGTTGTGGGCGATGAGTGTAACCATGTAGGTGCCGCCTCCCGCATAGAAGTGTGCCGGTTCCGGCAAGTCTGAACTATCGCCATCCCCAAAATCCCAGAAGTAGGAAGTCGCGCCTGTGGAAGCCTGACTGAAAACCACACCGACTACGTTGTTGACGTAGTTGAAGCTCGCACTTGGCCGCGCCTTCACATTGACGACCTGGTTTATCGTCCCCGTGCCCAGCGCATTGCTCACAGTCAGGTTCACCGTCTTGTTGCCCGATGATGAGTACGTGACAACATGAGGTCCTTGGGTATTGGCAGTGGCGGGCGTTGCACCGGTTCCAAAGTCCCATGAGTAGGTCTGCACTGCACCAACGGAATTGTCAATCAAGACAATGGGTGAATCAATGCATTGCGTTCCCGTGTACGAGAACGCAGCCGCCGGAGCGCCAAACTCGAAAATGCCAATGTCATCAATGGCCATATCACTCCTGGCTCCGGTGCCGGTTATCCCGCGAAACCTGATCTTGATGGATGAGCCGATGTAATTGCTCAGGTCAATCGTATCCACACGCCATAGGTTGCCGAGGTTGCCAGACTTTGTTGTAGTGACATCCAAATCCCAGTTTGCTCCTGAGAGAATATCCACGTGCAACGCGCCCATATCCTGTCCCCACAAGTGATACCAGTATGACAGCCTCGGTGCTGTTACGTTGGTCAGGTCAATGCACGGGCTGATGAGGTCGGCTCTCCGGTTCGTGCAGCTATTTGATGCTTCGAGATACAAGTAGTATCCACCCGATGTCCCCGGGTTATGATCTAAGCTCGGACCCGTGTTGTTCGTTGGAGTTCCATTCGCATCAACACGCCAGTCAATGTCGTCCGCTGCTCCGTTAGTCACATTCACCCAACCATTGGTCAGGGCGCAAGTGGTATTTCCGCAGTTGCCCGCTGTGCTGCACGAGTTGTTGGATTCGAAGTTCTCATAGAAAGGAATGGTCGCACCAACACCAATCGCGATGTGAGCTAACTTGGTGATGGTATCACTTCCGAAGGGGTTCGATGCAATGAGCGTCACATCGTAGTCACCAGCTGCATTGAACTGCACCACCGGATGCTGCGAGTTGGCATTCGTTCCGTTGACGAAGTTTATAGTGGGAGGGTCGAATTGCCACTCCCATGATAAGACCGGATTCAATGAAGCGTCACCGAACTGAATCGCCATGCCCTCACAGTTGGTGGTGGCATCCTCGGTGAAATTCGCTGACGGTGGAGCCTGCAAGTCAATCACAGCAATCGCATCAATCGCGATGTCGCTCGTCCAGCTCGAACCGGTATTACCCCTGAAGCGCACCGCAACTACCTGACCCGTGAAGGCAACAAGATTGATTGTATCCACGCGCCATTGATTACCCTGGCTTCCCGATCTACTCCAAACACTTTCAAACAACTGCCCGTCAGCGATAATGTCAATGTGCAGGTCGGCAATGGTCGCCCCATTCATGTGGTAGGCGAACGATAACACGGGTAGTACTGTGCCGCTCAAGTCAAAGCACGGTGACAGCACCATTCCCGTCCGGTTGAAACATGATGACGCTTCAAGATAGAGATACTTGCCGGCCGATGTTCCGATGTTGAAGTCATTGCTCGGACCCGTTCCGGTGGTCGGGGTGTTACTGAAGAACGTTTGCCAGTCGATCTGGTCCACTACTCCGTTGGTGTTGTTCATCCATCCTGCTGTTAGGTTGCAGACTGCACTTTCACAGTCCATCCCAGGGTTGCAGTTGGTGAATGACTCGAACGTCTGTGTGTATGGCAGGGACGCGATGAGTGTGCCAGCAATCACGTTCACCGTAACCGAAGCGGTATCGTTGTCGGAATCGGTATCTCCCGGATAAGCAGTCCACACCACCAGATCGTGCTGACCGACGGTACTCAGATCAACCTTCGCGCTGAAGGTGAACGTATCCTTCTCCGATGGCGCCAGAGTTCCAGGGTATGTCTCGGTAACCGCGGGTCCCCCGTTCAGCGAGTAGCTCACCGGAATGTTGGTAAGGCTGTTCGTGGCTGAGTTTTCCAGTTCAATGACAACACTGACTGAATCCGCTCCCATGCAGTCCGGAAGAAGCCCTGCGGCAGGACTGAGTACTTGCGACAGTGCAGCATCGTTTGGTGTCGGGCAAGCGGGCGCAGGCCCTTTCTCGATGGCGATGGCTCTGAGACCTTTTGCATTTCCCGGACCGTAAGCGCGAACAGATAACCACTCCGTATCGGAAGGCTTCACTCCAAGGACATCGAAGTTGGTACTCGTGGTGAAGCCAACCGAATCCATGTACTTCATTCCCAATCGGTATACCTCGTAACCGGTTGCACCCGGAACGGCATCCCACGCCAGGCGGGTGAAAGTCGGGCAGACCTCATCGATGACCACATTCTGCGGCACCCCGATGATGCTGAAGTTTTCATCACTCATGTCGGACTGAACGCCTCGCAATACCCTTACCCTCACCTGGCCTGAAAGTGCAGCCGGAACCGTCCACGCCCGATGCCGGAGGCTTCCATTGACCGTAGTGGAGATGTTGTTCCAAGTCGCACCGTTGTTAAGCGAATACTGCAGCGTGAAGTTGCCGCTCGTGCCGTACGCCTCCCACCGGATAAGCTCAGTCTCCCCCGGAACAAATCCCTCTCCTCCATTGGGATAGGTCACTGTGATCTCATCGGTGACAAACTCATAGACGATCCAATACTTCTGCGGCCCCTGCGGCACCGATGTTCCGCTTACGAGAAGTTGATAGCTGCCTAATGTGGGGTTGTCAATGGTCACCTGCTCAACGTTGTTGAGCGTATCAATAGCCCGAACCGCAGGATTGTTTAGTGTCCCTGCATTCGGTGCTGGATTGAGAACCCACGGATTGAAGGTGTTGATTGACGGATCCACCACACTGAAATCAAGGTTGTTCACCAGCGCTTTTGATGCGACCGTGCTCCCTTCGTAGTCGAGCCAGTAGCACATGACGCGCAGCTGGGAAATACCCGCAGGGACACTCAGGTTGTGGACGTTGTTCCCCCCGTTGCTGATCGTACCACTTAAGTAGCGATTCATTTCGAGCGTCCTCACGGATTTGAACCCGTTGATCCGGCCATAACCATAGCGATAATCTGGGCCCGGGTTACCGAGATCTTCTGACGTGTTCAGGATGCATGCCTTGATCAATGCAGACTCCGGATCGGCACCACCATTCAATTCGCGGTATGCTTGATACAACTGCGCAACTACTCCGGCTACCGATGGTGATGCAGCCGATGTACCTCCGCCTACTTGGTAGGTGTTGGGTCCATCAGTGGAGAGTTGATCGAAGCCATTGGCGCAAACATCGGGCTTGATGCGTCCGTCCGCAGCCGGCCCACGGCTACTCGAGTTCTCTAATGCATCAATGTTGTTCAGATTGCCGCAAGCGATGACGTTCTTGCCTTGCTTGTAGCCTCCGGTAACGTTTCCCCAGCCGGCTCCTGCTCCATAACCACAATTGTCGGAGCCTGCGTTGCCCGCTGAGAAGACATGGATGAGCGAAGGATTCTGCCGCAACATCTGGTCACCGTCGCGCGCGCTGGTGTTGTATCCTGCATTGCACCCCTGACTGTATGACGTAGAAGTAACCATCACCCCGAAGTTGTTGTGCAGGTTAGGTGCATCGGTGATATGCTCATAATTGCTGATGCTATAATAATGAAGGAACAAGCCAGATGCATGTCCTTTGATACGTGGATCAATGTTTCCCGCTCCCATCATGATGCCCGATGTCATATCTCCGTGATTTCCGGTCGAAGCGCCCGCGTTGCTTTGATCAAGTCTTCCCTGATAATCAATGTGCGGCCCTATGATGCCGTCATCACCAATCGCTCCGCTCACTCCGGTGCCATCGTAATGGCGACCGGTGGCGACCGATGCATCGAGCATGTTGGAGCGATGCAGGCTGCGCGCTTCCGTGTCATCGTGCACGGGTGGAGGTGATGGAAGCTCAAGACTGAGCACCCACTTCATTTGCGCCAGTTCATCAATGCGGTTGGGATCAATGGCTACCGTTATGCTACTGCCATAAGCACCGACTTCAATCACCGGAACGCGCATCGTCTGTAGCTCCCCAAGCACGTGCACGGGCAGGATGTTCTCGAAGTACTCGATGACTACCATGACACGCTCATCGGACATCGCCCATTCGGGAAACGGACGCTCCGACAATTGCGGATGAATCTTGTGATGCGGTGCAAGTGTCATCACCGCACGCACACCGAAGTCATTAAGAGCTTTGAACTCAAAACCCAATGGCAATGAGAGGATGTAGGTGTTGTTGGGAATGTACCCGAGTCGCTTTACCCCAAGAGATTCAATCATCATCCACTCCACATCGGATGGAATGGAGATGAACTGAACGAGAAACCATGCGCTGCCCGCCAGACATTGTGCTTCGGTGACAGAAGCGGAGTAAAACTCCTCCTCGTAATTCGGCTGAATGGCTTCGGTGCCGGAACGGAAGAAGATGCATTCTTCGCACCCGCGGGAAGGATTGCTTTGTGCCGATGAGAAGAGCGTGCAGGCGAGCACGACAAACAGCAGGGCGAGTTTTCTCATGGTTCGAGTGGAATTGGGAGAGCCGAAGTTAGCCGAATTTCCCATCAGCCGACCTTGATGCGAATGATGCCCTCTGAGACACTGACAGGAAATGTCTGAAGGGGTTCGGTTGCCGGAAGCTTCACCGGCTCACCCGTTGACCGGAACGTGCTGCCATGACAGGGACATTTGAGCAACCGTGCACCGGGTTCGAGCTCGCAACCTTTGTGGGAGCACTTGAGCAACACCGCGTAGTAGTGGCCATCCTTCACACTGATGTACAGCGGGAAGCCATGCCGGGTTTCAGGGATCACTGCGAATCCGACTACATCGAGTTCACCGGCTTTGATCTGCATGTACTCCCCCTCACGCTCCACATCTTTCACCACATGGATGGCGGTGCCGCAAGCCGCTAGCAGAGTCGGGCCGGCGGCACATGCGCACAGCATGATGCCGCTGTCTTTGATGAAGGTTCGTCTTTGCATGGTTGCGAAGATGCCAAAGTGAGACGTCTTGGGACGGTCGGGTCTGGACTATTGTTAAATTTGCCTAACCACAAAACCACTGTACTATGAATCGAATGCTACTCGCGCTGGCAACGGCAACATGGACAACGCTCCTTTGTTCCCAAACCACTTTTCTGGATGACTTCGAGAGCTACAATGTGGGGGAATACCTCGGCGCGGTCTCACCTGATTGGACGACTTGGTCCGGTACAACCGGAGGTATGGAGGATGTACAAATCACCGCTGCCGATGCTCACAGCGGAACGAAATCCATCTACTTCAGTTCCACCGACTCGAGCGGTGGCCCCCAGGATGTAGTGTTACCTTTCGGTGCGGAATACGACAACGGCGTATTCACTTTCGAAATGTGGATGAAGGTGGAAGCTGGAAAGGGCGGCTATTTCAACTTCCAGGCTGATGACATCGTGGCGCAGAGCTGGGCCGTGGACGTTCTCTTCCTCGAAACCGGCGCCGTGGATGTGCAAAGCCAGCAAGCTCAGGTCATGTCTGGGGCTTATCCCACCGACACCTGGTTCAAGGTGAATTGGAATATTAACCTAAGTACAAACAACTGGCAACTGCTCATCAACGACATACCTCTCGGATCATTTGCAAACTCAGACAATAGGATCGCTTCTCTAGACCTATATCCCGTGAATAGTCAGGGGAATAATCTGTCGGGATTCTATGTGGATGACGTGAGCTACACGCATACGCCTCCGGCTCCGCCAATCGGTGTCACCGCGGTTCCCGGTGAGACTTTCAGCATGACTCCTAATCCGGCCAGTGATTGGGTTGTGCTCACCTTCGAAGCCGGATCGGAGGCTGAGGTGATGGTTACGGATGTGACTGGACGGATCGTTGGTAATCCGAAGCTGCCAGCCGGTAGCAAGCAAATGCGCATCGATGTTGGTCAGTTCTCGTCAGGGCTTTACACCGTTCAAGTGCGGTCCAATGGCAATATCGAAGCACGTAAGCTGATCATGCGATGAAGGTGGGGCTTAGCTTCATGAAGACTCTTCCTTCTCGACAAAGCTAACTCCGTAGTTCTCAAGCTCATGAAGTACCGGCTCATAGAACTCACTCATTACCGGAATATGCACCCCACGCGATTCGATCTTCCCAAGCATCATCAACTTCACGAAAATGCCCAGCGGCAGTCCCACCAGCTTTGCCATTGCAGTGCGACGGCTGTCTTCTCCTTTCATGACCAGCGATGAGGTGACTTTCTTCCGCAATCCATCCCGTTCACACTCGATAGCGTGGTGCATCACGACCAGGTCGTGGTCGTTCTCCTTGAGCTCCCACTTTCGCAACAACAGGTCAAGGAGCATTTCGGCAGGCGAGCCGATCTTCAGATGAATCCGTTCGTCCGAAAAGATGCCAAGCCACCGAAGTTTGTCCATCACCGGATCGTCCACGGTAATACCGAGGAATGAGGCCAGCCGCTTTTCGCGCGTGGCACCCGGCTCACCGTCCGGGACTGCGGCCAGATAGGCCTCCAGCAACTTAGCGTAGGTAAACTGCCCGAGTTCAAGAATTGGATAGCTGTCGTCCGTCCAGCCCAATTGGACGAATGCGTGCCATGCCCGGGAGTAACCGGGGTATCGCAATGTAAACCGAATCAATGTCGAGGCATCGTGAAGTCCGTACTGATCTCTGTATAGCAGTGAGTCACGGTTGATATATGCCTCCAGTTGTCCTACACCATCCACACTCAAAGGATGTGTATGGAGGAAGAGCCGGTTATTCGGGATGTACTTGTACTGTCCGTTGAAGAGATACTGTGCAGTGCCCTTGCCGGCGGTCACTACCTTCCATGGATTCCAAGTGAACTTGTATTGCCATGGGTTATCAATGCTCTCCGGAGCAATAAGCCCTCCGGTATATGAGCGATAGGAAATGATCTTATGGCCGCTCGCCTTCAGTCGCTGGATGATGCGCATGGACGACATGTGATCTATGCCAGGATCGAGACCGAGTTCGCCCATCATGAGTATCTGCAGGTCACGTGCTTCCGTATCGAGGCCGAGCAGTTCCTTGGAAAGATAGGATGCAGTGATCAGGTGTTTCTTGAACCGCACACAGTCCTTCACCGCGAGGTAGTGGTACTGCACCGGCAACAACGAGATCACGATGTCTGCACTGCGCACCAGTTCCCTGCGCCTCGGCACATTCCGCACATTGAGCTTTAGGGCTTTGCCTGCGGGGTGGTTGCCAACCTTGCGCTTGGCCAGCTCAAGGTCGATGTCTGCCACGTTAAGCCGCCAGCCCTGCTGCGTGGCCTGCTCAAGCAGGTAATCAATGAGTACCGTAGCACTGCGCCCCGCGCCAAGCAGGAGGATGTTCTTCATCGCGCTCAAGTGGTTGCAAATGTATCAGTCATATCCCGTGGTTATTTTTGGCGATCCTCCTATTTCTGTGGAACATCAAAACGACATTATGATATGAAGCGGTTATGGCCTCTGCTCTGCCTCTTAGTTGCACTTCCGCTGGTAGCCCAAAGGACCAGTAAGCCATCGGTAAAGTTCGGACCGGAATTCAAGATCCCGGGAAAATCCACACTCGATGACGTTATCGGCTATGATAACACAGGGTTCTATGTTCTCGAAACGAACAGGTGGGGATCGAAGTACACGCTTCGTCTGTTCAACCATCAGATGGCTCTCGTCAAGTCGGCTGAGGTGAATTTAGACTATGAAGGCAAGCGCCGCCGGTTCGAGTTCTCCGTCCAATTCAATGGCCGGATCTATCTGTTCACCTCCTTTGCTAACCAGAAGTTAAAGAAGAACCTCTTGTTTGTCGAAGCAATCAACCCGTCAACCTTAAAGCCGGACGGCAAAATGACAAAGGTTGCCGAGATTGACTACAGCAGATTTGGAAGGTGGAACATCGGTGAGTTTGGATACGACCTGTCAAGGGATAAGAGCAA
>Ga0302046_10006404_pt1 | contig 10272 bp, 12 predicted proteins | sample RVTome_11_FD_200261 | JGI IMG/M metagenome (GOLD analysis project Ga0302046, IMG submission 200261) | Soil microbial communities from uranium-contaminated site in the Upper Colorado River Basin, Wyoming, United States - RVT147D111 (version 2) ... | reverse complement strand
CATTGATCTCGCACTCGATGCCGCCCCACGGGTTGGTCGCCATTTGGTCGTGCAGCCGCCGCACCACCGCCGGCAGGTCGTACGCGTAGCTCTCCGACGCATCCCAGCGCAGCGTGAACGCGCCGGCTTCGTCCCAGCGGAAGTCGCGGTAGAGCATCTCGTACAGCGCGGCCAGGTGTGCCAGGTGGGCGCTGTACATCACGTTCTTCTCGCGCACCGGATCGCGCCAGCCTACCTGCGGGCCGTCGAAGTCCGGGTCGTGCTCCTGCTTTCCGCGGCTCACGATCTCCCAGTAGTCCCAGACCGGCTTCTGGATCATCCGCCGGATCAAGCGCGCGAGAATGTCCCGGTGCACCTCGCGCCAGGCCGGCACCGAGTGGTACTGCTGCAGGGCGAGCGCGTAGCCGATGAACGCGATCTGGTAGCGGTAGGCCTCCATGTCGAACTGGTTCTCGGCGTCCCAGCCCCGCCAGTCGTCGAGGTCCTGCCGCGCGAGCGCGACGACGTGGCGTAGGTGTCCGATCTCCGCGTCGCTCAGGCGCGGCTCGACCGGGTCGCCGCCGGACGTGCCGGGGCTCGACGCGAGCACGGCGAGCAGCAGGAGCGCCAGCACGATCAGCCGCGATGCGGTCTGCATGCGGATCCGTTCCATCGCTATTCTCCTCGGACGAGGTTCCGAATGCGCTCGTCGCGCAGGGACAGGCCCGCCCACACCAGCGCACCGAGCACGAGGGGAACCGCGAAGGGCTCTTCGATCCGTACGTGCGTCGCGACGGCACCTCCGAGGTAGCCGGTGAGCAGCACCGCGCCCAGCACGGCGCTGCGCGGAACGGCGTAGACGAGCACGCACGCAAGCTCGAGCAGCCCGATGCCCGTCAGAGCGGACGCTGGATAGCCGAAGCCGTCCACGACTTGCTGAACGACGTCGGGCTGTGCGGACAGCTTCATCGCTGCGCTGCGCAGCAGGATCAGGATCGCCGTGGCGCTGAGTGCACGTCCGGCCCAGACTCTCCGCTTACCGCTTCGGTGCGCGCTGCCCGCGTTGGCGGGTGTGGTCGAGGCAATCATGAGGCAGCACGAAACTACACACCTGTACAAATTGAGTCAAGCGCTCCGGAAGGAGTAGACCGAGTCCGTGAGTCCGCAGCACAGCAATCGTTCGCGCCTGATCGACGGCACGCTGCGCTGCCTGGAGCGTTTGCCGCCCGAGCGGATCACCGCGCGCGCGATCGCGGCGGAGTCCGGAGCCAACCTCGCATCGATCACCTACCACTTCGGCTCGAAGGACAATCTGGTGACGGAGGCAGTGATCGAAGGGCTCGATCGCTGGCTCGCGGACATCGCCAGTGGCCTGGACGATCTACCGTCGCACGCCCCCCCGGCGAGATTCCGGCGCGCGGCCGAGGTGATCGAGACCGGCCGTCAACGCCACACCGGACTGGCCAAGAACTTCGTCGGCGCCCTCGCAAAGGCACGGCACGATCCTCGGATCAGGAAGATGCTCGCTGCGGGGTTTCGCCGTTCGCGCCCGAAGGTCGCGTCCGTTCTCGGACTGGGAAGCGACCAGGCGGGCGAGGACGCTGGCGGGCTGGTCCTCGCCCTCTTCTACGGCCTGTTGCTTCAGGTGCTACTCGACCCCGCCCTCGCCGTCGACGGCGACCGGATGAAGCGGGCCCAGGCTCGATTGCGCAGGGTTCTGCAGCCCTGAAGCACTGAAGCAGCCCGCACCCGATCTGCGGTCCGGTAGGAAGCACGAACCGCCTTGTGAGCACAAAGGGGCCTACGGGGAACGAACGGACCGGACGTCCGGAGACGGCGCCGGTGGCCTGTTGGAACGACGAACCGCCGCGCTCCACCTGGATCGAGCAGCTGTTCCTGGGGGCGAATAGGGCGAGCTGGGGTTTCCCCACTGACCAGAGGACCAACTCGCCGCCTCGGCCCAACGTCCCAGTTCCGGAACGTGCTGGAAGGTCGCGAATCCTCCTGATAGCTTGCGACCATGTTGGACCCGACGCCGCCCGGACGGCTGGTCGATCGTCAGAATCGTCCCTACTTCCTGTGGGACATGGACCTCACGCTGGACGAGTTCCGTGCGCGTCTCGCCGATCCGGATCCCGATGTACGCGCCTTCTTTGTCGGCAAGCTCATGCGCCAGGGGAAGCCGGACGACGTCTTCACTTTCGTAAACGAGTCCACGATTCGAGAGCTGTGGCCGCGCCTGGATCGCCATCTCGGCCAGCAGCGCGACTTCTGGCGATGGTTGCTGGAGGTCTGGGACAGCCAGCGTGCCCGCTAGCCAGCTCGATCCCCTGCAGCAGCGCGTCCTGCGCACGCTCGCGCGCGTCGTGCCCGGGTGGGTGCTCACGGGCGGCGGCGCGCTGGCCGGGTTTCATCTCAAGCACCGGCGGACGCGCGACCTCGATCTATTCTGGCGCGGCAGGTCCTCTCTGGAGGACGTGCCGCACATCGTCCGCGAAGCTCTGCGCGACAGCGGTCTCGACGTCGAATCGCTACAGACGGCCCCGTCGTTCCATCGCCTTCGGGTCACTGATGGGACCAGCACCTGCGTCATCGATCTGGTGGCTGATTCGACCGTCGCGCTGGAGGCGCCGTGCGCAGCAACAGTCGAGGGAACATCCATTTCGATCGATACGACGCGCGAAATCCTGGTCAACAAACTGTGCGCCCTGCTCGGTCGTTGTGAGCTCCGCGATCTGCAGGATGTGAAGGCGCTCCTCGACTCCGGCGCCGATCTCGAACGAGCACTGACTGATGCGCCGGTGAAGGACGGCGGATTTTCGCGCCTGACACTCGCGTGGGTCCTGCGGGATCTGAACATCGGCGCTTTGGCCGTGGCAGCGAATTGGCCAGCGGATGAGATCCAGGCCATCCGCCGCTTTCAGCAGTGGCTGATTGAGCACCTGACTTCGACTGCACGCCCGCCGAGCTGATCGGGTACCGGTCGGGAGGCCGAGAGGCCGGAGGATGCGACGCACGACCGCCGGGTCCTCGGCGCAGTCCGAGACCACGCGACGCGCGCCGTCCGGTGCGCGCTCGCGATGCAGCAGGCACTCGCCGATCTCAACCGCGCCCGCGCCGCCCGCGGCGAGCCGGCGCTGCGCAGGGCATCGGCCTGGACACCGGGCCGCTCGTGGTCGGCGATGTCGGCGCCCCGCAGCGGCGCGAGTACACGGCCATCGGCGACACCGTGAACCTGGCGGCGCGTATCGAGGAGTTGACCAAGCACCATGACGTCCCGATCGTGATCTCGGACGGAACCGGCGCGCGCTCGCGGACGACCTCCCGTGCACGCCGATGGGCGATACGCCCGTGCGCGGCCGGGCAGACCCCGTGGCCCTCTACGCCCCGGGGCGCGCCGCGGGCTGAAGCTCGGGGCATCCGTCTCGTCGCCGTGGGCGTCCCCCCTGGGACCGGTCGGCGCCCGCCTCGCGCCGCCCCGCGCTCCTCCTCGCTAGCGAACGAATCCGAGCAAGCGCGGCGCTCCGCTGTAGGACGAGGAGGTCGTCGCCGCGTAGCGCCGATGGAGGGCAACGAATCTCCCGGCGCCGTCGCCGAGGAAGGAGTCGTCGGGCTCGATCGTCTCGACGAGCGCGCCGCTGTCCGCCTCGTAGACGTGCACCGCGCCGCGCGGACCGAAGGCGGCATCGCCGATGGCGACACGATTTCCGCTCGCGGCCAGCGCACCCCCGAACCAAGATGGACCGCTCGGGCCGCCGTCCGGGTCGGCATACACCTGCACGACCTCACCCGTCCGCGCGTGGAGGCGGTACGCCGCCGGGCCGACGAGCGCGTCGCGCCCGACCTGCGCGACCTGCCAGCCGAAGTATCTGCCGGCGTGCGTCTCCCCGGCCGGATCGTCCGGATTGCCTCGCATCCAGAGCAGCGCCCCGGTTCGCAGGTCGAACCCGTAGACTCTCCCCGCCGTGCCCGGCACGAGGGGACTGCCCGTGCCCGGCGCGCCGACGACGACGGTCCGGCCCACCAAGGCAACGGCCGCGCCGAACGAGAGCTGCGCCGCGGGATCTGGATCGTCGAAGGCGCGGATCGCGCGCCCGCTTCGCGCCGCGAACAGGTGGACGGCGTCGTAGCTGCCGACGAGCACCCGGTTTCCACGCGCGGCCAGCGAGTGGCGCGCACGGATACCGGCGTTCAGGCTCCGGCGGTAGCGACCGCCGAGATCGAACAGGTGGACACGGTCGGCGGCGCCGACGGCGAGCATCCGCGGCGAGGCCGCCACCGCGTTTCCGCAGGACGACGGGCACGTGGGATCGTCCGACGGGAAGGTCGGGCAGGTGAGGACGACGCGCTCCGCACCGGTGTCTGCGTCCAGGACGCGGGCATAGCCGTACTCGCTCCCGATGCCGACCAGCAAACTGCGACCCGCGAGCGCGACGGGATGCACGGTGCCCTCGTCCCCCTCGAGGCTGACGAGGAAGCGCGCGGCAAACGGCTCGGCATGGACGGACACGACCGCCAGCACGAGCGTGAGGATCGCGATCAAAACGGACACGGGTGGAGCAGAGCACAGTCGCCGGCGGTGGAACAAGCCCACGCGCGGCAGTTTTGGACGTCCGCCAGCGCGGCGAAGGACCCCAACCGGAACCGCTGGCACGGACGCTAGTGTCCTGTTCCTAACGCTTTTCTGAACCCTGCTGTTCGGCGCCGCATTCGAGACAGAACTGGCGCCTCCAGGGTTGTGGTGACCGCAAGACTGGCATCTCATCGCCTTGGTTCTACGTTGCTTTTTTCGATGGAAGCAACGGCGAGACGCAGACGGCGTCACCGTTGGCGCTCGTGACTGTCGGCAGATATCGAACCGTGCCGTAACAATCCATTGCATTCTTGCGATAGACCCGGAACAATACCCTTTGCCGCAGCGCTTGCAGAAGGCGGACGCGGTCGGCGGCTCGTGTCCAGATCGCCGCCTCTTCCCCGCCTGTTTCCTGTTTCACGGATCGGCCGTTCGATCGATTGCAGGGACGCCGCCCGCCGGCTTAAGGAGCCTCCATGCCGATCGAATTCTCCGACGTGAAGATCCACTACCGCGAGATCGCCGAGGCGCGGAAGATGTCCGGCCTGCGCATCGTGCTCGGCGCCTATCCCATTCCCGGGCCGTGGCGGGAGTCGTGCAAGGGCATCTTCCACGTGAAGGGGCTCGACTACACGCCGGTTCGCACCGGCAACGCCGGCTCGCCGGACGTCGCGCTCGGCATGGGCGGCACGCAGAGCGAGCTCGCCGACTGGACGGGGCAGGCGAGCGCACCGGTCGTGGTCTGGAACGACGAGCGGCCGCGCTCGATCTGGATCGATCAGCTCCACCTCGCCGAGCGTCTGGCGCCGGAGCCGCCGCTCATTCCGGAGGCCGTCGCGGATCGCGTGCGCATGTTCGGGCTCGCCAACGAGCTGCTCGGCGAGAACGGGTTCGTGTGGTCGAAGCGGCTGCTGATGGTGCACGAGCCGCTGCAGGCGCTTCCCGGCGACGACCCGCAGCGCGAGTTCTGGACCTTCCTCGGATCCAAATACGGCTACGGCGAGGCGGCCGCCGAACGCGCCGTCGCGCGCCTCGTCGCCGTGCTCGAAGCGATCGGCGGCCAGCTCGAGGCGCAGCGGCGGCAGGGGAGGCGCTACCTCGTCGGCGACCGCCTGTCGGCGCTCGACATCTACTGGGCGGCCTGCTGCGGGATCCTCGACCCCATGCCGCCGGATCGCTGCCCGATGGCCGACGCGTTCCGCGGCGTCTACGGCAACACCATCCCGGTGATCGCGGCGGCGCTCACGCCCGAGCTCCGCGAGCACCGCGACTTCGTCTACGAGAGACATCTCGAGCTGCCGATCGTCTTCTGATCGCGCCGGCTCGTCGCGCGAGGGGGCCCGGCCCCTCGCCCAGGAGATCCCGATGCGAATCGCCTACATGCCGGATACCCACTTCGGGCCGTACGACGGCCCGGTGCCTTCGCGCGACGACGTCTCGCAGGCGATCGATCAGATGCACGAGGCGGTGCGGCAGGTCGACCGCTGGCGCGAAGCGCGGCAAGAAAAACTGGACGTTCGTCGTCGCCTACGGTCGATAGGAGGCACAAGCGTGCCGCGCACGCGGGAGGAGCCCCCATGGGGCGCGTAGCGGCAGCGACGACCATCGTGACGGTCCTGGCCCTCGGTTCGGCCCGAGACGGGGCTGCGATGGACCTGGCCTCCGGCCGCCCGCTGCGGGGTGGGCCCGGCGGCATCGTCTGCTCCTGCATGAACCTCACGAACGAGACGATCGTCGTAAGGTTCGCGGGTCGGTCGTCGAGCGCCGCGGTCTTCACGTGCGACGACCGGAGGATCAACCCCGGCGCCGTCCAGGCGTGCGGCACCGTCGATTCCACGGCCACGTGGTCCTGCCGGGTTACGCGCGTCGACGGCAGGTCGGCATCGCCGACGGATCTCGCCTGCAGCCTCGCCGCGTTCGACTCCCAGGGAAAGCCGATGGCCGTGGTTCCGGTGGACAAGGAGCTGCGGCGGGAGCGAAGAGGGTCTAGCCCACTCGACGGCTCGAGATCAGCCACCTGGTGAAGAGAACCGCCAGGACCAGATCGCCGACCGCGGCCGCGGCGGCGCGCCCGGGCGCGGCGCCGGCGAGCCAGTAGGCACCGACCAGCACGAACACACCCGCCTTGCCGATCGCCGCCAGGCCGACCATCGGCCGGTCTTTCGGCGTGGTCTCCGGCGATCCGATGCGAAGTCGAAACTTTACCCGACGCCCTGGTGAATGCGGCGGCCGAGGTCAACTGGAGAACCGTACGGGAGAGACTGGCTCAAGCCACCCTTGCCGCCAGGGCTCGGGCCCTCTACGACGGCGGAAGCGGGACGCCCGACGCTCCCCTCCTTCAGGCGCTGTAGTACTGCGCGTGGAAGTTGAACGGCAGGTGGTGCGGGAGCTCGGCGCGGGCGATCTCGGTCATGTCGCGGGCGTCGAGGACGAGCATGAACGACCGCCCCGCGTTCGAGTCGAGGACGACGTTGAGGACGACGCCGTCGTCCTCTGCGGCCGCCCCGGGCCCGGCGACGAAGATCGGCTCGCTCGGGTAGCAGCCCGGCTCGTGCCACTCGCCGGCGGCGCCGGAATCGACGTCGAGCTTCGTGATCGAATCGAACCAGTCGCTGTCCGCGGTCCGGTAGGCGATGCCGTAGGCGTACCGGTAGGAGAGGGTGTTGCGGGCGTCGTTGATCCGCGGGAACTCCATCCGCAGGTCGCTGAACTTGCCGCCCGTCGCCGGGCCGCCCGCGAGGGGTAGCCGGTAGCGGCGCGGGTTGCCGTAGAACTTCGGCCGGAAGCTCGGGTCGCGGAGCTTGTCCATTTCGATCTGGTAGAGCGACTGCGGCGAGTCGTCGCAGACGATGTCAGCCACGATCTCGTCGCCGTCCTCGTAGGCGTTGATGGTGTGCCAGAAGAAGAACGGCTCGGCCTCGTGCGTGCTGGCGAGCTCGCCGGTCCGGCGGTCGATCACCGCGAACGTCGTGCCGTCCTCGGGCCGCCAGGAGAGGCACTCGGTGAACTTGCCGGAGCGGAGGATTCCGGGGAGCGAGTAGCGCAGGGGCTGGAGCGGCAGCACGACGAAGTGCTCGGTCATGAGAAAGCTGTGCATGTACTCGGGTGGCCGGCCCGCGGGCGCGCCGCCGACGCGGCGCCGCTTCATCCCGCCGTCGATCGCGTCGATCCGGTGCTCGTTCCGGAGCCCCATGCGCGTGACGACCGTGACCATCTCGCTGCCGGGAACCGGGTCGAACTGCATGTGGTCGTAGAGCATGTGCGTGTCGAGCGCGTCGTGGCCGAGGTCCTGGGTGAAGCCGAGGGTGGCGAGCGTCTCCGGGTCGAACTCGAGCGGGCAGGGCGCCTCGGTGGTGATGAAGTAGCGCTCGGTGAAACGGGCGATGTTGATGTTCGGCTCGAAGTGGGCGTCGGGGTCGAACATCGTAAGGAGGCGCCGGCCCAGGGTGCGGCAGGGGTCGGTGCCGACCGAAATCGTCGCGCGATACCGGCCCTCGCGCGCGTCCCGCAGGCGCGGGGTCTGAAGGAAGCGATTGGCGTAGGACACGCGGCCTCCGGAGAACCGGAAGACGTTGAGCATGCCGAGGCCGTCGAACCAGTGGCCGAGCGAGCGGTCGCCGACCTCGAACTTGGCCGGGGTAGCCCGCATGAACGTGCCGCTCAGCCAGGCCGGAAAGACGCCCCGGGTCGGCAGGTCGTCGATCTGGACCTCTTTCTCGAGCGAGGTGTGGCCCTGCAGGCGCGTCCCGGCGGTGGGGACGGGCTCGTTCGCGAGGGTCGGGGTCCGGGCCTCTTCTTGGGTAGCGGTCGACATCGCATCCTCCTCTCGGGCGTCTCGCCGGGCGAAGTTGACGATGTCAAGTCCGATAGTGCAGCGACTAGACACTGTCAAGTCGTCAGGGGCGTGACCGCGCCGCGCCCGTCCGGAGGCGCTCGCTCGCCGGCCCCGGAAGGGACGTCAGTCGCTCACGAGCGCGCGCAGGACGCTGCGCGCCGTCGCTTCCAGCGAGTTGTCCGTGAGCTCTCTCAGCGCATCCCCGTGGAGCAGCGCCAAGCCGTGGACGGTGGCCCAGCAGAGGGCGGCGAGGTCGTCGGCCGAGCCACCGGGGTGCCAGCCATCGTCCATCGCACCCCGGACGGCGTCGAGCAGCGTGGCGACCGCCTTCCCGCGCGCCTGCCGGAGCTCCTTGCTGTCGCCGCCGAGGTCGGGTCGGGAGAGCAGCCAGAAGAGAGCCGGCCGCTCGGCCGTGGTGAGCACGTAGGCCACCCCCATCTCGACCATGGTCTCCCGCCCCGAGGCCGCCGCGCCGAGGCGGTCGCGCGCGGCGGTGATCGCCTCGTCCAGCACCAGGTAGCCGCGCACGGCGAGCGCGGTCAGCAACCCGGCGCGATCGGCGAAGATGTAGCCTGGCGCCTGGTGGGAGACCCCGGTTCGCCGGGCCACGGCGCGCAGGCTGATCTCGGTCGTGCCCTGCTCGACGATCTCTGCCTCCGCGGCGTCGAGCAGGCGCTCCGCAAGCGGGCGCTCGGTGACGGCGGTCCGTTCCGTCCTGGGCATGCCGGAAGCATAATCGAACGTACCGCTCCGTCGAACCACAATCCGAGAATCTCTCACGCGGCGAGCCCCTGCGGGTACGGCCCGCAGCACCTGAACTTCGTGCCACCGACGGACGACCGGCGTTCACCGACCGCCCGTCGGACCGAACGATTCGGTGTGGATCCGCGTCGCGGGAACACCTCGGCGCTCGAGCTCCGCGCCAAGGTCAGCCATGAAGCGGGGCGGACCACAGAGAAAGTAGTGGGCCTCTGAGCCCGCGACGAGCCGCGCCAGGAGCGCGCCGTCGATGCGGCCCACGCCGTCACAGCCCTCGTCCTCGGGGCGCGGTCGGCTGTAGGCCACGTGCACCCTGATGCCCTCCCGCTTCCCGGCGATCGCGCGCACCTCTTGCGCGAACGGATGATGGCGGCCGTCGCGTGCCCCGTGCACGAACAAGACGGGCCGCTCGCCCTCCTCCTCTGCGAGCGCGTGGAGCATGCTCACCATCGGCGTCACGCCGACGCCAGCGCTCATCAGCACCACCGGGCAGTCGCTACAGATGGTGTTGAAGTGATTGTTGCCCGCGTAGTCGGGGAAGACGAGTTGCGTGGCGCTCCGGATGCACACGAAGCCGGGATTCCCGCCCCGGTGCGAGGCATCCATTCCGAACGTCGGGCTCTCGCCCTCGCCGCGGTAGCCGCTGGCAAGGAAGAAGGTGTCGGCGGACGCGACCCACGCGCGCTGCCCTTGCGTGAGTCGCGTCGTCCGCTTCGGTGTTCCAGGCTCCGGCTCGACGCGTCGCCATCCGCGCTCGTGGATGTACTGGGGGCAGTTGCCGAAGCTTTGGTCCACCCGACAGACGAGGGCTCCGGTCCCGTCGTCCGCGACGCGGCCGCTCAGGCGATTGCGCCGCCGGGTCGAGAACTCGATGCCGAGGAGGCCGAGGTCGGCGCCCGCGCGGAGGGCGCCGACCAGAGCATCACCGGGGACGGGCTTTGCGTCGATCACGGTCGAGCCGGAGATCCGCGCGAGGAAGCTCCGCGTCGTGTTGAGCTACTACGAGCCCCCGCCCGTTCCCGTGAGCCTCGTCTACTCCGAGGCGCGAATGCTCTCGCGGCGCCTGCGTGCGTTCGTGGATTGGATGAGGCCGCGCCTACGCGGGCGGACCTGACAAGGCCCGGGT
>Ga0302046_10006403_pt1 | contig 10272 bp, 7 predicted proteins | sample RVTome_11_FD_200261 | JGI IMG/M metagenome (GOLD analysis project Ga0302046, IMG submission 200261) | Soil microbial communities from uranium-contaminated site in the Upper Colorado River Basin, Wyoming, United States - RVT147D111 (version 2) ... | reverse complement strand
GATCCGGTAGTGGATGAGCGGCCCGCAGCGCCCGGCCGGACAGCGCCGCTCGCGCACGTGCACTTCGAACTCGTCGCGGAAGTAGCGCAGCGCCGTCTTCACCGGATTGGGCGCCGTCTGCCCCAGTCCGCACAGGCTGGTGCGCGACACCCGATCGGCGAGCTCCTCGAGGTTGGCGAGATCCCCAGGGCGTCCGGCGCCGGCGCACAGCCGCTCGAGGATCTCCAGCATGCGCTGCGTGCCGACGCGGCAGAAGGTGCACTTGCCACACGATTCGTGACAGGTGAAGTCGAGAAAGAAACGGGCGATGTCGACCATGCAGTCGCGGTCGTCGAGGACGACGAGCCCGCCCGACCCCATGATGGCGCCGCTCTGCGCCAGAGCCTCGTAATCGACCGGCGTGTCGGCGAGGCTCGCCGGGATGCAGCCGCCAGACGGGCCGCCCAGCTGCACCGCCTTGAGCGTCCGGCCGGCGGGGACCCCGCCGCCGAGGTCGTCGACGATCTGCCGGACCGTCATCCCCATCGGCACCTCGATCAGGCCGCCATGGCGAATCTTGCCGGCCAGGGCGAACACCTTGGTTCCCCTGCTCGACCCGGTCCCGAACGCGGCGAACGCCGCGGCGCCGTGGTTGATGATCCACGGCACGCAGGCGAGGGTCTCGACGTTGTTGATCGCCGTCGGCCGTCCGCGGTAACCTGATTCGACCGGGAACGGCGGACGCAGGCGCGGCATGCCGCGTCGTCCTTCGAGCGACGCAATCAGCGCGGTTTCCTCGCCGCAGACGAAGGCGCCGGCCCCTTCGCGCAGGTGAAACCGCAGGCTGAAGTCGCTGCCGAGAATCCGTTCCCCGAGGAAGCCGCGCTCCTCCGCCTGGCGGATCGCTGCGCGCACGTGGCGCACTGCCTGCGGGTATTCGGCGCGCACGTAGAAGAAGCCCTCTGCGGCCCCCATGGCGTACGCGGCGATCGCCAATCCCTCCAGCACGCGGTGCGGATCCGATTCGAGCACCAGGCGATCCATGAAGGCGCCGGGGTCGCCCTCGTCGCCGTTGCAGATCACGTATTTGGGAGCCGGCTGGCGCATTGCGATCGACCATTTGCGCCCGGTCGGGAAGCCGGCGCCGCCGCGGCCGCGCAGTCCCGAGGCCGAGATCGCTTCGATCACCTGATCGCGCGTCAGCCGCTCGAGACAGGCGCGCAGCGCCTTGTAGCCGCCGCGCGCGATGCAGTCGTCGATGCTGAGCGGATCGACGATGCCGCAGTTCTCCAGGACGATGCGTGGCGCGGCGGATGAAGCCGCCGCGCCGTCGGCCGACGCGGCGTTTTCGTTCGGCGCGCCGCGCTCCGTCAGGCTCGCTGCGAACCAGCGGGCGCGGGTCAGCAGCCCCTTCGGACGGAGGTGACGGCGCACGATGCCCGGCACGCCGGCCGGGGTGACGTGTTCGTAGAAGACGCCTCGACCGTCCGCGCCGATTACCTCGAGCAGCGGCTCGCGATGGCACATCCCTCCGCAGCCGACCGCCTTGACGACGCCGTGCCCCGCCTCTCCCACCGCCGCCCGTACCGCCTCGTGCACCGGACGGGCGCCGTTGGCGATGCCGCACGAGCCGAGGCCGACGCGAAACTCCACCTGGCGCGCGGGCGTTCCGCCCGGCGGCGCCCCATCCGGGGCGGCGGGATCCGGGACAGCTCGTGCCCGGGCCGCTCCGTCCGCCCTCATGTCGTCACCGCCGTTCTGCCGAGCGCCTGACGGGCGCTGGCCGGCGTGAGATGGCCGGCCGTTTCCTCCTCGATCATCATCACCGGCGCCAGGCTGCAACAGCCGAGGCAGGCGACCTTGTCGAGGGTGAACATGCGGCGCGCATCGGTGTCCTCGCCCGGCGCGATGCCGAGATGGCGTCGCAGCTCCTCGTCGATCTGCCCGACCCCCGCCACATGGCAGGCGGTGCCGTGACAAACCCGCACCACGTAGCGGCCGACGGGAGAGCGGCGGAAGTGGGCGTAGAAGGTCGAGCTGCCGGCAATCTGCGCCGGGGTGATGTCGGTCAGCTCGCAGACCCGCTGCAGCGCCTCGTCCGGCAGATGACGGTAGTGCGTCTGGATCGCCTGCAGTATGACGATCGCCCCCTCGCGACTCCCGCCGACCCGCGCCACCAGTTCGTCGACAAAGGAGAGGTCGACCCCCGCTTCGCCACCCGACACGGCTGGCGTGGTGACATCCGACCGGACGCCGGCGGCCGGTTGCTTCGTCCGCCGCGCGCCGGCCGGAGACGACGGCGGCGCGAAGCGCGCCGCCACCAGATCGTCGAGCGACGGCAATGCCTGCGGCCGCAGGCTCATGTACCGCGTGCCGCAGGCGATCGACAGTCCGGCGGCCAGAAGCAACACCCAGGCGACACGCCGGTTGCGCCCTTCCCGCTCGAGGGACGTTACGGTCAGGCGCTCGCGCTCCGCCTCGAGCCGCGGCGCGGCCGCGGCGTCAAGCTTGACCTGCTGCTCGAGCTCGGTTAACAGGGCGCTCTCGGCGGGCGCCCGCCGCAGCCGTACGACGTGGCCGCCGATCAGGAAGGCCGCGCAGGCGAGCGCGATCAGGCCCGACAGCAGGCCGAGGGCGACGATCCACCGTTTCCACCGATGGCCGGCCGCCGCGCCGGTTCCGTCACTCCGTCCCATGGCGGTCACGCCTCGGGGGCCGGCGCCGCCAGCCGCGGCGAAGCTGCGGGGACGGCAGGCCCATGACCCGGCCGATGCTCGACCGGACAGGATCGGTAGCAGCGGCCGCAGGCGAAGCAGGAGGTGCGCACCGCCCGCCTCTCCTCGATGGCGCCGTAGGGACAGGCGTCGCTGCAGAGTCCGCAGTCGAGCTCGCGGTTGGGGGTGATCGAGAAGCTGCGCCAGGCGTAACGCGAAAACGCCGACAGCAGCGCCCCGTACGGACAGAGCCAGCGACAGTACGGCCGGCCGATGAAGATGCCGCCGAGCAGGAACGCTCCGCCGACGATCAGCAGCCAGGCCTGGCCGGTGAAGCGGAACAGGCCGACGAACGGATCGTAGCGGCAGATGACGAAGTCGCGGTCGATCGCCGGCAGCACGGCGTAGTACAGGGCGGCCGCCAGATAGATCCACTTGAGCCAGCCGAGCGCGCGATCCAGCTTCGGCGGCACGGCCACCGGCTTGAGAACCATCAGCTCCTGGATCGCCCCCAGGGCGCAGACTCCCGAGCAGAACACCCGGCCGAACAGCAGCGCCGCGAACAGCGGCAGCACGAAGATGGCGATGACGAAGTACGGCACCGCATAGGTCGAATCGACGATCGACACCGCCACGTTCTGGATCGATCCGATCGGACAGATGCACCCCTCGCGGAAGAAGCCGAAGTAGGCGACGCACGCGACGGTCAGGGCGACCACCCACGCCCGGCTCCTCTTCCACAGGGCGAGCCAGGCGGCGATCCCGAGGGCGATGCCGAGCAGCACGACGTCGGCGATCTGCCAGATCACCGCGCGCGGCAGCGGGCGCTGCACCTGCGGCGTCACGTAACCCTCGCCGATCGTCTGTTCGCTCGGCGCCACCTCGACCGGGCGCTGGTACTGGATCTGTTCCGCCGGGAGCGGAGTCGGGCAGAGAACTCCGCAAAGCAGCGCGAGGGAGAGGACGAGGTGGATTGGTCGCGTACTGCGCATCATGCGTCCTCGAGCGTTCCGCGGTGTGGGAGCCCGCCTGTCCCCGGACAGGCTCCTGACCGGGAGCCTGTCCGGCTAGGCGGCCGGCGGGGGCCGGCGCACGTAGGCGTCCTCCGGACAGGCGGTGGCGATCGAACAGCGGTTGCAATCGAGGCACACGTTGTGGCGCACCTCGAGGGTGATCGAGCCGAGGCCGGCGGGCTCCTTGCATTCCAGCACGCAGCGCCCGCAGCCGTTGCATTTCGTCTCGTCGATGGTGTACTCGTAGAAATTGTTGGCGGGGTCGTCGGGATCGATCCAGCCGATCGCCACACGCTCGATGGCGTCGCGCGGGCAGACCTTCTCGCTCGGCAGACCGTCGGGCCCGACGGCGCTGGTGATCTTGAAGTAGGCCGGGCAGATGTAGCAGCGCCCGCAGTTCGAGAACCGGTTGACGGCGCGCACCGCCGACAGCGACAGGACGCATTCGGACGCGCACAGCTCGCACACCGGCACGCCGACCGCGCCGAGCTTCGAGTTGACGCATCTGGCGGTATTGACCGCCCAGGCGTAGGTGGCGTTCGCCTTCAGCGCCAGCAGGCCGGTCAGGCCGCCGAGGCCGAGAAACGCCGCGCCCCGCGCGGCCGCCTCCATGAGCTCCCGCCGGGTGAGCATCGTCATGCCACCCCCCTTTCCGCCGGGGCGAACACGACGATTGAGAGGCTCACGGTGTCGGCTACGTAGATCCGTCCTTCCGCATCGACCTGCACGTCCATGTTCCTGGCTTCGGGTTCGAAGCCCTCATCGGCGACCACGCCGAGCAGCGTCCCGGCCGGGTCGTACATCTTCACGCGCGGTCCGGCCTTCTCGGTGACGATGACGCGGCCGGCGCCGTCGAGCGCCACGTTGGTCGGGTTGCAGCAGCCGGGGAACCCCTGCGGATCGCGCCCGTCGAAGCGACCGAAGTGCCCGAGCAGCTCACCGTTCGGCCGGTAGCGCTCGACCCGGTGCATGCCGGGGTTGGCCACGTGCAGGGTCCCCTGCGCGTCGAGGGCGAAATCGACCACGCCATTCGGAATATGAAACCCGCCCTTGCGATGCCGGTCGCCGATGTTGTTGAGAAGCCGACCCTCCCCGTCGAGGTGCCGGATCCAGCGGACGCCGGCATCGGCGAGGAAGACATCGCCGTCACGGTGGGCGATGGCGGTGACCAGACCGAGTTCGGGGAGTCGCCAGCTTTCGGTCAGGCTCCCCCCCGCGTCGTAGATCTCCACCTGCCCCGACTGTCCGACCCAGACCCTGCCGTCGCCGGAGACGGCGACCGCGTGGCCCGGCAGGCTGGTCGGCCAGCGCCGTAACAGAACGCCTTCGGCCGTGAACACCCTGACCGCCGCATCACCGACGGCGTAGACGGTCCCCGCGCCATCGACGGCGATGCCGCGCAGCGCCTGACTGAATCGATCCGCCCCGGTCCCTCGTCCGCAGAAGCGGCGCGTCTGCCGCCATTCGCGCCCATTCGTCATTTGAGCCTCACGCAGACCATGCGGCCGAAATCGCGCATCACCAGCTTGCCGTCCGACAGCGCCAGCGGCCCCCAGACGTCATGGCCGCCGAGGATCCGGGCGGACGCGAGCTCCCTGTAACCCTCGGTGCTCGCCTCCAGCAGACGCAGCATGCCGGTGTCCCCGTCGAGAATCACGAACATGCCGTCGGCCAGGATGAACGAACCGAGGCCGAAGGTGGCATGTCCGTCGCTCGTCCAGACCACCTCGCCGTCGAGCCCGACGGCGGTGAACATGCCCCGCTTCTTTTTGCCGACGGCGAACATGTGATCCCTATAAAGGATGGGGGTCTGCACCTCGGAGTTCCACTGGTCCGGCCGGTGGGTGAAGATCTCCTCGGTGGTGAAGCCGGCGCCGTTGCGCTTCACCCTGAACATCGCTCCGCCGCTTTCGTAGGCCGCCGTCACGTAGACCCGTTCCCCGTCGATCGCCAGGGGGGAGGGCGACACCGAGACGTTGAATTTGAACGGAAAGTGCCACAGCAGCACGCCGTCGTCCGCGGCGACGCCGACGGTGCCCTGCAGGACGCTGAACAGATACTGCCGGACGCCGCCCAGCTTCGCCGGCATCAGCGAAGCGTGCGACAGCCCCCACCCCGCGGGATTCGGCGTGCGCCAGATCTCCCTGCCGGTCGCCTTGTCGAGCGCCACCACCAGCGCTTCGGTGCCGGCCGGAGCGATCACCACCCGCTCCCCTTCGATCAGGGGGTTCTGGCCGTTGTACCAGGGCGGGATCGCCGTCCCGTAATCCTCCACCAGGTTCTTGCGCCAGAGCTCCTTGCCGGTGGCGGCGTCGAGGGCATGCAGCGTCGCCTTCGGATCGAGAGAGAAGACGTATTTGCCGTCGGTGGCGGGGACGCTGCGGGTGATGCCGTGATTGGGGCGGATGCGGCGCTGCTCGGCAAAACGCCAGAGCTCTTTCCCTTCGTCGAGGGTGAGACAGCGGACGAGAAACTCGGAGGATGCCTCGTCGTAGTCGTTGAAGTAGACCCTGCCGGAGTGAATCGCGGCGGCGGCGTACCCCTGGCCGACCGGAGTCGACCACAGGACCTCGGGACCGCCGTCCGGCCAGGCGCGCAACAAACCGCTCTCGGCCGAGATCCCGTCGCGGTTGGGGCCGCGGAACTGCGGCCAATCACCGGCGAACAGGTTGGCCGCCGGAATGACACAGATGGCCATGAGGATGGATCGCAGGGCCGGTCCGGGCATCGTTTGACCTTTTCAGTCTCAACTATTCTAGCAGCGAATCAAACCCGCTTGAAATGCAAATCCTCGTTCTATATCAATAAATTACAAACATCTACTGCACTCCATGCGGTGAGATGTTGTCTCATTAAGGAGCGTCCTGCCCGACTTCGCGTGGTCCCCTCCGGGACGACCCGCGCCGTCGGGAACGACTTCTCCCCCCCTCGACATTTCTCACCAGGACACCGCACGGCGATTCGCTCCATTGCACAAGCGAATTCCATGCCAGACACGCGGGGTGAAGGTCGGAGGAAGGCTGGAGGATCTAGAAATCGAATCCGGCGCTGAAGGTGGCGATCGTGCCGTCGTAGCCGGTCTGGGGGAAGGAGGTATCGGTGTACTCGAAAGCGCGGACCGACAGGCCGACGAACGGGCCGTCGACGAACCGGTAGCGCATCCCGATCTCGAGATCGTCGTAGTCCTGCACGAACGGCGCGAACGCTTCCTGCTGCGTCACCGCCGCCTCGAAGTTCGCTCCGAGAAACGGGTTCGAGCCGTCCGATTCGGTGCCGACGAGCGACACGAACATGCTCCACTGCGGGTCGAACTGCGCGTCGAAGCGCAGGTACAGGGTCGAGTTATCGACCTGAAAGCGCGTCTCCGCGGCCGCGTCGAGCGACGTCGAGGTCGCGTACCTGCTGTCGACCTCCTGCATCGAGTAGCGGATCAGGTAGCTTATCCGCCGGCCGATCTCCTGGCGGATCCCGATGCTCCCGACGTCGCTCTCCGCCCGGCCGCCGAACTGCAGTGCATCCTGCCGGTTTTCGTATTTGCGGTAGGCAACGTCGAGGTGGGCATTGGCGGGCAGAGTGAACGTCGCGGAGACGCGGCCGTAGTCGATCTCCTGCGGAGAGACCGTGGTAAGGGGTCGTTCGATCGAGCCCTGCTCGACCTGCCCTTCGAATCGCATCCACGGCAGGGGCCGCCAGGCGAGGCTGAGCACGGCCGATCCGTCGCCGTCCGACTCGAAGTCCACGTTGCGCCCTCCCGAGGTCGAACGGGACGAAGTGCGATCGAGCGTGCGGTCGATCATCCGGTAGCCGACCCCGTAGCGGAACGTGCCGGTCGGATCTCCTTCGAGCATGATGGTGGCGGAATTCATCGAGTAGTCGTAACTGCTCGACTGCGGGGTGACGGTGCCGCTCCCGGTCAGGTCCTTGGCGCCGCTGCTCTCGGCATCCTGGGACAGGGAGCGAAAGCCGACAGACACGCCGAGCGCGCGCACGATGGCGACCGAGAGGTCGACCTCGCCGACGAGGGTCTTCTGCTCGATATCGGCTTGGGAGAAACCGTCGGACCAGCTCCACGGCGCACCGTTGCTCATGGTGCCGCTGCCGTTCTGGGACACGCGGCTCTCGATCGTCTCGTCGCCGAACAACGTTCCGTAGAACGAGGCGGCGAGATCGACCCGCGCGCCGAGCGGGGTAAAAACATTCAGCGTCGTGAGGTTCGCCTCGCCCCGATCGTTCTGCATCCAGGTGAGCGCGTCGATCGTCGCCGTGTTGCTCGTGTCGAGGCCGTTGTTCGCAGCGGTGAAGAAATCCTGCTGGTCCTCGTAACGGCGAAACTCCTGCAGAAAGTAGATGCGCGCCGGCCCTGCCTGCAGGTCGAACCCGGCTCCGTATCTCCGCACCTGGAAATCGACCGGCCGCTCCATCCGGAAGAACTCCCCGCTGATCTCCCTGCGGACCTCGAGGCCGGCGCCGGCGCGCTCCTGATCGTGGTACTGCAGCAGAACGTCAAGCTTCGGGGCCACGTTCAGCGTCAAATCGAGACCGGTGCGGCGGTTCTCGGTCTCCCAGGAGTTGCCGTCGACGTCGTTGGTCACGTCGTACAGATCGTAGACGTAGCGCTGCGTCGTGTGGGTGAACCCGAGTTTGTAGCCATCCTTACGGCCCATGGTGAGACTGGCGCTCTCGAACGGCTCGCCGCCGAGGCCGAGCAGATCGACGCGGGCGTAATCGACGTAGTCCGAGGCACCGTTCCGCCACTCCATGAACGTGCTGCCGAGCCGCGCCCCCCCGTCCAGGCCGGCGAAGTCGTAGTCGTACTTTGCGCGACTGCCGTCGACGCTGACGGTGCGGTAGAGCAACTCGATCTGGCCGTTGAACGCGTCGTTGCCGTCATCCTCGCCCTGGACCGGCAGCGCCGCGGCGAGCAGAGCGACGGCCGCGACCGCGAGCGGGCGAACCAGTCCGTTTCCCATCGCGTGCGCCAAGCCCTAGTTCTCCCGGAACGACGAGTGGGTGTTGGATCCGTGAATATCGACGTGACAGGTGGTGCACTTCTGATTGACGAGGCTCGACGGGTTATGCGGGCCTCCCGGCGACGAGTGACACTGGAAGCAGAGGGTGATCTGCCGCGTCGTGGACAGGAGGTGCCGGTTGGGCGATCCGTGCATCGTGTGGCAGGCCCTGCAGCCATCGACGATCGAAACGTCGTGCGGAAAGAGGAACGGCCCCACCTTGTCGCGATGGCAGTCCGCGCACACGCCGCCGGCCGTTCCGAGGTTGTGGCTGCGCGAGATGCCCGGTCCGTGGGGATCGTGACAGTTGGCGCATCCCGATCCGGCCGCGCCGAGCGGGTGGTGGATCGGCAGATCGAACTGCGCGACGATGTCCTGATGGCAGGTCCGGCAGAGCTCGACGCGGTCGCGTGGGACCATCTTGTCGGTCGAGCTGTGCGGATTGTGGCAATCGGAGCAGGCGATGTCGCCCCGCCGGTGGATACTGTCGCCGCCGCGGGTGCTGCGCGCCATGTTGCCGTGGCAGGTCAGGCAGACCTGCATGGCTTCGCCGCGCGGCAGCATCGTGAAGCGGCGGATGTCGGCCGGGTCGCCGCTCCCGACATGCCGTTCGCCGGCGCCGTGGCAGTTCTCGCAGCCGGCCCCGGCGTTCCACCCCTTCGCGGTTGCATGCGGCGTCCGGGCGAATTCGCTCGCCACCTGTTCGTGGCAGGCGCCGCAGGTCTCGCTGCCGACGTAGCCCTCGCCGGTCGTGACCTCTTCTCCGGCCGGGACCATTTCGTCGGCCGGGGTCACCACGTCGGCCGGAATAATGAGAAACGCCGCGAGCGCCACCGGCAGGATCGGTAGAGCCGCCAATCCGGCCCTGCGCCGCAAGTCGTCCGATCGCCGCCGTGATCGTCCCGGCACTTCCCCCTCCGCGCGCGATTAATATCACATGAACAGGGATGCCCGATACCCTTGCCGGATAAATTTGCCCTGGCGGGTCACACGGTGGATCCGCGTGCTTCCCCCCGACGGGAGGAACGAAGGCCCTCTTCGTTCCCCTGCCCGCGCGGTCCCGACAGCCGGTCGTTCAGGTGAGCGTGGCGACCATCACCGCCTTGATGGTGTGCAGGCGGTTCTCGGCCTGGTCGAACACGATCGAGTGGTGCGATTCGAAGATCTCCTCGGTCACCTCGATACCGTCCATGCCGTGTTGCTGGTAGATCTCCTCTCCTACCTTCGTTTGACGGTTGTGAAACGCGGGGAGGCAATGGAGAAACTTGACCTGGGGATTGCCGGTCCGATCGACCATGTCGCGGTTGACCTGGTACGGCCTGAGGAGTCCGATGCGCTCCTGCCATTTCTCCTTGGGCTCACCCATCGACACCCAGACGTCGGTGTAGAGAAAGTCGACCCCTTTGACGCCTTCCCCGACATCCTCGGTCAGCGAGATCCGGGCGCCGGTCTGCGCGGCGATCTCCCTGCACTGCCTGACGAGTTCCTGATTCGGCCAGAAGGCCCGCGGCGCGCACAGCCGGACGTCCATCCCGAGCTTCGCCCCGCCGACCAGCA
>Ga0302046_10006402_pt1 | contig 10273 bp, 10 predicted proteins | sample RVTome_11_FD_200261 | JGI IMG/M metagenome (GOLD analysis project Ga0302046, IMG submission 200261) | Soil microbial communities from uranium-contaminated site in the Upper Colorado River Basin, Wyoming, United States - RVT147D111 (version 2) ... | reverse complement strand
AAAGGGGCGCAGCCGCAGACAGCTCGACCCGGGGTGTCCCGACATTGGATGGATAGGCATGTATCGTCCTCCTCGCGAACCGAACCATCCGCATAGTATCGCGAACCAAGGGGAGGACGAAGTCAGCCTGGCAAACGCCTGACCTCGTAACTCCGGTGACGTCCTCCCGCCCGGAAGTTGATTCCCACGCTGGGCCCCAATAGACTTGCGGTCTTGGATCCACACCGCAAATCGAAACCAGGGGTGACGCGATGATATCGAATCGTAAGACTCTGGAGCTGGTTGCCGTTGTCGTTGTTGGCGCAGCCCTCGCGACGGCCGCAGCCGCCGCCCAAGACTGGCCTCAATGGCGAGGGCCGAACCGAGATGGAGCGGTTGCCTCGTTCAACGCACCCGCGTCGTGGCCGGGAACGTTGACCGAGCTTTGGAAGGTGGACGTGGGGCTCGGCTACGCGACACCGCTTCTAGTCGGCGAGCGAATATACATGTTTACCCGGCAGCGTGAGGAGGAGGTGATGACGGCCCTCGACGCTCAGTCCGGGAAAGTCATCTGGCGTACGAGCTATCCCGCCCCGTTCGATATGAATCCCGCGACCTCGAAGCACGGTCCGGGGCCGAAGTCGACGCCCACCTTCGCCAACGATCGCTTGTTCACACTCGGGATGACCGGTCTCGTCACTGCCTTCGACGCCACCACGGGTCGCCAGATTTGGCAGCACCCAGCGCCGCCGGCTCAACCTCGTTTCCATACCGCCATGTCTCCCATCGTAGAAGGCGATCGGGTCATCGTTCACATCGGAGGGGACGACGACGGGGCGCTGACGGCATTCGACGTCGCGACCGGTGACGTCCGCTGGAGCTGGAACGGTGACGGCCCCGCCTACGGTTCCCCGATGGTCTTCGACTTGGGTGGGACGCGGCAGGTCGTGACCTTCACCCAGAAGAACTTCGTCGGGGTCTCGCTCGCGACGGGTGAATTGTTGTGGCGCCGTCCGTTCGTGACGCAGAGCGAGACGACCGCGCAGACCCCGATTCTCTACCAGGACACGGTCATCGAGGCCGGACGGGGAAACGGCATCACGGCCTTCCGCGTCGTGCGGGACGGTGACGCCTTCCGAACGGAAGACGTCTGGCACACTGATGAAGTGTCACTCCATATGGCAAACGCCGTGGTCATCGACGGCGTCTTGTTCGGGCTCTCTCACCTGAACAGCGGGCAGTACTTCGGGCTCGACCTCGACACCGGTCAAGCGTTATGGACGAGCGATCCGCGACAGGCAGAGAACGCCGCCATCGTCCGGGCGGGTGAGACGATCTTCGCGCTCCAAGATGATGCCCAGCTGGTCGTCTTCCGTAACAGCCGGACCGGTTTCGAGGTGCTCGAACGCTACGGGGTCGCCACCAGCCCGACGTGGACGCAGCCGACCCTCTTCGACGACAAAATCTTTGTCAAAGACGTCTCCACGCTGGCGCTATTGAGCTTCAACTGAGGCCGGCTAACCGCCAGCGGCGAGTGGCTCGTTCGCCACTCGCCGCTTGTCTTTACTGTATCAGTGCCGTGGGGCCCGCCGCCTGACTAGCTTCCGCTGACGCAACCACCTAGTTTGGCGGCCAACAAGGCATCAGCCTCCTAATCGCTGGTGCGATTGGAGGGATACTTCACCACGTAGTTGCGCAACGTGCCCAACCGCTGGATGTAGAGCTCCACGGTATCGCCGGCCTCCAGCGGCGCGGTGGGCTGCGGCACGCCGGTCGCGACGATGTCTCCCGGCTCGAGCGTCATGATGTGGGAGAGGAGCGACAGCTGCGCCGGGATCTTGTGTCTCATGAAGCTGGTGTTGGCGTTGTCCATCTCGAACACCTCGCCATTGAGCCTCGTCTCGACCGCGAGGTTATAAGGATCGGGTACGTCCTCTTTGAGCGTGACGTACGGGCCGGTGGGCCCGAAGCAATCCATTCCCTTGGTCATGGCCGATCCCTCGGAGCCGCTCGCACCCGTCTGCAGCGTGCGCCCGCTCACGTCGTTGTGGATGGTATAGCCGAACACGTAGTCCATCGCGTCGGCCTCGGAGACGTTCTTCGCCCGCTTGCTGATGACGTAGGCGAACTCCAATTCGTGCGTGCTCGGATACCCATCGAGGAGGAGATCGGTCATGACGATCTCGTCGTCCGGACCACAAAGCGAGGCCAGCGATTTCAAGAAAGGCGAGGGACGGCCCCTGTCCTGCTGACGCCCCAAACCCTCCGACTCGGTGCGTTCCAACGGAGGCGGATTCTCCATCGGCTGGCCTGGCCGGAAATAGTTGCCGGCAAGGCCGAACATCTTATGAGGATTGGGGATCGGCGTGAGTAGACGGACCGAGGTAGGCGGATGGAACACGCGATACTCGCCCCCGCGATCGACCAGGCTTCCGTCCGCTTTGTGGGCGAGGGCCGCTCGATACACGGTCTTGACGCCGTTCACCGCCGAGTCTCCGACCTCGATGAGGCTTCTCATGTCCGCCGGAATGTAAGCCAAGTTCGCGACTTCCGACGCGCCGATCCCTTTGAGCGCCAGGATCGCGTTATGGATGTCGACGATGTCCTTCTGGCCGTTGCCTTCCGTCGCGCCGAGCCGCATCTCGCCGGTGGTCCGGAACGTCAGGAGACGGAAAATCGATTCTTCGTCCTGCTGCGCCGCAGCCGGCGTGACGAGGCCAACCAGCAAGACGAGCAGAACCAGGACGAGCGGGGCGGTTCGCCGCAGCCCGCCCAAGCGTGGCAAGCGATCGTTCATCAACATAATCGGTGCTCCTTGAGGAGAAAGGGAATCGCAGAAACCCATCGGTACAGAAGCCGTGAGTATATCGATCCCGCCCGCTCCATTCAACGCCCTCCCGGGACCGAAGCGGAAGCTGAAGGACGGGCAAACTCCCGGCTTCCCGGGGGCTTCCCGACCTGCTAGAATCCCGACAAAAAGAACGGAGACTTCCAGCATGTTCTCTCGGGCTCTCGTGGTTCTCGTTCTCTTCACCGTCATCGCGTGCTCGCCGCCCTCGGCTCCTCCGTCGGTGCGCCTCGTCGATCTCTTCGATACGGCGACCATCGAGGGCGCGTCGACCCAAGAGGCAGAGATTCCCAGGACCGAGTGGCGTTTCGACGGAGCCGATGGCGCCGCGAGCCCCAACCAGGGCTGGCAAGCCGGTCCGGGCGTGACGGGCCTCGGCGTCCGGGAGGGCCGGCTCACCGGCACGGCAGCGACGCCGACGCCGATCGTCCATCTCACGCGCACCACCGGTCTCCAGGATTTCGATCTGCTTCACGCCGTCGAAGTCCGGATGCGGGCCTCGGCCGGGTCGAACCTGGCAGTTATCTTCCGTCACGGTGAGCGGCTCGATATCGAGGAGGCGCGCCAGACGCTCCAGCTCTTCCCTTGGGGCAGAACACCGATCGTCGCCGGAGACGAGATCCTGACCTATACGATGACCGGTCCTTTTCCGGCCGCCTCGACGGACATCGGTTACATCGTGCTACAGCCGACCGACGCGGAAGGAGCGACTTTCGAGATCGAGTCGATCCGGCTTATTTTCCGCCGAGAGTACCTGGCGGGATTTCCCACGGGCGTCGCGTGGCAGGGAGCGCAGGAGATCTATCGAGAGACTCTCGTCGCTCGGGCGCCGCAGTCCATCCGTATGAACGTGGCCTTGGCCGAGCGGCCGCTCCTGGAGTTGGCACTCGCCACGGTAGAGGTGAGTCCGGTTACGTTTCGCGTCGGGGTGGGCAATGAGAACGGGGCAGCGATCCTCCTGGAGAGAACCGTTACGACTCCCAACCGGTGGGAGAAGGCGAGCGTGGATCTCACGCCTTACGCCGGTCAGGACGTGGTGATGTCCCTGGCGCTCTCTTCGGAAAAGGAAGGCGCGGTCGGCCTGTGGGGGTCTCCCGTCGTTCGCAATCGGGTCGCCGTCTCCGGCTCGAGTGCTGCCATCGAAGCACCGCAGGGAGTGATCTTGATCATGGTGGACACGCTCCGAAGCGATCACCTCGATGCCTATGGTTACTCCAGATCCACGGCACCGAATCTCTCGTCTCTGGCGGAGGGCGGTGCTCGCTTCACTGACGGGGTGGCTCAGGCGACGTGGACGAAAGTGTCTAGCGCTTCGATTCTGACCTCGCTCTATCCCACATCGCACGGTGTCGCCGAGTTTGCCGATCGCATGCCCGCATCCGCGGTGACGATGGCCGAGGTGTTCCGGGAAGCCGGCTACGCGACGCTCGCCTTCTCGTCGGTTCTCTTTACCGGGAAGTTCACCAATCTCCACCAGGGTTTCGAGGAGCTTCACGAGGCGGCCTCGGTCGGTAGCGATATCGCCGCCAAGACGGCGCGCGTCTACACCGACCGGCTCTTGCCCTGGCTCGAAGACCACCGGGACGTACCATTCTTCGTCTTCTTTCACCTCTTCGATCCCCATGACCCCTACGAGCCGGCCCCGCCCTACAACACCCTCTGGTTCGATCCCGCCGTCAAGGCCGAGCACGAGGCCCACCTGGGGAAGGCCCGGGAGTCGATTCAGGACCCCTTGATGAAGGCTTTCGGTATGCCCAGCCGAGCGGAGCTGCTGGCCGCGGGCATCGATCCCGACGTGTACACGGAGCGGCAAATCGCCTGGTATGACGGATCGATTCGGGGCTTCGACGTCGAGTTGGGGCGGCTCATGGAGCGGCTGGCGGAGCTCGGTCTTGACGAGAAGACATTGGTGGTGTTCGTCAGCGATCATGGCGAAGAGTTTCTCGAGCATGGGAGAAGCTTCCACGGACAGAGCGTCTACAGCGAGCTGACGCAGGTGCCGCTGGTGATGTCCTGGCCCGGCACGATTCCCGCCGGTCGGCTGGTCGAGGAGGCGGTGCAGACGATCGATATCATGCCCACCATCTTGGACCTCAGTCAGATTCCCTTGCCCGCCGGAGTACAGGGGCAGAGCCTGGTCCCTTACCTGTTCCCCGAGCGGGGCGAGCGGACGAGAGCGCGCCCCGCGATCTCGGAGCGCGCCGCCACCCATCCGAACGTCGGAAACCCTCCCCCATTCGATGAAGAGTCCTTCGCCCTCGTTGCCGACGGGTGGAAGCTCATCCACAACACGAAGGGCCGCGGGGACCGCCCCGAGTTCGAGCTCTACGATCGAGAGAAGGATCGACTCGACCAAGACAATCTCGCTGAAGAGAACCCGGAAGTGGTCCAGCGCCTCTCCCAGCAGCTCGACGCGTGGCGTCGTCAGGCAACTTCGGTCCGCCTGGAGTCGGACGAGCAGGCTACCGAAGGCATGAGCTCGGAAGAGTTGGAACGGCTGCGGAGCCTGGGCTATATCCAGTGAAGGGCGTTCGGCAATCGCTGCGGGACTGCCTCCTTCACCTTCATGGGCTCTCACTCGCCAGTAGTGCTTCCTCTTCACTACGGCGCACGCCGATGTAGACCGTAACCGCGCAAAAAGCCGAGACGAGACTGCAGATAGCTAGCGGCAGCATGACCGAGTAACGGAGGAACCAGGTGCCCAACGCGGCCCCAGCAAGCATCGTAACCACCGACGAGGCCCGGCTCGCCCAGCGGTGATTGTCGCCGCCGGCGAGTCGCGTGTCCGCGGCCAGACGGGCGAGCGTGAGCGTCAGCACCGTGGTGGTATGATCGGGCACCGCAAGACTCCGCACGGTGGCGTTGCGCATGCCCATGGCGACGCCGGTGAGAACGATGATCGTGTACACGCGCGGCGCGTCATTCGGAAAGCCGATCGGCTGGCCGATGGCGATGGCCATCGCCGCGAGGAACAAGGCTCCCTCCACGCCAAACGCGAAGCTCGTCCAACGATGCCAGACCCCGAGACGGATGGGCCTGGACATGCGCCCGCCCACCACCGCACCGATGAGGAAGGCGCCGAGCGCCGCTCCCGAGCGGGACACGGACAGCTCCTGCGCCCCCGCCGCGGCAAATCCCAGCAGGACGACGTTCCCCGTCATGTTCGCGGTGAAAACCCGGCCCAGGGCAAGGTAGCTCACCGCATCGACCAGGCCGGTCACGACCGTCAGCGCCAGAAGGACGGGCTCGGCGTAAGGAGGATAGGAATGAGACGAAGACGATGAGGTCATGTCATTTCTCCGGGCCGTTTGACATCATGATGTCTAATCGCTATCATCAAAGCATGAGAACGACCCTTACCTTGGACGACGACGTGGCCGCCAAATTGAAGGCGGAGACGAAACGAAGCGGTAAGTCCTTCAAGGACGTTGTGAACGAATACCTGCGTCTTGGACTCTTCGCGAAGAAGACGGAGCGTCCCGGTGAACCCTTCCGCGTCGAGGCACGCGACCTCGGTCGCCTTCATCCCGGCCTCAGCTTGGATAGTATTGCCGACCTTTTGGAGCAGCTCGAAGGCCCGGCGCACCGGTGATTCTCGTCGACGCCAACGTCGTTCTGCACGCCTACCATCCTCAATCCGAGCACCACGAACCCTGCCGATTGTGGATCGAAGAGAATTTCTCCGCCCCGTCGCCCATCGGACTTCCTTGGCTAACAATTTGGGCGTTCCTCCGGATCAGCACGAATCCCCGTGCCTTCGAAAAAGCGCTTTCAACCAAGGAAGCCGCAGCGATCGTCTCATCATGGCTTGACGTCCCCGCCGTGCGAGTGATCGCACCCGGGGAGCGTTACTGGGAGATCTTCTATGACCTTTTGCTCGAGGCTCGGGTCTCCGGTCCTCTGGTGACCGATGCCGCCCTGGCCGCGCTAGCCGTCGAAAACGGCGCGAGCGTGTGCACCACCGACCGGGACTTCACGCGTTTCGCTGGATTACCGATCGTCGACCCGTCACGAGGGGAAGCCCTCTAACTCTCCAGCCGCTTTTCGAACGCATCGCAAACCGTCTCCAGCACCTGGACGCGCGCCCACCGCTTGTCGTTGGCGGCGACCAGGTGCCAGCGCGCGAATTCGGTGCTGGTCCGTTGGACCATCTCGTCCGCGGCGATCTCGTAGTCGTTCCACCGGTTGCGATTGCGATAATCGTCGGGCGTGATCTTGTATTTCTTGAAAGGCACTTTCTCGCGGGCTTTGAACCGGCGTAACTGTTCCTCCGCATCGATGTGGAGCCAGAACTTCAAGACGACGCTTCCCTGCTGGACGATCTGCTCCTCGAAGTCGTTAATCTCCGCATAAGCGCGCTTCCACTCGTTCTCGGCAGCGAAACCTTCCAGCCGTTCCACGAGAACCCGTCCGTACCAGCTTCTGTCGAAAATCGCGGCGTGTCCGGCACGCGGGAGATTCCGCCAGAATCGCCAGAGGTAGTGGTGTGCCAGTTCCTCATCGGTGGGCGTGCCAATCGGAATGACGCGGTAGTGACCCGCGTCCATCGCCGCGGTCAGGCGACGGATGACTCCTCCTTTGCCGGCTGCATCCCACCCTTCGAAGACGAAGACCGATGAGATGCCCTTGCGGTGCACCTTGTGGCTGAGCTTCGCCAGGCGGCGCCACCCTTTCTGGAGCCTCGTTTCGTAGTCCGGTTTGTTGATCGTCTTGCTCACGTCGATCTGATCGAGGACGGTGATCGTGTTCTCCCGCGATACCGGCGGCGCAAGATTCTTCTTGGGTGGCTCGGCGAGGCGTTTGGTGAGTGAGCGGATGATCCCCTGGGCGATGGTCACGTTCCGGTATCGAAAGTCGGTACCCTCGATAACGTTCCACAACGCGTCACCCGTGCTCGTTTGGCGAAGGACGCGCTCCGCGATCTGGTTGACGTCGTCGAACCGTTCGACCATGAGACGGTCCTGTTTCGTCGCCTTGAATGCCACGCGCGAGGTCACTCCCTTCCCGCGGAGACGCTTCTTCGCCTCCGATTTCGGGATGTGGAGCCAGAACTTGAGAAGGAGGACGCCATCGTCGGTCAAGGCCTTCTCGAAGGTCTCGATATGACGAAGCCTCGCCCCGAGCTCGGCTTCGTCGATGTGGCCGAGCAAGCGGTCCGCGATCGCGTGAAACGTCCATTCCCGGTAGTAGAGGCCTATACGGCCCGCGGCCGGCAGCGTGCGCCAGTAACGCCAAAAACGAGGGCGCTCGAGCTCTTCGGAGGTCGGGCTCTCGAAGACGTTGGCCTCGAGGTAACGAGGATCCATCCACTCGTGGAGCAGATTGAGGACCTCGTGACACCCGGCTCGGTCGGCGCCCCCGATGACGAGGATGACCGGGAAACTCGCGGCCTCGCGGAGATCGTACTGGACGGTCAGAAGACCGACCCGGAAAGCCTCCTCGTATTCCTTGTAGTCTTCCTTGCTCGTCGCGTGGCCTAGCTCGGCGGACTCGAACATGGCCAAACGTAGCATAGTGACGCGGCTCCCCGGAAGCTCTAGAATGCGCTCGCGCTGATCGTAAAGGAGTCGCGTGGCGTTCTGAGTCAAGGAGACCGAGCTCGTCGCGGCCGGCGTCTCGGCTGGAGAAGCGATCCTTTTTCTCGGCGCCGCGATATCTATCAGCGCCTTTCCGATGCTGGCACGCATCATCCAATCATTACACCCGTGCTGTTCGCGATCCTCGTCATCATGGCCATCGTTACCACGTTGATGGCCTCGCTGGTTTTCGAGCTGGTTTATCAGGGGGGCAAGAAGCAGCCCCCCCTGGTTTGACACTATATGAAGATACAATATAAAATATCAATATGAAACCTATACAGGTCACTGTTGACGAGCACCTCCTCGAGGAGCTCGATCGGAGCGAGGAAGTGAAGCGCGAGGGACGTTCCGCCGTCTTGCGTCGTGCGGTCAGAGAGTACCTGGAGCGACGGAGGCAGCGCTCGATCGCCGATCAGTACCGTCGAGCCTATGCCGGGGACGGTGGTCTCGGAGAGGAATATGAGGGTTGGGAGGATCAGGGCGAATGGCCTCCCAGCTGAACCGGGGCGAGATTTGGATGTACACGTTCGCGCCACCGGACAAGCGACGCCCGGTGTTGGTACTCACCCGGCAGGAAGTTATCGGTGTCCTCCGAACCGTCATGGTCGCTCCCATCACCTCCACGATCCACGGAGCTCCAAGTGAAGTCCTCGTTGGAATCGAAGAGGGACTCAAGAAGGAATCGGCGATCAACCTGGATCACGTGCAGACGGTCGACAAGAATCGCCTGAGAAAATTCATCGGCACGATCGGCTCAGGAAAGATGAGGGCAGTCTGCAGGGCCCTCGCCATCGCCACGGGATGCGTTTAGCTGAACCCCGACGGCTGAACGAGACGCGACTGTTTCCGTGCGCCCCCGGGACGAGAGACTCGCACACTTCCCAGGGTTGGTACGAGCGCTAGAAGCCCTCGATGCGCACTGCTTTCAGGGCCTCGTCAGTGCCTTTGAGCTCCTCGTTTCCGGCCTTGAAACCGTTCAGCTTGAAGATGTACGCGAGGAGGTCCGCGCACTGCTGCCGCGGGAGCGTGCCCGGGTTATCTTCTGGCATCGTCAGGCAGACGGCCTCGAACAAGGGGTGAGCCGACTTATTCTCCCACGGCTTCATCAGTTCCCCGACGAACCTGGTCGGGTCATGGCACTCGATGCAGACCCGGTCGAACGTTTTGGATCCACGGTCGGCCTGCGGCTCGGTGTAGACGCCGTCGCGAACGGATGTGTCTCGCGCGCTCATGCTTCCGATGCCCGGCATTAAGACACCCGGAACAAGGATCGCACCCGACAGAATCGGAACAAGGAGAGAAGGACCGCAACGGCCGCGAGACACCGCTCCCAACCTTCCGGCAGCGCCCCGCTGACGCCTCGGGCGAATGCCTTCACATCCGGAGCTCTTCTTCCTCACGGCTCCTTTCTAGCACAGGAGAGAACCTCGCTGGAGCCTTAACCCGCCGATTGCCGTGGCAGATTCGTTGCCGGACGCATGCCCAACCGGGATGCCGGCAGCATGATACCTTTCGACACAGTTTTGGAAAACGTTTGCCAAGCATGAACCCAGTTTCTCGCCGGCCATAAATCGGACCCGGCTCTCGAGCGAGCTCGCCACCCGACTCGACGTTCGGGCTGTCGTAGGACCTTACCGCGTTCTCCATCATCGCCGGGCGAGGCCCCAGGGCGCTCCACTTGCCCTTCCCGCAAGATGATGCTACAATTGCATCATTCTGATGCAGGATATGATGCGTTGCGTCGATACGAGTCGGAGTAGGAATCATGGTTGCCCATAACCCCCTCCACAGATCCGGACGTGCGGTTTTCCCGCATCCGGCTCCCACCTCAGGGAATGACGCCCAGGCGCCTGAGGGGATAGGGGTG
>Ga0302046_10006401_pt1 | contig 10273 bp, 8 predicted proteins | sample RVTome_11_FD_200261 | JGI IMG/M metagenome (GOLD analysis project Ga0302046, IMG submission 200261) | Soil microbial communities from uranium-contaminated site in the Upper Colorado River Basin, Wyoming, United States - RVT147D111 (version 2) ... | reverse complement strand
TGATGCGCCACTGGGGACTCCGGGTGAGCGAGCGGCCGATCTCCATCGACGAGGTGGTGGACGCCCACCGGAGCGGCGCCCTCCAGGAAGTCTGGGGCACCGGGACGGCGGCGGTGATCTCGCCGGTTGGGGAGCTCGCCTGCACGGGCGAGAAGATGGTGATCAACCAGGGCCGCATCGGGCCTCTCACCCAGCGGCTCTACGACGCCATCGTGGGGATCCAGTACGGCCAGGCCCCGGACCCCAACGGCTGGACGGTGGAGGTGTGATCCATGGACTGCGTCTTCTGCAAGATCCGGGACGGGCAGGTGCCGTCGTTCAAGATCCACGACGACGACCGGACCCTCACGTTCATGGACATCAACCCGCTGAACTCCGGCCACTGCCTGGTCGTCACCAAGCACCATGCGGCCAGCATCTTCGAGGCCGACGTGGAGGACCTCCAGGCGGCCATGGGCACCGCCAAGAAGGTCGCCCTGGCCATCCAGCACGCCTTCAAGCCGGACGGGCTCAACCTCCTCCAGGCCAACGGTCCGGCTGCGTTCCAGTCAGTGCCGCACTTCCACCTGCACCTGATCCCGCGCTGGAACAACGACGGCAAGGGGTTCGACTGGAAGCCGGTGCCCGGCAACCGGGACAGCATCATGAAGAACGGGGAGCGCCTCCGGAGCCTCCTGCGCTGAGGGCTGCGGCGATGCCCGAGCGCAAGATCCGGGTCCTGGTGGCGAAGCCGGGGCTGGATGGCCACGACCGCGGGGCCAAGATCGTCGCCCGGGCCCTCCGCGACGCCGGGTTCGAAGTCATCTACACGGGATTGCATCAGACGCCGGAGCAGGTGGTGGCGACCGCGATCCAGGAGGACGTGGACGCCATCGGGCTGTCGGTCCTGTCGGGGGCGCACAACCATCTGTTCTCGCGCGTTCTCGAGCTGCTGAAGGAGAAGGGGGCGGAAGACATCGCGGTCTTCGGCGGTGGCATCATCCCGGCCGAGGATATCAAGGCCCTGAAGGCGCTCGGGGTGAAGGAGCTCTTCACGCCGGGCGCGTCCACCCAGGAGATCGTCCGCTTCGTCCGGGAGAACATCCGGGCGACGGTGTAGCTGCGCGGAGCGCGACGATGGACTTCGAGCTGACCCGTGAACAGAAGGCGGTGCGGGATTTGGCGCGAGACTTCGCCGAGGGCGAGGTCGCGCCGGTGATCCGGCACTTCGACGAGGCCCACGAGTTTCCCCAGGAGGTGGTGCGGAAGCTCGGCCAGACGGGTTTGCTCGGAGCCCTCGTGCCCGAGGAGTACGGCGGCGCCGCCCTCGACCATGTCTCCTACGCCTTGGCCGTCGAGGAGCTGAACCGCGTGGACGGCTCCGTGGGCATCACGATGTGGGCCCACAACTCCCTCTGCACCAACCACATCGTCCTGTTCGCCTCGCAGGAGCAGAAGGCGCGGTACCTGCCAGGGCTGGCCCGGGGTGAGTCGCTGGGGGCGTGGGCTCTGACCGAGCCCGGATCGGGGTCCGATGCCGCCGCCATGCAGTCCCGGGCCGAGCGGGAGGGGGACCACTTCGTCCTCAACGGGACCAAGGCCTTCATCACCAACGCCGGGGTGGCCAGGATCGCGGTGGTCACGGCGGTCACCGATCCGGCCCGCGGGGCCAAGGGGATCTCCGCCTTCATCCTGGAGAAGGGCATGGAGGGCTTCAGCGCCGGGCCCCCCTACCGGAAGCTCGGGCTGCACGCCTCGAACACCGCCGAGCTGATCCTGGACAACGCCCGCGTGCCCGCCGCCCAGCTCTGCGGGGAGCTCCACACCGGCTTCGCCCAGTGCATGCATGTGCTGGAGGGGGGGCGGATCGCCATGGCGGCCATGGCGGTGGGCCTGGCCCAGGGGGCGCTGGACCAGGCGCTGCGCTACATGAGGCAGCGCACCGCTTTCGGCCAGCGGCTGGCCGAGTTCAACGGCCTCCAGGGCATGGTCGCCGAGATCGGGACGGACGTGGAGGCCGCGCGCCTCCTCACCTTGCGGGCCGCCGCCCTCAAGGACTCGGGCAAGCCCGCGCGGCTGGCCGCCTCGATGGCCAAGGTGTTCGCCTCCGAGGTCGCGATGAAGGCGGCCACCCGGTCGCTCCAGATCCACGGGGGCGCCGGCTACATCACCGAGTTCCCCATCGAGCGGATCTTCCGCGATGCGAAGCTCACCGAGATCGGTGAGGGCACCTCCGAGGTTCAGCGCATGGTCATCGCCCGCGAGATCCTCGGGTTCCGATGAGCGCTCGCCGACGCACGCCGGGAGGCTGACCCCATGGGCGACCGCAGCGTGCTGTACGGCATCAAGGACGGCGTCGGCACCATCACGCTCAACCGGCCGGGTGTTCTCAACGCGCTACACAGCGACCTGGCCGCCGAGCTGGCCGAGGCCGCGGAGGCCGCCGGCAAGGACCCGGACGTGTGGGTCGTGGTCGTCCGCGGCGCGGGGCGAGCGTTCTGCTCGGGCATGGACCGCGCCGCGCTGGCGGCCGGGCAGATCGGCGAGCCGTTCTACCGCCACTGGACCCGGGGGCTCAACTGCCTGGAGGACATGGACAAGCTCGTGATCGGCGTCCTCCACGGCTACTCCATCGGGGGCGGCCTCCAGCTCGCCCTCGCCTGCGACGTGCGCCTGGCCACCGACGATGCCATCCTCGGGCTGGGGGCGACGCGGCACGGGCTCATCCCCGACGGCTCGGTGCTGCGACTCGCGCGCATCGTGGGGCTCGGCCGCGCGAAGCAGCTCACCATCCTCAACACCACGTTGCCGCCGGCGGAGGCCCTCGCCATGGGGCTGGTCAACTGGATCGTGCCCGCCGCTGACCTGGACCGCAAGCTGGTCGAGATCGTCGAGGAGTCCTTCTGCGCCTCCCGCACCGCCACCGGACACGCGAAGCGGCTCCTGCACCGTTCCTTCCACGCGGATCCCCGGGGCCTCATCGAGGAGGTGCTGCGAGCGCAGGCCGACTGCATGGCCTCCTGGGAGCTGGAAACAGCCAACCGGGCCTGGCAGGAGCGGCGGGACGTCCGCTTCTACCCGCCTCCCGCGCGTGGCGGCCGGTAGCGATCGCCAGGGCCCATGACCTGCCCGGCATGCCAGCACGGCAATCGCGAGGGAGCGAAGTTCTGCGAGAACTGTGGGGGGCGCCTGCCCAGAACATGCCCCGCCTGCGGCACGCCGGCCCGCCCGGCGGCCCGGTTCTGCGACGAGTGCGGGCGCGAGCTCGGCGATGGGCCCCCCGGCCCTGGCGCGGGGAGCCAGCCGGGAGACGGCCCCGCCGAGGTGGCCCGGCGTCTCGCCCGAAGCCTGTCCGAGTACACGCCGCGACACCTCGCCGACAAGATCCTCACCTCGCGAAGCGCGCTCGAGGGCGAGCGCAAGCAGGTCACGGTGCTGTTCGCGGATGTCGCGGGGTTCACCGCCCTGTCCACCCAGGTCGATCCCGAGGAGCTCCACGCGATCATGGACGGGTGCTTCCGGGAGCTGCTCGAGGCCGTGCACCGCTACGAGGGAACGGTGAACCAGTTCACCGGCGATGGCGTGATGGCGCTGTTCGGCGCGCCCATCGCGCACGAGGACCATGCGGTGCGCGCGGTGGCTGCCGCGCTCGCCATCCAGGGGGCCTGCAAGCAGTATGGCGAGGCCCTCCGGGCGGATCGAGGCGTGGACTTCGCCGTCCGGATCGGTCTCAACACGGGGCCTGTGGTCGTCGGCCGGATCGGTGACGACCTGCGGATGGACTACACGGCCCAGGGAGAAACGGTCAACCTGGCCGCTCGGCTCCAGCAGGCGGCGGCGCCGGGTGGAATCCTGATCAGCGAGGCGACGCGCCGGGTGGTTCGCAGCTATTTCGTGACCGGGGAGCACGAGGCCCTGTCCCTCAAGGGCCTCGATCGGCCGGCCCTCGCCTTCGCGGTTACCGGCGAGCGGAGCCGCCGGGTGCGGTTCGACCGGGCGCTCGAGCACGGCTTGACGCCTCTGGTCGGCCGGGCCCGCGAGCTCCGGTTCATGCAGGACTACGTGGAGCAGATTCGGGAGGGGCGCGGACACGTCATCTCCGTTGTCGGGGAAGCGGGCATCGGGAAGTCCCGTCTGGCCCACGAGCTCAAGCGGAGGTTGGGCGACCTGCCGATCACGTATCTGGAAGCGCATTGTCTGCCGCACGGGACATCGTTGCCGTATCAGGCGATCATCCAGCTCCTCCAGGGCAACTTCGGCCTCGAGGAGGGGGAAGCGGAAGACGCCCAGGTCGAGAAGATCGAAGGGGGGGTCCGCCGCCTCGATCCGGCCCTGGAGTGGGCCATCCCGTACCTGAAGCACCTGCTCGCCCTGCCCGCTGGCGAGCTCGACGCCCAGGGGCTCGACCAGGCCCAGCGCAAGCGGAGGCTGATCGAGGCCGTGAAGGCCCTTACCCTCTTGGGCGCGCAGCGGCGCCCGCTGTTCCTGCTGATCGAGGATCTCCAGTGGGTCGACCCGAGCTCGGAGGAGTGCATCGGGGCCGTGGTCGATGGCATGGCGAGCTCTCCGGTGTTGCTCGTGTGCACGTACCGGCCCGGTTACACGGCCCCCTGGGAGAGCCGCTCCTTTCACCAGCGGCTCTCCCTGGAGCCTCTCGCCCGCGAGGAGGCGACGCAGATGGTCGAAGCGCTGCTTGGCGCGCCGGCACTGACGGCGTCGGCGGGGGACCTCGTGATCGGCCGGGCGGAGGGCAACCCGTTCTTCATCGAGGAGCTGAGCCGGTATCTCCGCGAGCGTGGAGCCCCGCAGGACTCGGCTACGTCGCTCGAGCCGGGCGGGAGCGAAGTCCCCGAAACGATCCATGATCTCCTGACCGCCCGAATCGACCGGCTCCCCGACTCCCTGAAGCACGCCCTCCAGCTCGCGTCGGTGCTGGGCCGCGACCTCCCCCTGGCCCTGCTCGAGGGCATCGCCCCCGGCACCCTGGATCTCAAGTCGGACGTCGCCGAACTGGTCCGGCGCGAGCTGCTCCACGAGAGCCTGTTCCCCGAGGCGCGGTACCACTTCGCCCACCCGTTGATCCAGCAGGTGGCCTATGAGGGGCTCCTGCTCAGGTCCCGCGCGGAGCTCCACGCCCGCGCGGGCGAAGCGCTCGAGCGCCTGTACGCCGACCGGCTGGAGGAGGTCGTGTCGGACCTCGCGGAGCACTACGCGAGGAGCCCGGATCGCGCCAAGGCGGTCCACTACCTGGTCCGGGCGGGCGAGCGCGCCACGAGCCTCTTCGCCTACGAGCAGGCCAAGGCCCTCTACCAGCGCGCGCTGGAGCTGTCGAGGCGAGCGGGGCAGCCGGTGGACGCGCCGTCGGGCATCCTGGAGAAGCTCGGGGACGCGGCCTTCGCCCACGGCGACCTCGCCGAGGCGCTCGGGTACTGGAGCGAGGCGCTGGCCCCCGTGCTGGCCCGCTGCGATCGCCGGCGCGCAGCGGAGCTCCACCGGAAGATGGCCGGGGGACGCTGGGCCGCCGGCGAGAGGGACGAGGCGCTGGCCCATCTCGAACAGGGCCTGGTCGCGCTGGAGAACGATGTCGACAACCTGGAGGCCGCGCGACTGTTCCAGGAGTTCGGGCGGATCTACTTCCACCTGGGCGAGCACGCGCGGGCGACCCGCTGGGCCCAGCGGGCGCTCGACCTCGGCGAGCGGCTCGGCGCGCCGGACGTGGTATCGCATGCGTCCAACACGCTCGGGGTCGCCCTGGCCCGGGCTGGGGAAATCGAGCATGGCGCCGAGTACGTGTCGCGCAGCCTCGAGTCGGCGCTTGCGCATCGGCTGGGGACGGTCGCCTGCCGGGCGTACACGAACCTGGCCGTGATGTACACCACCCTCGATCACGAGCGCGCGGTCCAGTACTGCCGGGACGGGCTCGCCCTGGCCCAGAAGATCGGCGACCAGCTCCAGCAGTCGTGGCTGTACTGTACCCTCGCTGGCGGTCACTGTACGCTGTCGGGGGACTACGGAGAGGGCGTGAAGGCGGCCGAGGCGGCCATCGACCTGGACCGGCGCCTCGGCCAGCGGAACCACCTGCCGATCCCACTGATCATCCTTGCCCAGATCTACCAGTGCCGCGGCGAGTATGATCGGAGCGCGCACTCCTACCGCGAGGCGCTGGAAGTCGCCGAGGCGGTGGGCGAGCCCCAGCACCTCTTCCCCTGCTACGACGGCCTGGCGACGCTGGCCATCGAGCAGGGAGACGAGGCCGAGGCGGAGTGCTGGCTGGCGAAGAGCCGGCAAGTGCAGGAGACAACCGGCTGGAGCAGCGACGCCTTCGTGGTGTTGCCGTTCCTCTGCTGATGGAGGTGGAGCATGGCCGCTCTTGAAGTGGGACAGCGGGCCCCGGCGTTCCGCCTGCCCTCCGGACAGGGCCCGGAGGTTGGCCTCGAGGATTACCGGGGCCGGAGTAACCTGATCGTCTGGTTCACGAAGGGCATGGCGTGCGCCTTCTGTCGCCAGCACATGTCCCAGCTCGCCCGCGCCTACCCGCGGTTCAAGGCGCTCAACACGGAGGTTCTCGAGGTGACGCTGACGAAACCCGACCGGGCGCGGTTCTACGTGAAGAGCTTCCCCATCCCGTTCCCGTATCTCTGCGATCCCGACTACCGTGTCCGCCGAAGCTACGGTCTGGATGTCCGCTCGCATTCCATCGTCTGGTACGCGAAGGTCTTCTATGTCGCGTCCAAGGCTCCCCACCCGCCGCCCAACGAGCTCGGCGCCGCCAAGCCCGCGCTCGGCGAGTTTCCGGCCCTCCTGGCCGATGAGGACTTGGGCTTCTTCATCGTCGACCGCGAGGGCGTGGTCCGCTACACGCTGGCCGGCTCCTACGTCATGCCAGCGGGCTCTTCCCCGGCGCCGGGCATCATGGCCCGGGCCATTCCAGGCAACGACGAGATCATCCGTCACCTCGAGCAGTGCGAGGAGGCCTCCCCGCGCGCGTGACTCGGCGCCGCCCCGAGGCCGCTCCGGCCCCGCCAGGGTCCTCGTAAACCCTTGTCTTACTGAGCGAAGTCCTTGACAGGCTTCGGGGCCTCGGCTAGACTCTGGCCACTCTATCGCCCCGGCAGTTGCAGCTGCCCAGGATGACAGTCAGGATCGGGCATGGAGACTCTCACCAGCGGGCTAGGGGAGTACCGGTTCACGGATCCCGATGTGATCCGCGCGTGGATGCGCGATCACAAGCGCCGTGAGTTCGTGGACAAGACCCTGACGGAAGCCGAGGCGGTCTCCCGCTACGTCGCCGACGGGGATTACGTGTCTTTCGACTTCTCCTCCTTCACCCGCGGGCCCCTGGCCCTGATCCGGGAGATCATCCGCCAGGGGCGGCGTGATCTCTGGTACTGCGCCAAGTTCACCCTGATGGAGTCCACGCTGCTGGCGGCGGCGGGGGCCGTGTCGCGGATCGACGTGGGCTTCATGGGGCTCGGCGACACGCTCAACCGGGCGGTCGAGGCCGGCGGGGTCAAGGTCACGGAGTGGACCAACGGCACCCTCACGCTGCGCCTTCTGGCCGGGGCCATGGGGGTCCCGTTCCTCCCGACCCGCGCGATGCTAGGCTCAGACACCTTGAAGTATTCGGGAGCCAAGGTGGTCCGGGACCCCTATGGAGGCAAGCCCATCGCGCTGGTGCCGGCCCTCAACCCGGATGTCGGTCTCGTCCACGTGCACCAGGCCGATGTCCACGGCAATGCCCGCTGCTTCGGGCCGGGCGTGTCCCCGCTGGAGACGGCCATGTCGGCCCGGAAGGTGATCGTCTCGGCCGACGAGATCATCGACCCCGACGACATCCGGAAGGACCCCGGCAAGACCACGATCCCGTACTACATGGTCGATGCGGTGGTCTACGCCCCCTTCGGGGCCTATCCGGGCGGGGTGCAGGGGCTCTACGAGATGGACTTCGAGCACTTCGCGGAATACAACACCCTGGAACGCCAGGGGAAGCTGAAGGAGTACCTCGACCGGTACGTCTACTCGATGGGTTCCAACACCGAGATGCTCGAGAAGCGCGTCGGCCTCGAGCGCCTCAACGCGCTGCGCCGGCGCGCCGTCGTCCGCGAGGGGTACCGGTGACGTCCCCCTTCACCGAAGCGGAGTTCATGATCGCGCAGTGCGCGCGGCTCCTGGAGGACCAGAAGACCGCGTTCATCGGCTTCGGGATGCCGCAGGTGGCGGCCATCCTCGCCCAGCGCCTGCAGGCCCCACAGCTCGTCCAGATCTTCGAGTTCGGGGCCATCGGCTCCGAGCCCCTCACGCCGTTCGTCCGGAACACGATGGGCGGCCCGTCCAACTGCTACCGCTCGCTGGCCTGGACCAGCATGAACCAGATCTTCGCCCAGGCCCAGCTGGGGCTGGTCGATTACGGCGTCCTTGGCGCGACCCAGATGGATCTGTACGGCAACATCAACTCCACGATGCTCGGGGAGGACTACGCGCGGCCGAAGAAGCGCTTCCCGGGCTCGGGCGGCGCCAACGAGGTCGCCTCCTACTGCTGGAAAACCGTCGTGATCATGATGCACGAGAAGCGCCGCTTCGTGCCGCGAGTGGACTTCGTCACCTCACCCGGCTACCTGGACGGCACGCCGGGCGCGCGCGAGCGGGCGGGGCTTCCGGCCGGCACCGGCCCCTGGCGGGTGGTGACCTCGAAGGCGCTGTTCGGCTTCGACGAGGACTCGCGCAAGATGACGCTGCTCGGCGTGCTGGACGGGCTCCGGGCCGAGGAGGTGCTCGCCGACATGGACCTCAAGCCGCTGGTGGCGGGCCGGGTGGAGAGCCTGGCCGCCCCCACCGAGGAGGAGCTGCGCATCCTCCGCGAGCAGATCGATCCCACCCGGACCATCATCGGGAGGACGGCCAGGCCCTGATGCGCGAGACCCCGAGCACCGAGCGGACCCAGACGGTCCCCCCGGCTCCCGTCCTGGACTCCGCCCTCGACACGTTCCCCAAGCTGGCGGCACGGAATGCGCAGCGCTTCGTCCGGAAGGTGGCCATCCGGGAGAAGGACCTCGGCATCTGGCAGTCCTACACGTGGAACGAGTACCTGGAGCAGGCGCGGCTCATCGCCCTCGGCCTGGCCGCCCTCGGATTCACCCGTGGCGACAAGACGGCCGTCGTCGGCGACAACCGGCCCCAGCTCTACTGGGCGATGCTGGCCGCCCAGGCCCTGGGCGGGGTGCCGGTGCCGCTGTACCAGGACTCGATCGAGAAGGAGATGCAGTACATCCTCGACCACGCCGAGGCCCGCTTCGCGGTGGTCGAGGACCAGGAGCAGGTCGACAAGCTCCTCCACGTCAAGGACCAGTGCCCGCACCTCGAGCACATCATCTACGACGATCCCCGCGGGATGCGGCACTACGAGGACCCCTGTCTCCTCGGCTTCGAGGAGCTCCGGGAGCGCGGCCGGAAGTTCGCCCAGGACCATCCCGGCTACTTCGAGCAGGAGGTCGCGAAGGGCAAGGCCGACGACCTCGCCGTCATCTGCTACACGTCGGGGACCACCGGGCAGCCCAAGGGCACCATGCTCTCCCACCGGAACCTCATCCTCACCGCCCGCAACGCCATCGAGCGGGAGGGCCTGCGCGAGTCCGAGGAAGTGGTGGCCTACCTTCCGATGGCCTGGATCGGGGACCACATGTTCTCGTTCGGTCAGTCCATCGTGGCCGGGTTCACGACCAACTGCCCGGAGAGCGCGGTCACCGTGCTCCACGACCTGAAGGAGATCGGGCCGACGTACTTCTTCGCGCCTCCGAGGATCTGGGAGAACATCCTCACCTCCGTCATGATCCGGGTCGACGATGCCTCCTGGATCAAGCGCGGCATGGTCCACTTCTTCCTCGACGTCGCCCGCCGGGTGGAGCGGCGGCGCCTGGCCCATCAGCCCGTGCCCGTCGGCGACCGGCTGCTCTACGCGCTCGGCCGGGTCCTGGTCTACGGCCCGCTCCGGGACAACCTGGGGATGCGGCGGATCCGGATCGCCTACACCGCCGGCGAGGCGATCGGCCCGGAGCTGTTCGAGTTCTACCGGTCGCTCGGCATCAACGTGAAGCAGCTCTACGGGATGACGGAGTCGAGCGCGCTCGTCTGCATCCAGAAGGATGGCGACGTCAAGCTGGACACGGTCGGGACCCCGCTGCCCGGCGTCGAGGTGCGCATCAGCGAGTCCGGGGAAGTGCTGTATCGGAGCCCCGGGGTCTTCCAGGGCTACTACAAGAACCCCGAGGCCACCCGGGAGACCCTGCAGGACGGCTGG
>Ga0302046_10006400_pt1 | contig 10274 bp, 12 predicted proteins | sample RVTome_11_FD_200261 | JGI IMG/M metagenome (GOLD analysis project Ga0302046, IMG submission 200261) | Soil microbial communities from uranium-contaminated site in the Upper Colorado River Basin, Wyoming, United States - RVT147D111 (version 2) ... | reverse complement strand
CGCGGTCGCGGAACCGATCGCGGACACATCGGCACGACGCTTCGCGATCCGTTCATCGACTACGCCCGGATGGCACAGGCCTACGGGATGGCCGCCGAGGGGCCGATCGAGGAGCCCGCAGACCTGTCGGCCGCGCTGCGGCGCGGCGTCGACTCGGTGAAGCGCGGCGTGCCGTACCTCGTCGACGTCGTCACCCAGCCGAGGTAGGTGCGATGGGCAGCATCAGGAGCGCGAACAGGCGAGTGGTCGGTGTCGTGGCCGTACTGGCGGTCGTGCTCGCCGCGGGGATCGCCGTGATGGCGCAGGTGAGCGGGGACGGCAACGCCCCGCCCACGAGCCCCGTGACCGGTGACCCGTCGCGGGGGCGCGATCTGTACTACCGCTACGCCTGCTACTCCTGCCACGGCTATACCGGCGAGACAGGCGCGCGGGCTCTCGTCCCGGACTGGCCGCCGACGCTGGCCACCGAGGAGATCTTCATCCGGTTCCTGCGCGGGCGCGCGACGATCTCGCCCGAGCTCCCGTCGACCAGCATGCCCAGCTACGCGGAGCGCACGCTGAGCGACGCACAGGCAAAGGACATCTACGCGTTCATCCGCACGTTCAGGCGTCACGCGCCACCGCTGGAGGAGATCGACGTGCTGCAGCGCATCCTGGAGGAGGCGCAGGAGCCCTGAGCACGGGCTGCACAGCGGCGATGGACTCGAGGGTGGTCCCGGAAGAACCACCCTCGATATCAGCTCAGTTGGCCGTCTTCGACGTTGAACTCCTTGCGAAACCATGTCGAGCAAGCCTCCTGTGCCTGCCAGTGGCGTGAGGCCGTGCAGCTGACGCGGCGCCCTGAAGGGCTTGGTCCCTTGCCCGACGTCGAATCCGCAGCATAGACGAGCGCAGGGCTATCGGCCTCCCGGGCGAGCGCTCATCGGACCGAGCGCCCAGGTGATACGGCGAACATCAACACGCGGCGCCCGGGCTCGGTGAGTCGTCTGGGAGTCCGCCAGCGATGTCGACGGCGCTCACCTCGACGATTTTCGGGCGCGTGCTTTGAAAGAGCAGGATGTCGAAGCCGACAACCCGATGCCGGGCTCAGCGCTCCCATGGACGCTGCATGAGAATTCGGATTGGGGATTCGTGCGCGACGTCCGGCGAAACAGTGGCACGTTGCAGAAGGACTGGGCCACCGTAGAATCGAGCAGTCTCCCGGAGCAGTTCTGCATTGCTGTCGTCGGCCACGAAGGGTGGAGCAAAGACCCGGACTCGGCAGCCCAATACACGCTCGCTGTCACTTTCGAAATCCTCGGCCAAGAGATCGAGATTTACGAGCCTCTGCGCGCCCCTGTTCTGGAGTTGCAGGCGCAGATCGGCGAGGTCGAAGTCGAAGAGGAAGTCGAGGTCGAAGTGGCTGAGGAAGTACGGAAGTGATTTTCTTTGACTATGTTTCGGTCAGCCGAACGGCAACCGAGGGAAGGTATGCTGTCGAGCATGACATCGTCGATCGCCTTTGACCCGTTCTGTCCCAAGGCTTCGATCGCGCCCGCTCCTACGCGGCTGCCCAGTAGTAATAGCTGAGAAGCCCAGCGTTCCATGCCGCTCCCCGCGCAGCGGCGCATGAAGCCTGTATCTGTCTATTCCTGAGCAGTTTATATTGCTGAGCTGGTACCGGTACTGGGGTTGGCACGCGACTGTAACGCCGTTTCCCTGGGAATTGCGTTCAGCGGAGCCGTCCGGCTGGTGGCGTGTGACCCTTCGTTTCGGTCCCGGCTGGTTCAGCCTGGAGAGCCCGCAAGGTCGCGCCGAAGATCGCCCGTCGCATTCCGTATATACTGAATAGGTGTTCGAGTGGGACCCGCGGAAGGCCGAGGCCAACGCGGCGAAACACAGCGTCTCGTTCGACGAGGCCGTGACCGTCTTTCTCGACGACGAGGCTCTGGACGGTCCGGATCTGCAGCACTCGAAGGCCGAAATGCGGTACTTGCGGCTGGGCCGAGCCGTCGACGGGCGCATGCTCATGGTGGCCTACACGCTCAGGAGGCGTGGCGATGCCGAAACGATCCGGCTCATCAGCGCGCGGCGGGCGAGTCGCCGCGAACGCGCGGCGTACGGCGCGAACGATTGACTACTCGGACATTCCCGAGGCGTCGCCCGAACAGCTCAAGAATCTGCGGCGGGTAGGGCGGCCTCCGCTCGGTGACGAACCGCGTCGACTGATCGCGATCCGTGTCGATCTGGGCGTACTCGAGTCATTGCGCAAGGAAGCGCGCCGCCGACACGTCGGCTACCAGACGTTGATCAACGAGGTGCTGGCGGAACACATCCGCAAGGACGTGGCGTAGCCTCGGTAGACGGGTCAAGCCGCGGCCGACCAAACACCCGTGCGCGTTGCATCGCCCTCCGAGCGGTGACCGCAGAACGCTGGGGAGCCATGGGGGGTAACCTCAATCAATACAACGCGTACGGCGCTTCTGGTAGGCACAGCCGCCGCCGCGATGCCGCGCGGCGGTCACCGGAGCCAGCCAGGCGAACGCGGGCGACCTGCTCGCGAAGGTGACGGCGTTGGCCAGCCAGATGGACTTCTCGATAGGGACAGCTGGCGTGACCGCGTTGCCGCCGCCGGCGGCAGCCGCCACTCGGCATGACGGCGCATCGCTGCGTGCGGCTGAGGAGCAGCGCGATCGCGAGCGGCAGGCGATCATCGCCGAGCTGCGCCGGCGCCATGTCGATGGGCCCGTGCTCGTGGTGTCCCGCGCGGGCAGCAGCAGCACCGACGACATGGGCGCCACCGGGTTGGTTACGGCAGGTCGAGCGACTGTGCGGCAAAGCCCGACTCAGCGTGACGGGCGGCAGCGACTTGTCGTAGTCTGGAGCCAGGGAGTCCGAACGATGGCAGCCCTAGACTGGTCACAGTGCGCGGCCGTGGAGAGCATCCCAGGCAAGGTGAGCGGTGCCTGGGTGTTCAGGGGTACTCGTCTGCCGGTCGCCACGGTCATCGAGAACCTCGAAGACCTCTCTATCGACGAGGTCATCGAGCAATTCGACGTGACGCGCCAGCAGATCACGGCCGTGCTCGACTTCATAGCCGAGAGCCTGCGCGCCGAGTCCGTTCCCGCCGGTGCTCGTCCTCTTTGACCACGGGACCCCGAAGGGGCTGGCCCGTGCTCTGTCCGCGCACACGATCCACACGGCGCAGTCCAAAGGCTGGGACACGCTCAGCAACGGTGCGCTGTTGGACGCCGCCGAGAAGGCCGGCTTTGGGTTGCTGCTCACGACCGACCGGCGCATCCGGTATCAACAGGACCTGCAAGCTCGCCACATCGCATTGCTCGTTCTGACCGGTAGCACACGATGGTCCCACGTACGGCAACATGCCGATCGTATCGCCGCGGCTGTAGCTTCGGCTACGCCCGGAAGCTATGCCGAGGTCGAGATTCCGTTCGAGCCGAAACCCGGTCGGAACTGAACGCCAGGAGCACGGCCCGCCAAGGAAGCCAGCGGTGAAACTCTATCGGGATGGGTTTTCTGGTACCGGTACGTGGATTGGCACGCGACTGTAACGGCGCTTCCCTTGAGATTCCGTTCAGCGGAGCCGTCCGCCTGGTGGCATGACCCCTACCGATTTCGCCGCCTCCTGTCGGGCCGAGCGATGGCCCGATCCACCTGTGGCACGAGGACCCATCAGGAGGACGAACGCCGCTGATCGTAGTTGACCCCCAGCTCCCCGGCCAGGGCCGCCAACGCCGGGTCAGCCGTCCAGAGTTCCAGTCGACCCACGAGGGCGGACGAGAGCAGATGGACATCGATCCACCCGACGCCTCGGCCGTGGAGCTTCCGGTGGCGCACGAATGCCACAACATCGGAGTGCAGGACGACCGGCGCCTGGTTCATGCGCTCGTAGTCCGCCAGGAGCTGCTTGCGCCCGCCCTTGTCGCCCATGAGGAGCTCGCCGTAGACGAAGTCATGGCCGCTCACTTCGTCGCGGCCCAGGAGCCCATCGAGCTCGACGGCGTACGGCGCCTTGTTCGACAGGAATCGAATCCAGACGGACGTATCGACCAGGACACTCATGCCGCGGAATGCTTGGCCGAGGAGAGTCGTTCACGCCGGCGCGGAATCTCGCGAGCGCGTGGCTCCGACCCGCGGAGCGCGCGAAGACGCTCGTACGCGGCATGGCGAACCAGCGCCTCGAGACCGAGCCGGACCGTCTCCGTGTCCGTCCTGGCACCGGCAGCCGACTTGGCGTTCTGCAGGAGGCGCTCGTCGATGTGCAGGGTCTTCTTCATGCCATCCGATCCTACCATACTGATATGGCTATGCCTGTTGCCGCCGGTCGATGTGCTCGGTGTCGGCATCTGCCGCTGAGACGATGCCGGCGGGGGTGGTCCGGCCGCGAACCAGGCGAACGCGGCCGACCTGTTCGCGAGGGCGACCCCCATGCACCAGCGAGATGGACTTCTCGATACGGACAGGCATCCAGTCCCTTGATCTCGCCCGATGGTCAGTGGATCGCGTACTTCAACGGCTTCGAGTCGCTGATGCGAGTGAACATGGAAGGCGGCGTACCTCAATTCATCTGCAACCTGCCCGCGGTCGCTGGACGACTCGAGCGGCTGTGCGAGGCGCTCCACCGCGAGATCGAGGCCAGACCAGATGCCGGGGCCGTCATGGTGATCGCCCGCCGGCCGGCGACGTCTCTGAGGCCCCCGGCGCCGATTCGGCGGCGATCGCCGGAACCGGTTCTCGTTTCTGGACTTGGCACCACCTTGCGGTGACTCCGGCGCCAGAATCGCCTTGCAGCGCGGCGTTTCTGCCGGGCGCGGCCACACGAATGGCTGAGCGTCGACGCCGGACAGCAGTCAACACGACCTCAGGGCGGCCGACGCGTGCTAGCATCAGCACCCGGACGTGTTCGACTTCTACCAGGCCCGGCCCGCGCACGAGGTGCTCGAGCGGGCGCAGCGCGCGGGTGCGCTGACTAGAGGGAGCGGCTATCCGCGACTCGGGGAGTCACTCGCTTCAGTGAGCTGCACATACGCGATCCTGCTTGTCGTATTCGGGTCACAGGCGGCCACGCCACGAATCGGTGCGGTGGCACTCGTCGTCGGCACGCTCCTGGTTCCGGTCGTGCGCTGGTGTTGGCACTTCTCTCGCGACACGCGAATGCGGATGCGCCGCGATTTCGAGGAGTCGAATGCCGAAGCGCGCAAGCTCTACACGGTGGCCGGTGGCGGTTTCGATGGCGGCAAGGCGGACTCGGATCACTGAAGTCCCCCGAAGCCTACAGCGCCCTGGCGCGACATCGAGTTGCGTCGAAGGCCCGCAGCTTCGACGCCAGCATCGCCCCCGTCTCACTGCCGGCGCGACCTATCTTGAGCGCAAGCTTCCGAGTCTGGCCCTCTGACGTATCCCCGCCGCGGCTGGTGCCGGCTGCGAGACCCCATCCCTCGCTGCCGGATCCCAACGAAGGGCGGTTCTCCTGGCTGTTGGCGTCCACGCCCAGCGTGAAGGTCCCGGCCTTCCGGGCTTCCCGACGGCGCAGCCCGAGGACGTCGGCATCTCCTCCCCACGACTCGAGCGGCGGCGCGAAGCGCTGGACCGCGAGATCGACGCCGACCGCATGCCCGGTGCGGTCGTGGCGATCGCCCGCCACGGGCAACTGGCCTTCTACGAGGCCTTCGGGTACCTCGACAAGGAGGCGGGCATGCCGATGCGCAAGGATGCGATCTTCGCCATCGCCTCCATGACCAAGCCGATCTTCGCGGTGGCGGCGATGCAGTTGCTGGAAGAAGGGCGCCTGCTCATGAACATGCCGGTGGCGGCCTACCTCCCAGAGCTTCGGGACCGTTCCGTGGCCGTCAACGATGCCGGGACGAGTACCGAGCCAGCCGTGCGCCAGCCGGTCGTGCAGGATCTGTTGCGGCACACCTCCGGGTGGGTCGGACCCCAGGGAGGCGACAGCGGTCTTCACGGTCGATACCCGGATGCCGTCGTGGCGGGATCGTTGACCGGAGAACAGTACCTGGCTCGTCTGTCGGAGCTGCCGCTGCGATACCAGCCTGATACGACCTTCGAGTACGGACCTGGCTTCGACATCCTCGGGCTGGCCATCGAGCGGATGACTGGCCGGCCGATGCACGAGTACCTGAACGAGCGACTATTCGGGCCACTCGGGATGCACGACACGGCGTTCGTGCTCCGGGGCGACCAGGCGACCCGCCAGGCCCGCGCGCTACCCGTCGATCCCATTACGGGTGCCTCTCAAACGACGCGCGATCAGACCACACCGAAGCCGATGGAGTGTGGAGGCGGGTGTCTGGCATCGACGGCGGCCGACTATCTGACGTTCGCGCAGATGCTGCTCAACGGCGGCTCGTTCGGGCCCACGCGCGTGCTGGGACCGAAGACCGTCGAGTACATGACGTCTGACGCCACTGGCCAAGACGTGGATCTGTCGCGGCTGTATCTGATGTCTTCGCTGCCCCTGTACGGATACGGCTACGGCCCCGGCGTGGCCGTGCGGCGGGGAGACGGGCTGGGCGGCACCGTGGGCTCGGAGGGCAGCTACCTGTGGGCCGGTTCGCAGGGGACGTACTTCTGGGTCGATCCGCAGGAGGAACTGGTCGTGGTGTACATGGCGCAGACGCCGGGCGAGATTCGGGGCTACTACCGGCAGTTGGTCCCTGCACTGGTATATCAGGCTCTGATCGATTGACCGACGAGGTGGGTGGGCGCCCTGTGCAGGTCTGACGCTAGAATCGCGCCAGCGTGGCGCTGACCCCCGGCACCAGAATCGGCCCCTACGAGATCGCGGCGCAGATTGGCGCGGGCGGCATGGGGGAAGTGTACCGAGCCACCGACACCAACCTGGCCCGGCAGGTCGCCATCAAGGTGCTGCCCGAGGCGGTCGCCGCGGACGCAGAACGGCTCGCCCGCTTCGACCGCGAGGCGAAGACGCTCGCGGCGCTGAATCATCCGAACATCGCGGCCATCTACGGCCTGGAACGCTCGGCCGTGCAGACGGCGCTCGTCATGGAGCTGGTCGAGGGGCCGACGCTCGCGGACCGCATCGCCGAGGGGCCGCTCCCCGTCGACGAGGCACTGGCCATCGCGAAGCAGATCGCCGAGGCCCTGGAGGCGGCGCACGAGCAGGGCATCATCCACCGAGACCTGAAGCCGGCCAACGTGAAGGTGCGGCCCGACGGCACGGTGAAGGTGCTGGACTTCGGGCTGGCCAAGGCCCTGGAGCCCGCCTACGCGCAGGGCCCTTCGGCGGGGCAAGCCCTGACGATGTCACCGACGATTACGACACCAGCCCACCTTCGCCAAGGCTACGGCGGGCAAGCGATGACGCAGGCTGGCATGATCCTGGGGACGGCGGCGTACATGTCGCCGGAGCAGGCACGGGGCAGACCCGTCGACAAGCGAGCTGACATCTGGGCGTTCGGCGCCGTGCTCTTCGAGATGTTGACAGGGCGCACGGCCTTCCCCGGCGACGACGTGTCCCAGACGCTCGCGCGCGTCATCGAGCGAGAGCCGGACTGGTCCGCGCTTCCAGAAGATGCGCCGGCCCGGATTCGCCAAACGCTGGCAGTCTGTCTGCGGAAGGACGTCCGGCAGCGCTTTGGCGACATGTACAGCGTCCGACTGGTGTTGGAGGGCGCGTTCGCCGATGCCGCCCTTTCGGATTCGACCGCGCGGCCTGCCCCGCGCATCTCGCGCGGGCAGGTCACCTGGGGCCTGGCCGTGCTCGTGACGCTCGCAGGTGCCGTCGCCGTCGGTCAGCTTCTGGTCACGGACGCACCGCCGTCCGCCGAGCTACTCAGGCTCTCCATCGTGCCCGACGCCGGAACGGTCAACGGAGGATTTGCGCTCTCGCCTGACGGTCGCTCGATCGTCTACAGCGGCCCGCCCGCCGGCGGGGGACCGCATCAACTCTGGCTCCGCGGACTGCGCGAAGACGAAGCTCGCGGACTTCCCGGGACGGACGGGGCGCAGTGGCCCTTCTGGGCGCCTGACGGCTCGGCGATCGGGTTCTTTGCGCGTGGCTTCCTCAAGACGATCGATGTGGAGAGCGGCACGATCCAGACCCTGTGCGAGGCGTCGGCTCGACCGTGGGGCGGGAGCTGGAGCCCTGAGGGGACGATCCTCTTCGGGGGCGGCGGCGCGATCCAGCAGGTGGCAGCTACCACCGGTGGGGAACCGGTGGTCCTGCGCGTACCAGATTCGGCGGCCGGCGACGTCCTGCTGAGATGGCCCGCGTTTCTTCCTGACGGCCGGCGCTATCTGTTCAGCGCGACGACGCTCGACGGAACCGCCGAGATTCGTGTGGCGTCCCTCGACGACCAGATCTCTGCTCGAAGTCTGATCGGATCCTTGCCCATCCAGAGCCGCGCGGAGTACGCGGAAGACGGGTATCTCTTCTATCTGGACCGGTCCCATCTGCTGGTGGCTCAACCGGTCGATCCGGTTGCGCTCACACCGCTCGGCTCTCCCGTGCCGCTCTCTCGAGGGGCCGTGTGGACCCCAAGCGTCTGGGCGGCTTTCTCCGTCAGCCGGACGGATACATTGACGTTCCAGACGGTCCGCGAGAGCGGCGAGTCGGACAGCCGGTTCCTGTGGGTAGACCGAGGCGGCCGTATCGTCGGCGCGTTCGGTCAAGGGAACTACTTTCGCCTTGCGCTGGCTCGTGACGACCAGCAGGTTGCGGCGAATTTCGGTGACGATCTCGATATCTGGTTGTATGGGGTGGACGTGGGCTTCCCCACGAAGATCACGACGCATCCTGCCCCGGACATCGGTCCCGTGTGGTCCCCGAGCGGCCGCAGGTTCGCCTTTTCGTCGACGCGAGACGGCCCCTTGGGCGTCTTCGTGAAGGAAGTCGGACAAACGCCAGAGACCGCCGAGCTCGTCGTACCCGCGGAGGCTGGCGAACAATGGTGGGTGGACGACTGGTCGCGCGACGGCCGGTTTCTCGCGCTGCGCCGCATCGGCGCGCTGTCGACCGACATCTGGGTGTACTCGTTTGCCGAAGAGGAGAACAGCCCCCTTCTGGACAGCCGGTTCAACGAATATCAGGCCCAGTTCTCACCCGATGGCGAGTGGATCGCGTACACCTCGAACGAGGGTGGGCGAGACAACGTCTACGTCCGGCCGTTTCCCGGCTCCGGGCAGCCCATGAGGGTTTCGACCGTCGATGGCGGCTCGCAGCCTCGCTGGCGGGGCGACGGGCGGGAGCTGTACTACCTCGCGCCAGACGACACCATGATGGCGGTTGCGGTGTCAGAGGGCGACAGGTTCGTGCCCGAACCGCCAGTCCCGCTGTTCCACGCGGAGATTCGTGTCGGAGAGGCAGGGACCCCTGCTCACCTCTACGACGTGACGAGCGACGGGGAGCGATTCCTGGTGGTCTCACGTACGGGACGCGGCGCGCTGTCGGTACTGTTGAACTGGTCGACAGAGTTGCAGCGCCTCTCGCGTCCGAGCCAGCAGCGATGACGTGACTGTCGTGCCTTCTGGCGCGGTTGGCGATCGACCGTGCACGTCGCGCAGCCGGACACGCCCATCGGCTGCCATCGCCGCGGCTTTCGACCGTGGTGGACCCGGAAGATCCGCTGGCCCAACGGATCAACGCGGATGACGCCGATGTCGCGGCGTTCAGCGGAGGGTTGGCTGCAGGGCCCCTCCAGGCGATCGGTAGAGGAGCCTGTACCCAAGGTACGTCGATGAACTATCGCAGGTGCCGTTGGGCGAACGACACACCTGACCCGGACTTCAAGTAACGTTCGAGTGCGACAGCGCGTCGCTCGTCGCCGAACTCGATCATGACGTCAAGCGACCATGGTCGATGCTTGGCCGTGTGAATACAGCTGCCCGCGTTGTGCTCCGCGTATCGTCTCGCAACGTCTGAGGTCAGGCCAGTGTAGTACCGTGGCGGGATGTCGCCGTTCTTGAGCACGTAGACGAAACGCTTCGACATGAGGCGCGCGCGTGCAAACAGGTTGCCGCGCAGGATCAGTACAGGATTTCAGTGGTCGAGGGATCGTGTCGCAGCCACTTCAACTGCGGTGATAGGGAATGTAGTAGAAACTGGGAGGTCCACCTTCGCGCTGCGCGCTACGGTGGGCAACCTTCGCGTGGCTTGCCAACCGTGTAGCTGCTGCGAACGCGTAACGGCCCACCTACGCGCTGTGCGCTACGGTGGGCAACCTTCGCGTGAGTTGGCAGCGAAGGTTGGTACCGGTACGGGGATACCAAATGGCGGGTCTTACACCGAGCTACTT
>Ga0302046_10006399_pt1 | contig 10275 bp, 7 predicted proteins | sample RVTome_11_FD_200261 | JGI IMG/M metagenome (GOLD analysis project Ga0302046, IMG submission 200261) | Soil microbial communities from uranium-contaminated site in the Upper Colorado River Basin, Wyoming, United States - RVT147D111 (version 2) ... | reverse complement strand
ACCACACGTTCTGGGACAACCCGTGTGTCGATCCGCGAGCCATCGTGCGTGCCCTGCTCCAGAACGTGTCCGCCGGCGAGGTCATCTCCGGGGCCTCGACCATCTGCCAGCAGCTCGTTCGCAGCGTGCTCCTGCCGCCTGATCTGATGGCCGATCCCGGACGCCAGCTCGAACGAAAGATCAAGGAGGCCATGCTCGCCCTCCGACTGGATGCGGCCTACCCGGGCGAGGAAGGCAAGGCCCAGATCATGGAGTTCTTCCTCAACGAGATGTACTACGGCAACAACGGCTACGGGGTCTGGGCCGCGGTGAGTCGCTACTTCGGCAAGGACATCACCAATGAGGCGCCCGAGCACGAGGTGACCCCAGCCGAAGCGGCGCTGCTGGCGGGCCTGTTGCGCGCCCCGTCGGACCTCGATCCCACCCAGTACGGCGTGCCGGCCATGGATCCGGAGGGACTGCCCTTCGCCGGTGTCCTGGAGGTCCCCGATGACACGGAACCGGTCCGGATTCGCGACGGCGTGCTCGACAACATGGTCGAGCTCGGCTATCTGCGAGATTTCGAGCGCGACTTGATCCTCCGCCAGCCCGTGTACGTCCGCGTGCCCGAGACGCCAGAGTTCCTGGCCCCCCATTTCGTGTACGCCACCCGACGCGAGGTGGCCGAGCTGCTCGGCGCGGAGGACATCATCGACCGCGGTGGGTTGCGGATCGAGACCACGCTCGACTACGACGGCTACCAGGTGACCGCCGAGAAGTGGGCGCAGGTGGCTTACGACATGGATCGGTTGACCGATGAGGAGCTGGCGGCCCGCTACGGCCTGGATGCCATGAGCTGGATCGACCAGCTCCAGGGCCGGAACATCGGCAACGATGCCATCGTCACCCTCAACTACCGGACCGGGGCGGTCGTGGCCTACGTCGGGAGCGCCAACTTCAACGGGGAGGCCACGGACATCCACCAACCCCAGTACGACGTGGTGGGCCAGGCTTTCCGCCAGTCAGGATCGGCGTTCAAGCCGATCACCTACGCGGCCGGGTTCGAGACCGGGGTCATCACGCCGGCCACGATGTTCATGGACGTCTCGACCGAGATCGTGCCCGGCTACCGGGTCGGCGACGCTGACCTGGGCGAGCGGGGCCCGGTCCGGGTGCGTGACGCGCTGAAGTTCTCGCTCAACATCCCGGTCACCAAGGCCCAGCAGCTCATCGGGACCGCCCAAGTGGTGGACCAGGGCGAGCGGCTGGGGCTCAAGTGGGATCCGGCCCAGGATCCGAACGTCGCCTCGCTGACGCTGGGGACGATCGGCGTCCGCATGCTCGACCTGGCCGCGGCGTACGGCGCGCTGGCCAACGATGGCCTGTACCACGAGCCGTACCTGATCGAGCGCATCGTCGACCGCGACGGGACGGTCATCTACGACCACGAGACCGACGGTCGGGACCCGGACCAGGCCATCTCCCCGCAGGCCGCGTACCTGGTCACCGACATCCTGGCCGACAACACCGATCCGGCGCAAAACGCGTTGTGGGGCCCACGCTTCCAGCTGCTGTCCGATGCCGGCCGCCGGCCGGCCACCCTGAAGACCGGGACCACGACCGATTTCCGCGACCTGCAGGCCTTCGGCTACCTGGCCGCCGATCCCGACCCGGAGCTCGACGAAGGCGCGCTCATCACCGGCGTGTGGGTCGGCAACAGCGACTTCTCGTCGATCGACTCGGTGTTCGCGGCCGATGGCCCCACGTTCATCTGGCACGACTACATGACCGAGGTCGCGGCCCTCAACGCCCTGCCGGTGCGCGACTTCGTCCGACCCGAGGGGATCGTGGATCGCACGATCGACGCCATCACCGGTCAGGCGCCCGGCGAGTTCACGACCACGACCATGGGCGAGATCTTCATGGCCGCCGGCCCCAGCCTGGCTACCGACGATGCGCACCGCGAGCTGGCCATCGAGGCCGCGACCGGGAAGATCTGGCAGACAGGCTGCGGTGACTACGTGCCCGCGACTCCGGGGCCGACCGCCGCGCCCATCCCGTCCGGTGAGCCGATCCCGGAGCCGACGCCGGCACCGGCCATGCTCAAGGTATTCCTCGACCTGGTCGACTGGGACGACCACCATCCGGTGTGGGAGGCGTCGAACAAGGCCTGGATCGCGAAGTACCAGGCTCCCGACGCCAGCGTGCCCCGGGCCCCGCTGTCCGCCCTGGACGCCCAGCTGGCGCCAACCGAAGAGTGCACCCCGGGCGCGGTGCCCACCTCGACTCCGACCCCGAGGCCGACTCCCACGCCGGAGCCGACGCCGACCCCTGAGCCGACTCCCACGCCGGAGCCGACGCCGAGCGAAACCCCCATCCTCTAGCGAGGCTAGAGCTCCCCGACCGTCGCTCCGTCTCCCCCTTCCTCGCGCCGTCCCCGCCGCTGGGTGCGGACCCGCGGATGGTCGGCCAGGTACTCGCGGATGGCGCGCCGCAGCGCTCCCGTCCCGGCCCCATGAATGACGACGACCTGGTCGGCGCCGGCCAGCAGCGCCTGGTCGAGATGGGCCGCCAGCCGTTCCAGGGCGGCCTCGACCCGCTCGCCCCGCAGGTCCAGGCTGAGAGGAAGCTCCGCAGCGGCGCGGCGCACCAGCTCCTCGGCCGCCAGGTCACGCTCGGGTGGCGCCGCTCCCGGCTCGTCCACGACCTCGACGTCGTCGCCGGGGACCACCAAACGGGCGCCATCCGCGTCCAACGTGACCCGCCCGGTGCGGCCACTGATGGCCGCGATCCGCCCGCTGCGTCCGAGAGTTCGGCTGCGACCCCACAGCCCCACGCGGGGTTGGGGTCCGGGCTCGAGCGCGGCTTCGTCCGCGACCAGCTCCGCGGGCGGAGGGGCGGCGGCGATACGGGCCCGGCGGCGGGCCGTGCGCGCCCCAATATCCGCCAGGGCGGCTGAATCGGAACTCCGGGCCGCCCGCCGAGCCTCGGCGACCTCGCGTTCGGCAGCCGCGAGCAGCGAATCGGCCGCCCGCCGCGCCTCGACCAGGATCCGAGCCGCCTCCCGGCGGGCGCGATCGGTCCCCACTTCGGCCCGCTCCCGCTCGGCACGGGCCGCATGGCGCTCTTCGGAGGCAGTCGCGAGCGCCTCGGCGCGTTCGGACTCGGCGCGGCGGATGGCGGCCAGCGTCTCCTCCAGCGACGCGTGGGTGGACGAGATCCGCTCGCGGGCCACGGCCAGCACCTCGGGCGCCAGGCCCAGCCGCTCCGCGATCGCGAACGCCTGGGAAGCGCCGGGAAGCCCGATCGACAGGTGGTAGGTGGGGCGCAACGTGGCCACGTCGAACTCGACCGCGGCGTTCGTCACGCCCGGTTGGGTCTCGGCGAAGGCCTTCAGCTCGGCGTAGTGGGTGGTGGCGGCCACCAGCGCCCCGCGCTCGAGGAGGATCGTGACCACCGCCATGGCCAGGGCCGAGCCCTCGGCCGGATCGGTCCCGGCGCCGATTTCGTCGAGCAGCACCATGGTCTGCGGTCCGGCGACCTCGAGGAAGCGGACGACGTTCCGCAGGTGGCTCGAGAACGTTGACAGCGACTGGGCAATGCTCTGTTCGTCGCCGATGTCGGCCATGATCCGCGCGAACACCGGCAGCCGCGCCCCGTCCGCCGCCGGCACGCGCAGCCCGGACTGGTGCATGAGGGCCAGCAGACCCAGGGTCTTCAGGGCCACCGTCTTGCCGCCCGTGTTGGGGCCGGTGATGACCAGCGCGCGATACCCGAACCGCTCGCCCAGGCGCAGGTCGATGGGTACCGCCTCGGGGCCCAGCAGCGGGTGACGGGCGGAGAGGAGCTCAACGGCGTCCTCCGCCACGGCGGGCCGCACGGCGTCCATATCTCCCGCCAGCCGGGCGCGCGCCAGCCACAGGTCGGCCCGTGCCAGGGCCGACAGCGAAGTGGATAGCCCCTCCGCCTGCCGCTCGACCTCGCGCGACAAGGCCTCGAGGACCCGCGCCTCCGCCTCGGCCGCCTCGAGCGTGGCCTCGGTCCAGGCGTTGTTCAGCTCCACCACCGCCAGGGGCTCGATGAACAGGGTGGCCGCCGATGCGCTCTGGTCGTGGACGATGCCCGGGACGCGGCCCTTGGCCTCGGCTCGGACCGGGATCACGTACCGGCCGGCCCGCTGGGTGACGATGGCGTCGCCGATGGCGCCAGCCAGGTCCGGGGAGTGGAGCATCGCGTTCAACCGCTCGCGGAGGCGCTCCTGCGCCACTCGCATCCGGCGCCGCGCCGTCTTCAGCGCCGGCGATGCGCTATCGAGGACCTCTCCGCTGGGATCGATGCTGCGCTCGATCCGCTCCCGGAGGGCAGGCGCCGGCTCGAGATCCTCGCGCACGCCCGCCAGCTGGGGAGCCGACCAGCGGCTCAACCGGCGTCGAAACAGGTCGGTGGCGTGAAGGGTGCCGGCCACGTCCAGCAGCTCGGCCGGCGCAAGGCGTCCGCCGCGCCGGGCGCGGGCCAGCGCGTCCCGGATGTCGCGCGCACCCCCGATCGTGGCATCGGCATGCATCTCAAGCAGACGCGCCGCCTCATCGGTCTGGTCGTGGAGGAGCGCGACGTGGACCGCATCGCCAACCGGGAGCGTGGCCTCCGCCAACTCGCGCGAGGGCGCGAACGCGGTCCGCGCGGCCAACTGCTCGGTGATGGCCGAAAACTCCAGCGCCCGCAGGCTGGCGGCGTCGGGCTCAGCGGCGCGAGAGGTGCGGGTCATTCGGAATCACGAACCGATACGGGCGCGTAGCCCAGGCGCCCGCGTAGCCGACGCCGATCCGCGGGCGGGACGCGACCGCGGGTGGTGGGGTGCCGAGGAGGAGGCTCACGGGACCGGTCAGCAGGTCGGCGCCGCTCAGGTCGCGACCGATGCCCAACGCCCGCCCGAGGTTGCCGGGGCCTGCCGCCAGGCGGGCAGTCGCGGGTTTCGGACCTCGTCGTCGGCGCGCCAGCTCCTCGCCCTCGGTGACCTCGCCCGCGCGCAGGAGCACGGCCTCGGGCTTGGTTCCGGGGCCGCACACCACGTTCACGCAGTCGTGGATCCCGTAGATCCGATACACGTACAGGTGCCCCGGTGGCCCCCACATCGGCTCGTTGCGCGCCGTCCGGCCGCGGGCCGAGTGGGCGGCCGGGTCCTCCGGGCCCAGGTAGGCCTCGGTCTCGACCAGGCGCACCGTCACCCGCCCCTCCGGCGTTTCATGCGTCAAGAAGGCGCCTACCAGCTCGGGCGCGACGTCAAGGGCCGAGCGGTCGAACCAGCGGCGATCGGTCAGCGGGGTCAGGAGCCCAGAAACTGGTCGATGTCGTCGGGGACGAACGGGCGCAGCACGAACCCGACGACGGGAATCACGTAGTCGCGGAACCAGCTCACCAGCACCGAGTCGTTGAGGAACTGGTACAGCGGGCCGAGCACCGGCGAGGCGTCGACAAGAGCCTGGTCTGCCTGCACGAAGTAGGTGTCCAGCGCGACGAGCGCGACGCTGTAGACCAGGACCACGAACAGCACCCCCAGGACCGCGCCGCCGATCTCGTCCAGCTGGCGATAGATCGGCAGCCGGGTCTGCCGATAGAACATGCGCACCAGGAACCATCCGCCGACGATGCCGATGACCAGGAGCGCGACATAGATCCACAGCTCCTGCTGCTGGGGGGTGGAGGCCCTCCAGACGGTCCCGAGCGCGTCCGCGATGGGACCCTTGAGCAGGCTGGCCACGACGAAGGCCACCAGGACCGCGACCGAGCTCAGGATGTAGCGGAGCGTGCCCTGCGTGAACCCCATCAGCACGCCACCGGCCAGCGTGGCCAGCACCACCAGGTCGGCAACCGTGAACTCGGCGATTACTTCCACGTCGGCTCGTCCTCCAATCGACGCCGCGAAGGGTACCAGCGGTGTCCATCGAACGGGCTCCGTACTATCGGATCTCGGCCCCCAGGTGGTGCCGCAGGGCGCCGCGGATCTTGTCCATGGCGCGATCCACGGCCCGTTCGTCCGCGGCCGACTGGGGCTGGAAGCGGAACGCGAGCCCATACGAGACCCGCCCCTCGCCGACCTGCGCGCCGCGGTACACGTCGAACAGCTGCAGGTCGGCGAGCATGGGCCCCGCGTTGCGGCGAGCCAGGCGCACCAGCTCCCCGACCGGCGTCGCCGCGTCCACGACGACCGCCAGGTCCCGGTCCACCGGCTGGGCGGCCGGAACGGGCCCCGCGCGCTGGCTCAGCGGCGGCAGGTCGAACAGGCCGTTGGGCTCCAGGTGGAGTGCCGCCACCAGAGGTCGGCCCGGCAGGTCCCATGACATGGCCACGGCCGGCTGTACTGCCCCCAGCGAGCCGTAGGAATGATCGCTACCGTCCACGACCCGGGCCGAGCGTCCGGGGTGCAGGTGGGGATGGTGCTCGGCGGGGCTCTCGGGACGGTAGGCCGGGGCGGGCATCCCCAGGGCGGCGTGCAGGGCGTCCAGGATCCCCTTGAGATCCGCCACGTCCCACTCGCGTGCCGCCTCCCCTGGGTAGCGGGGCGTCGCCGACCCCAGCAGGCCAATGCCCACCGTCCAGGCCTCGTGGTACGCGCCGGCGGCCTGCGGCAGCTCGGCGCCGGACCGACCCGACGCGGCCGGCGGTCGGTATCGGTAAATCTTGCCGACCTCGAAGATCGCGAGGTCGATGCGGCGCTGGCGGACGTTCTCGGCCAGGGCCGAGAGGACCGAGGGGTAGGGCACGGGGCGGAGGATGGCGTGCTCCTCGGACAGCGGGTTCGCCACGCGCACGAGGTGCGGGGCCGCGGCGTCGAACCCGGAGCGCGACAGGTCCGCGGGTCCGATGAGCGCATGCGTCACCACTTCGTCCAGGCCGAGACCGGCCAGGACCCGTCGCAGCCGGTGGCGCGGCTCGCTCGGATCGGATCGGCTTGGCGGCAAATCGGCGGCGGGCAGCTTGCCGGGGATGCGGTCATAGCCGTATACCCGGGCCAGCTCCTCGGCGACGTCCGCGACCCCGCTCACATCGAGCCGATAGGCGGGCACCGTCACCGCCAGTCGCACGGCGTCCAGGTCGGTGGTATCGAAGCCCAGCGGTGCCAGCCACTCCGCGGCGCCCACGCCGTCGACCGGGATCCCCAACAGGCGCGAAGTGCGGGCCGTGTCGACCTCGACCACCCGACGGGGATGCGGCCCCGGGTCATTGTCCACGATGCCGACCGCCACCCGAGCGCCGGTGATGTCCGCGATGAGGCCCGCCGCCCGGTCGGCCGCCAGACGCGGCAGATCCGGGGAGATGCCCTTCTCATGGCGCATCGACGCCTCGGACCGGAGACCCAGCCGGCGGGCCGTGTTGCGCACGTTGGGACCGTGGAAGATGGCTGACTCCAGGATCACTCGCCGGGTATCGGCGCCGACCTCGGTGTCCGCGCCGCCCATGATGCCGGCGAACCCGATCGGGCGCTCCGCATCGGCGATGACCAGCATCCGCGCATCGAGGGGCCGCTCGACGTGATCGATGGTGACCAGCGACTCCCCGGGGCGCGCCCGACGGACCACGATCCGCCCCTCCGGGATGTGGTCGGCGTCATACGCGTGCATCGGCTGCCCGAGCTCGTGCATCACGTAGTTCGTGACGTCCACCACTGGCGAAATGAGGCGCATCCCGGCCGCCCGCAGGCGCTGCGCCATCCAACCGGGTGTTTCCCCTGGACCGATCCCGTCCAGCAGCCGGGCCGTGAAGCGCGGGCACAGGTCGGGGTCGGCGATCTCGACCTGGACCTCATCGGCGGTCGACCCGCCGCTCTCGGCCAGCGTCACCTCCGGGTAGCGCACGGTTGTTCCGGTGGCGGCGGCGATCTCCCGCGCCAGCCCGACCATGGACAGGGCGTCGCCCCGGTTGGGCTTGACGTCGACGTCGAGAACCGTCTCCCCCACCGCCTCGCCCAGGTCCAACCCGAGCCGATGCTCGTCGGCAGTCCCCAGGATCAGGATGCCGTCAGCGTCATCGCCCAGGCCCAGCTCGGTGGGGCTGCACAGCATCCCGTTCGAGACCGTGCCCCGGATCTTGGTGCGGCCGATGCGCCGGCCGGCGAGCTGCGCCCCGGGCAGCGCGACCGGCACGAGTTGACCGACCGCCAGGTTCTGGGCGCCGCACACGATCTCCAGGGCGGCGCCATCCCCGACGTCGACCTTCGTCAACCACAGGGTCTCCGCGTTCGGGTGTCGCTCGACCTCCAGGACTCGACCGACGACCACCCCGCTCCACTCGCCGCCGGCGGCTTCCACCGCCTTGACCTCGAACCCGAGCAGGGTCAAGCGCTCAGCAAGCTCATCCGGCGTCAGCTCGAAGTCCACGTACTCGCGCAGCCAGGACAGGGGGACACGCATAGCTCAGCGACCGCCGGCGAACTGCTGCAGGAATCGCAGGTCGGCCGACATCAGCAAGCGGAGGTCCGGGATGGCGTGACGCAGCAGGGTTATCCGGTCAAGGCCCATCCCGAAGGCATAGCCCTGGTACTCGTCGGGGTCCAGGCCACCATTGCGCAGGACCTGAGGGTGCACCATGCCGGCGCCCAGGATCGTCATCCAGCCGGTCCGGCCGCAAGCCGGGCAGCCCGGGCCACCGCACACGAGGCAACCAATGTCAAAGGCGACGCTCGGCTCCGTGAACGGGTAGTAGCCGGGCCGGAACCGGGTTCGGGTCCCGGCCCCGAACATGGCTCGCGCGAACTCCTCGAGCATGCCTTTGAGGTCGGCCAGGCTTGTGTCGCGGTCCACGACCAGGCCCTCCACCTGGAAGAACTCGAAGCCGTGCGCGGCGTCGACGGCCTCGTACCGATAGCAGCGACCCGGCATGAGGACGCGGATCGGCGGGCTGAGCGCGCGCATGGCGCGGATCTGGACCGGTGACGTGTGGGGTCGCAGGATCGTGCCGTCCTCGGCGGGGCGCGGCGACCCGGCCTCCACCGACCCCGGCTCGGCCACGTACAGCGTGTCCCACAGATCCCGGGCCGGGTGATCGGGCGGCATGTTCAGGAGCTCGAAGTTCATGAGATCCGACTCGATCTCCGGTCCCTCGAAGACCTCGAATCCGAAGGCGTGGAAGATCTCGCGCAGGTCGCGCTCCACGGTCATCAGCGGATGGAGGTGGCCCACGCGCGCCGGCCGTCCCGGGGCGGTCATGTCGAGCGCCTCGCTGGCCAGCCGATCGGCCATTTCCCGGTCGGCAAGCTGTGCCAGGCGCTCGGTGACGGCCGATTCCAGCGCTTCTCGGGCGGCGTTGGCTGCCGCCCCGGCCGCGGGTCGATCAGCGGCTGGGAGCGCGGCGAGGCCGCGCAGGAGGGCGGTCAACGCGCCAGAGCGACCCAGCACTTCGTGGCGAAGCTCCTCGACCGCGGCAGCGTCCGTGGCGGCGGCCAGGCGTGCCAGCGCATCGGCCCGGGTGCGGGCGACCTCGGCCAGCATGGCTGCGGCCGGATCAGTCGGGGCGCTCATCGGTCAGGCCATCTCCATCGGTCAGTCGTCATTGTCGGCGAAACAAACGACCCCGCTCCGTCATCCGGAGCAGGGCCGTGGGACCGGCGCCAGCGTGGCGCCGGTCAGCTGCTAAACGAGGCCAGGGCCATCTCGACCATCTTTCGGAACGCGGCCGGCTCGCGGATCGCCAGGTCGGCGAGCTGCTTACGGTTGACCTCGATCCCCGCCGACTTCAGCCCGGACACGAATCGCCCATACGGCATGCCGTGGGACCGGGACGCGGCGTTGATGCGCTGGATCCACAGCCGGCGCATGTCGCGCTTCCGGTCTCGGCGGTCGCGGTACGCGTAGCGCAGGGCGTGGAACAGCGCCTCGCGGGCAGGGCGGATCAGCTTCGAGCGCGTCATCCGACGGCCCTTGGCCTGCTTCAGCAGGCGCTTGTGCCGGCGATGGGCGGGAACGCCGCGCTTGACTCTTGCCATCGGTCGTTACTCGGTCGCTACTCGTACGGCATGAGCCGCTTGAGCTGGGCGACGTGGGCCGGACTGACCTCTGCCATCCCAGCGTAGCGACGCTTGCGCCGGCTGGACTTGATCTCCAGGTGGTGACCACGCCAGGCCTTGGGCCGGAGCCACTTGCCCGAACCCGACTTGCGGTATCGCTTGGCAGTGCCCTTGTGGGTCTTCATCTTTGGCATGCTTGTTTCCCCTGACCTACGCCGCCGGCGGTGCCGGCGGCGGCTCGTCGCCCTCGACCACTGGGCCCACCGATTCCGCCACGTCGGGCACCTGTCCCTTGG
>Ga0302046_10006396_pt1 | contig 10281 bp, 10 predicted proteins | sample RVTome_11_FD_200261 | JGI IMG/M metagenome (GOLD analysis project Ga0302046, IMG submission 200261) | Soil microbial communities from uranium-contaminated site in the Upper Colorado River Basin, Wyoming, United States - RVT147D111 (version 2) ... | reverse complement strand
TTTTGGGGAACCACCCCGGCTTCAATCAGCGCGGCCGCTACGCGAAGGGCTCGCGGGGTGGTGTTGGCGTAGTGAAAGGACCCGGTATCCGTCAGGATCGCCACATAGAGGTTGGTGGCAATCTCGCGGGACAGAGGGACCCCCATCTCCCGGACCAGGTCATAGATCATTTCACCGGTGGCTGCCGCGTCTGGATCGATCCAGTTATGCGTCCCAAAGCGGGTGTTGCTGATGTGGTGGTCGATATTGATCACGAGGCTCTCGGGGCCCACCCCGTTGAGCAACCCGCCCAAGCGCTTGGGGTCGGCGGCATCCACGGCGACGTAACAGTCAAAGGGGCGCGGCAGCCGGTCCGCCTGGATCACTTCGACTGCCCCCGGCAAGTCCCGCAGATTCTTCGGGACGGGATCGGGGTTGAAGGTGGCCACCTCTTTTCCCAGAGCCTTCAGCACGAGATGGCATCCCAACGCGGAGCCGATGGTATCTCCCTCGGGACGGATGTGCGAGAGGATGGCCACAGAGGTGCTGGCTTTCAAGGATTCGACGATGTTATGCAGGTCATTCTTCATCCGGTGCAGACCCTGTTTTCAAGGACTTGAGGATCCCCTGGATCCGGAAGCTGTGATCCAACGTCTCGTCCAGGGTAAAGCTCAGGTCCGGAACGTATCGGAGTCGCAGGCGTCGCCCCAGCTCGGTGCGGAGGTAGCCACGAGCACTCTCCAATCCCTCCAGGGAACGCTGCTGCGCCTCACCGCCCTCGTGCGTCACGAAATAGACCCGGGCATGACGGAGATCGGGACTCACCCGCACCTCGGTGAGGGTCACGAACCCGATCCGCGGATCCCGGATGTTGCGCAGAAGGAGATCGCTGAGCTCCTCCTTCAACAGATCCCCGACGCGCGCCGCCCGTGACATCGCACCACACCTTTCAGGAAATCCCTCCCCGACGTCAGGCAAACCCGTCGCCGTGGACGACGACATCGATGTCGTAATCCACCAGCAGGGCCAGCTCCTGTTTCTCGATGAGATCGACGACCTTACTCAGCATTTCATCCACGATCTTGGTCTCGTTGCTGACACAGGCGACGGCCAACATCGCCCGCTGCCATTCCTCCAGATATCCTACTTCGGCGATCGAGACATTGAACCGGCTCCGCACGCGGTCCTTAATGCTGCGCAGGACCTGCCTCTTCCCTTTCAACGAAGAGCTCTCAGGGATCCTGAGCTCTACCCGACAGGTTCCTACGACCATCATCGTCCCCGGTTCACAGCGACCCGCTCGCGCAGTGTCATGAACGGATCGTCTTCATGATTTTTTATGTGCGCGTCGGTTGCAGCTTGGAGGCGACTGGGACCAGCTCGTAGACCTCGATGATGTCTCCCACCTTGATATCGCTAAAGTTCAGCAAACCGATACCGCACTCATAGCCGTTCTGGACTTCACGGACGTCTTCCTTGAAGCGGCGCAGCGAGGCAATCTTCCCTTGATGGATCACCCGGCTGTCGCGGATCAGGCGTACGCTGCTGTCCCGGAGCACTTTTCCGTCGCTGACGTAGCACCCGGCCACCGTCCCCAATTTGGGGACATTGAACGTGGCCCGCACCTCGGCCCGCCCCACACCCCGCTCGACATAGTGGGGCTCCAGCATCCCCTCCATCGCCTTCCTGATCTCTTCGACCGCATCGTAGATGACCGTGTACAGGCGCATCTCGACACCCGTCTGCTCGGCCAGCTTCTGGGTTTTCGGATCGGGCCGCACATTAAAACCCAGGATGATCGCGTTCGAGGCGGAGGCGAGCATGACATCCGACTCGGTTACTCCTCCGACGCCTGCGTGGATCACCCGCAACCTTATTTCCGGAGAGCTGAGCCGCTCGAGCGACTCCCTGAGCGGCTCGATCGAACCCTGGACGTCTCCTTTGAGAACCAGGCGGAGCTCCTTCACTTCCCCTTCCTTGATTTGCTCATGCAGGTCCTCGAGCGTCAACCGGCGCTGGCCGGCAAAAATATCATCCCGCTGCTGTTGCTGCCGGATCACAGCCACCTGCCGGGCCTTCCGCTCATCGCTGACCACCCCTAAGGTGTCCCCGGGGGCCGGCACCCCGGAAAGCCCCAGGACCTCTATCGGTCTGGAAGGGCCGGCCTCCTCGACCTTGCGGCCCTTGGCGTTGATCAAGGCCCGCACACGCCCGTAGTGACTCCCCACCACGAAGACGTCCCCAACCTTGAGTGTCCCCTGTTGCACCAGCACGGTGGCCACCGGACCTCGACCCCGGTCGAGTTTCGCCTCGATCACCACCCCTCTCGCCGCCTTGAAAGGATTCGCCTTGAGCTCCATGATCTCTGCTTGCAGGAGGAGCATTTCCAACAGGTCCTCGATGCCGAGCCGCTTCTTGGCGGAGACCTCAACAAAAATGGTTTGCCCTCCCCACTCCTCCGGGATCAGCCCATGCTCGGACAGCTGCTGCTTCACCCGGTTCGGGTCTGCACCCGGCTTGTCGATCTTGTTCACGGCGACGAGTATCGGCACGCTCGCATCCCTGGCATGATTGATGGCCTCTAGGGTCTGGGGCATCACCCCGTCATCCGCAGCAACCACTAACACCACCACATCGGTCACATGGGCCCCCCGTGCCCGCATCGAGGTGAAGGCTTCATGCCCGGGGGTGTCCAGGAAGACCACCCGGCCACCGGGATATTTTTTCGACGCATCCGGGGGGAGTTCTACTTCATAGGCCCCGATATGCTGGGTGATTCCCCCCATCTCCTTTGCGATGACGTCCGTTTGCCGGATCGCGTCCAGCAGAGACGTCTTACCGTGATCCACGTGCCCCATCACCGTGACGACGGGTGACCTGAAACGGAGCTGCGTCGGGTCCTCGACTTCGGCGATGACCTCGTCGGCCTCCTCGACCGGTGCCATCTCGACCTCAACGCCCAATTTGGCCGCAACCTGCTTCACCAATTCGGCTTTCAAGCTCTGATTCACGGTGGCCATGATTCCCAATTTCATCAGTCTCTTGATGATCTCACTGGAGCTGGTGCCGAGCTTTGCGCCCAGCTCCTTCACGGTGACCATCTCAGGAATCTTGACCAGCCTGGTCACCGGGGGACTCACCGGTGCCGCGATTTCTGGCGCCTTCGGCGGAGCAAGGGCCGGTGCTGCTGGTTCCGCCTTCACTGGGCGCGGCGGCTCCGCCGGCGGAGCCTTCTTTTCCACGACAGGGGCCTCCGGAGGACGCACCTCGACCCGGGCGGGCTTCACTTCCGGGGCACGTGTGGCCGGTGCCGCGGGCTTGCCCGGAGCCGCGGGCTTCGCTGGAATCACCGGCTTCACCGGCGCCGCGGGCTTTGACGGGGCGGGAGCAGGCTGGTCCTTCACCGCGACGGGTTCCCTCTCTCGGACTGGAGGGGAAACGGGCGGAGGCACCGGCTGCGGTGGTGTTGGGGCGGGCTTCGCTGCGACCTTCGGCGTGGGCGCAGGCTTTGCCGCAGGCACCGCCTTCTTCTGCTTGGCACCCTCAGCCTTTGTAGGGGCCTTCGGGGCAGGTTTCTCCTTGACGACTTGCTTGGCTCCCTTTGTCTCGCGGATCCCTGCCTTCGACAACGCAGCTCGAGCCGTAACCTCATCCACCGAACTGCTGTGGCTCTTCACCACGATTCCCGCTTTGCTCAGGCGCTCGATAGCCTCTGTGTTAGAAAGGCCTAGCGCCTTTGCCAGCTCGTACACCCGGATTTTCCCCACGCCTACCACCTCCCCTTCCTCGCTCCTGCCCCTCGCCCGGCCTCCCCCGCTCGTCGCTTACGAGACCGAGTAACGCATGGCCCCGAGGATGCCATTGGCAAATCCGCCACCCAGGACCCCAACCACTTCTCGCGGAGGACCGCCGAGGACCACTCCCAGCTCTTCCCGGGAGAACAGGGCCACCACCGGAATCCCGCGCCGCTCCGCCTCTAGGCGAAATTGCTTCTCCGTTCGTGACACCATATCCCGGCTGAAGAGGAGCAGGTGCACCCGGCCTGCCTGAAGGGCCTGCCACACCCCCCTGCTGCCTGCCACGACTCTTTTGGCCCTCAGGGCCAGACCCAGAAGCCGCTGAACTTTCTGCAGGAGTGCCTCATGGATCGTCTCGCGAAGTTGTCGAACGGTCACGGGGCCCAATTCCGTGCCGAGCGCTCTCTGGAGCGCGTTTCGCTTCACGGTCCGTTCGAGGCAGCCGGCATCGGGGCAGAGATATGCCCCGCGTCCCTCTGCCCTGTCAAGATACGCCCGGAGCCCGGCCGGACCGCCGCTGAACCGGACGAGTTCGGCCTGTCCCCGCTTCCGCCCGCACCCCACACACGTGCGGATCGAAGTCGCTCCGGAGACTGCACCCATCTATGCCATCTCCGGCTCGACGACCTCCTGTTCCTCAATGACTTCTTCCCCTGCACCCGATTCCTCTTCCGCGATAGCTTCCGCTTCCAAGACGGCTTCCTCTTCGGGAGGGACCTCCAAGGTCTGGGCGGCTTCCGCCTCCAGTGCGGGGCGGGACAAGGCGTCCTGAACGGCCGTGATGATCTTCTCGGCAGTCCGAGCGCCAATGCCCTTGACGGTCATCAGTTGCTCCACGGACGCCTGCGCCAATTTGTCGAGTGTGTCAAACCCGGCATCGACCAGCCGTCCCGCAATGCTGGGCCCGATCCCGGGAAGCCCCGCCAGGTCCTCGAGGGTGGCCCGGGCTTGCACTGCCTTTTGTTCCACCTCACGGGTCAGCTCGCCGCGACTCTTGATGTCCACCTTCCAGCCGACCAGCTTGGCCGCGAGGCGCGCATTCTGTCCTCGTCTCCCAATGGCTAACGACAACTGCTCGTCCGCCACCCGCACTTGAAGTGTATGGCTCGACTCGTCTACCGTGACGGACTCCACCTGCGCGGGGCCCAGTGCGTTCCGTATGAAATTGGCCGGCTTCTCCTGCCAAGGGATGATATCGATCTTCTCCCCTCCCAACTCCCGGACGATCACCTGGACGCGGGAACCCCGGTAGCCTACGCACGCCCCCACCGGGTCGACGTTGCTGTCTCGGGAAATGACGGCGATCTTGGCCCGGTCCCCCGGCTCACGGGCCACCCCCTTGATCTCGACGATTCCCTCGTCGATCTCCGGCACCTCGATCTCGAAGAGCCGCATCAACATCCCCGGATGGGTGCGCGACAGGAGGACCGTCGCCCCCCGCGTCCCCTTCTTGACCTCGACGATATAGGCTCGGATTCGGTCGCCGGGGCGGTACTCCTCCCGTGAAAGCTGTTCCCGGGGAGGAAGGATGGCTTCGGCCTTCCCGACATTGACGATCACATTATTCTTGACCACCCGCTGGACGATCCCGGTGATCAATTCTCCCTCACGGTTTTTGAAGCTCTGGTAGACGCTGTCCCGTTCCGCTTCCCGCACCCGCTGGATGATCACCTGCTTTGCGGTTTGGGCGGCGATCCGGCCAAACCCGGGAGGCTGGACCTCGATCCGGAACTCATCTCCCGGCTCAATTGCCGGCTGGGTCCGGCGGGCCTCTTCCAGCGTAATCTCGGCCCGCGGATTCGTCACCTGCTCCACCACCTTTTTGACCGTGTAGAGCACAAACCGCCCGGAAGCCTGATCAAATTCGACCCGGAGCTCCGCCAGCGTCCCCAAGGTTTTCCGAGACGCGGATAAGATCGCCGCCCCCACGGCGTCGATCAATACCTCTCGTCCGATCCCCTTCTCTCGTCCGATCTGCTCAATGACCTGGACCAGATCTAGCGCCATGTGTCACCCTCTTCGTTGGGTTCACAGTTCACGATTCACAGTTCACGGCCTCTTGAAGGTTATACCCTTCCGATCTGTGAACCGTGAACAGCAAACCGTGAACCGTTTAGAGTTCGACCTCGAGCCGCGCCTTGGCGATCGCCTCCAGGGGTAGGAGAAGCGTCGGTCCCTCCACCTGACGCAAGACCACCATCCCCTCCCGGTACCCTTCCAATCGGCCACGGAACCGGCGGCACCCGCCGATAGGCGCCGCGGTCTCGATCCGGGCGGACCGCCCGGCAAACCGCACAAAATCCTGCGGTGTCTTGAGCACGCGGTCCAATCCGGGTGAGGAGACTTCCAGGCTATAGGGATGGTCCACGAGATCCTCGACATCCAGCAGGTCCGTCAATTGCTCGCTGACCTCCTGGCAGTGCGCCAGCGTGATCCCCTCCGGCCGGTCCAGAATGAGACGCAGCACCCACCCACGCCCCTCCCGGCGAAACTCCACATCGACGAGTGTCATCCCGAGGCTCTCTATCACGGGAAGGGCAACGGTTCGGACTCGCTCCACCACCAGATCGACCGTAGACATCGTTCCCGGCCCCAGAAAATAAGAAAGTGGGCCGTTGCCCACTTTGATCGTCCTCAATATAATACACCATCCCGGAACAGGCAAGGGGAATTTCTCAGTCCCCTTTTTCTTCCTGCTTGGCCTCAGCCACCAGTTTTTCCTGGATGTGGGCCGGGACCTCCTCGTAATGCGAAAACTCCATGGTGTAATCCCCCCGATCCGCGGTGAGGGAGCGGAGCTGGGTGGCGTACTCGAGCATCTCCGCGAGCGGGACAATCGCCTTGATGACCTGGCTCTTACTTTTGCCCTCGACCCCCATGACGCGCCCCCGCCGGGCATTAAGATCGCCGATCACATCGCCCATGGCATCATCGGGGGCGCTCACCTCGACCATCATCATCGGCTCGAGGAGGATGGGCGTGGCCTGTTGCACCGCCTTTTTCAACGCAAGGGAACCGGCGATCTTAAAGGCCATCTCCGAGGAGTCCACCGAATGGTAGGAACCATCATAGAGGGTCACCTTGATATCGGTGACGGGGTACCCGGCCAGGCCGCCTCCGTCCAACGCCTCGAGCACGCCTTTCTCCACGGCCGGGATGTATTGTCGCGGGATGACCCCCCCGACGATCTGATTGACGAACTCGTATTTCTCGCCCCGCGGCAACGGCTCGAGCTTTATCCAGCAATCGCCGTATTGTCCCCGGCCCCCCGTCTGTTTCTTGTACTTGCCCTGCACCGAGGCGGCCCCCCGGATGGTCTCCTTGTAGGGCACACGAGGGGTATTCATGACCACGTCCACGCCATACCGCCGCTTGAGCCGCTCCACCGCCACCTCGAGGTGCACCTTGCCCATGCCGGAGATAATGGTCTCCTTGGTCTGCTGGTCCCTGCCGATCTTGAGGCTCGGGTCCTCTTCCAGGACGCGCTGCAGGGCGCCGGACAGCTTCTCTTCATCGACCTTGGATTTGGGAGAGATGGCGTAAGAAATCAGGGGGGTGGGAAACGGGAGGGCGTCGAGCAGGATAGGCGATTTTTCGTCGGCGAGGGTATCCCCCGTGCCGGTCTCCTTCAGCTTGACCACAGCCCCGATGTCCCCCGGGCCCACGGTGCCGATGGGCACCTGGTTCCTTCCCCGAAGGAGGGAGAGCTGCCCGACCCGCTCTCTCATGCCCTTGGTGGCGTTATACACACTACTGTCGGCGTTCATTCGACCGGCATACACCCGGAAGACGCTGATCTTGCCGGCGTACAGATCTCCGATCGTCTTGAAGAGCAGCGCGGCGAGCGGGGCATCCGGCCGCGTCTCCCGTGAAACCCGTTCCTTGGACTTCGGGTCGCTTCCCCCCACCGGCGGCCGATCCAGGGGAGAGGGACCGCATTCGATGAGGAAATCGAGCAGCGGCTGAATGCCGATGTTCTTCGTCGCCGACCCGCAGAGGACCGGAAAAAGCTTTCTGGCACTGAGCGCCCGTCGCAGGCCGCTGCGCAGCTCCTCAGGGCTCAGCGTGCCGCTCTCGAGATAGCGCTCGAGCAGGCTATCGTCCGACTCGGCCACCGCCTCGACGAGCGCATGCTGGAGCCCTGCAGCTTTCTCCTTGAGGTCGGCCGGGATCTCTTCCTCCTTGACCTTTCCCAATCCGTCGGCCTGGTACGTATACGCCTTCATCGTCAACAGGTCCACGACCCCCCGAAAGCCGGCCTCGGCCCCGATGGGAACCTGCACCGCAACGGCTGCGGGATTCAAACCCTTGCGGATATCCTCGACCGTCCGGAAGAGGTCCGCCCGTTCCCGGTCCATCTTATTTGCAAAGAAGACCACGGGCAGCCCGTATTCCTCCGCATATCCCCAGACCTTTTCCGTCTGGACCTTGATCCCGTCCACCGCACTCACCAGCATAAGGGCGATATCCCCCACGCGCAGGCAAATCCGGGTGTCGGGCAGGAAGTTGGAAAAGCCGGGGGTATCGATCAGATTCAGCTTGACCCCCTTCCATTCGCAGAAGGCAATGGCCGAGCTGATACTGATCCCCCGTTTGATCTCGTCCTCGTCAAAGTCGGTGGTCGTATTCCCCTCTTCCACCCGTCCGAGGCGGGTCAGCGCCCCCGTGTCAAAGAGGATCGCCTCGGTCAAAGAGGTCTTTCCCTCCTGGGCATGGGCTACGATCCCCACATTTCGAATCTGCGCCGTTTCGTATGTCTTCATACCATCCCCCTCATCCCCGGCACCGATCTCTGTGGGTCACAAAATCCCCTCCGCAGTTCTTTTACGTAACACACAGCCTGTTGCGGTGTAAAGGGAAAATTAAAACCATGTTTGGCTTGACGCAGGCCACTCCCGCTTGGTAGGCTTGTCCGGTTCAACACCCCGGTAAACGTGTCTGCGATATGCTCATATAACCAGGCAGCCGGCAGCGGCTAAACAGAGGAGGAGGCTATGGGAGAACCGATCTGCACCTCAAAGGTCAAGATCTTCAAGGACAAGGGCCCCGTCCGGCGCGCCTATATCGAGCCCTTTACAGAGCCGGTGCGTTACGGGGTGCACGGCGACATGAAGAAATTCTACGGGGTCGAGCCCCCGGAAGAGATTCCGACGACGCTCGACCACGTGATCGCCGCCGTCGCCGGGTGAATGACAGGGACGCTAGCCGTGGCGCTAGCAGCGCGGAAGATTCCGACCCAACCGGACAAGCTCTGGTCCGAGGTGGAAGGCACCATCGAGAACGTGGACGGGCACCCGCTGATCACCAAGATCAACGTGCGCTATCATGTGAAGGTACCGCAGGGCAAACGCGCGGAGGCCGAGCGGGCGATTGCAATTCACGAGAAGGGGTGTCCCGCCTCGCAGAGTGTACAGCGGGGAATCGCTATCGAGTACAACGGCACCGTCGAGGAAGAATAACCGCTCGTCCAAGGACCGGCGCCCCCAGTGTTCGCAATTCCGAAAACCCAGAACTTTGGGGATCTTTTTTCCCTTAAGGCTTCGGACACCGGAACGGAGAGGTAGGTTTCCCACGGCAAGTCGGGAACGGTGGTGGAAAAAAGAAAAGCCCCGAAAGCGGAGAGGCTTTCAGGGCTCCTCGTAACACAAAGGAGGTCAACGGGCAGCGGCCTGCTTCGCCTTCTGCTTCTCTTTTTTCCCGCGCGTGGCCGCCCCCTCGGGGCTCGCCTCGGCCCCGACCAGTTCGACGGCGGCCAGAGGGGCCCCGTCCCCCACCCGATACTCGAGTTTGGTGATGCGGGTGTAGCCTCCGTTCCGCTCCCGGTACCGCTCGCCGATGGTCTCGAAGAGCTTCTTCAACACGCGTTCATCCTGGATAACCTCCGCGGCTTGCCGGCGGGCGTGCAAATCCTTTCGCTTGGCCAGCGTGATCATCCGCTCGGCGATCTTTCGAAGCTCTTTGGCCTTGGCGACGGTGGTGATGATCTTTTCGTACAGGAGCAGCGACGTCGTCAGATTGCGCAGCAGGGCCTCGCGGTGCGCCGATGTCCGTCCGAGCTTCCTGCGGAGTTTCCGGTGCCGCATGCGCTATCCTCTCAGTCCTCGCCGGGTTTCTTCCTGCTCGACCAGGGACCGCCGGGAATGTCGTCGAGCTTCATCCCGAAATGGAGACCCATCCCGACTAAGATTTCTTTGATCTCGTTCAAGGATTTGCGCCCGAAGTTCTTGGTCTTAAGCATCTCGGCCTCGCTCTTTTGCACGAGCTGCCAGATGTATTGAATATCGGAATTCTTGAGACAGTTGGCCGAGCGGACAGACAGCTCCAGCTCATCCACACTCCGGGACAGATACTCGACGAAGCGCTCTTTCTCCGCATCCGCGACCCGTTCCGGCTCCGCCTCGCCTTCGTCAAAGGTGCTGAAGATGTTGAGATGCTCCTTCAGGATCCGGGCCGCCGCGACTACGGCTTCTTTCGGCAGGATACTGCCGTCGGTCCAGACCTCGAG
>Ga0302046_10006395_pt1 | contig 10282 bp, 7 predicted proteins | sample RVTome_11_FD_200261 | JGI IMG/M metagenome (GOLD analysis project Ga0302046, IMG submission 200261) | Soil microbial communities from uranium-contaminated site in the Upper Colorado River Basin, Wyoming, United States - RVT147D111 (version 2) ... | reverse complement strand
ACGCTTCCCACACTCCGACCCCCTTCCAGTCGCAGCAACCATAATTCGTTAGATCTCAACCTTGATAAAGGCTGCCCTTACTCAAGGCGATGAGTCCGCCATTGCAGACCTCACCTTATGGCACAGTGGGCTATGGTGACAATGTTATTGCAGTCGGAGGAGAATAAGCAATGAATGATATTGGTGATCCCTCAAGCTCGGATAAGATAAACTCTAACGAAACATCTTCAACTGAGCGTCAGCAAGCCGAGCTACAGGTCAAGATTCAACAAGCAAGGCTGAAGGCCGAGCTCCAACAAGTTGAGCTGGAGGCTAAGCTTCAGCGCGCAAGGCTAGAGGCCGAGCTTCAGCAAGCCAGGCCAAAGAAGTTTTTGCTTGCTATCATAATAAGCATGCTGTTAGTAACTGGCATCTTCGTGGGCATCTTGGGCTATATACTCATCAACGTATATACAACAGCGCGCAATAATGAGCTACTTATTGCCGGACTGGTAGTACAAGCTGATTCGCTCGAAAGTGCTTTAGCTCAAACTGCCTTGCCTCAAGGGCCAGATCAACAGATACAATCTCTGGCCCAGGAAGTTGCGTTCCTGAGGAATAAAATCGATTCTGAACTGGCAGCCAATAAAATAAGCATCGAAGCCATGAGAGATGCCACTAATCGGATTTTTCTCTTATTTGTCTTCCTTAGTGGGGTCGGTAGTCTTTTCGGCATTGCCACCTGGTATAGTGGCCGGCAAGAACAACAGGAGGAAAAAAAGCGTGACAGGTCGATGTTTGCCCTTCAGGAGAAAAATCTGGAGGAGGTCAACACGATCACCACAGCCATTGCAGCGGGAGCCACGCAAAACGTCGAAAGCCTGAATACCATCCTTGAAACAATCCAGAAAATCATGGACTTCAAAGTTTCGGAGGCGGAGAATGTCCAGAAGCTCGCAGCGACGAATGTCCAGGAACTCGTGCAGAAGATGGAAGGTCAGCTTGAGGAACTGGAAGAGGCGCAGCGCCAGGAGGTAAAGGATTTACTGCGGAAGGCGGTGGCGCTCAGACGTCCTCGGTTCCAATATGCAAATCCAGATCCAGACCTCCAGCGACAAATGGTAGAGTTCCGAACCCAGGTAGATCTCATGCAACAGATGATATTGCATCGGCATACAGACGCGGAGTCACCGAAAGCCGAAAATCGCGACTATGGCGAGATCTATCTACGGCGAGGCGTGATCGCCTACTACGACAATGACGTGGTTAAATCTCGTGAGATGCTTAAAATCGCAGAGCGATACTTCCCTTTTTCGGAACAAGCGAAAAGCGCGTCGCAAGATCAGAGGACACAAACCGCTTTTATCCAGTTCTATCTGGCGTTGATTGAAAAGAACTACGGTGATATGAAAAAGGCGGGGGAATACATCGAAAACTCCTATGAGGTATATGGTCGTGGTCAAAAGGAACAAAAGGAGCTTCTGACCATCTTAACCCGCGCTGAGATTTTCTCTTATCTGGGAAATATGGAAATTGCTCGGGCGGCAATCCAGGAAGTACTCGACCGGGCTGATAAACTACGACAGCAGAAGACTTTTACAAGGCAAGAAGCTAATTATGCCCTGCGAGCACGTCTGTTGCTTGGCAACATCTACTATATAGATGGCGAGTGGACTCAGGCTCTTCAACAGTACGAGGCTATACTCGAGCAGGAAGAAGCGCTAACGACGGATGCGAGCCAAAGCTCAAGTTATTACACCTATCACTCGATTGCCCAAGTGCATGACAAACTGGATGAAAGCGAGGAAGCCAGGAGAATCAAAGGTCAGGCGTATGAAAAGCTTCTTGAGACAAATCACCTGCGAACCAAGACTGCAATGGATACACGAATCCTTTTGAACGCTCTGGCTTACCTCTGTACGCGTGAAGACGAGCCGGGACAGGCTCAACAGTACGAGAAAGACATCCAGGACCTCTGGCTTCAGATTGGTGAATTGAATGGTCTCCAGTTGCGTCTGTTTTCCTTCGAGCAGAAGCGACAGGTTAATAAAGGCGAGTTTTTGACCGAGATATTTGGCATGAATTGGAGGAGGCGAGACTGACGGCGCTCACCAGACATCGGGCTGTTTTTTAGGCGCTGGGGATCTAGTTTCTTTGCCACGCCACTCAAAGTCGAGATAGGAGATCAGGACGCGCTTGATAGTTCGGTCTGCATGACATAAGCCCAATCGAGACCCAACCCCCTGAATACGATTTGGAATGGCCCAGAGGCCAGCTTGGGCCGGTTTTCTTGTTTTGGTTAATAATTCCAACTGCGTTCAATCCGACCTATCAATCCACGCAGCGCTTTACTGCCCCTTTTCTCTCTGCCCCAACTATGGTATAATTTAGCTACAACACTTCACCCTTCCTTCACCTCGACCCCCTTCCAGACGCAGCAGACATCATCTTGATGACCGCTCCTACGGTGTCATGAATTCGAACCGGTGGTGGGGGTGAATAGTTGTTGGGCCAATGAGGTTTCGCTGGCTTGGCTCAAAAGTGGGGGTTTGTTACTCAAGCCAAGTGGTGGAGATAAGGCCAGTACTTTAATGAAACGGCTGGGAATATCGGATGTGCAATCTGTGGTGTAGATTATTCTGAGGAAATGCTTGTCCAAGTGCAAATCAATCTGCCACAAATTAACACTGGGCGTTCGCTCAATTATGGTCAAGCAAAAGGCTAGTTACCCTATTTATTGGCACTAATTAGCCTTAAATCGATTGTGTTAAAGAGAACTATTTTGCAAAAACCTCAATCTGATTACGATAATTCGGCATAAACATGCACCTAAATTTCGTTAATTCAAAAAAATTAGCGAACGCCGAGTTAACAGATAAACTAACTGACTAACTGGTAGAGCCGTTGCCAGAAGTGAGTGTGGCTGAAATAATGCAATATGAATCAATGTAAGACGAGCGTACCAATGACAAACAAGGACCTCTTGTATATCATTGAACAGGCTGCCAAAGATAAGTTAAAAGAGCTTAACCTTGCCTTCAATCAACTAACCAACCTGCCCCCCAGAATCAGCCTTCTGTCCAACTTGACACAGCTTTATCTTAGTGGCAACCAACTAAGTAGCCTGCCCGCCGAAATTGGTCAGCTAACCAACCTGGAAAGACTTGACCTCGGCAGTAACCAACTAACCAACCTACCCTCCGAAATCGGCCAACTGTCCAACTTAGGAGAGCTTAACCTTAGCGGTAACCAACTAACCAACTTGCTCCCCGAAATCGGCCATCTGTCCAAGCTGACAGGGCTTTACCTCCGTGATAATCAACTTATCAATCTACCTCCCGAAATCGGCCATCTGTCCATGTTGGAAGTACTTTACCTGGGTAGCAATCAACTAACCAACCTGCCCCCCGAAATCGGCCATCTGTCCAAGCTGACAATGCTTTACCTGGGTAGCAATCAACTAACCAGTCTACCTCCCGAAATCGGCCATCTATCCAAGCTGGCTGTGCTTCACTTCTCTGACAACCGGCTAACCAATCTGCCCCCTGAAATCGGCCAACTAACCAACCTGAGACAGCTCCAGTTCTCCAATAACCAACTAACCAACTTGCCCCCTGAGATCGGCCAACTGCCCAACTTGGCAGGATTCCAGGTTAGCGGCAACCAACTAACTAACCTACCCCCCGAAATCGGCCAACTAACCAGCCTAGCGGTGCTGCATTTCTCTGAGAACCAACTAACGAGTCTGCCTCCCGAAATCGGCCATCTGTCCAAGGTGACAGTGATCTATCTTGATGGCAACCAACTAACTAGCCTACCCTCCGAAATCGGTCAACTAACCGGCCTGGAAAGATTTAACCTCAATGAGAACAAACTAACCAGCTTACCCCCTGAAATCGGCCAGCTTTCTGAGCTAAAAGAGCTTAATCTCAATGAGAACAAACTAACCAGCCTGCCACCCAACATCGGGCAACTGTCCAATCTGACAATTCTTAACCTCCGTAACAACCAATTAACCAATCTACCCCTCGAAATCGGCCAACTATCCAAGCTCGAATATCTTGACCTCCGTTACAACTTACTTACCATACCCCTTGAGATTCTTGAAAAAACAGGGGACATCCCTGCCGTCATCAACTACTACCTTGATCATCAAGCCGCCGTTAAGCGCAAGCCGCTTAATGAGGCCAAGATGTTACTAGTAGGGCAGAAAGGCGTAGGCAAAACGTCTTTAATCAAACGGTTGATTGAGGACAAATTTGACTTCGATGAACCTAAGACTGAGGGGATTGACATCCGACGTTGGGATGTTAGTGTAAATAATCAGAAGTTTCGGCTCAACATATGGGACTTTGGCGGGCAGGAAATTATGCACGCCACCCACCAGTTCTTTCTGACCAAACGAAGCCTCTATCTATTGATATTGAACGCCCGACAAGATGAACGTGACAATCGGATTGAATACTGGCTCAAGCTTATTAAAAGTTTTGGTGGCGATTCACCGATTATTATAGTAGTCAACAAGTGTGATCTGGAAATGCCTGACGTTAGTCACAAGAGGCTACAAGACAAATATCCGGCTATTAAAGCCATTGTCAACACCTCCTGCAAAACCAGGCAAGGCCTTCAAGAACTATCAGAACTTATTATTGAAGAAGTGGGCCAACTCAAACACATTTACGAGGAACTCCCAATCAATTGGTTTGCGGTCAAATCCCATCTAGAGGAGATTAGAGCAGACTATATTTCCTATCAGCAATATAAGGAGCTATGCCAAAGCCATGGAATCAGCGATGAACGCAATCAGGCTACCCTAATTAACTTTCTACATGATTTGGGGGTTGTGCTAAATTTCCGTGAAGACTTGCGCCTGCAAGACACCAATATTCTGAATCCTAAGTGGGTGACCAACGGAGTATATTATATTCTGAATAATAATCTTCTTTTCCAGGCTAAAGGGGTATTGGACCAAGAAATGCTGGCCCAAATCTTAGATCACCCTGAATATCCCTTAGACAAGCAACTTTTTATTATGAATATGATGCGCAAGTTTGAACTTTGCTTTGACTTCGAATTTCAAGATAAACGCTTCTTGATTCCCGACCTGCTCCCCCAGGAGGAACTATATACAGGCGATTGGGCACCCACTGATTGCTTGGGTTTTCAGTATCATTACGACATCTTGCCAGGCAATATTATGTCCCGCTTTATCGTGCGCTCAAATCAGTTGATTCACCAAAATACTTATTGGCGCAACGGGGTTTTACTTTCAAGGAACCAAAACAAAGCCTTAGTCAAAGCAGATCGAGAAGATTGTAAGACCTATATCCAAATCAATGGTCCAGCCGGTACCCGCCGTGAGTTCTTGGCGATCATCCGTGCTGAATTTGATCACATCCACCGTACCATCTCTAAGCTGGAAGTGAAAGAAAAAGTTCCTCTAACCGATCATCCCAACATTGTAGTTGACTATCAACATCTGATCACGTTGGAGCAAATTGGAGAGACATCCTTTATTCCCGAAGGTATGAACGAAAGAGTAACTATCAAACAATTACTTGATGGAATTATTCCCGAAAGAAAACGTCAAAAACAGCAAAAAGGACATATTGCTCAAGAAAAAGTAGAGCCGCCGCAAAAGGTGCCAGTACCTATCTCTAGCTCAAAAGCAGAGGTAGTGAAAGAGTTGACCAAAATCAAAAATAGGCTCGACTTGAATGCAGAAAAATATACTAGACGGCTACTCTGGCTATATTTCGGTCTATTAGCAATAACCTGGATTGGATTGGGGATCCTAACTTATCAATTTGGATGGAATAATATGGAACCATGGACTTACTTTATTGGCGGCATTCCTACACTTGGCAGTTATATTTATTTTGCCATCATCCAAAGAGAACTATCCCCTCAAGCTATTTATAACCAAATTATTGAAACGAAAAAGAGGAAACTCTTGTTAGCGGCCGAATTAAATGGACAGAAATGGCCTGAATAAATGGAAGTGGGGAGAAAGAAAAAGAGGCCCGGGGAGGGCCTCTGGAGAAGAAGTGGGGTCAATTAAGCTGACCGTCCTGATCGTGGATGACGCGTTTGAGGTCGGTTTCATCGAGGATTTGTTTGTTTTCAGTGGCGCCGAGCAGGAGGGCACTGCGACAGATGTTGTTGATCTGGCGGGGGACGCCTTTGGTGTGGTCATAGACACCGGAGAGGAAGCCATCGCTAAAGATTTGGTTGTGAGAGCCAGCGACCCGCAGGTGGTGCTTGATGTAGGCGATGGTTTCCAGAAGATCAAAGGGCTGGAGTTGGTAGCGGACGGCGATGCGTTGCTGGAGGGCCTGATAGGGGGCGAAGCGGAGGAGGTGGGCCAGGTCGGGTTGACCGAGCAGGACCAGGGTGAGCAAGGAGGCGGAGTCCATCTGGTCGTTGAGCAAGAAGCGGAGTTGGTCGAAGATGTCAGGCGGCAGGCGATGGGCCTCATCAAGGATGAGCAGGAGGGAACGGCCCTGGCGGGCCAGGTCGGACAGGGTGGAGCGCAGTTGGGGCAAGAGGCGGTTGAAGGAGTAAGCTGGTTGGACCTGCAGGGCCAGCAAGATTTGGCTGTAGAGGGTGGTCAGCTTGAGTTGGGGGTTGGCCAGATAAGCGACCGGAAACAGGTTGTGGTCGAGGCTGTGGACAAAGGCGCGCAAGGCGGTGGACTTACCGGTGCCGACCCTTCGACAAGCTCAGGGCAGGCTGCCGGTGATGAGAGCGGGCAGGCGTTCCTGGAAGGCAAAGGAGAGCCGACCCTGGATTTCCTGATGGCCGGGGGCCGGGAAGAGGTTGGCGGTGGCGATGGCCCGGCTGAAGGGGGTCTGAGTGAAGCCGTAATAATCATTGAGGGCGGTCATCAGCAGCCTCCTGAGCGGGGTCCTGAGCCGAGGTCGGCGAGGTGGGGGGGTCCGGTTGGGCGGGGTCAGCGAGTTGGGAGAAGTGGATGCCTTCGAGTTGAGCCTCAATAAGGCGCTGGTGTTCGGTCCGCAACAAAGCCAGGTAATCCAGGCCAGTCTGGGCAGAGGGCGGGGCAGGCAAAGGGTCAGGCTTGAGATCGGGATGAGTGGGATTGACCAGGTGATCGGGTTGAGCCATTTGCAGAAAGGTGTCGTTGAGCCACAGTTCCAGGTGGGCCAAATCGAAGGGATCGTAGCGCAGTTCGATAGAGCGACCGCGCAGATAATCCGGGACCCGATAGCGGTTGCCTTGAAAGGAGAGGGTGGCGGTTTTGGTTACCTGGCGCTGGTCCCGGTGGAGAAAAGCCTGGCGTAAGGTGGTGGGTTCCACCGGGCGGGTAGCCGGGGCGGGGTCCTGGCGATACCGCTCCAGGGGAGCCTGGCCGGTTTCAGAGTGGAGCTTGCGATGATAGACCACCTCTAGCCAGGCTAACAACGACTCATTGAGTTGGGCCAGGCTGGTGAGGGTGGAACGGCTCAGTTCGGGCAGGAAATCGGAGCGGACAAAGCGGAAAAAGCGTTCGACCTTGCCCTTGCCTTGGGGGGCGTAGGGGCTGGCCAGGATGCGCTGGATGCCGAGGCTGGCGCAGATGGTATCGAACTGCTTGGAGGTGTAGACCTTACCCCGATCAGCGTAGACGGCTAACGGTGCGCCGTAGCGTAAAATAGCCCGCTTGAAGCAATCTTCCAGGCGAGGCAGTTGTTCATTCCAGTAGAACTGGGCGTGAGGCGCCAGGCGGGTATGGTCATCGAGGAAAGCAAACAGGAACACCTGGCGGAGTTGGTCTGGCTGAGCGGGGTCGGGCAAGCTGGGGCCGTGCAGAGCGTCGCCTTGCCACAGGTCACCGAAGGCGGACCGCTCGAAGCGGCGGAAGGCTGTGGGGCGCTGCTGGCTGAGCAGCTGAGGCGTGGTGGCCCCCCGTCGGGCCAGATGCCGGCGCAAGGTCCGGGGGGCCAGTTTGGCTTCGGGCAGCGGGTTGGTGGTATCCATGGCCAGGATGCGGGCAATGGAGCGGGCCGAGCGGAAGGGCTGCTCCCGTTTGAGGGCTTCGGCCCGGTCCAGGGTTTGGGTCGAGACCGCTCGGGGCTGACCCCGATCAGAGCGGGCTTGGGGTTTGAGGACCTCAAAGCCACCGGCCCGGTAGCGCGCTTCCCAGCGGCGCAGGCTGGTGACACTGACCTGGCGGCGGTTGGAGTGAGGGATGTCGTACAGGACGGCGGCGATATTGCGCCGCATCTGCTGTCTGGCCCGGGGCGAGGGTTCCCGCAGCAGGGGCAAGATGAGGGTGTAGCGAAAGAGCGCGATCTCGGTCCGGCGCTCTTGGGTCTGGGATTGATTAGACATCAGGTTAACCTCCTGAGATTTAGCGTTGAGACCAGTCTAACCGCTAACGGGCAAGAGCGGCAGCGTAAACCTGTGTTGGTTGGACCCGGCAGCAGCGGTCTGGTTGGGCCGGGGTCAGGCGGTCAGGTTGGTTGAGGCCCTTAAAAGGGTTGGGTGGGGCTGGTTGACAGGGTCGGCGACCAGAACAGACGGGGCGGCAACGGCTCAGATTGCAGCCAGTGCAGCAAAAAGGGGAACAATTGGCCCAGGCCAAAGGCCAGGTGGGCTTGGCGATCTTTGACCTGAGCCTAGACCTGCTCGGCCACCTGCCAGAAAGCGTGGGCCTGGCTCAAGCGTTGGTAGTGCTGAACTTGGCGGCTGCGGGCCAGGTGCGGCGGGGCGGGTCCGGGCAGCTGGGTGTGCGGGGCCAACTTGAGCAGGAACCGGCTCAAGGCCGCCAGCAGCAGGTGTCCGGCCCCGTAGGCAAAGGCCCGCACCCATTCCCGCACCGTTTCCGGGGCCGGTCCGGCTGCGGGCAGGTGCTTCATCAAGCGGCCGAAGCCCAGGCCGACGATCAGATACAGCCAGATCACCTGCTGCAGCAGCTTAAGCACGTATTGCCGGTAGGGATGCACAAAGTCCGGCAGCAGACTGTGGGTGCGACCACACGCCTGACAGCGGAGCCGCTGAATGCATAGGCGGTAAGCGTCCGTTCCGGTGACAGCCCAGCGCTGGTAAGTGCCCCACCGGATCAGGCTAGCCCGGGCCTGACACGCCGGGTGCGGACACCGCTCGGGCAATTCAATGGTCCGGCCGGGGCAGTTCTCGGCTTGGGCGTACTGTTTGACCGACAGCGAAAAATGGGTTACGATGACCACGTGTGAGGCACACCTCTCTGCGTGGTCGAGCGGCCAACTCAGAGGACGCAGGGAGGTGTTCTCCTTTCTCCTGAGCTAGTGCTCCATTATCCCCTAAAAATCGTTCCCGTCAAACTCGCCCTTATGGCCTATGCCCACCCCTGTCTGTACTCATTTACTCTGGCCGCGTCCATCTCGTTACACTATTGCTTTCGCACCCTAGCCATTTAATCGGTCCAGCTTTGGCCTGTTCTTTACCAAATATTTCGGCCTATAACAGCCAGCCAAGTTGGGGTCAAACCAAACAAGCCTTGGCTCGTGAAAGGGTGTCAGGTCACGACCGCACCTTTATGCAGTGGAGCCATCATGCGCCGGCTTAACGGGAGCGTTAGCTTGGCCAAAAACAGCATGGCTCTCATCTATTCCCGTTAAATGTAAAAAAGATAGCTCTATTAATTTAGCATTGCAGAGTTGTGCTATAATGCCATATAGCAATTCTGAAAAAAGTAAGGATTAGGAGGAATTTTGATGATGAGATGGCAAGATTATATCGTTGTTGATCCAGCGATTTGTCATGGTAGAGCAACGATTAAAGGGACAAGGGTCATGGTTTCTGTCGTACTTGATAATTTTGCTGCAGGGCTAAATGTAGAAGAAATACTCAAAAGTTATCCCTCCCTGACTCGTGAGGCGGTTCAGGCAGCTATTGCTTATGCGGCAGAATTAACCCGAGAGCAAGTGATCCCTTTACCGGCATAGATATGAAATTTAAGATCGATGAAAACTTGCCGATTGAAGTAGCTCATTTTCTTCAGGAAGCTGGCTATGAAGCAGCGACCGTCTATGGCCAAAACCTTGTGGGTGAGCCGGATGCCAATATCGCTGCGGTGTGTCAAGCAGAGGAGCGAGCGATCGTCACGCTTGATACCGATTTTGCTGACATTCGGGTCTATCCGCCGGAAGAATATTTTGGCATAATTGTCATGCGTCTCAAACAGCAAGATAAACCACATGTATTGACTATCGTCAATCGCTGGATAAAAGCGTTACCTGATGAGTCATTGGCAAGGTGCTTGTGGATAGTTGATGAGAGACAGATCAGGATAAGGCGCTAAACCACAACTGTTGGGCTTATT
>Ga0302046_10006394_pt1 | contig 10282 bp, 7 predicted proteins | sample RVTome_11_FD_200261 | JGI IMG/M metagenome (GOLD analysis project Ga0302046, IMG submission 200261) | Soil microbial communities from uranium-contaminated site in the Upper Colorado River Basin, Wyoming, United States - RVT147D111 (version 2) ... | reverse complement strand
CCATGCTTGGCCAACGCTCGCCCCCAGGGGAGCGTGTGTCGTCCGGACCATGGGTCCCGCGATCCCGTGGGGGAGGCGACCTGTTACGGCGGGCTCGTCCCCCCCCAGTGCGGCGTGGTTTCGCGCTGCGGATTGTGTCGGGGGGTACCGGCAGGACGTCGGGCGTCCCGGTGTTCCGCCGTCGCGGTGGTGTGGGGCGTGGCTGCTGCCGGCCCCCGATGGCGTCTCGGATGCGGAGGCCATGGCCCGCACGGCGTATGGCCTGCGGTGGACGGTGGCGTGGGGGCTGGAGTGGGAGGCGAAGCTGTGCGCCAAGAGCACGGCGAGCCGCTCTACGCAGGCCCAGCGGGTGCTGCACGAGGTCTCCGGCCAGGTCTGTGAGCGGAGTGGGGCGGCGTGCCGGGTGGCTCGGGGGCCGCCCGGCTTGCGGTGGCGATCGACCCCACGCCGATCCTCGGCCGGGGGGCGGTGAAGGACCCGTACCACCGGGTTTCCGACCCGATCCGGCGAGGGGTGCAGGCGGCGTGTGCACACGCGGGGGGGACACGGCCGCGGTGGTGGCGGAGCACGGTCTGGGACGCCAGGTGGGCGCCCGCGACAAGGGGGCGGTGGCCCTGGACGGGTCGAGATGCCGCCGCGCAGCGCGCCTTGCTCCCGCCAGAGGGTGGCAGATGCCCAGGGGGCGTGGGCGCTGGCCGATCGGGCGATGGGGACGGCAGGCGAGCGACACCGGTGCCGGGCCGAGCGCGGCGCGGGCGTGGCGGGCGGGAGCTGCTGGCGCAGGACATCCAGACCGCTCTGGGAAGACGGCGCGCCGCGGCGGCGGCGCGGCAGAAGCGCAGCATCGGAGGGTGTCCCCCACGGATCCTTGAAGCTGCGCCACCCCTGCGGACCCGGTCCGCTTCGGGCACGGCTCGCACGTAGAGCGTCCGGGGGGCGCGCCTCCGGCAGATCACCGCGCAGACCGGGCGCCTGCAACGGCTGCGGGAAGCGGTAGCCGCAGGGACACCTTGCGACGCAGCGACCACCGGCGGGGCGTCGTCGAACACCGGATCGCCCGGCGGATCCAACGGGTGCGTCCGGCAGGCCCGCTACCTTTCGCCAAGCGAAGCTCGCCTGCCCGATCGCCTGGGCGGCGCTGGCCAACCTGACCCTCGTGCGGGCTAACGCCGCGGGTGCGCGTCGCCCTACGGCCAGCGCTTGAAGCGCCTCTGGCAATAGGCCAGCAGGGCGTCGTAGTCCGGGAAGAAGAGGTCGAATCCGTCCTCCGCCGGGGCGTCGAGCTCGCAGTACTCGTTGGAGTGGGCGCGGCACGCCTGGGGGCGGGTCGCGTAGATGCCGCAGCGACCGTCCGGTTGCAGGTGGGTGCAGGGGTTATTGATCAGCAGGTACCACTTGCCTTCGTCCTTGAAGAGCTGGGTATCACGGTGGGCGATCTGCCACAGGAGGTTGTCGAAGTCGAGCTTCGAGCGCGGGGTTGGGACCTCCTGGGTGAAGTAGGTGCAGCACTTGGAGCCCGGGCAGTAGCTGCACTTCTCCTCCAGCAAGAGGTGGGCGGGGTTGGGTCTCTCCATGGCGTCGGTGGGTCCAAGGGCATGGCCGCTGCGGGCCGCGAACCGGAGCTTACTCATCGGTCCCCCTCTCCAGAACCACGATCGTGGGGTCGACCGCCGCCGGCCACTGGAGGCGCGCCACCGGGCGGCCGCTCTGGAAGGCGATGGCGCTATCCGTGCCGTAGTAGAAGAGGTAAGGGGCCCGGGCCGTGGCCGCCTCGGAGGCCGCCCAGTAGAGAGCGACGAATCGGCCCGGCACCCCAAGCTTGGGCCAAGTGGCAAGGATCGAGGTGGCCGCGTCGCCTGAGTGGTCGACCAGCGCGGCGCCGGACGCGCCGATCGTCAGGGCCGGTGGCGGGGCCATCCCCACCGCCGGCGCCGCGCCGGCGGCCCGGCCGAGGAACCAGAGGTTGCCCTCGGTCGTGGGCGTCACCTGGTCGACGGTGAGGACCTCCCCGCCGTGCTCGCTTCGAGCCATCTCCGCCAGTCGGCGGTATACGGGCCAGTCGTCTGCGGCCACCACGTAGGAAACCGGCGGCCGGGCGAGCAGGGCATCGAGGCAGGGGAGGATCTCCGCCGGGTCGAGGTGCCGAAAGAGGTGGCGCTCGGGATCGAGGAGCAGCCGCTCGGGCCGGTGGGCGAGGGTCAGGTCGAAGTCGGTCGCGGCAACCGCCAGGCGCAGCCGGTGATCCACCGCACCGCCGCCCGTCTCCACCCGCAGGTCGAGGTCAATCGGATAGGGCGTGCCCTCCTGTGCTACCGTCCCGTGTAGGCGCCAGCCGGAACGGTCGCGGGTGACGGCCACGCCGCGCAGCGCCAGGCGCGGCCCGCCAGTCTTGTCCAGCCACGGCCGGAAGAGATCGGTGAGGGGTGCCCCCCCCGCGGCCTCGCAGGCGTGACGCAGGTCGTCCCAGCCGGCCCGCTTCCCCAGGTGCTCGGCGGCGAAGGCGCGCAGGGCGGCGAAGAAGCGATCGTCGCCGAGGCGCCGCCGCACCTGGTGAAAGAGGGCCGCCGCCTTGGCATAGCCGATCGCGTCGTCCGTGCGTGTGACCTTGGCGCGAAAACGGCGCACCGGGTATTCGTCGCCGGTGTCGACGTCGATGGCGTAGCGCTGCGACCAGCGCTCGCGCTGGCGCAGGGCGGCGGCCGGCCCCTCCGCCTCGCTGGCGAGGTAGTTCGCGCAATAGGAGGTGAGCCCCTCGCACCAGTTGCCATCCGCCGGGTCGACGAATACCCCGTTGCCCCACCAGTTGTGGGCGACCTCGTGGTCCAGATAACCCGGCCGCAGGGCCTCGCGGCCGCGGGCGATCACCCCCGGCCCCAGGAGGGTGAAGCCCGGCAGGCCGTAGCCGGAGGAGAAAAAATTCTCCACGATGTCGAAGCGGGGATACGGGTACGGCCCGAGAAGCTCCGAGAAGTGGCGCAGGTAGCCCACCGCCGCGGCGAGAAACAGCTCGGCGCCGGCCGGGTCGTCGCGCAGCCAGTAGGCGGCCACGTCGATCCCGTCCGCCTGCCGCCGGTATACGCGGTAGGGGCCGGCCACCAGCGCCAGGCCATCCGCCGGCCGCGTCGCCCGCCACTCGCTGCGGCCGCCGTCGCGGGCGACCAGGCGCCCCTGGCTGACCGCCAGGAAGGGCTCCGGGAGTCGCACCTCGAGGTCGAACAGGGCGAGGCCGAGATCCGGCTCCGGGTACCAGCCGGAGCCGCCATCCAGGTAGACCCCCTCGGCAGAGATGGTGCCACCGGTGAAGTCGCCGGCCACGAAGCGCAGATGGCCCGATGGCCGGGGTGGATCGAAGAGGGTGCCGTGATAGCGCACCACCAGCTCGGTGCCAGGCCGCTCCACCACCAGGGTGTCCCCCTCCCGGCGCCAGGCGCCGGCACCGCTCACCTCATCCACCGTGAGGTCGGGGGCGAGGAGCAGGGTGAGGCGCTCCCCGATCGCCGCCGGCACGGTGATCCGGTCGGTCGCGACGATCCCATGATCCGCGGGCGTCAGGGTCGCCGCAATCCGGTGGTGCACCTGTGCCGCGGCGCCCTGGAGAGAGAGGAGGGTGACCATCGTCCCGAACGCAACGCCCCTCCACCACCCTGCCATCATCGGCCTCTCCTCCCACCCCCTGCTCACCGCCTACCGCCCGCTTCCTACTGGTATTTGGACTTGTCCCCGATGTCGTAATACAGGGGCTGGGGCAGCTTGCGCAGGGTGAAGAGCGTCACCAGACCTGCAAGTAGGCCCCAACCCGCCATACGCACGGCGGGCGTGCCCATCGCGAACAGGTGGGCGACCATGACGACGGGCGCCAGGCCCGCGAAGACGTAGCCCTCGTAGAGCCGGAAACAGAACCCCTCCTTCACGCACAGCATGGCGTAACAGGCGATCCACAGGCCGCCCAGGACCGTGCCATACCCGCGCTGGAAATAGAACGCCACCGGATCCCCCCCCGACAGGACCGCCACCGCCAGGCCGGCCACCGCGGCGCCCCACAGCCAGCGCAGGCCGCGCCGGAGGGTGGCGGCGTAGAGGTGCAGGAATCCGACGCCGAACGAGATCCCGACCGCCGTCAGGAGCAGGAGGCAAGTCTCCACCTGCCGTCCCTGGTCCCCCAGCGCCCTGCCAAACCACGCGAGACTGTACCCCGCGACGATCCCCGCCGCCGCCATGGCGAGCCCGGCGCGGTAGAGCAGGACGGAGACCCGATCGTAGAGGGTCAGGGGTTGGCCGGGGAGGATGTCGGACATGGGGCCCTCAACCATTCACAGGGGACAAGCCTACGGCTTCCGGCGCGCCAACCCAACCTATCGCGGTTTATCGTGACGGCACCCCGGCTGTGGTATGAAGCAAACTCGCCGCCCCGTGCATCGACCATGTTGAGCGACCTCATCGCCTACGGGAGGATGATCAAGTTCTCCCACACCGTCTTCGCCCTGCCCTTCGCCCTCATGGCGGCGTGGCTGGCCGCGGGCGGGGTACCGGCGACGGACAAGGCCGGATGGATCGTGGTGGCGATGGTCGGCGCGCGCTCGGCCGCCATGGGCATGAACCGCCTGGTTGACCGCCACATCGACGGCCTCAACCCGCGTACCCGGGAGCGTGCGCTGCCGCGCGGCGACATCTCGCCGCAGGCGACGCGCTGGTTCATTATCGCCGCGGTGGCGGTGCTGGAGCTGGCGGCGTGGCGCCTCAACCCCCTCTGCCTAAAACTCTCGCCGATCGCCCTGGCGGTACTGTTCGGCTACTCGTACAGCAAGCGCTTCACCGCTCTCTCCCACCTGATCCTCGGCGTCGCCCTGGGGCTGGCACCCCTGGGGGCATGGATCGCCGTCACCGGCCGGTTCGATCCGGCGATCGTGGTCTTGTGTCTGGGGGTCGTGTGCTGGGTGGCGGGTTTCGACACCATCTACGCCCTGCAGGACGTGGACTTCGATCGCCACGCCGGCCTGCGCTCCCTGCCGGCGCGCTTCGGAGCACGGCCGGCCCTGTGGATCGCGCGCCTGCTCCACCTCATCGCCTTCGCTTGTTTTGCCTTCGTCGAGCGCCTGTTCCACCTCGGCCCGGCCTACGACCTCGGCCTCTTCCTCGTGGCCGGGCTCATGGTGTACGAGCACACCCTGGTCCACGGTGGCCGCCTGGTGCACATCGAGCGCGCCTTCTTTACCCTTAATGGCTACATCAGTGTCACCCTCTTTACCTTCACGGTGCTCGACTATGCGCTGTGATCGCCGTAGTTCTCCCCCTCCCGCCGGGAGGGGGCCGGGGGGAGGGCGTGGGGAACGCGCAACGCATCCGGTAGGTATGGCCGAGCACACAGCCCAATCCCCACACCCCCACCCCAGCCCTCCCCCGGGGGGGGAGGGGGCCGGTCGCGCATCGACCGTTGGCCTGCGGGTGCTGGTCTCGGTGGTGGTGTTCGTGGTGCTGACCCTGGTTGCCGCCGTCGCCCACGCCGGCCGCGGCGACGAGCTATTCGCCGCCGGCGACTACGCCGGCGCCCTGGAGAGCTTCGCCCGGGAGCTGGCGACGGCCGACCTGGGGCCGCAGGTCGCTACCACCTTCCTGAAGATGGCGCGCTGTCACATCGAGCTCGGCCAGACGTGGCTGGCGGAGGTGCGCCTGCGCCGCCTGCTGCACGATTACCCGGACGCACCGGCGGCCGGCGGCGGTGTCGCCTTGCTGGAGGAGCTGCTGCGCGCCCGCGCCGCGTGGGGGGAGGGGGTGCAGATCGCCGATGGCCTGCTCGCCTCGCCCCGGGTGTCCGCCGCCCGGGTGCCACTGTTGCGGCTCCGCGCCCGGGGCCTCGCCGCCCTGGGCCGCGACGAGCAGGCGGCGCATGCCTGGGCACAACTATACGGGAGTGACCTCTCCCCCGCGGAGCGGGCGCGGGTCACTGCCGAGGTGCAGGAATGGCTGCGCGGCCGGCCGCTGCCGTTTCTGCGCTGGGTGATCCGGGAGTTCGACTACGCCTTTCCCTCCGACTACGCCCTCCTCGCCCTGATCGAGCACTATCGGGCTCAGGATCCCGGGCTGGCCAAGCGCCTCGCCGACCATTTCCTCGACGCCTTCCCGAGCCATCCGGCACGGGCGGCATTGCTGGCCCCCCCGCCACCGTCCCTCCCGACGCCGCGATCGACCGCACTCGTCCCCCGGCGCGGGCCGGCCGTGACCGCCGCCCACCGCTTCGACCCGCAGCGCATCGATCTCCTCGCCCCCGCCACCGGCCCCCTGGCCGCGGTGGGGTTGTCTCTCCTCCAAGGAGCGCAGTTGGCGGTAGAGCGCCACAACGCCGTGCAGCCCGTGGCCCGGGTCGAGCTGCGCCTGCGCGACACCGGTGCCGACGAGGCCCAGGCCGCGCGGGTGTGGGCGGCGATGGTGGGTGAGGAGCCGTTACCGATCGCTGCGATCGGTCCCGCGACCAGTGGTGCGGCACGCGCCCTGGCGCCTTTGGCGGCTACGGCCGGCCTGCCCTTGCTCTCGCCGTCGGCCAGTGCCCCGGATCTGGCCGCGGCCCAGCCCTACCTCTTCCGCCACAACCTGAGCGACACGGCTCAGGTGCGGCGCCTCGTGGAGTACGCGGTGACCGAGCGGGACGCCCGGCGCCTCGCGGTCTTCTATCCACGCAACGACTACGGCCGCCACTTCCGCGACCTGTTCGTCGAGGCGGCGGAGTGCGCCGGCGCCGAGGTCGTGGCCCAGGCGGCCTACACCCCCGACGCGGTCGACTTCGGCCGCGAGATCCGCGACCTCCTGTCCCAGGAGGCGGCGGCCAACGGCCGCAAGGTCTCCGACCATGCCTTCACCCCCGCACCGCTGCCCGCCGGCTCGCCACCCCTGCCCAGGGACGCGGCGGGGGAGGTCCTCGCCGGCCCACCGCTGCCGCCGGTCCTGACCCCCGCGGAGACGCCGCCGCCCGCCCCCCATGAGGAGGAGCGGACCTCGGCCCTAGAGGCGGTCTTCATCCCGGGGGCCGCCGAGACCGTGGGCACGATCCTGCCGCAGCTCGTCTACTACGGCGTCGAGCGGGCGATCTGGCTCGGCACCGAGGAGTGGCTGGCCGAGCCCTTCATCCACCGCGGCGAGCGATTCACCCAGCGCGCCGTCTTCACCGCGGGTTTCTTCCCGGTCGACGGGGAGGCGGATGGCCTGTTCGCCGCCGACTACCGGCGCCGCTTCGGGGGCGAGCCCGACCGCCTCGCCGCCCAGGCCTACGAGGTCACTTCCCTGGTGCTCACCGCCCTGGAAAGCGGCGTGGCGACCGGACCCGACCTGCACGCCTACCTCACCGGCGGGCCGGTGGTGGACGGGTTGAGCGGTCCTTTGTGGGTCGATGCCGCAGGCGAGATCGAGTCGGCACCGCGCCTGCTAACCGTGCGCCACCGCCGCTTCCAGCCTCTCCCCGAGGGACTGCCGCCGGTGGTCGCGTGGCAGCCCCCGGCGGACCCGGTGGAGGCGATGGGTCCGCCACGCCACCTCTGGGAGCTGCCCCTCGACGGCAGCCGGCCGCTGGTTTCCCCGGCAGGACCGGCCTCCCGGAGGCGTCCCTCCGACGGCATGGTCCGCGGCCTGTTCGAGGAGGACCGCTGGGGGATCCCGATTCCATAAGCCTTTCCCCGCGGGGGATAGCCCGCATTTCTCACCAGGGATCGTCGAGAGCCCGTGCCAATGGCCGTAGATCCTGGCTGACCCACGGCAGGAGCCGATTCTATCGGCGACCCAATGGGCACAGGTCGCCGAAGGGATTCGGCTCCTACCGCGGACGAGGTGGGCCAGGAGATGCGGGCAATGGTGCGGGCGCAACAGAGTCATGGTGAGAAATACGGGACAGGGCCGCTCACTCCACGACGATCCGTCCGGCGAGATCGGCCCGCACCTCGCCGATCACCGCCGCCGGCAGGTCGTATCCCTCCTGGCGCAGGGTGGTGAGGTAGGCGGTGGCCTGCTCCGCCGGCAGGGCGAGCAACAGGCCGCCGGAGGTCTGGGGGTCATAGAGCACGGCGGCGAGGGCCTCGGGCACGCCCTCGCCCAATGTGACGATGTCGGCCGTGTACTCGCGGTTGGTCCGGTCCGCCTTGGTGCGCAGCTTGCGGTAGCGCCGGCTCTCGGCCTCGGCAAACCGCGGCACGGCCGCCGCGTGGATGCGGAACCCCACCGGGCCGCCGCGCACCATCTCCGAGGCGTGGCCCAGAAGCCCGAAGCCGGTCACGTCGGTACAGGCGCGGGCGGCGAAGCGCTCGGCGAGGCGGGACGGCACCGCCGAGAGGGTGGCCATGGTCCGACTCGCCGTGGCGATCAGGGCTTCGTCGCCCACCCCGGCCTTGAAGCCGGAGGTGAGGAGGCCGACCCCCAGGGGCTTGGTCAGGACCAGCAGGTCACCGGGTCGCGCGCCGCTCTTGAGGAGGATGCGATCGGGGTGCACGCGGCCGGTGACGGCGAGGCCGTACTTCAGCTCCCGGTCCTCCACGGTCTGGCCGCCGATGATCGGGCAGCCGGCCTCGTGGGCCTTGTCGCGGCCGCCGGCGAGGATCCCTTCCAGCGCCTCGCCGTCCAGCTTGCCGACCGGGAAGCACAGGAGGTTGAGGGCCGAGAGCGGCGTCCCGCCCATGGCGTAGACGTCGGACAGGGAATTCGCCGCCGCGATCTGGCCGTACATGTATGGGTCGTCGACGATCGGCGTGAAGAAGTCGACGGTGTGGATGAGGGCGAGGTCCGCGGACAGGCGCACCACCCCGGCGTCGTCGGGATGATCGAGGCCGACGATCACGTCGCCCCCGGCCTCGTGGCTGAAGCCGGGGAGGATCTTGCCCAGCGCCGCCGGGCTCACCTTCGACGCTCAACCCGCGCAGTCGCTGTAGCGGGTGAGGCGGAACCGTTTGGGGGTCTCGAACTTCATGGTCCCGAAGGGTACGGGGTTTGCGGGTAGATGGCACCTGTCGGGGGACAGGGGATGGGGGTTGGAGGATGCGGGGTGGGAGGCTGGATGGCCGCTACCGCGGCCAGATCATTGCTGCCGGAGGTGCCCCCATTGGCATCTCATCCGGCCCCAAGGGTCGACCTTCCCCCCATCCCCCGCCCCCCATCCCACATGCCCCGCCACCTTGACTGCCGTCGCACCGGGCGCGATTCTCAACCCTGCAAAAATGGGGGATTAGCTCAGCTGGGAGAGCGCGGCGTTCGCAATGCCGAGGTCAGCGGTTCGATCCCGCTATCCTCCACCAAAATCTCCGGGGAGCCGGCCGATCGGTTCCCGTTTCTTTTCCGCCCCGGTGACGGCTTCCGCGACCAAGAGTAGAGGCGTGGCGCTGGTGCTGTCGGCCTTGGTGCTGCCCGGCCTCGGGCAGGTCTACCTGGGACGTCGGGTGCTCGGCGTGGTGCTGATCCTGGCCGCAACGACGTCGGTGGTTGCCTTTGTCGGGGCGACCGCGGTGGCGGCGAGCCATCTGAATCTGGCCGCGGTGACCGACCCGGACCAGGTCCGCCAGCTCCTGCCCGACCTCTACCGGCACGCCGCCTGGGGCTATCGGCTGGCCGTGGGCCTGCTGGCGGCGAGCTGGGTGGCCGGGATCGCCGACGCCCTGCGTCCGGCGGAGACGGCGCATTGACGGGGGCCATCGTCGTCGCGGAGACCGGTACGGGGCGACTGATCTACGCCTCGCGGCCGCTGGCCTCGTGGACCCCGCCACGGCTCTTCGCGGCCCTGGCGGAGGTGGGGCCGGCGTGCCTGCTGGACAGCGCCCAGGTCCACCCTCGTACCGGCCGGTACTCAATCCTCGTTTCCAACCCCACAGCGATCCTGTCGGGGAAGGGGCAGGACCTTACCTGGCGTTATCCGCACGACGGGGTGGAGCGGCCGGTGGTGGGGAACCCGTTTCGCCTCCTGCGCGACCACTTGCGCCGGCGCCGTGCCACCGCTGTGCCGGGCCTGCCGCCCTTCCAGTGCGGCGTGGTCGGTCTGCTCGGCTACGAGCTGGTCCGCCAACTCGAGCGGCTGCCGGCGACTACGGTGGACGACGCCGGGGTGCCGGACCTCTTTCTCCTCTCGTGCGACCGGTGCGTGGTGGTCGACCACTTGGCGGGGCGGGTCTGGGCCATGGCGCGCCCCGCACCACTACGCCAGGAGGCGGGCGGCGATGGCGAGGCCCGGGCCTGGGTGGCGGCGGTGATGGAACGGCTCGCCGCTGGGCCCAGGCCGACGGTCGAGCGTCCGTTCTACATCACCGCGCCGGTCACGCCG
>Ga0302046_10006392_pt1 | contig 10283 bp, 6 predicted proteins | sample RVTome_11_FD_200261 | JGI IMG/M metagenome (GOLD analysis project Ga0302046, IMG submission 200261) | Soil microbial communities from uranium-contaminated site in the Upper Colorado River Basin, Wyoming, United States - RVT147D111 (version 2) ... | reverse complement strand
GGATGTTCGGCATGCGCAGGAACGGATAGTCGCGCCACGAGCTGCCGAACGTACAGCCGCGACTGAACTCCTCGTTCATGAAATGTGCTGTCTCACGGTTCGTCTGCAGTCCGACCAGAATGCCGTCGCGCACGATCGGCCATTCCATTGTTTTCACGCCATCATCATCGTAGCCGACCGTACCGAGGCCCCTGCTCGTCTTGTCCGCCGTCACATTGAACATCGGCGAGCCGTACTTGAGCCGGCCCACATCGGACAGCTTCACGAAGCTCGTACCCGCATAGTTCGCCTCGTAACCGACGACGCGATCCAGCTCCGTCGCGTGCGCCACGATCTCGTGGATCGTCAGCATCGCGTGCGCCGGCGACAGGATCAGGTCGCGTACGCCGGCATCGCCCAGCGGCTTCGCCGTGCACCACTCGACCGCTTCATTGGCCACACGCTCGGCTGCTGCCACCAGGTCGGATTCTTCCGCGATCTCCCAGCCACCCGTGCCCGGCACACCCGGATAGTTCCGCGTCCGCGTCACTTCGCCGACCCTCGCCGTCACACTCAGACTCGGTGACGTCGTGTACAATTCCTGCTCAATGTAAGAGCCTTCACTGGACGCGAAATAACGCCACTCGTAGTTGACGTTCGCGTTCACGTTGACTGCGGTCACGCCCTGGACGCTGCGCGCGCGGTCCACGATCGACTGTGCCCAGGCCTGCTTGTCCGTTTCCGACACCGTGGTCGGGTCCTTCGTCATCGGTGTCACATAGTTTTCGACGTATGCCTGTACCGGTGCCAGCCGGACATCCGTCCGCTTGGCAATCGCACTCGCGCGGGCGACCTCGACGGCGACCCGCGTGACGCGGCGGATCTCATCCTCCGTCACGATCGGACTGCTCGCGAAACCCCAGACACCGCTGTGAATGACGCGTACGCCGAACCCGCCCGCCCGACGCTCGGCATCGGTCGGAATCGTGCCGGTTCCGCCGCCACCACCACGTCCGCCGCCGCCGCCACGCCGGCCGCCGCCGCCGCCCCCGCCGCGGCGGCCGCCGCCGCCGCCGCGCTCACCCGCTGCACTGAAGCTCGCGGATGCGCCCTGCAGACCCGTGTTCATGGTGAAACGCACGTCGGCGTAGCTGCAGCCGGCGAGTCTCGCCTCACCGAGCACGATGTCCGCCATACCCTTGAACTTCGATTCCATGACCCGGCCGCGCGGTGACTGCGCGATGAGGTCCGCGACCAGGTCATGCGAGTAGAGTGCAATGGCTGCGGACGCGCCCACACCCTTGACGAATACGCGACGGGAAATGCTCATGGTCGTTGTCCTCGTCAGGGTGCGACGGCCGGTGAGATCGACGTCATGTAGAACTCTTCGATGCGGACGGGCGGAATCAGTGCCGTGTTGCCGCCATCGTAGGATTCACCCATGTGCATCGGTACCGGCCGGCCCACGAGCGAAAGGTTGTTGTAGCCGACGAGTGGAGACATGTTCCAGCGGAAATTCTGTACCGGTCCCGCGATCTCACCATTCTCGATGAGGAACAGGCCGTCACGCGTCATCCCCGTGTTGAGCAGCGGCTGTGATTCCGATGGCACGCCGCGGATGTACCAGAAGAACGTCACCAGCAGCCCGCGCCGCGTCTGTGCGATCATTTCTGCGATGGACAGGTTGCTGCCTTCATGCACGAGACTCATGCCGGGCGTTGCCGGCTGATCCTGGGCGAAGTTGCGCAGCACACCGTTCTCGACCCACGTCACCGGCGCGGCCGGCCGGTTGTCGTTCAGGATCGGCGTCTGCCGCAGAACCGGATTGCCGACATCGCTCCTCAGTGTGAACAGATCGCTGAACAGCTTGTCACCGACGTTCTTGTCGGCCATGTACGTGGCCGCAGCGCCGCCACCGCCACCGCGCCCACCGCCACCGCCGCCACCACCACCGCGACGGCCGGCCGCGGGGTCATCGCCGGGACCGCCACCACGACGGCCGCCAGCGGGGCCTGCAGTGAAGATCCCGGTCATGAGCGAAAGGAAGCGGGCATTGGCGCGCGGCTCGAGGATGACCGTGTAGCGGCCCGGCTCGATGGCGCGCGGCGCACGACTGTTCACTGCCTTGTCCGATGCGACGTCGGTCAGCGCTTTCGCGTCGATCATCCGGACATCCTTGATGCCCGTGATGCCGGCCCAGCCCGAGCCGCTGCCATCCGGCAGCCGGCAGGTCAGCACGAATCCCGCCTCGGCAAAACGATAGTAGGCGAACAGACCCCTCGAATTCGCGTTGCACGTCGCCCGATCCGTCTTCGGGATGTAGCCGGCGCCGAGCACGCCCTTCGATTCGGTGATGTCGATGCTGTCCTTCACCATGCGCGCGCGCTCGCCCGGCCCGAAGTTCACGAGGTCGGGCAGCGCCGCATCCACAGGGATGTACTGCTGCGGACCGAGCAGCTCGGGCAGGTCCGGCTCGTCTTCCGCGTCGCGCGCTTCCGCGATCGCTTCATCCACCATCGTCCGCAGTCCCGCGTCCGTGAAGTCACGCGTGCTCGCATTGCCCGACTTCTGGCCGAGCCGCACCGTTACGGTGACCTCCCGGTCGTACTGCACCAGGTTCGTCGTGATCGACGAGTTCGCCCAACGCGTGCCCGACCGTTCGCCGCCCTCGAATTCGACTTCGACGGCATCCGCCGAGGCCATGTCGATGACCTTGTCGACGATCGCTTTGACTTCCTCTCGCGTATACATGGGGTCTGAGGCTAGGACGTTCCGCGGATGCTGTCAACCGGCCCGGCCCGCCCGGGATACGGACGAACCACCCGGCCGAGCCCGGTTCGTCCCTGCCGCGGCGACAATCAGGCCTGCCGCTCGCCTCGCCCGAAAAGACGGAAGCACCACTGGATCACGGCATCGAACACGAACCACGTCGCGAGGAATGCGGCACATTCGAGCGTGAAGCTGTGCAGCTTGTAGAACGCTTCCGCGACCATCCAGGCGAAGGCCAGTGCAGGGGCCTGCTCGAGCGCCAGGCGTCGGACCGGAAGAAGCCGAACCAGCGTGTACATCGCGATCCTCCTCGGGAACGAGTGATGAGCTCGACTGCGTTCACTGCGGGGCGGCCATTGTAGTCTCCGCGCCTGCCGATGGATAGCCGGCGCGCCCTGGTGAAGCCGTGCTCCGGCGCTGATGAGCGAGCGTCGCCGCCGACTATCGTCTGCTCACGGACGAACAGCCGGGCCGTTACCGATCGCCTGCGGCCGGCGGCGGCGCCGTTGGCATGCGACCATGCTACGACTGTCCTCGTCTGCGCCGCAGCCACCACTCGAGTGCGAGCAGCAGGCTGAACGGCAGGATCCACCAGGCCGAGCGCATTGGATGCCACGTGACAGCGCGGCGCTTCGGCTGGAGCGATGCGACGAGCGCGGCACGCAGCGCGCGCGTTTCTCCAGCCTCGAACGCAGTGCCGCCGTGCGCGCGGACCCATGCGGCGAGCAGGTCACGACCTGCCTTCGCCGCGTGTGTCACGCCGGCATTGACAATGAGCGCGGCATCCGCGCGGGACCGGTCATCCGAGACGGTGAGGCGATAGTGACCGGGCACATCCGGCGCACGGACTCTGCCCTGCAGCTCACCGGGACGTCCGTGCGGCCAGAGCTGCACATCGCGCGATTCCAGGCCGGCGCCTTCGAGCGTAGCGGCGATACGGGCGCTGGCGGTTTCACCGCCATCCCCGCGGGTGAGGGTCGGCTCGAGCAACGTGACGCGAACATTGGTGAACTCACCCGGCGCCAGTCGCGGCTGTTCGATGCTCACATCGATCGGCGGCGGCGTCGCACCGGCCACATCGGCGACGATCGCCTGCCAGAACGCGTCGAACGCCGATGTGGCGTTGTCACGGAACCGCCACGCATCGAGCGCACCACTGACGACCAGCCTGCCCGCGCCGACCGCCGACTGCCACACGACCGGACGGGCGTCCGCGGTAGTCGAAACCTGACGGCTGAACGCGACGGGTCGCGCGCCGGCCGGCAACCGCGCGGGCCATGCGATCTCCGATGCGTGCAATCCCGTGCTGTCACCGGCGTCGCGCGCAATCAGGAGACCGGCAGCGCTGCTGGACGATGACCACGCGCCCGCGCCAACGAGTCGGTCCCACGGGCCGGGCGCCTGCCGGTCCAGCAGCAGCAGGACACCACCGCCACGCCTGCGAAGGTAGGCGTCCAGACCGTCGACATCGCGATCGGTGAGCGCCTCGGGCGCGCCCAGCACGATCGCATCGAACTGCGCGATCGACGGCTGTTCGCCCAGCGACGCCGGCGGCTGACCCGCATCCGTGCTTATGCCACGTGACGTCATGATGCGGCTGCTCACCGTGATGCGCGCATCGCGCTCGACCGCTCGCCGCACGAACGTCGACATCCAGGACGGCCGTGCATCCCAGAACAATACCGTGCGGCGCTGCTCGCGCACGTCGACCAGCAGGTCGGCGCTGGCTGCTGCCGATCCGCCCGCCAGGCCCGCCCGCACCCGCAGCGGTACCGCACCTTCGGCCGTGGGCACGAACGTGAGACTGCCGGCCAGGGACGCGTCGCTGCCGGAGATCTCGTGTACTGCGCGGTCGACGACGACGCCGCCGGCTTCCAGCAGGATCTCGACACTGAGGCCCTGCGCACCCGCGGCGCGCAGCGTGAATGCAACCGGCACGCGTGCATGCAGCCCCGGTCGCGGTGGGACGGAGACGGTCTCCAGCTGGACCGATGGCGTCGCCTGTGCCGGCAGCACTGCGAACACGGGTGTTCGCACGTCGTCGAGCCGGCCGGGCATGCGGTCGCCCACGACAACGGTGCCGGCCGCGCCACCGAACGGTGCGCCGATCACGGTGAACCCATCATCCAGCTCATCCGCCACTCGCCGCGCGAGCGACGCATTCGATGCGTCGAGGGCGACGACCGCGATTTCAGGCCTGCCGTGCCGCAACGATGTCCAGGCGGGATCGATGACGGCTGCCACGGCGATCAGAATCGCAGCCATGCGGAGCAACAATGTGCCGTGTCTCACACGTCCGTCCGTACGGAAAGGACGTAGCGGCGGGTCATGCCCGCGCTCGCCACAATACGGCGCTCCTCCATTCCATCACCTGCGGCGGAGCGCGTCCGTGAGCGCGCCGTTGAGCCGGTCGAGCTCCAGCATGGGCCGCGCCCGCGCCGCGTCCGGCAGTACGCGGCGGATGAATGTGGCGAGCAGGACGGTTGCGCTGTCGAGCGCACTGCCGGCCTGCGTGGACCGTCCGGCCTCGAGTGCGGACGCGGCCGCGCTCAGCCGGCTCGCGACCTGCTGCAGCGCTTCGTCCGACGGATCGACGCCGAGTATGCGTTGTGCCAGTGCGGATGCTCGCACGGCGGCGGGCACGGCATCGTCGACCCGGGCGCGCAGGCTCGCCACGGCGGCCAGCGCCTCGCGCAGCGAGCTGACACGCGGATCGGCCTCCGCCCGGCCGGGCGCCCGCACGTCGCGCGCGGCGGCCGACAGTGTGCCCGTCAGTCGCCGTGTCAGGTCAAGGCGTTCGCGTTCGACAAGCGCGCGCAGGATGTAGCGTGTGCGGGCGAATGCGCCCTGCAGGAAATCGAGGGCGGCCTTCTCCTCGACGAGCGCGCGGTCGAGGTCGGCCTGCGTGAGCGCTGCATTCGCACGACTCATCGAACGGATCGCCTGGATCAGTGCGACGCGGCCCTGGTTCGCGAGCCGGCCGGCGATCGCTTCATCATCCGCTTCGACGTGATCCTCTTCGTGGAGGTCGCCCAGATTCGCGGCCGCCTCGACTTCCTCCGCCAGCTCGCCGCCCATCATGAATACGAATTCGGCGCGCACCGACCGCTGCCGGGCACCCAGGATGAGCGCCTGGTACGCCACCGACTCGGGCGACATGGACGGTGCCCGCGCGATCAGGCGCTCGGTCTCCTGGATGATCATCTGCTGGCTGAGTCCGTAGCGATCCTGCTCATCGTCGAGAGCAAAACCTTCGGCCGCAACAGCACCGGGCGATGTGATCTCCACGACGAATGCATCCGACTCGGACGCGGGAGCGGCGGGCCGGCGGTCGCGCGCGACACCGCGATAGACGATGACGTCACCGGCCACCAGACCGAGCCTGTCCAGCCGCAGTGTTCCCCGCGCTGTCCAGGACTGCTCGTCCGTTCGGCGCACAGCGACCGGGACTTCGCCGTCCGTGAACGTGAACTGTTCGCCCGAGCCGGATACGCGCGTGTACTGCAGCCGGAGCGCGGCAATGCCCAGGTCATCATCTGCTTCGACGACGATGTCCAGCGGCCTCTCTGCAGTGGGCAGGAAGAGGTCACGTCCGGGCGTCGTCACACGCACGCGCGGCGGCTGGTCGTGGGTTACCGTAAGTCCGATCAGGCGACGCACTCCGCTCCGGCCATCCGCCGCAACGGGCTCGACGGCAATGTAGCCATCCGCATTGACCGTCACTTCGCCTGCGAACACCCGTGTCCCTCCCGGAACCAGGTCACGCCGGCCGTCGATCGTCTCGACCGTCACCGCGAATGCGGCCGCACGGACGCGCAGGCCGACCTGACTGCCGGCCAGCACTTCGATGCGCGAGGGGTCGGTCAGCGTGCGCGAAGGCAGATCCGTGTACGCAGGCGGCGTGACCGTCATTTCGACGCCCACGATCGTCGCAGATTCCATCAACGATGCCTCGCCTCCCGCCTGCAGCGGTCGACGCGTACTCGCGACGAAGCCGGCGATGATCCAGAGTGCGGCGATCCCGGCCAGCCCGGCCAGCACGCGATGCGCGGGACACAGCACAACAGGGTCGAGTCGCTCGGCCACACGCGTCGCCTCGCCGCATACCCGCGCGCCGACGTATGGACGCACGCGCTCGGGCCGCTCCATCAGCTCGGTCGCCGTGATGATGACGTTCCGGCACTCGGGTGCGTGACGCTCGACGGTGCGCGCCACCCGACGCGGGCGCAGCAGTGCGACCGCTGCACCGGCCAGACCGCCGAGCAGTCCGGTCAGCGCGATGGCCGCAATGGCACTCGAGGGTGTGCCGCCCGATTCGCGCAGCACGAGGAAGACCGCCGGCAGGAATGCCAGCGCCAGGCCGGCAGCAGCGCCCCGCAGGCCGGCGATCCACGCCATTCGCCGGGAGACGCGCGCAAGGAATGCACGCAGTGCCGGTGCATCCGACCAGTCGTTCATGGGGCGACGGCGCTGTGAGCCGGCTCGTTCTCGCGAACACGACGTTCACGGCGCAGCCACGATTCGAACCCGAGCAGCAGGAGTACCAGGATCCAGACCCAGCGGCCATCGGACGCGTCCGCTTGCGCGAGTCTCACGACCTGTGACGGCTCACGCGTCCAGCGTGTGAGTGCATCATCGTCCAGGCTCAGCGGGTCCATTTCACTCGCCGGCACAGCGGGGGCCAGGGCACGCGCCGCTGCAGCGAGCAGCGCGGCAGAGGCGAGGGAGCCGGCATCGATCTGCGCGAACAGGAGCAGCCGGTCGCGCCCGTCCCCGGCATCACGTGCGGCGAGGGCCAGCGGCTCACCATGTTCCGTTCGTGCAACGGCGACGAACAGCGAATCCTCGACGACGGCCGCTGCATTGCCGGTCCGCTCGAGTGCAGTGTCGACCGGGTCAGCGCCTGCGGCTGCGGCGTTCAGAAGCGGATCCGCGTGCATGCGCACCACGGCATCGCCCATCCACGGGACATCGATGTGCCGTGCGGAACGCAACAGGCTGTCACGACCCGCGAACTCCGGATACACGATGACCACGGCGCGGCCCGGAGCGGCGCGTGGCGCGCCGATCTCGAACGCGGCGAGTCGAGCGGCATCGGCCCGCGCGCGTTCGGATTCGCCGGTGAGCAGGACCCATGCATCGTCGACGGAATCCGGCGCCGGGCGCACCATCCACGCGATGGCGGCCAGGCTGTCTGCGACGTCGACCCGCGCGACAGTCTCCGTGTCAGCCGTGCGCGTGACCGATTCGATCACCGCTGTGGCAGGCACGCCGAGACGAATGAAGCGGACCCCGATGCCGGCAGCAACGACGGCCAGATCCGTCGAATCGATGGTGCCACGCTGAAAATCGGAGACCACGATGATTTCACGGCTGCCGGGTTGTGTCTCCAGCCATCCGGCCGCGCCAGCCAGGGATGCAGCCGGTATGGCCGATTCGATGATCACCTGCGTACTCGCTTCTTCGCCGGCGCGGCGCGCGTGCGCACGGGCGCTGTCGACCGCCGGCATGCCGGCCGCCAGTCGTCGCATCATGCTTGCACTCGTGTCGACGATGATGGCGCGGGCGAGGGCACGGATCCCGGAATCGCGGCGCGCCGCCGTGAGCAGCAGCGGCTGCGCGAGTGCGGCGGCTGCCAGCGCGAGAATGGCGAGTCGCACGGCGAGAAGCGGCAGGTCGGTGAGTCGTGTCCAGCGCACGGGCAGCACGCGTGATGGCTCGAGAAAGCGTAGTGTCGGAAACGACTGGACCCGTGCGCTGCGCCGGCCCAGCAGGTGAATCACCAGCGGCATGACGAGCAGGATCAGGCCGGTCCATGCCCAGGCGTTCTGGAAGATCATGGTCCGCCCGTCCGTCCGGTGCGCCCGGCGGCATGTCCCGCCGCCAGCCTCGCCTCGCGGCGCAGCAGCCACGTGCGCAGGGTGCGTTCGGGCGGTGCGTCAGTGGGCAGCAGCACGTAATCGATACCGTCACGCTGCGCCTGCATCCTGCAGCGCTCGACGAATTCACGCACTGCGACGTCGTACGGCCTTCTGACGGCATCGGCATCGAGGCGGCGCCGTTCACCCGACTCGAGATCGTGGAACTCGATGTCGCCTCGCCAGGGCAAGGCCAGCTCGGCGGGTGCCAGGACCTGCAGCATTGCGACATCGTGGCCGCGCCGTACGACCCGCCGCAGCTCGCGACGCGTGGCATCTTCCGCATCGTAGAAATCGGACAGGACGATGACGAGGCCGCGTCGCTTCAGCAGCTCTGCCGCACGCGCGATCTGCCGGTCCGGCTGCCATGCACCGGCCGGTTCGAGGCGCTCGATACGCGCCAGCAGCAGGCGAAGGTGCGGCCTGCCGCCGCGGGCCGGCACGTACGTCAGCGCATCGTCCGACGCACTCATCAGACCGACGGCATCGCCCTGCGTCGTGATGAGATACGCCAGTGCTGCGGCCACAAGGGATGCGTAACGGAACTTCGACGTAGCGTTCTCCGGGAACGCCATGGATGCGCTCGCATCCAGCACGAGCATCACGGACATGCTCGTGGTCTCGCGAAACTGTCGTGTGTAGAGGCGGTCGGTGCGCGCGAGGATCTTCCAGTCCAGGTACTTCAGATCATCGCCCGCCCGATACGGCCGGTGCTGCTGGAACTCGGCGCTGTAGCCGTGGAACGGACTGCGATGGCCGCCCGCACGCAGCCCCTCGACGACCATGCGGGCCGCAAGCTCGAGATCGTGTATGGCGGCGGCGACGGCAGGCGAGCGCGCGGACATCAGCGAGCGGTCCACGTGGCAGGCGGCACAGGATCGGTGCTCACGGCGGCATCATAGCCGCGGCCCGCCACGGCGGCCAGCCGCCGGCCATTGCCCGTTGCGGGCGCCCGTGCTATCTGCATGCAGGACCGCACTGGCCACGCAGCAGCAGGCCGGCCCGCAGCACCGCCGCGGCTTCCGGCCATTGGCGCAGCCGTACGCAACCGGACCGGATCGCGAGCAGGGATGTGCGGGAATCAGAGGAGCAGACCGCCGGTCTGCGGCAAACACGGAGGTTGTTCATGCGCACCCGGACTCTCGTGCTGTCGGCAATGATCGCGCTCGTGCTGGTGCCGCCGGACGCGGCTGCACAACAACGGGGCCGGCAGCGCACCGAAGCGGAAGCGCGCGAAGCGGCGAGGCGGAACCGGGAGGAGCGTGAGCGGCAGCGCGAGGCAACGGGCCAGTCGGTCGCACTGCTGCCCGACTACGTTGCCGCAATCGTCGGACCGGTACCGGCCTCGCTCGGCGTGGACCCGTTCTATCGCAAGTACGTCGACGCGTTCGGCATCCCGGTGCTCGCGTCGGAGAAGGTGCCCGATGATGCGCTGCTCGTTGCCCGCGACATCATCAACAGCATGCTCGCGAAACGACCCGACCTGCGCGCCGCACTCATGGCGCGCAACTGGCGGACCGGCGTCATCGCGGAAGTCGAGATGACGATGGACATCCCGGAGTACGCGCGGCTCAAACGGCCGGGCGCTGCGCGCGATGAGCCGATCACCCAGGCGGA
>Ga0302046_10006390_pt1 | contig 10283 bp, 8 predicted proteins | sample RVTome_11_FD_200261 | JGI IMG/M metagenome (GOLD analysis project Ga0302046, IMG submission 200261) | Soil microbial communities from uranium-contaminated site in the Upper Colorado River Basin, Wyoming, United States - RVT147D111 (version 2) ... | reverse complement strand
CCGTGCAGATCATCAAAGAGGCCCTGGATGCCGGCTTCGAGTTGGTCGGGTATTCGGACCTGCATTACATCCCGGACGACGAATTGAGGTATGAAGTCGGGCGACGGTCGGTCACCGGAAACAGCGACCGATACACTTTGCTGTTTCGAAAGCCGTAGGCGAAAAACAGCAGAAATAGCGCGTATTTGCGCCGGAAACCGGCATCCGGCGACTACCGGAATGTGAACTCGCGATGTACAGCAGCGACTGCGCTGACGTATGCTTGCGGCCCCGGGCATGTCCGCCCGCAACAGAAGGGTACGGCCGCCGCGGTCATTTATGTGCAGTCAGCCAATTATTGGCGTCCCAGCCGACCGGCGAGTGGTCGACCCCCACCCGTTTCACATGGTGGGCGAAAAATACATCACAGCCCTGCGCGATGGCGCAGGGGCGATACCGTTCCTCATTCCTGCCCTCGGTGACGGCCTGGACCTGGACAAGGTACTGGACAGGATCGATGGTATTTTGTTGACCGGCAGCGTCAGCAACGTGGAGCCGCACCGTTACAACGGTGAAAAAAGTCTGCCCGGTACCCTGCACGACCCGGAACGCGATGCGACTTCGCTGCCGTTGATTGACAAGGCGCTGGCTCGTGGCACGCCGCTGTTTGCCATCTGCCGCGGTTTCCAGGAACTGAACGTGGCCCTCGGTGGCACGCTGCACCAGCGAGTGCACGAAGTGCCGGGATATCACAATCACAAGGAAAATCCGGCGGACCCGCTGGAAAAGCAATACGGGCCATCGCATCCGGTCAGCCTCATGGACGGCGGATTGCTGCGAAAATTGGCAGGAACGTCGACCGTAATGGTCAATTCGCTGCATTCCCAGGCAGTTGCCAGGTTGGCACGAGGCGTTACGGTGGAAGCAGTCGCAGACGACGGGCTGGTGGAAGCATTTCAGGTTGACGGAGCGAAGTCATTCGCTCTTGCAGTGCAGTGGCATCCGGAATGGAAAGTCACGCAGAATAATTTTTCGAAAGCGATATTCGAGGCGTTTGGTGACGCCTGCAGGGATTACGCAATAAATCGCTGATCTTCCGGTCCGGCAATTCTCTTGCCGCAGATCGCAAAACTATCGCAATACATAACGGGTGTAACGTGAGTGAACTGGAAAAACTTCAATCCTGGTTGCAGGAGCGAAGAATCGAAGATGTTGAGGCATTCGTACCGGATATGGCGGGCGCCGCACGCGGCAAACTGATGCCGGCCGATAAATTCGGTACCGGTGAGATGAAGTTGCCCGAAGCCATATTCGCGCAGACGATCTCTGGCGACTACGTCGTCAACAAAAGCAACGTCGAGGATCGCGATATGTTGCTCATTCCGGATCCGAAAACATTGCGTCCGGTTCCCTGGGCCAAGGATCCGGCCGCATCCGTGTTCTTCGATTGCTACAAGCGCGACGGCACGCCGGTTCCAACGTCGCCGCGACACGTACTGCGGCATGTAATGCAGCAATACAAGGACAAAGGCTGGACGCCGATCGTCGCTCCGGAAGTCGAGTTCTACCTCATCAATCCGCATCCGGATGCAAACCTCGAAGTGGAGCCTCCCGAAGGACGGCTCGGCCGTACGGAGACATCGAGCCAGCCATACAGCATTGACACGATGAACGATTTCGACCCGTTCATTAACGATGTTTACAAGTACTGCGAAGCGCAGGACATTCGAATCGACACTCTGTCGCAGGAAATGGGGCCGGCACAGTTCGAGATCAACTTCCTGCACGGCGATCCGATAACGCTCGCGGACCAGGTGTTCCTGTTCAAGCGCACCGTCAAGGAGGCCGCGATCGAACACGAAATGCACGCGACATTCCTCGCCCGGCCGATGTCGGAGGAGGCGGGCAGTGCCTTGCATATTCACCAGAGCGTCATCGACAGCCAGGGCAAGAATATTTTCTCGCGTGACAACGGCGAGCCCAGCGAGACGTTTCTGCACTACATCGGCGGCCTGCAGCACTACATGCCGGAGGCATTGCTGATTTTTGCACCATACGTGAACTCGTACCGGCGCTTTCTGAGCTACTGGGCGTCGCCGGTGAACCTGGCGTGGGCGGTCGACAATCGCACTGTCGGATTGCGCGTGCCGTCATCCGGGCCGCAGTCGCGACGGGTCGAAAACCGCCTGGCAGGTTCCGACGTCAATCCGTACCTGGCTATTGCTGCCACGCTGGCCTGCGGCTACCTGGGAATCATCGAGAAAATCGAACCGAGCGAACCGATTACGGGCAGCGCCTACGACCTTCCATTCAGCCTGCATCAGCACATCCATGCGGCGATTCAGGCAATGGAGGGCAGCTCGGCGATGCGAAAGACGCTGGGAGACGAATTTGTAACCCTGTACTGCGCAGTGAAAACGGAGGAATACCGCGAGTTTCAGGAAATCGTCACGCCGTGGGAACGCGAAGTCCTGATGTTCAACGTCTGACGATCCGGTACCGGACAGGCACGGCCATCGAAGTTTCAGCATATGACGCGTCTGTGACGAGGTCACACTGCTTGGCTACTATAGATTCGGAACTGCAACCATATTCAAGAATTCCCTGCACAGGAGTCCCTATCATGGCGGTCATTCAAAGCCGCACCCGTGCCGAGTGGCAGGATCTCGATCGCGACCACTACCTGCACCCGTTTACCGATCACAAGGATCTGGGCAGGAAGAAAAGTAGAATCATCGCACGTGCGGACGGCGTCTACATTTTCGACGTCGATGGCAACAAAATCCTGGATGGCATGTCGGGGCTGTGGTGCGTGAATACGGGCTACGGCCGTGAGGAACTGGTTTCGGCAGCGACCAGGCAGCTCCGGGAATTGCCCTATTACAACAGTTTCTTTCAGTGTGCCCATCCGCCGTCGATTGAGTTGTCGCGAATGCTGGGCGAGGTTACGCAGCCGCAGTTCAGGCGGGTCTTTTATACAGGGTCCGGATCCGAGGCCATCGACACCATCATCCGCATGGTCAGGCAGTACTGGCAATTGCTCGGACAACCTGACCGGCAGACGATTATCGCGAGGGTGAATGCGTACCACGGGTCGACCGTCGGCGGTGCCAGTCTCGGTGGCATGAAAGCGATGCACGGGCAGGGCGGTACGCCGCTTGCCGGCATCGAGCACATTGCACAACCGTACTGGTTCGGCAGCGATCGCCAGCTGTCGCCGGAGGAGTTCGGAGTGCAGGTGGCCCGGGAACTGGACAGGAAGATACGCCAGGTGGGTGTCGAAAAAGTCGCTGCTTTCGTCGCCGAACCGATCCAGGGGGCCGGTGGCGTCATCATTCCCCCGGGTACTTACTGGCCGGAAATCCAGAAGATCTGCGATCACCACGGAATATTGCTGGTTACCGACGAAGTCATCTGCGGTTTCGGCCGGCTCGGGGCCTGGTTCGGAGCGGATTACTACGGGGTGAAACCGGACCTGATGACGTTTGCGAAAGGCGTTACCTCCGGTTACCTGCCGCTGGGCGGCGTGATGGTCGGCGATCGGGTCGGCGACGTCCTGATCGACAAGGGCGGCGAGTTCTTCCACGGCTATACCTACTCCGGTCACCCCGCGTCGTGTGCGGTGGCGATCGAAACGCTCAACATTTTGAAACGCGAAAAACTCGTTGAGCGGGTCAGGGACGATATCGGGCCGTACCTGCAAAAGAAGTGGCATACGCTGGCGGAACATCCGTTGGTCGGCGAAACGCGCATGGTCGGGCTGATGGGCGCTCTCGAGCTGGTGAAGAGCAAATCTCCCATCACCAAGTTCAGCAGCGATCAGGGTATCGGCGTCATCTGCCGCGATATCCTGGTAAACAACGGCCTGGTGATGCGCGCTGTCGGCGACACTATCGTTGTTGCACCGCCACTGGTACTGACACACGCCGAAGCGGATGAACTGATCGACAAGGCCTGGAAGTGCCTGGACCTGACCCGGGCGGCTGTCAGGAAATAGGCAGTACGGATCTGCAGGCGATTGCGTGGACAAGAAAAATACCGACAACGCCATCATGCGTACCGGTCTTTACGGGACCACGCCGGAGCCGACCTACGCCGGAGTGTTGTCGTTCTCGCGTCGCAAATACACGCGCGATCTGACGGGCGTGGATCTTGCGGTGACAGGAATACCGCTGGACACGGCGACCACCAATCGCCCCGGCGCCCGATTCGGGCCGCGCGCGATTCGCGCGGCATCGTGCATCGTGGCCTGGGCCAAACCGTACGGGCTCGAATTCGATCCTTTCGACCGCCTTGCCGTCATCGATTACGGCGACTGTTTCCTCGAATTCGGCCGGCCACAAAACGTGCCGGCACAAATCGAGGAGCACGCCTGGCAGATCATCGGCAAGGGACCGGGACTCCTGTCCCTCGGTGGCGACCACTTCGTAGCTTATCCGCTCATCAGAGCACATGCGCGTAAGCATGGTGCGCCGCTGTCATTGCTGCATTTCGATGCGCACAGCGATACCTGGGCCGACGAAGCCGGCCGCATCGACCACGGCACGATGTTTTTCCATGCCGTCAGGGAAGGCCTGATCGACCCTGCAAGATCGGTGCAGATCGGGTTACGCACGCACAACGACGATTCGCTGGGCTTCAACATCCTGGACGCTGCCTGGGTACACGAGCACGGCGTCAGCGAGGTGATCAGAGTGACTCGAAAGATACTCGGCGATCAACCTGTGTATCTCAGTTTCGATATCGATTGCCTCGATCCGAGCTACGCGCCCGGCACCGGCACACCGGTGTGCGGCGGATTGAGCAGCTACCAGGCACTGTCTGTACTTCGCGGACTTTCCGGCATCCGGCTCGTGGGCATGGACATGGTGGAAGTCGCGCCCGCATACGATGTCGGCGAGATCACAGCGCTCGCGGCATCGCAACTGGCCATGGAGATGATCGCCCTGTACGCGAGCCGCCCGCAGAGTTAATGCCGCTCAAAAACTCGGCGGTGTGCAGACTGTCACCAGTACGCAATCTTCACTGCCGGTGTTCCTGAAACGGTGCGGCAGCCGGCTGTTGAACAAATAGGCATCACCCGCGGACAGGACCCTTACCTGGTCGCCGACGGTGACTTCGAGACGCCCCTGCAGGATGATCCCGCCTTCCTCGGCGTCGTGGCTCAGCATCGACCGTCCGGTGTCGGCGCCAGGCTGATAGCGTTCGTGCAGCAGTTGCAACTGACTGTCGGAAAGGTCGCTGCCCACCTGGCGAAAACTGATGGGACCGCTGCTGATGACGCTGAACTCGTCACTGGCAAAAAAAACCTTCTCCGGCGGCCTGTTTTCGGCGGCAAAGAAATCGGCAAAGGAAACTCCCATGGCATCGAGGATGCGTTTCAGCAGTCCCATGGACGGATCCGTGCGGCCGTGTTCGATCAGGGAGACGGTGGCATTCGATACGCCCGACTTCCGCGCGAGCTGGCGTTGCGAGAGGCCGTAATGGCTGCGCAGCGTTTTCAGGCGGGGGCCGATCGGATCCATGAAGCGCTCACTGTTGAATCGTTAAATATACTCAACAAATACAGACTCAGTATAAGAAAAACAACAGGTTAAAAGCAATGGTTTAAATATTGTTAACTGCTATGCCCTGGAGTAGGCTGCGCCGATGAAAGACACTGCCGATCATCCCGCCTCCTATTACGTGGCGACTGCCAACCGGCACACGGACTACCCGAGGCTCTCCGGCGAGCACCACTGTGATGTCGCCGTGGTCGGCGCAGGATACACCGGGCTCTCGGCGGCGCTCTTCCTCGCGGAACGAGGCTACGCCGTGAGCGTAGTCGAGGCCCGGCGGACAGGCTGGGGCGCTTCCGGCCGGAACGGCGGCCAGCTGATCGATGGATTCGTCGAAACGGACAAGATCGAAAAGCGGCTCGGCGCGCGCGCGGCGGAAATTGCCTGGCAGATGGGTCTCGAGTGCCGGGATATCGTGATCCAGCGTATCGAGCAGTACTCGATCGATTGCGATCTGAAGCTCGGCTATCTCGACCTGGCCGAGAAACGGTCGGAGATGCAGCGCTTCCGCTCCGAGATCGAACGCAAGCGGCGCCTCGGTTATCCGCACGCCATGCGCATGGTCGAACGCGACGAGCTGTCGTCGGTTGTCGGTTCGCCGCTATTTGTCGGCGGCATGATCAATGCGGCTAACGGCCATCTGCATCCTCTCAATCTGTGCCTGGGCGAAGCACGTGCCATCGAGCAGCACGGCGGCAGGATCTTCGAGCGATCGCCCGTCCTGCGCATCGAACACGGTGATCGGCCAAAGCTGCATACCGCGGATGGTGTCGTACATGCGAGGAAAGTAGTGCTGGCAGGCAATGCCTATCTCGGCCGGACCGAGCCGCGAATTTTCGGCCAGGTAATTCCCGCCGGGAGTTACATGATTGCCACCGAAAGACTGAACGACGAACTGGCCGGGGAATTACTGCCGCAGGATCACGCTGCCTGCAACCAGAAGATCGTACTCGATTACTTCAGATTGTCCGCGGACAAACGCATGCTGTTCGGAGGCTTCTGCAATTACTCGGGGCGCGACCCGAGAGACATCACCGCATCACTGCGGCCGAAGCTGGTGCGTGTCTTTCCGCAACTGGAAAAAGTACGGGTCGAATTCGAATGGGGCGGCAATATAGGCATCAGCATCAATCGCATACCGCAGCTCGGCCGGATCGAGGGCAATACCTACTATGCGCAAGGATACTCCGGTCACGGGCTCGCGCCGACGCACATGGCCGGGAAAGTCATAGCCGATGCCATAGGCGGTGACTTCGAGAGATTCGACGTGTTCGAGAAAATTCATCACTGGCGTTTGCCCGGTGGCAAATGGTTTGCCAATCCGGCACTGGCCGTGGGCATGCTTTATTATCGACTGAAGGATTTGCTGTAGGTCACCGGTGCGAATGGCGCCCACCGCACGCCGCGAGACACGTTCGACAGGATCAACATTCGGAGTCAGGACAATGACAGACAATACCGCAAGGCAGTTGCACGCCGATTTACCGGACCTCCAGTCATACTGGATGCCGTTCACCGGGAACCGGAACTTCAAGAAACATCCGCGACTGATCAGCCGCGCCAGCGGCGTGCATTGCTGGACGCACGACGGGCACAAGTTGCTGGATTCCATCGCGGGACTCTGGTGCTGCAACGCCGGACATTGTCATCCGAAAATCGTCGAGGCCATTCAGAAGCAGGCAGCCGTCCTCGACTACGCGACAGCCTTTCAGATGGGCCACCCTGCGATCTTCGAGCTGGCCAACAAGGTCACGGATCTGGCGCCTGCCGGGATGGACTACGTGTTCTTCGTCAATTCGGGATCCGAAGCCGTCGATACCGCCTTGAAAATGGCCCTTGGCTATCATCGCATCCGCGGCGAAGGTTCGCGGACACGGCTGATCGGCCGCGAACGGGGTTACCATGGCGTCGGTTTCGGCGGCATGTCGGTTGGCGGCATTTCTCCGAATCGCAAAATGTTCGGCGCCATGCTGCCGGGCGTCGACCATATCTCGCATACCCACAGTCTCGAGCACAACGCCTACACCCGCGGGCAGCCAGCATGGGGAGCGCAGCTGGCGGATGACCTCGAGCGCCTGGTTGCGTTGCACGATGCATCGACCATCGCCGCGGTCATCGTCGAACCGATAGCCGGATCGACAGGAGTCATCCTTCCGCCGAAAGGTTATCTGCAGCGCCTGCGCGAAATCTGTGACCGGCACGGTATCCTGTTGATATTCGACGAGGTGATCTGCGCTTTCGGCCGCGTCGGCGATCGTTTTGCGGCCACCCGTTTCGGCGTTACCCCGGACCTGATCACCACGGCCAAAGGTCTGACCAGCGGTACCGTACCGATGGGCGCCGTCATTGCCAGCAAGGAAATCTACGATACCTTCATGACCGGACCGGAGGGTGCCATCGAGTTTTTCCACGGCTATACTTACTCGGGCCACCCGCTCGCGGCGGCGGCCGGCAACGCAACCATGGATGTGTACCGCGAGGAGGGGCTGTTCGAGCGCGCAAGAACACTTGAACCTTACCTCGAGGACGGCCTGCACAGTCTCAAGGGCGAGCCTTATGTTATCGACATTCGCAACATCGGACTGATCGGGGCGGTCGAGCTGCAACCGATCGAAGGCAAACCGACGGCGAGAGCGGTGCAGCTGTTTTCGCGTTGCTTCGACAACGGTGTAATCGTCAGGACCACCGGGGATACCGCTGCGTTTTCGCCACCTTTAATCATCGAGAAACAGCATATAGACCAGATCATAGACACGGTGCGGGCGGCGCTGCGTGCGATCTGATTCGGTCTGCAAGTCATCTATCGAAACAGGACATCATCATGGCTGAAAAAGCAACGGCACTGAAAGCAGTGCGAAACATTTCGAACTGGATTGACGGAACGTTCCGGGAAACGAAATCCGGCCGTTACGGCGAGGTGCATGACTCGGCAATCGGAAAGTTGTGTGCGCGGGTCGGCATGTCCGACGAGTCCGATGTCGATGCGGCTGTCAGTGCCGCGCATGCCGCTTTTTCAAGTTGGTCGAAAACGCCTGTTTTGCGCCGCGCGCGCATCATGTTTCGCCTGAAAGAACTGATCGAACGCGACCGGGCGGAAATTGCGGCGCTGATTACGCAGGAGCACGGCAAAGTACTGCACGACGCCGACGGATCCATTCAGCGCGGGTTGGAAATTGTCGAATTTGCCTGCGGCATCCCGCATTTGCAGAAAGGCGAGTTCAGCGAACAGGTTGGTCGCGGCGTCGACAGCTACTCGATGCGCCAGCCGCTGGGCGTCTGCATCGGTATTACACCGTTCAACTTCCCGGCGATGGTACCGCTGTGGATGTTTCCGCTGGCCATTGCCTGCGGTAACACTTTCGTCCTGAAGCCGTCGGAAAAAGACCCCGGCTGTTCCCTGAAATGGGCAGCGCTCCTGGACGAAGCCGGGTTGCCACCGGGCGTGTTCAATGTCGTGCAGGGCGATCATGTCGCCGTCAATTCGCTCCTCAATGACCAACGCGTCGCGGCCGTCAGTTTTGTCGGCTCAACGGCTGTCGCCGAACACGTTTACCGGACCGCGTCGGGCAACGGCAAGCGTGTGCAAGCACTCGGCGGTGCAAAGAATCACCTCGTGGTGATGCCGGATGCCGACATGGACCAGGCGGCCGACGCATTGCTCGGTGCAGGATACGGATCCGCCGGCGAGCGCTGTATGGCCATTTCGGCCATCGTGACTGTTGGCAATTCCGCTGAGCCATTGCTCGAGAAGCTGCTGCCGAAGATCGCTGCGCTTAAGGTGGGCCCGGGCTCCGACAACAACAACGATATGGGGCCGCTGATTACTGCAGAACACCGTGACAAAGTCCGGTCCTACATCGACCTCGGCGAGACCGAAGGGGCGCAATTGCTGGTCGACGGGCGGAAGCACGCCATAACGCGATCTCCCGGTTATTTCCTCGGGCCTTCGTTGTTCGATCATGCGACGCCGGAAATGCGAATATACAGGGAAGAGATTTTCGGGCCGGTACTGACACTGACGCGAGTCGCTACGTTCAACAACGCCATATGGCTGATAAACGATCACCAGTACGGCAACGGCACGGCGATTTTCACGCGGGACGGTGATTCCGCGCGGGAATTCGCCAACAATATCAAGGTCGGAATGGTCGGAATCAATGTACCCATCCCGGTACCGCTTGCTTTCCACAGTTTTGGAGGCTGGAAGCGCTCGGTCTTTGGCGACATGGGCATGTACGGAATGGAAGGAGTACGCTTCTACACGCAATTGAAGACGGTTACGTCGCGCTGGCCAGCCGGAATTCGGGCAGGCGCGGATTTTTCCATGCCGACTATGTAAATTGGCTGGCGGATGTCTGCCGGCAGGACCCGGGTAGTCCCGGGCCTGCGGCGTCGCTGTTGTGCGTCAAAACTTCATCGGGGAAATGTGTTGCATTCGTTTCGCAGGACGCTGGAGTCCGGACATTTTGCAGTTACCGCGGAGCTGACGCCGCCGCGTGAAGCCGAACTCGAATCACTCGGCGTTGCTGCCGGCATACTCAAACCTGCTGTGACAGCCATCAATCTGACCGACGGCGCCGGTGCGCGTGTCAGGCTGTCCAGCCTGGGTGCGGCCATACATCTGCGCCAGCTCGGCATTGAACCAATACTGCAGATGACCTGCCGCGACCGGAATCGTATCGCCATGCAGAGCGATTTGCTCACGGCTGCGGCTTTTGGCATCGGGAACGTATTGACGCTGACAGG
>Ga0302046_10006389_pt1 | contig 10286 bp, 9 predicted proteins | sample RVTome_11_FD_200261 | JGI IMG/M metagenome (GOLD analysis project Ga0302046, IMG submission 200261) | Soil microbial communities from uranium-contaminated site in the Upper Colorado River Basin, Wyoming, United States - RVT147D111 (version 2) ... | reverse complement strand
CTCGCCGACCTGCCTCGCCGGCACCTCACCGCGGCGGTCCGGCCGCCCAACGGGTGCTACGACGTGCGGGTCGAGGTCGCGCCGCGCGTCATCGGCACCGCCACGCGCGCCGACGAGACGTTCGTGGCCGTCGCGCGGCGCGGCGGGACCACCACGTGGGTCGTCCATCGCGTCCGGGTGGTGTCGCGCGCGCTGCGCGGCCCGTACGCCGGGCCGCCGGCCTGCGAGTGAGGCCCGCGGTCGCACGCCCGATCACCTGTAGCCGGAGATGACCGATGGTTGCTGCGCGTTCGTTCCCCGCCTTCCTGCTGGCCGCCGTCGGGTGCGGGACGGCTGAGCAGGCGTCCGATGAGCCCCACGGCGGCATGCAGATGGCCACGGCCATGGACATCGCCGAGGTGGGCTTTGCGACGCCCGAGTCCATGCTGCATGACACCGCGGCGGACGTCTACCTCGTCTCGAACATCAACGGCGGGCCGGCCGAGAAGGACGACAACGGCTTCATCAGCCGGCTCGCCCCCACCGGCGCCGTCCTGACGCTGAAGTGGATTGACGGCGCCGCGGACGGGGTCACCCTCCACGCGCCCAAGGGTATGGCGGTCCGGCGGGATACCCTGTTCGTGGCCGACATTGATGCCGTGCGGCTCTTCGATCGCACGACCGGGGCGCCCCTGGGCGCGTGGCCGCTCGACGGCGCGGCGTTCCTGAACGACCTCGCGGTCGGGCCGGACGGGACGCTCTACGTGACCGATACCGGCGTCGAGCCCGGCGAGGGCGGGCTCGTACCCAACGGCCGGGACGGGATCTATCGCCGCGAGGGCGATCGCTGGGCCGCAGTGGTCACCGGCTCGGGTCTCGGGAACCCGAACGGCATTCTGGCCGACAGCGCCGGCCTCACCGTGGTGACCTTCGTGTCGGGAGAGGTCTTCACCGTGGACGCGGCCTCCGGCGAGCGGACGATGCTGCCCAAGCCCGCCGCCGGCGGCCTCGACGGAGTCGTGCGGCTGGCGGACGGATCGCTGCTCATCAGCTCCTGGGGAGCGCAGCGCGTGTACCGGCTCACGCCGGCGGGCGCGTTCAGCGTGGCGTCGGACAGCGTCACGTCGCCGGCCGACATCGGGTTCGACCGGGCCCGCGGCGCGCTGCTCATCCCGGACTTCCTGGGCAACCGCGTACTCATCAGGCCCGTGCACTGAGCCGCGAGCCCACGATCCGGACCCTGGCCTCGCCCGCGGACTACGAGGCCTGCGTCGCGCTGCAGCGCGCCACCTGGGGGGACGATTTTCGGGAGCTGGTGCCGCCGGCCCTGCTCCAGGTGTCGCGCAAGATGGGCGGGATCGTGGCGGGCGCCTTCGACGGCGATCGCCTCATCGGATTCGTCTACGGCATCACGGGCGTGCGGGACGGTGCGGTTGCCCACTGGTCCCACATGCTCGCCGTCACCGAGGCGTGGCGCGACCGGGGGATCGGGCGCCGCCTCAAGGCCTATCAGCGCACCGAGCTGTTGGCCGCGGGGATCACCCGGATGTTCTGGACGTTCGACCCTCTCGTGGCGCGGAACGCCCACCTCAACCTGGAGCGGCTTGGCGTCCGCGTGGTGGAGTACGTGCGCGACATGTATGGCGACAATCCCATGAGCCGGACGGACAGCGTGATCGGGAGCGACCGGTTCGTGGTGGAGTGGGCGCTCGACGACGCGACGAGGACGGGATCGCGGAACGGCGGGACCGAACGGTCGGCCGGTGACGGTGACGTACCGCGGATCCGCACCGCGTCCGATCCCCTGCCCGACGTCCCGCGGGTGGCGATCGCGGTACCCCCGGACATCCAGGCGTTGAAGCAACGGCATCCGGGCGCTGCGCTGGCCTGGCGCGCGTCCACCCGGCGCGCCTTCGAGCATTACCTGGCCCGCGGGTACGCGGTGACCGGATTCGCCCGCGGCACGGAGGAGACCCCGTCCGCCTACCGGCTGGAGCGGCGCGCATGACCCTGACGGTGGCGCGGGTGACGCTGCGCGAGATCGCCCTGCCGCTGCGCGAGCCGTTCCGGATCTCTTCGGGCGTCGTGCACGAGCGCCGCATCCTGCTCGTGCGCCTCGAGGACGCGGATGGCGCGGTCGCCTGGGGCGAGTGCGTGGCCGGTGAGGCGCCCAACTACTCGCCGGAAACGGTGGATACCTGCCGGCACGCGATCCGCGCGTGGCTCGCGCCGCTCCTGCTCGGCGCCCCCCTGGCGGATCCGGCGGCGGTGGCGCCCCGGTTCGACGCCGCCGTGCGTGGCCACCGCATGGCCAAGGCCGCGCTCGAGATGCCGGTGTGGACCCTGGCGGCGGAGCGGCTCCACACGAGCCTCGCGACTCGCATCGGCGGGACGCGGACCCGCATAGACGTCGGGATCTCGCTCGGGATCCAGCCGACCCCCGACGCCCTTGCCGCCAAGGCGGCCGCCGCGCGGGCGGCGGGGTACCACCGGATCAAGGTGAAGATCGCGCCCGGCGCCGACCTCGAGTACGTCGCGGCCGCCCGGGCCGCGCTCGGTCCGAAGGTGGCGCTGTCGGTGGACGCGAACGCGGCCTATGAGCTGCGGGACGCGGAACACCTGGCCAGGCTGGATGCCCATGAACTCGTCATGATCGAGCAGCCGCTCGAGCCCGAGGATCTCCGGCGTCATGCGGAGCTCCAGCGCCGGCTCGCCACGCCGATCTGCCTCGACGAGTCCATCACGGGCGTCGCCCGCACCGAAGATGCCCTCGCCCTCGGCAGCGCGCGGATCGTGAACATCAAGCCGGGACGCGTGGGAGGGTTCGCCGCCGCGCGCGCGATCCACGACCTGTGCGCGACGCACGACGTCCCCGTGTGGTGCGGCGGCATGCTCGAGAGCGGCATCGGCCGGGCGTACAACGTGGCCCTGGCGTCGCTGCCCAACTTCTCCCTGCCGGGCGACCTCAGCCCGAGCGCGCGCTACTGGGAACGCGACATCGTCCGGCCGGAATGGACCATGGACGGCGACGGTACGGTTGTGGTGCCGCGGGACCGGCCCGGCATTGGCGTGGCCGTGGACGAAGACCGCGTGGAGAACCTCACCGTGGCACGCGAGGACCTGGTACCGTGACGTCGACCCAACGAGCCGTCCCGTCGGACGTGACCGACCTGATGCTCGCGCTGCGGCGCGAGCTGCACCGGCATCCTGAGCTGGCGTTCGAGGAGCACCGCACGGCCGATCGGCTCGCCAAGGCGCTCGGCGCCGTTCCGGGGATGCGCGTGGAGCGGGTGGCGGGCACCGGCGTGGTGGGACGCCTGCCGGGCCGGGCCCCCGGCGGGCCGGTGGTGGCCATCCGCGGCGACATGGACGCGCTGCCGATCCAGGAAGCCACCGGCGTGCCGTGGGCGTCGGAGACCCCCGGAGTCATGCACGCCTGCGGCCATGACATGCACGCGGCGTGGACCGTCGGAGCGGCTCATCTGCTGGCCGCCGATCCGCTCGAGGGCGACCTGCTCTGCCTGCTGCAACCGGCCGAAGAGATCGGCAAGGGAGCCCAGGCGGTGCTGGCCTCGGGCGTCCTGGACGGGGTCGGCGCGATCATCGGCGCGCACGTGGACGTTCGACTCCCGGTCGGGACCGTCGTGGCCGAACCGGGGCCCATTGCCGGATCCACGGACGAGTTCCTGGTGGACGTGGTTGGCCGCGGCGGCCATGCCGCCCGGCCGCACGAAACGCACGACCCCATCGTCGCGGCCGCGAGCATCGTGGTGGCGCTCCAGGCCATCGTGGCGCGCCGGCTCCCGCCCGGCGAGCCGGGTGTGGTGACCGTGGGAATGGTCCGTGCCGGGTCCGCCCCCAACATCATTCCGGACCGGGCGGAGCTGCGCGGCACGCTGCGGGCGGTACGGCCGGAGACCCGCGCCGTGCTCCAGCGCGAGCTGACGCAGACCGCCGAAGCGGTGGCGGCCGCGCACAACGTGGACGCGCACGTCCTCGTGACGCCGGGGACGCCGCCCATCGTCAACGCGCCAGTGCCGATCGGGTGGGCGCGCCGCGCGGTGGCGGCCGTGCTCGGGCCCGACGCCCTGGTGCTCCTGCCCCACGTGAACCTGGGCGGGGAAGACTTCGCGTTTTACGTTGAGCGGATGCCTGGCTGTTTCCTGAGGATCGGGGCGGGCGGTCCGGGGGAGCGGGCGCCGGCCCACACGCCCCGGTTCCTGCCGGAGGACGGCGCGCTCGCCGTGGGCGCCGCGGTGCTCGCGGCCACCGCGCGCGAAGCGGCGCGCGCCCTCTCCGGAGGAACGCGGCGGTGACCGCGTGTACTCCCGCGACTGGTGTCGCCGCGTTATTCCTCGCTCTGCCCCGTGCCGCCGGCCGCGCGCACCATGATGGCGCCCGCCACGCCGGCCACCAGGGACGCGGCCAGAATCCCGGTCTTGGCGTGCTGGAGCAGCGGCTGGCCGAACGCGAGCGTCGCGATGAACAGGGACATGGTGAAGCCGATGCCCGCGAGCATGCCCACGCCCGCCAGCTGACGCCAGCTCGCGCCCGCCGGGCGCTCCGCGACGCCTACGGCGGTGGCCAGCCACGAGAAGGCCAGGATACCCACCGGCTTCCCGAGCACCAGCCCCAGCGCGATGCCGAGCGTGACCGGGTGTCGGAGCTGTTCCCCCACGTTCCCCGTGAGGACGAGCCCCGCGTTGGCCAGGGCGAAAACCGGCATGATGCCGTAGGTCACCCAGGGGAGTAGCGCGTGCTCCAGGCGCTGGAGCGGCGTCTCGACGTGCTGGAGTACCGCCCCCAGACCGTAGATGCGCTCCTGCTGCTCGCCGGAGATGTGGTGGCTGTCAACCTCGCGGTCGAGGATCTCGAACTCGTCGAGCAACGCCCGACTGCGCAGACGGAACTGGCGCTTGTCAATCCGGGCAGTGGACGGGATGGCCATCGCGGCCAGCACCCCCGCCACGGTCGCGTGGATCCCGGACTCCAGGAACGCCAGCCATAACCCCACACCCAGCACGCCGTACCATCCGATCCGCCGGACGCCCAGCACGTTGGCCGCGATCATGAGTGCGTAGACGGCGGCGCCGACCCCCAGCGCGTGCAGCGAGATGTCCGCCGTGTAGAACAGCGCGATCACGAGCACCGCCCCCAGATCGTCCGCAATGGCGAGCGCCGTGAGAAACACCTTCAGGGAGAGCGGCACCCGGTCGCCCACCAGCGCCAGGACGCCGATGGCGAACGCGATGTCGGTGGCCGTGGGAATGGCCCACCCGCGTCCGCCGGGACCGCCGAGGTTGAACGCCAGGTAGATGGCTGCGGGAACGAGCATACCTCCGATGGCCGCCACCACGGGCAGGGCGGCGCGGCGGGGCGACGCCAGCTCGCCCACGAGGACCTGCCGTTTGATCTCGAGGCCAACCACGAAGAAGAAGATGGCCATCAGGCCATCGTTCACCCACATCTCGAGCGGCTTGGCCATGGCGACGTCACCGAAGCCCACCGTGACCGTGGCCGTCCAGAGGTGGTGGTAGCTCTCACTCCACGGGGAATTGGCCCACACGAGCGCGGCCGCAGCGGCGGCGAGCAGGACGATGCCTCCCGCCGCCTCCATCCGGAAGAACTCCTGGAACGCCCGCATGACGCGGTTGGGGAACTTGTTCGTCATCAAGTCTCCTCGGGCGGCGTCGGGCGCGAGCCCGCGCGGCGGGCGCGTGGGAGTGATCCCGGACTACGGGCGGGCGGTGGTTCCGGACTCGCCGTTAGCGCGGGCGAGGGGGAACACGCGTAGCAGGCCCCAGATCCACCCCAGCGCGGCGGCGGCGCCACCCGCCAGACCGCCCACGATGAGCCATCCCACGCCGCCCAGGGCCCGCGGGAGGAGCGGGGTCGCCACCGCCCCGAGCCACGTTCCGGTGAACGATCCTCCCCACACCGCGAGCGGCGTCAGCAGCCAGCCGATGCGCCTGAGCTGCGTGTGCTGCTCGACGTTCACCGCCGGCCGGTGCCCGCTGCGAGCGCGACATGCAGCACCAGGGCCACGGCAAAGGCGAGCGCCACGGCCGCCGCATGGAACGGAAGCAGCCGCACGGCCACGCCGAGCCCGAAGAGCACCACCGCGAGACCCGCGGTGAGCAACCCGAGGACGAGCGGCGCCGGCTCACGATCGCCGCGGCCGGCGATGGCGACGTTCCACGCGCCGAGCCACGCGAGGACGGCCGACCCCATCCACCAGACGGGGACGTACCAGAACCCGCTTCCGCCCCCGATCCGGTCCCACGTCCAGTGATACAGGTGCGCGGGCCGGAGGATGGCTGTATCGAGCACGGTGAACACCAGCGCGCCCAGCAACCCCACCATCGCCGCCCACGCAATCCCATCCACCGTGCGCGGCCGGGTCGAGACGCTCGGCACGTAGCTGAACACCACGCCACCCAGCAGGAGGAGGATGGCCTGCACCACGACCTCCACCGGACCGGAGAGGACGCGCGCGAGCAGCGCAAAGGCGACGACGCCCACGGTGGTCAGGACGCCGAGCCGGATGCCGCCGAGGAGAATGGTGCGGACCTCGGAGCGATCCGTGGTGGGATGGACGGCAGCGGTCATGAACGCGGTCTCGGTGCGGGAACCGGGAGGAAGGTAGCGGCCGCCGGAGGCGAGTTCAACCGCGCACGAAGAAGGCGCGCTGCGCCCGCGCCGACCGGCCGGTCACCGTGTCAGTCACCGTGACGCGGGCGACGTGGATGCCCCGCGCCTCGGCCGGGAGCCCGACGGCAAGGCCGGAGGTCAGCGGGCCGTCCCCGGGCGGCACGTTCAGAGGATACGCGACGTCCAGCGTGGGCTTCGCCTCGGCCGCATCCCGGGCGACACGCGCCAGGTCACGCACCGCCACCCGCTCCTCACGGACGTTCACGACCTCGAACTCGACGCGGAGCCGCGCGGCGGTCAGCGTATCCGACGCGATGCCGTAGATCTCCCAGTAGAACCGGGCCGTGCCCCCCGCCTCGAAATCGAGGGCCGGCCGCATCGTTGCGGGCTGCCGGTCCCGCAGGCGGTCGGCGCCATGGTAGTCGTCGCCGTAATGCAGCTCGTCGGCGAGCATGAGGTCGGACAACATCGCACCGTCGGCAGGGGGAACGGCAAGGACATAGCGCGCCCGCTGGGCGCGCCGGCACCCCGGGTCGAACACCTCGAGGGAGTACACGTACCGCGCGGGATGGAGCGTGAGCCGTAGCTGCACCAGACGGTGAGCGTGCAGCTCGGTCACGGTCTGGCGGCGGAGCTCCCGCAGCCGGTCATCCAGCAGAAACAGGCCCAGCAGGGGCCGCGGGGCCACGCACACCGCTTCGCCGGCCCAGACGGTATAGAGATCCACGTGCCGCCGGCCGTCGCGCACGTACTGCACCACCTGGTGGTCGAGCGGGCCGAACGTATCGTAGTGCTCGCTCGCGAACCCGGTGAAGCGCGTGCCCCGGCTTCCCGTGGCCACGATGGCGAGGTCGAGCGGGAGAGTAGGGCGTCCGCCGCTGGTCTGCGGAGCCGTCTCGTGGGTGCCGCTCGGGTAGAACGCGAGGATGGCCCGGCGCGGGCCCGCAATGGCCACGCCAAGTGGCACGCCGACGGCCACGATACGCTCGACGTCGCCCACGGGGGAGAACAGCCCCCGGGAGTCCTCCCCGGCCAGCCGCCACACCACGTCCGCCAGCAGCAGCCGCGCGCGGTGCACGACGAGGCGCTCGTTGTACGGCAGGAGGTAGAGCGGCCAGGCAGCCTTCCATAGCAAGTCCACCGGGATCCGCCCGTCGCCCGCGACGGCGGGGTGCGACGGCACGTACTGGTACGGGCGCGACGGTCGCGTCCGCCGTGCCGGCGGATCCAGCGGGTCCCGCAGAGAGTCGAGCGGACCGAACCAGCGCGCGAGCGCCTCCATCACCGCCCAGGCCGCATGGTGTCGCCCACGGAGGGCTTGCGCCATGGCCGTGACTTCGGCGGCCTCCCGCCCCTCGAGGTGGGAGCCGTCGGGCCAGCAACCCGCCACGTCCTGCGTGAGCCGCGTGAGCGCGCAGACCGCAATGTGGGCTCGCGCTCCCAGGGCATTGAAGGGCCACGGCGCCCGCCGCAGGTCCTCGAACAGCGCCGCGAGCTGGGCCAGGGCCGTATCCTGACTCGCTTCCTGAAACCGCGTGAGGAGTCGGTACGAGGCGGGAGCCGCTCCGAGCTGGAAGCAGTGGGGCTCGCAGGGCCCGGTGACGGGTGCGTCGGCGGCCACGCTGTCCAGCGCCGCGAGCAACCGGCGGACCAGCATCCATCGGATGCCCCCGGCCACCAGTGGGCTGGTCGCTTCCAGCTTCGCGGCCGTCGCCTCCAGGGCCACACGCCAGTCCACGGGCTGGGCCGCCGGGTCGAGCGTCCAGGAGATGATCGAGTCGGATCTCCCGGCCTCGAGTGCCTCCTGGACGATCAGCGCGTCACCCACGGCCTCCGCCACGGGGTCTCCCAGGAGCACGGCGCCGCGGCGCACGTCCCGACGCAGCCGCACGTGCGGGGCCCGCAGGTTGCGCCACGACCGCACCGCGTCGTGCGATGTGCGGCCGGGCTCCATCCACTCGAGCAACGCAAAGGCGGCCAGCGCCTCGGGGGAGAGGCGTTGACCCGTAACGACGGCCTCGAGTACCTGGGCCGCCTGGACGGTGTCGCCGGCCTCCAGGAGGGTCCGCGCGTCCTCGAGCCCGGCCGGCATGGCCACGGCCACCTGCGCGAAGAGCACGGCCGCTACCATTGCAGGCCCAGGCACTCCGCCGCGATGCGCAGCCCGATGAGGGTGAGGCGGGGCTCCACCCGCTCGATCTCCGGTACCAGCGGGGCAATCAGCTCGGCCAGCCCGCCGGTGGCGACGACGAGTGGGGCCTGGGTCCCGGGCCACTCCGCCTTGATGCGACGGATCAGACCGCCCACGGACTCCGCCGCACCGAGCACCACCCCGGCCTGAATGCAGGTCTCCGTCCGCCGGCCGATCACGCGTGCCGGCGCCACCAGGCTGGTGGCCGGCAGTTTGGCGGTCCGCCGGATGAGGTTGTCCGCCGCGGTGCGGACCCCCGGCGCGATGACGCCGCCAATGAACCGGCCGTCGCCCGTGATGCAGTCGAACGTGGTGGCAGTCCCGAAATCCACCACGACCGTGTCCCGGCCGTACAGCCGGAGCGCGGCGAGTGTGTTGACCACCCGGTCCGCGCCCACGGTGAGCGGCTCGTCCACGTCGAGCGTGACGGGCAGGGGGCTCGCCGGCCCGATCTCGATCGGCGCCACACCACTGGCCTTGGTGATCCCGGCGGCCAGCTCGACGGCCACCGTCGGCGCCACCGACCCGAGCACGGCCGCGCGGAGATCCCCGGGAGTCCGACCCGAGTGGGCGAGGTAGGCGATCAGCATCCCGCCCCATTCGTCGGGGGTGCGCTCGAGCACGGTGGTGAAGCGCCAGTGGGCCACAAGGTCGTCGCCGGCGAACATTCCACCGGTGATCTCGGTGTTTCCGATGTCGAGTGCGAGCAGCATGTGACGCCTCCGCCCTTTCCCGGGAACGCTACGCCACCACGACGTGCCCCGCGAGGGCGCGCCGGATGCCGCGATTGGTCTCGACGCGCAGCGCGCCGTCCGCGTCGAGCCCGCGCGCGATGCCCGCCACCGGTTCGGCCAGCCGCCGTCCCGCCAACCAGTCCCGCACGGCCCACCGCGCCCGCTCCTCCGCGCTCAACGTGCTCCCGCCGGGGAGCGCGTGCAGCCGGGGCAGGAGCTGTTCCAGCACCGTCACCCGTGTGACCGCGCCTACCGCATCCAGGGCGGTCGCCACCGTGGCCACGTCCGGCGGCACCGGGCCCCGCACGTTGATCCCGATCCCGACGGCCACCCAGGCGGGCACCGCCTCCTGCCACCGCGTCTCGCAGAGTATCCCGGCAACCTTGCGGTCGGCCAGCACGACGTCGTTGGGCCACTTCAACCCGACCGCGAAACCGGTGCCTTCCAGGGCGTCCGCGACCGCGAGCCCGACGCGGACCGACAGGAGCGCCGCGGCCGGTGCCGAGTCGGGCCGCACCAGAAAGCCCAGCCAGACGCCGCGTCCGGGCGGCGAGTGCCACGCCCGTCCCTGGCGTCCCCGCCCGCGCGTCTGCGTGTCGGCGAGCACCACGGTGCCCTGCCCCGCGCCGTCCCCCGCCAGTCCGTGCAGCGCGTCGAGGACACTGGTGACCTCGGGCAGCACGTGCAGCAACGGCGTCCCGAGCCGCGCCGCGAGGGCTTCGGCCCCGTAG
>Ga0302046_10006388_pt1 | contig 10286 bp, 11 predicted proteins | sample RVTome_11_FD_200261 | JGI IMG/M metagenome (GOLD analysis project Ga0302046, IMG submission 200261) | Soil microbial communities from uranium-contaminated site in the Upper Colorado River Basin, Wyoming, United States - RVT147D111 (version 2) ... | reverse complement strand
CGATCAGAGGGAGCTGGGACTCGAAGATCTCTCGGCCCCTCTTCTTGTCTTCCATGGTTCACCTCGCGGCCCAAGCTGGGCACCTACTCATCCCAACGACGCGCGACGGTGGAACCGAACAAAACGGGTGGGAGGGTGTCCTACCCACGGATTCAATGGACAATTACAGGATTGACGTTTTGAATACGGATTTGAATAAACCCTTGTAGTGGGCTAAGATGGCGGCCTCGGGCAGAACGCTCAGACGCTGTTTCGCACCCGCCCCGGCGAGCTCAGGGATCATGGCCCCAACCGAGAATTCCAAGCGTTTGGATTCTCTCTCCACGCTTCATCTCCTGAATCAGGCCAAGTCGGGCTCCCTGGAAGCCCGGGAGGCTCTCATGGCGCGCTACCTACCGCGGCTTCAGAAATGGGCGCGGGGTCGCCTGCCGAGTGCGGCGCGCGGGATGATCGAGACCGATGACGTCGTCCAGGAAACGCTGCTTTCGACCGTCCACAAGCTCGACGACTTCGACCCGGAGCACAGCGGCGCCTTTCGCGGGTATTTGCGTCGGGCCGCCCGGAACCGGATCCTCGACGAGCTTCGCCGCGCCAACCGGAGGCCGTCCGCTGACGCGTCGGCCGGAGGTATCGTCCACCCTGGCCCATCCCCGCTCGAAGCAGCGATCGGGAAGGAAAAAGTGGAGCAATACGAGGCCGCCCTCGAGCGGCTCAAGCCCCGAGAGCAGGATGCGATTACGGCCCGGCTCGAGGACGGTCTGAGCTATTCGCAGATCGGGTTGGAGCTCGGAATCAAAGAGGACGCCGCGAGGATGGTCGTGAAGCGAGCACTCTTTCATCTCGTCCAAGAGATGGCGAGGCGCGGGACATGAGCGGTTCGAGCCAGCGGTTGGATGGGCTTGCGGAACGGGTCCTGGAGTCCGATGCCGTCGACTGGCTGGCCGAGCTCGATGCCGCGAGCGCCGACGAACGGGCAATGATCCTCGCTCTTCGCGATATTGCCCGCGTTGCCGAGGTGAGCCGTGCGTTCGAGCGGCCGGGCGGGTCAGTCGGCGATTCGGCCGCGCCGACGGTCGAGCGGGAGACGGTGCTCGTCGCGGGTGGATTCCCGAAGCGATGGGGTCATCTGGAGATCACCGAGAAGGTGGGTGCGGGCGCCTCGGCCACGGTATTTCGAGCTCGCGATACGCACCTCAACCGCGACACGGCCTTGAAGCTCTTTCACTTTGCTCGTCCCGCGAGCCCGGAGATCAGAAGAGCGTTGATGGAAGAGGGTAAGAACCTCGCGCAGGTCAAGCACGGCAACGTGGTCACCGTCTACGGCGCGGACGAGCACGAAGGCCGCGTGGCTCTCTGGATGGAGTTCGTTCATGGAGAGACGCTGCAGGCGCTGATGTCGAAGCAAGGACCCTTGAGCGCCGAAGAGGCCACGTCGATCGGCGCCGATCTGTGCAATGCGCTCAGCGCGGTTCACGCCAAGGGCCTCCTCCACGGTGACATCAAGGCCGCAAATGTCATGCGCGAGTCGGGAGGTCGCGTCGTCCTGATGGACTTCAGCACCAGCCGCGCCGCGCAGACCGTGGACGGCTCACCGGGGAGATTCGTCGGGACGCCGCTCTATATGGCTCCCGAGCTGTTCCGAGGAGAGGCGGCCTCCGCTCGAAGCGACGTCTATTCCCTCGGCGTGCTCCTGTATTACATGGTGACCGGCACGTACCCGGTCAAGGCGAATACCACTGAAGAGCTTCGCCGCGCCCACGAGAGAGGCGAGCAGATTCTTCTTTCCGACGCGCGTCCAGATCTCTCCGATGATTTCGTGGCCGCGGTGGAGAAGGCATTAACGCGCAATCCGGAGCATCGGCTCGAGAGCGCGGAAGCTCTCAAGGCTGCCCTGCCTAGTACGGAAGAGACCGCTCCTTCGATTTGGAGGCGCGTCGCGACCTGGATCGGTGTCTTGGCCGGTGTGGTCGCGAGTCTCACCTTCCTGGGCTTTGCGACCTCGATGAACTTCAACGTCGTGCTGCAGGTACCTCCTGAGTTCGCGTCCGAGTCCTGGTTCGACTATTTCATCTGGGGCGTGCGGGCTATGATCCCGGCTGCCTACTACGTGTGGGATAGCATCAAGCCCGCCATCGTCGTTCTGCTTGCGGCCATGGTTTTCGTATCCTTGTCCGGAAGATGGACCTTGCGCGACGTCGTGAATCGGCTGGCTCGTAAGAGGAGACAGGTGCTCGATCGATTCGACCCGCTGAGCATTGCCGCGGGGTTCTTCTTGCTCGGCGTCGGTTCGATCGTCGCTCTTGGGTGGGCGTTTCAGGACGTGACGGCAGCGATGGACAGAATGTACACTGCGAAGTCGATGCGGGGTGTCGATTTGGCGGTTCTGGGCCCCGACTTCGCCGGCTATCACATTCTTCGCCAGCGGTTGTACTCAGTTTTCTTGTCCACGTTGGCTCTGATCGCCGCCGTCATTTTTCCGTATTTGAGAGATCGAATGAATCCTAGCGTCGTCCGTCTCATGAAGTGGGCGACGGTATTGATGATTCTCGTCGCGGCGGTGATGATGGTGATGCCTTACCGGTTGCTCTGGCACACGGAGTTGGAGCGCGTCACGTTCGAAGGCCGCTACGCCTTCATCATCGCCCGGAAACCACCGGACCTCTTTCTTTACGCGCCGACCGCACCGGACCAGAGCCGCGTCGTCGTCGTCGAGACCGATCCCCGCCTCGAATGGGGTCAGGAGAGAGTTCTCGGTGAAATCTTCGAGTAAGCGCAGTCATGCGCGGTCATAGGAGGAAGACCAATGCGGCAAGTCTCTATAAGCAAGATGTTCTTGGTCGCGCTCGTGCTCCTGGTTTCGGCGCATGCCGCTCGGGCTGAAGAGAGGAGAGGGGGTGGAGACGGCCGGATCAATAAGCTGAGCGGTCCGACGATGCTCTCGTACTCCTTGTACTATCGGTTCCCGATTACATCCGTTCCCGAGCCGGGTGCAGCCTTGGACTTCGGGAGGGATCGGTTCTGGCTCTCGTTGAGCGCTGGCTTTGGTCGCAGCATCGACAATGATCTCGAGTACCCGGACGGATTGGACAAGAGCACGACGGTGAAGGTTTTCACGTTCGAGCCCTCGATCGACTACCAGTTCAAGAGTTTCGAGGCCAGCGCCGGGTATTTGCTGAACGTGTTCTACGGAGAAGCCTTTCCCTCTTTTGGCCGTGACGCGTTGGATCTCGAGTTTGGATGGAGACCCTTCCGCAGAAGGGATGAGCGAGAAGGCCTCGGCTGGAACAATCTCAAAGTCTCGCTCCTGGCGACCTACTACTACAATGGCATCACGGGGGAGGATTTCGGGGCTCGCCCGGGCTCATTCGAAGTGGATTCGGATCTGGTGTGGGGAGCACGCGTCAGCTACGATTTCTTCTAGGCTAAAGGAGCGAGCCCGCCTCGTCACCCAGCACTAAAGCGAGTTCCTGCGCGGATTGAGACCGACGCTCGGGCCGCTTTTGGACACAGTCGAGAGCGATACGGTCGATCAAGTGATCAGGGTGGTAGCCTTGGTCTGGCTGGAACGGTTCCTTGCCTAGGATGGCGCTAATCGTCGCGGCGGGCGATTCGCAACGAAAAGGATTCCGGTTGGTGAGCATTTCGATGAGAATCGTTCCGAAGGCGAAGATATCCGCGCGGTGGTCGGTCGGCTCGCGACGGAGCTGCTCCGGCGCCATGTAGGCGAGCGTGCCGGCCAGCAACCCGTATGAAGAGTTGTGACCCGCCGCGAAGGATGCGGATGGTTTCGACAAGCCGAAGTCGAGAATCTTGATCCTGCCGGTCGTCGTGATGAAGATGTTCTCGGGCTTGAGATCACCGTGCACGATGGCATGCGCGTGAATCGCCGCCAGTCCCTCGGCGATTTGTCTCCCGTAGCAGACGACCTCACTGCGGCACAGCGTCCCTCGGTCGAGCCGTTGCCTCAAGGTCTCTCCCCATAGGAGCTCCAACACCGTGTAGAGAAGGTCTCGGCCTGCGACGAAATCGTAGATCGTCACAATGTTGGGATGGTTCAGCGCGAGGAGTGTCCGTGCTTCCTGCTCGAACCGGAAACGACAATCGGAGCGTTCGGTGACGTTGGGGCGAAGCACCTTGAGGGCAACCATGCGCCTCAGGCGGGTGTCGCCCGCCTCGTAGATGTCCGCCATCCCGCCGCGCCCGAGCTTGCGGACGATTTTGTAGTGGTCGAGGTACTCGCCTTCGGACAGGACGGTATCTTCGCGGGCCGTCGGCTGGCCGGAATCGTCCACCAGGTGGAATGCCGGCTTTCCCGTACCGCGTTTATCGAGTTCCAGAGGCGAGCGGCTCATGACTCTTCGCTTCCCGTTCCTTTGATTTCATAGACGGACCGGGCCCGAGAATTTCCCGCTTCGAAGTCGCTTGCTCCTGCCCACGGGCCGGCCTATGATGTCTCCCGCGCGAGACGTCGGCGCAAGAGCTCGAACCAGGAACCCGATGCCTGTGTCCGTCCTTCCCCTCATCCTCCTTCTTTCCGGGCCCGTGCAGGCAACCGAAGAGGTCCGGATCGTCACCGTGGCCGGCGAAGGCGAGAACTATTGGCCCGGCTGGCGCGGCCCAACGGGTCAGGGACTCGCGAAGGGCGGCGGCTATCCAGACCAGTGGTCCGACACCGAGAACGTTCTCTGGCGAGTCGAGGTGCCGGGAAGCGGGAATTCGTCGCCGATCGTCTGGGGGGATCGCATTTTCTTGACCACCGCCCAGGAAGGCGGGCGTAGGCTTTCTCTCCTCTCCTATCGCCGCAGCGACGGGATGCTTCTCTGGGAGACACCGATACCCCAGGAGGGGGTCGAGCAGGCCCATGGGAAGAACGGTCACGCCTCGGCAACACCGGTAACGGACGGCGCGCTCGTCTACGCTTCCTTCGGGACTCATGGTCTCTTCGCGTTCGACTTCGACGGCAGGATCGTTTGGCATCGGGGAGTCGGATCGCTCGACAACTACCACGGAACGGCGGGCTCGCCGATTCTCTATGGGGACAGCGTGATCCTCTACCAGGATCATCGAGGTCCATCCTTCGTGGCCGCCTTCGACAAGAAAACCGGCAAGAAAAAGTGGAGGACGGCGCGTTCGGCCTCGGTGGGATGGGGGTCACCGATTGTGATTCGAACCAGTACGCGGGACGAGCTCATCGTATCGAGCCAACAGGTGGTGAGCGCTTACGATCCGAATACAGGAGGGTTGCTTTGGACGGCGACCGGCAACAAGTTCGAGGTCATCCCCACCCCCACCGTGGGGCAGGGTCTCGTCTTTTGCTCTTCCGGCCGCTCCGGATCGACCCTCGCCATTCGTCCAGGGGGCAAGGGAGATGTCACCGAGACCCATATCGTATGGAAGAGCCCGAAGGGCGCGCCCTTCGTGCCTTCGACCATCGTGGTCGGCGACCAGCTATACATGGTCAACGACATGCAGAGCGTGGTAACGAGCCTCGAGGCGAAAACCGGTCAGCTCCTGTTTCAGGGACGTTTGGGAGCCGCCCGGCGCGAGGGGTTCTCGGCTTCACCGGTCGCGGTAGACGGTAAGATCTTTTTCACCAATGACAACGGCGAGACGTTCGTCCTCGCCGCCGGGCCGAAGTTCCAGCTCCTCCACGTCAACCGGCTCAATGCTCGAACGCTGGCCTCCCCAGCGCTCGTCGATGGACGGTGGTATTTTCGCACCGACCGGGAGCTTGTCTGCATTGGTAGCTGACCGGCGGAGGGACGCATTGATTCTGAGGGCGGTCACGGTATTCTGTTTGGTCACCGGACTCCTTGCTCCAGATGTGATGGCACTCAGCGTGAAGACCGAGGGGCCGTCTCCGTGTGGGCACCAGATGTGTATTTGCTGCCACGGAGAGTCTCGGGATGGCGGCATGGTTTGCCCAAGGAACACGAGCCGCGAATCATCCACGATGAAAGCCTGCGAGGACGATACCAAGGCTGGCTCGTCTCCGTCGGTCTACTTGTTCGAAACCCCGATGGTTTTAGAATCTCAAGTCGCCCTCGTCCCGAGCTGGATCCCCTCCAACTGCCGGATCCGCCCGTGGGTTTCCATACCCGATTTCCCACCACCCAGATCCTGAACGCGTAAGCACACATCTTAGTACTACAACAACAAATTTGGCTTCGTGGAGGTGTTCATGCGTTCGATCGTTCTCTTCCTGCTTTGGTCTTGGCTATTTCTTCTCGGCGTCCCGGCGGAGTCGGCGGTGGTGGGCGTCTCCGGGGTCGTTCGTGATGCGTCCGGCGCGGCACTCGCGCAGGCCCGGATCGTCGTCTTCGATGAGACCACCCAAACCGAGACTCTTTCTATCGCCGTCGACAACCAGGGAAGGTTCGCCCTGGAGCTCGAGCCCGGCCACTATGTCGTCTCCGTCTCGGCGGAGCACTTCGCGACGACTACTTTCGTTTCGGCGGGAGCCTGACCCGGGAGCTTGGAGCGAGTCAGCGCGTGACCGTCAGCGCACACGGCCAGAGCCGCGATATGGTGCATCCCATTTTCCAGGTCCTGGACAACGTGGCACTCAACTACGGGTTCGAGCTCACCTACGTTCACGATGGCAATCTGGGAGGTCGTCGCAACGAGCTGGTCGTCGGGTTCTCGCCTCAATGGGGGACCGTCGACGAACAGCGTTTCGAGAACGTTGCCGGGCAATCCGGAGATCTCGTCGCCGACTTCGAGACCTCCGCGCGGAACGTCGGGTTTTTCTTCGAGGACCAGTTCTATCTGAAGAGCGATTTCCGGCTGGTGCTGGGAGGTCGCGCCGATTGGTCTCGGAGGGAGTTCACGGACTTCTTTCTCGCCGACGGGGACCGCTCCGATGAGAAGACCTTCAACGCCTTCGTCCCCAAGTTGGGTTTCGTCTGGGACGCTAGACCCGACGCCCAGGTCTACGGTAACGCCAGTCGCTCCTACGAGCCCCCTCTGCTCCTGGAGTTGACAAGCTTCGGCGCCCCGGAATTTCTGGATCTGAGAGCGGCGAGCGCCTGGCAGTTCGAGATCGGGAGCCGGGGGACGCACGGCGAGCATCTTTCCTGGGACGTGGCCTTCTACGATGCGGAGATCCAGGATGAAATATTGAACGTGAACCTGCGGCCGTTTCCAGGAGCACCGTTCACGATACCGAGCTACCGCAACGTCGACCGCTCGCGCCACACGGGGTTGGAGCTCGGCAGCGTACTCTCCTACGCCGATGTGGCGGGGGATGGCTCTCTCTTCTCCTGGCGAACAGCCTACACCTGGTCCCGATTTCGCTTCCTGGACGACCCGGTGTACGCGGATAACGAGCTGCCGGGAGCTCCCCGTCACCTCGTTCGAACCGAGCTGCGCTACGATCACGGCGCGGGGTTCTGGGTGGCCCCGAATCTGGACTGGTCGCCGACGTTTTATTTCGTCGATAGCGCCAATACGGTCACTAATGACGGCTACGCGGTCTTGAATCTCAAGGTCGGTTACGACTTTCGGAAGTTCGAGGCCTTCTTTCAGGCCACCAACCTGACCGATCGCAACTACTCGGGCTCGGTGCAGGTAGACAGCGAGATCGGCTTCTTCTTCGAGCCCTCCAATGGCCGTTCGGCCTTCGTGGGTCTTCGGTGGAAGATGTGAGGAGGAGAGCGTTGAAGCATTGGAGTGGGGTAATCCTTCTGGCACTCGCGCCGTTCGCCTGCGGAACGCGGGCAGACCACGAGCCCGTGGATCTCCTCCCCGGAGATTACTTCGACGTCTATGCCGATGGCGACGCCCTTCAACTTCTGGCGCTCGGGGAGAGCGGCCTACTCTATCGCCGATCCGACGATGCCGGCGTGACCTGGGCCGATGCGGTGCCGCCGGACTTTCTTGCCGAAGCGTCGGCGCCTTTTGGCCATGAGGTTCGCGTCGCGGCCAGGGGCAAGCGGGTCGTCGCTTTGTGGGCCACCCGAGGCACGGGTTTCGAGGGAAGCGGGCCCCTCGTCTCCGCTCTCTCCGCCGACGGCGGGAGGACCTGGCGGCTCGGGCCGAACCCCGCCGACGACGGGTCGACGGAGGGGCATGGGTTCATAGACGTCTTCAGCTCCGGCGACGCGTTTCACACGGTCTGGCTCGATGGTCGCGACGGCTCTCAGGGCTTACGGTACGCTCGCTCGGCGGAAGGAACGCGCTGGGAGGCGAACGTGAGTATCGACGCCGAGACCTGCGAATGTTGCTGGAACACGCTCGCCGCGACACAGGATGACTTATACGTGCTGTACCGAGACAAGGCCCCGCGGGATATGGCGATCGCCGTTTCGGAGGATCACGGAGAGAGCTTCCGCCGCCTGGGCTTCGTGGGCGAGTTCGATTGGCTCATCGAAGCCTGCCCACACGTCGGTGGAGGCATGGTGGCGTCCGACGAGACCCTTCATACGGTTGTTTGGACCGGGCGAGACGGCGCGGTCGGAATCTATTACTTGAGATCCCTGGACGGCGGTTCGACCTGGAGCGCCCCGTTTCGTTTGGGTGACGAGAGCGCCCGGCATGCCGATATCGCCGTATCGGATGAGGGCCGGCTGGCGATCGTGTGGGACGCGACCGAGGACGAGAGACGACGGGTTCGGACAGTCGTGTCACCCGATGGCGGACAGAGCTGGGCGGCGCCGATGGCGACGCCATACGGAGGTCGATCGAACCATCATCCCCGTGTCGTGGCCACGAGTCGAGGCTTCATGGCTTTCTGGAGCGCCGTGGCCGCGGAGGAGCAGGTGATCGTGGGTTACCGTCTTTCCGCGTATTGATTGGGTCATCCAGCCTGTCGAAAATCGATGTAAGGCCGATGCTCTCGGAGTACAGTTTTTCCAACGCCGTTGGGGTCGAGGAACTGGCCCGTTGCCAAGTTTCCAGAGTCAGTTTTGCACATATCCGAGCGCGCGAAGCCCCGTCGTATGCTCTTGCGTATCGAGTTGGGACGCCTCGGAGGACGTTTGCCGAGCCTTGAATGTCTCCAATCGCTCTAGAAGTGAGGAGGGGAGCGGGTCCCGAAGCACGTTACGATTCTCACGTGGGTGGCTCACCAGGTCGTAGAGCTCTCTCGCTTCCTTACCGAACCCGAGGTAATTGATCTCGTCCGGTTGGCTCCGAAACTCAGCTCGAACTTCTCGATACATCCAGTCCGCGGATCGAATCGAGATCTCGTGACGATAGGCACCCTCGATCACTAGCGTTCGAGGGCCCGCTAATTCCGCGCCGATGAAATCTAGAACGCTCTCACCCTCCCAGGTCCCAGGTATGTTGCCGCCGAGCTCTGCGAGGATCGTGGGGGCGATATCAATGTTTGCTACTACCCGTCGAGTCGAAGTGCCACGATGACGGCCCTCTGGACGCGGCGTCTACGTTCGCGATTTCGCCCCGATATTGCAATCGCGCATAATCGATCACGGTCTCTAGCTCGATGCCTTGCCGCAAGATGTCCAAGAGTGAAGTGGCCCCGGGGTAGTCGCCGACGTATTTTGGCGCCCCGCTCTCGTCCTCGAATAGTTTGGCGATGCCCTCCGACTGAGCGCCACGCTGGTGCTTACCTGAAGAGGGAGCGTAAGGCTGATGCGGGTCGAAATAGTGGATCCACGCGAAGAAGGGTTCGTCGTCTCGGGAATCCAGCCACTCGAGAAACGTTGAGGTTGTGCGGTCTGCGCTGCGTTCAAACTGACTGGAAGCCCCCAACCCGTTCGACAAATCAGTGTCGAAGTTCTCGTCGAATACTTGAAATCCCTGCGACAGACCAAGGGCACTGGCAACCGGGACGGCACTCACGAACGCCGCCGTCTCGTATTGCATCTGGGACAACACTTCCGCCAGGGTGGTCAGCTCGGGGCTCAGAATTGTTTCGTTGTTGTAGACCCCGTGGGTCATCGCGTGGCTCGATGTGAAGAGAGAGCTATGCGACGGCGTGGTTCCCGTGGCTACAGTAAACGCGTTGTCGAACCGCGCACCCTCGGAAGCAAGCAGCGCCAACGTTTGGAGTTGCGGCTGAGCCACCGTAGGGCGAAAGGTCGTCACGGCGAGTCGTATCCCGACGTCACCAGTAGAAGGTTGGGCATAGGCCTTTCAACCTGACAGGCGGATAGACTGATGAATAAGAGAGTTAGATTAGTAGACCATGATGGCGATGGGGCTCGGAGGTCGCCCTCCGGCAGTCGAAATCTCTCATATTCCGTTTTGGGAGTACAGAGCTATTGTATCAGGAATCTGTCGCAGCAGAGAGATGATGGCTTGCGCGATTCTCTGGGCCAGCG
>Ga0302046_10006387_pt1 | contig 10287 bp, 3 predicted proteins | sample RVTome_11_FD_200261 | JGI IMG/M metagenome (GOLD analysis project Ga0302046, IMG submission 200261) | Soil microbial communities from uranium-contaminated site in the Upper Colorado River Basin, Wyoming, United States - RVT147D111 (version 2) ... | reverse complement strand
TCACGGAAACGGCCATCGCGGTTGTGGGCGAGGACGTATGTCTCCGCCTTCAGGCCTGACGATAGGAACGTCTTGACGGATTCCTCGACGGCGCGTGCCTGGTCTGCCCCCGGCTCTTGGACCTCGAAGCCCTTGCATTGAACGACGCATGGCAGCGGGCCATTGTCTGACCAGACGAGAAGGTCGACGCCCTTCCGGTCCCATGCCTTCGTCGACGGAACCTGCGTCAGCGTCGGCCAAAACAGCCGGAGCAACGGGAGGAGCGCTCGCTCGAAATCCGCACCTGTCGACGTTGCCAGCTTTGCGGCCCATTGGCTGTACGCGTTCTGGCCCAACCAGGCGTGCATTGGGGTCATGGTAGCGGGTTCTGATCAATAGGAGAAATCATTCTATTCCGGCAAGTGGAAGCGGTTTCAAGCGCGGGGTTCGAGTGAGTCGGTGAGCCTTTCGCTAACTCCCGGAGACGCTGTTGGGCGAGCGGGGCGGCATTCGCTTCTCGAGATGATCGAGAATCTTCCGAATCACCTTGGCTCGGTGATGAAGGAAATGACCCGGAGGGGTCCGCCGCACTCACAGATGGGAGGTCTGTCTTGAAAACTCTCCTTATCGAATTTGCCCATCGTTTTCTGAGCGGCTCGTTGCTTGGAATGGTGCTCGGGCTCATGGGTTCGTGATTAGGCGGGGCTCGGAGATGTCGGTTCCCGTTCGAGACCGTTCTCGTTTCGAGGCGCCCCAGTTAGCGCTTCGTCTCACTGGATCCACACAATGACCTGGTTCGAGACGATCTCGGTGTGAGGGAGGCGGACCTGGAAGCGGTGCTCGCCGGGGGCAAGGGGCCACCTGGCGGTGTAGGGATAGTCGACGACTTCAAAGGGCATGCCGTCGACGTACCAGACGAGTTGCTGCGAAGCGGGATCGACCGTGGCGCGGAGGGGGAGAGTGGCCATCGATCGGGGAGTCTCGGGGTCGGAGATTAGGCGGAGCCCGTCCTCGGGGGAAGCGATTGCGAGTCGAGGCGCTCGGGAAAGACCCGATGAAAGAGGTTTCGCGGGACCAAGCCGGGGTTGGCGTGAAAGACCCCTCTTTGCCACCCAGGCGGCGTAAAGGGCGGGGAGGTCGACGAAGGTTCGGGGCTCGATGAATGCTTTGGGGGTTGCCGCCGTCGCGATCGAGCCGTCGCGGATGTCGATGCCGATGCGCAGGTGCGCGGAGCAAGAATCCACCGGCTCCTGTCCGGGCGGGAGCCACTCGGAGCTCACGCGGTCGCAGGCGTCGGTGGCGCGCTGTCCGGTGAGGGCGCAGAGCCTCACGGGCCTTGTTCCGCGGGGAGGAGGGAAGGGCGCGGGCGAGAGTCGATCGTCGCCTCGATGAAGGGCCAGGAGGACTTTGTTCGCGAGCTGAGAGGCGGCGCCGTATCCGGTCATGCGGCTCATGGGGCGGTAGTCGGCCCGGCCCACCCAGACGCCCACCAGGAACTTCGACGAGTAGGCGACCGTCCAGGCGTCGCGATAGTTGGAAGAGGTTCCGGTCTTGACGGCGACGGGGAAGGGATACTCGTTGAAGCCCATCCTCGGAAACGTAGGAAGCCTCGCCATGGGGTCGGAGAGAAAGAGAGTCACCTGACGGGCGGCGTCCTCGCTCAGGACCTGCCGGGGATCTCCCCTCGGCTGTCCCCGATACCAGACGAGCTCGCGGTAGCGGCCGTCTCCGGCGAAAACCGTATAGGCGGAGACCAGATGCTCGAGGGTCACCGGCAGAGCCCCGATGGCGAGCCCGAGACCGTAGTGTCGTGCGGGTTTTGTTCCGTCGTGGAGCTCGCTCGCCCCGAGAAGGTCGAAGGCTTCCTCGATACCGACTCTCTCGAGAACGTCGACCGCGGGGATGTTGCGCGAGTTGGAGAGGGCGGAGCGGGGGAGCATGGGTCCGAGGTAGGACTTGTCGGCGTTGGTGATGCCGCCAGAGCCCCGGGGAAGGTCGTCGAGAACGCTTGCCGGAGTGATGACGCCTTTGTCGAGGGCGAGCCCGTAAAGAAAGGGCTTCAGGGTGCTTCCCGACGAGCGCGGGATCGAAGCGTAGTCGATAGCGCCCGACTGCACTTCGTCGAAATAATCCGTCGAGCCCATCCAGGCGAGGACCTCGCTCGTCTGGATATCGACGACGATGACGGCGCCGTTCGAGGCACCCTCGGACTCCCACTCGAGGAGGGAGCTCCAGGCGGTCCGAGTGACCTCTTCCTGGAGGTCCAGGTCGAGGGTGGTCTCAACTACGTATTCGATGTGCTCGCTTGAATCGCTCCGAACGCGCTCTTCGAGCCTCAGAAGAGCGTGCATCGCGGCCTCGGGGCGGCGGCCGCGTTCGGGAAAAGAAAGACGCGCGAGCTGCCGGGTGGCGAGCTCGTGCTCTTCCTCTTCGAGGACTCCTTCGTCGAGGAGGGCATCGAGAATCCTTCGCCCTCGCTCCCGAGCGGCCCTTCGCCCTTCGGGGTTGAAGGGGTTCATTCGTGAAGGTGACTGAGGGATGGCGGTGAGAAACGCGATCTCCGCCCAGCTCAGATCCGCGACCGGTTTTTCCAGGTAGCACCGGGCGGCGTAAGCGATTCCATGGATCCGGTTTCCGTAGGGAACGATCCGAAGGTAGTGCGACAAAACGTTCTCTCGTCCATGACGGAGCGTGAGAAAAAGTGCGGTCAGGCTCTCGACGAGTTTCCGACGGTACGCTCGGGAGCCGGGGTGCTGGAGTCGCGCCACTTGCATCGCGATGGTGGAAGCTCCCGAGACCCTCCGGCCGCCATGGATGTTTTGCCAGAGGGCGCGGGTCATCGCGACGGGATCGACGCCGGGATGAGACCAGAAGCGGCGGTCCTCGAGAACCAGAGTCGCCGCGACCACTCGAGGGGGGAGCTCCTCGAGAGGCCAGTACCCGAAATCGCTCGCTTCCGGGGCGGCCACTTCCCCGAGAAATCGTCCTTCGCGGTCGAGGAGCAGGTGACTCGGCCCCGGACTCTCGAGCCGCGAGCGAGAGAGCGCGAGCCCGACGACAAAGACACAGACGACAAGCGCTGCTCCGGCCGCGATTCTGAGGGGGCGCCGTTTCACTGCTCCGTCCGCTCGATTCGCACCCGTGCTCCGGCCGACTGTCCGGTCACGGCGCTGTCGTACATCATCTCGGCGAAGGCGGAGGGCTGCACGAAGCTTCCCGGGGTCGTGGCCCGTGTCCTAAAGTAGAAATCGTACGTTCCCGCCGGGAGCTCGTCGTAGTAGAACGCGACATGATCGTCGAGAAACGCGACGTACGTGGGAGGGAGCGTCAGCGACTTCGAAGGCCTCGATTCGGGAGGGGATGTGGCGAGCCGAGGATTGAGCGGCTCCATGCCCGCCGCCAACGGAACCACGACCGCCACGTAGTGCCGCGTCGTGGGGTTCACGACCTGGGCGTGGTCTTCGACGATGTCCGCGACCGAAAGCTCGATAGCGGTTCCCGGCTCTTCGAGCGAGCGCCGCTCGGGAGGCGCTCCGGTCGAGAGGTCCGAGGGACGAAGCCGAGCGTAGGCTCGGCTCACGACGAACCCGTGCGACTCCGGCCGGGTCATGCTCCCGTCGGCTTCGGGAACGTACGTCGTTTCGGTACGAACGACGACGGGGGAAGCTCCGCCGGCTTCGAGAACGAATCGCCCGGCGGCGGGGTTTGCGCGCGTGAGGAATGCCACGGGAGTTTCGGAGGAGGTGCTCAGCGTGACGCGCTCGGAGCCGAGCTCCGCCCGGATGCGGAGCGGCGTTGCGCCCTCGAAGGGGGGCTTCACGACGTCGGTGAGGGCGAGAAGAGCCGAAGCGTTGGCGTTGGTCGAGCCCCAGCCGTCCCCTCGCCCGAGAGTCACGAGAGCGTTGACCAGGAGCTGAATGCGCGGGTCGTCGCCGTCGGTCCGCACCAGGGCCCGGGTCATCTCGGAAAGGGTGCGGGTCTCGCTCGGGAGGATCAGAGCGTTTCGCGCCGACGCCCGCGACTGGAGCCCGCCGTAGACCTCTCGTCCTTGATAGAGGCGGACGACGAGACCGCCCCAGATCTCGTTCACCAGGCCGTCCACGGTGCGGCCCGAAGTCTCTCCGCCGCGGTGTAACGCGACGAGCACTTGAGAGAGGGACTCCTGATTCAAGTAGTCCGTGCGACGGGCGAGCTCGGCGGCGTAGGCTTCGTTCGCGCGGCCCGCGGCCGAGAGCGCCGAGAGCGCCCAGGTTCTCTCCGCGTAGGACTCGCCGTCGATGAACCGGCTGTAATCCGAGCGCAGCGCCTGCGCGAGAGACCGTTCGAGAGTTTCGCGCAGCGCTCGATCGACGGGGAAGCCGGCTTCTTGCGCTTCGACGAGAAACTGGACCACCCAGGCGGTGAGCGAAACGTACCCCCGGCCACCGGGCCAGTAGGCGGTCAGGCCGCTTGCGTCGACCGAGCTCTGAATCCACTCGATCGTCTCCCGCACGGAGCGCTCGAGCTCCTGGTCGTCGCGCGCACTCTCACTCAGGTGCAAGAGCTCGCGGAACTTCACCAGGGCGAGCTGGGCCCGGGCCCGACTGATGCGCTGTTCGGTGCACCCGTGGGGGTAATCGAGAAGGAAGTCGAGACCCGCCGCCATCGAGACCAGAGCGGGCTGATCCGAAACGAGAAACCGGCGTCTCAGAGTTCCGGGCCGATAGGGCTCGTCCACACGGGGCAAGAGCATCGGCACTCCCGTGGTGAGGGTCTCGATCGAACGCAGCGTTACCCGCTTGCGATCGTCGACCAGAGGAATCGAGACCTGGAAGGCGTCTTTGGCGGAGTCCGACAATCGCTCGACGCCCACCCGAAACGTGAGCTCTCTGAGAGTGAGCTCCCCCGCCTCGTCGAAAGGCGGAGTTTCCACGTTCACCGGGAACTCAATGCGCTCGGGCCGGTTCGGCACCCAGTCGAGGTCGACTCGTCGTTCTCCGACAACCGTTGCTCCCCTCACCTCGATCTCGGCTCTCCCCGGGCCGCCCTCGCCCTCGACCACGCGTCCGATAGCGGCGGCGGTGAACCGATCGCCGGGTCGTGCGAATCGGGGAAGCCCGGGCTGAACGATCACCGGAAGACGTACGGCGACAGTCGATGTGGCATAGCCGAATCGGTCGGGGCCGCTCGCGACTTTGGCGCCAAGCTTGAAGTTCGTGAGGTTATCGGGAAGGGCGACCTCGACCCGCGCGGTCCCCGAAGCATCGACGAGAATGCGGGGGTTGAAGTACGGAACGGGCTCGAAGTTCTTCCTCACCGTGACCCGATCGAGAAGCGGTACCGCCTCTTCCGCTCCTTCGCCCCCTCCGGGGTTTTCCACGAACGGCAACGAGCCGAAGGCGAGATTGCGCGTATCGCGAACGGAGAGAAACGAGCTCACGTCGGTGATGAAATCCGGGAGGGGGTCGAGCCTTGCCTCGGTGCCGAGCGCGAGGACCGCCTGATCGACGAGCCACAACGTCACTTCTCCCGAGAGCGGCCGGTCCGCCGGATCGCGGAGGGCAATCTCGACCTCGATCCGCTCACCGGGAAGGGCGCGCTCGGGGTGGGTGAGGGTCGCCTCGACCCGGTTGTCGACGGGATTCACGGCGACCCAGGCGGTCGACGCCATCGTTGCGGGCTTGCCGAGATCGGTTCCATTCGCCGCCGAGGGCGTCGTTCCGGGAATGCGTCCTCGCATCAGAACGAAATGAACGGGGATTCGCGGCACAAACGTGTTCTCGGTGGGAAGGTCGAACGTCGCGGCGCCTCCCTCGACCAAGACCCACTGGTACGTGTTCCGCTCGGGCCCTTCGAGGACGGCGAGGGCGCTCGCGGTCTGGAACGGGCTTTCGAGGACGAGGTGAGCGGTCTCCCCCGGATCGTAGGACGCCTTGTCGGTCGAGACGGTGAATACCTCGTTTACCGGCTTCGACCACGTCACCGGATCGTCTCCTCCGGCGTAGAGGTCCACGGCGACGACCTGAGCCCGGTCGAGTCGGTCGTGAGCTTCGAGCTCCACCACGTAGACCCCCGATCGGTCGATGGGGATGGCGAGGGGAACGGGGTCCGAGCTGCTCACCAGCGTCGTCTCGAAGACTTTCTCGTCCACGACGTCGGTGGTGTAGCGGGCGACTCCGTCGGAGAAGTCGCTGGCCCGCAGGATCGAGTGCCACTGCCTCAGCAAAAGGCACACGGTGACGGTGGTGCCCGCAATGAGTTCGTCGTTCGGTCCCGCCACGAGAATCTCCCCTTCGATCGTCCGGGCCCGCTCGATGTATCGCGGCACTTTCAGGCCCAGGACGAACGGCGGGAGGGCGACCACGCGGCGGGTCGAGGTCACCGTCTGATCGTCGGCGCCGGTGACGGTCGCTTCGACGACGTAGGCCCGCGGCGCGAGCGTGGGCTCGATCGCGGGGTTCAGGACGATTCGGGCCGAGCCGGCCTCGTCGGTCTCGTCGAGTTTGTCGACTTGCGCCGAAGTGGTGAAGCTCGTCGTCTTCGAGAACCGACCATCGGAAGAATACAGAAACCCCTCGCGCTTTCCTGGAGTCCAGCTGTGGGGGAACTGGGTCACCCGCCACTGCACCGGGCGGCCGGCCACCCGGCCTCCGGCGTAGTAGTTCGCCACGAGCTCGACCTGGAATTCCCGGTCGAGAGGCGCGCGATCGGGCGCGTTGAGGAGCACTTCGAAAGTGGGGATCCGGTAGGCCTCCATCAGGAAGCTGGTGGTGGCGAGAGTCTCGAGGCCCACCATGAGATGCGCGCGGTAGACTCCCGTCGGAAGCTTGTCCTCCTTGAACTCCTGGTAGACGCTTCCCTCCGGGGTCGCCGTCACCGGGTAGCGCCAGGAGACGTCCCCCGGTCCTTCGACGACGATCTCCGCGGGCGTGAGGTGCGCGCTGAGGCGGCCCTGGAACCGTCACACCGAGGTCCTGCTTGCACGCCGCGCCTACCGTACGAGACCGGTCTACGCCCTGACGTTCAGGGCACCCTCGGTACCTCCGCGGTGAAATTGGATATGACGACGATCTGCTTTGGAGCGACTCGCCTCTCGGTGACCACGAAGCCTCCCCCCGGCAGGACCTCGAACGGATCGTCGACCTCCATCGTCCAAACGAGGAAGGGCGGCCCGATACTGCTCCTTGCGTCGGTTCCGGTTTCGACGGAAAGAAGGGTTCCCTCTCTTCGATAGAAGAGCTTCTTTCCATCCCGCGACCACCGAGGGCTCTGTCCTCCTCCGACCGAGACCTGAATCGCCTCGCCCGGGCCATCGGGGTGAATCACGTACACGTCCTTGCGGCCCGCAACGTCCGAGACAAAAGCGAGCCGGCCCTGGGAATAAATGGGGTCCGTCTCGTTCGAACGAGAGGAGAGAATCGGCTCCGCGGTTCCGGTTTCCGGGTCGAGCGACCAGATATCGAGGCCCGCGTCCGCAGTGCGCAGGGTGAACGTAACCCTCCCGTGCTCCCACGATGCGAGCTCATTCAGGCCTTCGCGATCGGTCAGGAGGACTGCGGGAGTCTCGCCGTCGACTCTCTTTGCAAAGAACGCGGGTCGTCCCGACCTCATGGAACGAAACGCGATCCGGGTCCCGTCCGGTGACCACACTGGATCGTCGTCGGTGGCCTCGTTGGTAAAGCGACGCAGATCATGGATCTCCAGATCGTAAAGCCAGATATCCACGGCGCCGAGCTCCTCGAGCGCGAGAGCCACCGTTCGGCCGTCCGGCGAGAGACGCGGGGCGCCTCGGAGTCGAAACAAGGCGTCGCTCGCCCTTCTGAGCCGTCCGCCATCATCGAGCAACAGCAGCCGCCTGACGACCTCGCCCGGCGCTGCGGCGACGAAGGCGAGAGTGCCCTCGCCCGAGATAGCGAACTGGGCCGCGCCGGTGGAAGGATCGGTCAAAACGTCGTTCGCGAGCCGGGTCGGAGGCATGGTGAATGAAAGCCTCTCGACGTCGAAGGGCGCCGCGAAGATTCCGCCGGCCTGGGTATAAACCAGATGCCCCGTCCTCGAGAAGCGCGCCGCGGATCCGCCTTCCACCAGCGTTCGCCGCTCACCGGTGGCTATTGAGGAGGCCACAATGCGAGTCGCATTGGAGTCCGTTCCCTTCGCCGTCACCGTATAGACGATCGCATTCCCGCCGGGGAGCATCTCCGGCCACCGGCAAAACTCACCGGTGGCGGCGACGTCCCCGCAGGCAACGACCCGCGGAGCTCCTCCGTTGAAGGAGATCAACCGCAGCCCATCGGCCGCCGCGAAAACGATCTCGTTGTCGTCGCTCCAGGCGACCCCGCCAAGGGGAGCTCGAGACTCCTCATGAAAGACGACGGGAATGCCGCCTTCGAAGCTCAAACGCTGGAGGCGGTGCGCGTCTCCGGACCCGGCGAAGAAGCCGAGCCACTTCCCGTCGGGCGAGAAAAACGGATCTCGCCCGCCACGAGTGTCCGGAATACTGGAGCTTTCCAGGCGGTCGAGAGGTCGCTGGTGGATTCGAGTCGAGCCATCGGGCTCGAGAACGACGTAGGCGAGCCGCGACCCATCCTGTGTCAGCGCCAGGGAGCTCTGCCCGATGTAAGGCAACGTCTGCAGTTCCGGGAGGGTGAAGCTGGAGCGGGTCGTGCGGCGATCCATGAGGCTTTCGGCTCCTCCCGCGCGAGTGGGAGAGAGCTCCCGGGCGGCGAAGAACCCCAGGGCAAAGCTGGCCGCGACTGCGGCGAGCGCCGCGGTCACCGTACCGGCGCGACCGGATGGCACTTTGTCCTCACCAATGCGCAGATCCCCTTCGAGGGCGTCCTCGATCTCGATACGCGCGTCCCCGACCGCCTGGAGGCGCTGACTCCGTTCCTTTCGCAAGCAGCGCCGCAGAAGACGCTCGATCGGAAGGGGAACTGCCGCGGGCAGAGCTTTCCACTGAGGCTCGCCCTCCAATACCTGCACCAGGGTGTCCGTCGGCGTCTTGCCGCGAAAGACCCGCTTGGTCGTCAGGAGCTCGAAGAGCACGCACCCGAACGCCCAGATGTCGGAGCGTCCGTCGATCGACTCGCCACGGACCTGCTCGGGACTCATGTACCCGACGGTTCCCAGAACCACCCCGCTCTGAGTCGAGAGATCGTCGAGGGCCGCGCCTGAGTCCGAGGAGCCTTCCGGCAACTCGTCCCTGAAGCATTTCGCAATCCCGAAGTCGAGGACCTTGACCTTGCCTTCGGTCACTTTGATGTTCGCGGGCTTCAAATCGCGGTGAACGATGCCCCGGAAGTGAGCCGCTTCCAGAGCCTCGGCGAGCTGGAGCGTCAGCTCGAGAGCCTGGCGAACCGGAAGTCTTCCGCGAGAGATCAACCCTGCCAGCGTGTCGCCTTCGATGAGCTCGAGGATGATGAAAGAAGTCTCGCCGACCTTCCCAAGGCCATGAATGGTGGCGATGTTTGGATGGTTGAGCGATGCGAGAACGCGCGCCTCGCGCTGGAAACGAGCGAGCTGCTCTTGCTGACGGGAGAACTGCGGCGTGAGGACTTTGAGGGCGACTTCACGCCCGAGCGCGCGATCGCGGGCGCGATAGACCTTCCCCATGCTGCCCTCGCCCACGAGGTCGATGATTTCGTAGTCGCCGAGTACGAGTCCGGATTCCAGGATCATGCGGCGCGCACCGTATACGGTCGTCGGGGGGGAGACAACTATATCACGCTCGTAAGGGGCGAATCGTCGGCCCGAGCCGCGCATAGGAAGATTTCCGAGCCCGCGCGATTGTTCCATAGTCAATCCCGCGCGGGCCTCGGGTTTCTTTCGTAAATCCCTCGGGTTTCGACCTTACTGAAATACTGGAACGGCGAGGCGTGAGCGGTTCCGGAGTACGGAATCGTGGGGTGATTTGGTTCGGGTCACCTCACTCCCGCAGGAACCCCTCATGAGCGATGACCAGCGTTTCGGTGGCAACGTCGTTCCCCTTCCCGTCCAGCTGGGGTCCGGTGAGCTTCGCCGGCCAGGCATTCGCGAAACGCCACGTCGCGACGGGAGTGCCCCGATCGAGGAGGAGGATCTTCCCGTTCGAGCGGGCATCGGCGACGTTGCCCGTTTCCACCATGCGCCTCCACTGCCATAGCGACGTATCGCCGGTAATACCTCGCTTCAGGACGATATCGCCGTATTTAATGCGGCCGGGGATCTTGCGGATGAGCGTGGGATCGTTTCCGTCGCGGATCTCGACGACTTCGTTCTCGGAATCGAGGCCGGAGACCTCGGTGAAGAAGCCCGAGATGCCGGCCTCCTCGAGCTGGAGAGCCACCGTGA
>Ga0302046_10006385_pt1 | contig 10290 bp, 8 predicted proteins | sample RVTome_11_FD_200261 | JGI IMG/M metagenome (GOLD analysis project Ga0302046, IMG submission 200261) | Soil microbial communities from uranium-contaminated site in the Upper Colorado River Basin, Wyoming, United States - RVT147D111 (version 2) ... | reverse complement strand
TTCGATACGGGCAGTGCTCCTCCGCCAGCACGACGATGAGGACGCAGCGCATCATCTCGGGATCAGCAGGGGCCGGGTTGACGCACTGGTGGTCGGCACCGTGGCAATCGATCCTCCTGAAGAGGTTGCCGACGCCCGGCTAACCGAACGCCCCGAAAACGTGCTCGGGGCGCGGGTCATTGTCCTCGGTGGAGTCGCATTTATCTCCGTAAAACAGGGCGATCTGTGCAGGGCCGGCACGCAATGCTCACGAGCTGAGGTTCTGTTCGACCCACAATCAACCTGGGTCATCTCTGGCCTGATTCGGCCCTGCTTAGTCTGCTTACGGAGGCAATGCTGGCGCTTGCTTCTACGCCAGTAAGCCGACATCAGCCGGCGACAGGGTCAGGAGTCTGGGAACGCCGATCGGACGTAGCGGGGCGGGCGTCGAGAACCGGCTCGTGCCGCCAAGGATATTCCGGATCAAGCAGCGGGGTGCCTAGGGGGAGACGGCACGGCGTATCCGTTCTGCCTCTTCAAGCAAACGTCAGACTGCGCGGAAAGAGCAGGGGAGGCGCAACTGAGGCCGACGCGATGGAGTTTTCACCCGGCGCCTGCTTCTCCAGGGTCCTCCATGAAGCGCAACAGCGCGCCGCCGGCCTCGGCCGGCGCGACGAGGATCTCGCCGGGGCTCTCGGCGAAGGGAACGCGGACCTGCGCGAGCCATGTGGCGGTCGCGCCGAGAGAGGCCACGGTGAAGGCCGCGCTGACCGCGCTGGGGCGAACCGGCACCGCGCCCTGCGGATAGCGCGCGAAGAAGCGCGCCGGCGTTGCCACCTCAATGCAGCCGGCATCGAGCTGCAGTCGGTCGCACCAGCCGTCGGCGATAGCTGCGCGGCCGGTGATGCTCTCAAGGCGCGCCAGCGTCGCGGCGGGCTCGTCGCTGCACAGCGTCACGGCGGAGAGGCCAGTAACACCGTTCGGTTGGTCCAGCAGCGCCGGCTGCCACAGCACCTCGGGGGTCGCATGGTGGATGTAGAAGAGATCCGCCTCAGGGAAGGTGCCCTCGGCCGGGCGCAGAATATGAAAGAGGCCGGGGCGCGTTGTCCCGCCGCAAGGCACGTCGCGGCCAACCTGGACGACCGGCTCCATTGCCACACCGCGGGCGGCGAGCAAGGCGGCCATCGCCCCGGCGTCGTCGCAGCCGAGGGCGACAAGATGAAGGCCGGAGTAGCGGTCAAGCCGGCTTGTCACGTGGCTGTGGTGGCGGTCGGGGTCGGTGACGCCGAGGATCTCGAAGTAGCCCCGGCGGAACATGGCACAGTGGTTGCCGGCACCCCACAGAACCACCGGCCAGCCCGGCTCCAGCGGCCCCTTGTGGGAGCTCTGCGGAGTCAGCGCGAAGCCGAGCCGGGCATAGAGGTCGCGCCCCGCGGCGAGCGACGGCACCACCAACGCGACGTGGTCGAGCACCTGACGCTGCGCGCCAGCCCCCGGCCCCGGCCCCGGCCCCGTCACGCCGTCCCTGCCAGCTCTGTGCGGTAGAGCTCGTTCATCTGCCGCTGCACCACCACGCGGTCGACCTTGCCGGCGCCGTTCAGCGGCAGGCGGTCGACAATGAGGATGCGCCGCGGGTGGGCGTAGGGCGGCCCGTTCTCCAGGCAGTAGCGCTTCAGGATCGCTTCGCTGGCCGCCCCGGCGCCGGGCGCCAGCATGACCATGGCGACCGGCACCTTGCCCTTGATGGCGTGGTCGACCGGCACCACCGAGGCATCGTAGACGTCGGGGTGGGTCAGCAGCAGGTTCTCCACTTCCTTCGGATAGATGTTCTCGCCGCCGGATTTGAACATGTCATCGGTGCGGCCCATGAAGTAGTAGAAGCCCTGGTCGTCGACGCGGAACAGGTCGCCGGTGGAGAGCCAGCCGTCCTGCAGGCGCTTGGCGTTCACCTCCGGCAGGTTGTAGTAGCCGGGCGTCACGCCGGGATTGCGCACCCACAGCTCGCCGTAGCTCGGCGAGGCCTTGCCGTCGGCGCCGACCAGCTTTACCTCGCCCTCCGGCCAGGCGACGCCGCAGCTGCCGTGCGGCACATTGCGGCCGTCGAGCGGCGGGCCGATCATTACCGGTCCGCCTTCGGTGAGGCCATAGGACTCGGCGACCGCCACGCCGAAGCTCACCTCAACGTCGCGCATCAGCTCGGCCTGCACCGGCGCCGAGCCCAGCTTCAGGGTGCGCAGCGCCGAGAAGTCGAGGTTGCGGATGAGTTCGCGGTGCTGCAGCAGCAGGGTGAAGACCGCCGGTACCGCGCCGGCCGCGGTGCAGCGGTATTCCGACAGCACCCGCAGGAAGCGCTTGGGCTCGAAATCGGGCAGGATCACCACGGAGCCGCCAATCTGCAGCATCGGCTTGATGGCGCCGGCCATGGCGTTCTTGTGGTAGAGCGGGACAGCCGCGAGCGCGCGGTCCTCGATGCTGGCCGGCCAGTACTTCTGCACGCAGCGGATCCACCACAGCTGGCCGGCGTGGGTCAGCACCACGCCCTTGGGCCGCCCGGTCGAGCCCGAGGTATAGGGCTGGAAGCAGGGATGATCGTCGTCGATTGCCGGCGGGTCGAAAGCGGCCGGAGTCGCCATCAGCGCGCCCTCATAGTCGCGCCAGCCCGGCGGCACGCTGCCGAGCGCCAGGCGCTGCGCGAGGCCGATGTCCTCGACCACATCGACGGCGAAGCGGTTGCAGGCAGGATCGACCACCGCCGCCGTGCAGCCGGCGTCGCGCATAATGTAGTCGAGGGTGTCGGCGCCCAGCTTGGTGTTCAGCGGCACCGGCACGATGCCTGCGCGCATGGCGCCATACATGATCTCGACGAACTCGAAGCGGTTGCCGATGACCATGGCGAGGCGGTCGCCGGACACCAGCCCCAGACCGCTGAGCAGCGCGGCGAGGCGGTCCAGGCGCCGGCCGAGCTCGCCGTAGCGGACTTCGCGCGGCTCGGGCCCGCTCAGGTCGATCATCGCGATGCGCTCCGGCAGCTCGACGACCGGTGCCTGACACCAATAGCCCATGTTGTTGCCGGGTCCGTGACTCATCTCCGATTCCTCCGTTAGAGCCGCTCGCGCGCCGCGGCGTTGCGGCCGGTGATCGCACCGCCGATGAAGCATTCCGCAAGGTTGCCGCCGGACATGTAGAGGTGGCCGAAGGCGCTGCCGAGTTCGCCCGCCGCGTAGAGGTGGCCGATCGGCGCGTCGTAGGGGTCGAGCACGCGCTGCTCGGCGTCGTGCACCGGCCCGCCTTGCGTGTTGGAGACCACCGGCCAGACCTCGCCGTAGCAGAAGGGCGGCCGGCGCAGCGGCATCATGCTGGTCGGCGGGCGACCGAAGTCGCGGTCCTCGGCGGCCGTGCAGGCGGCGTTCCACCTTTGGATCTCCTCGGTCAGGCGGTCCGCCGGCAGGCCGGTGCCTGCCGCCAGCTCCTCCAGACTGTCGGCCTGGCGCAGGATGCCGAGGCCGATTTCCTTGCGGTTGTCGCGGCTCCAGTCGTAGGCGATGCCGCGCTCGTTGTGGGTCGGGCGGCCGAAGGGGTAGAGCGCGCGGCCGTCCTCGTCGGCGATCAGCCAGGCCGGCACGGTAGCGAAGTCCTGGTGCTCGGGCCTGAGGCGGCCGAGGGCGCGCGCGCCGGTGTCCTGCAGGTAGGGCTGGTACTCGTTCGCGAAGCGGCGCGCCGTCTTGTCGAGCAGGATCCACGGCAGGCGGACGTCGGCCGGCGGCGCCTCGCCGGGCCGCCAGTCCGGCACCCGCTTGGTGCGGATGCCGAAGGGGTAGGCAGGGTCGGGATGGCGGAAGCCGTAGGAGCCGTGGAAGTGCCACATGTGCCAGAGCGCCGCGCCGGCCGCCTGGGCCATGCGGATGCCATCGCCGGTGTTGCCGCGGAAGGCCGCCGACAGCACCGGCTTGGCCTCCCAGAACTGCTGCTGCAGGCTGGCGTCGCCCTCGAAGCCGCCGCAGGCGAGCACCACGCCGCCTCGGGCGCGCACGAAGAGCGGCCCCTGCGGCCCGGCGGCCTCGGCCCCGGTGATGCTGCCGTCGGCGGCGCGGACGAGGCGCCTCACCGCGGTGTTGCAACGCAGGGCGATGCGCCGTCGCTCGAGGTTCAGCTGCAGCACACGGAACAGGCAGGCGCCGGCCGGCGAGCCCTTCACCTGCGGCCAGTGGGCCCGGGGATCGAAGCCTTCGATCTCCTCGACATAGACGAAGCCGAAGGTGCGGTGGCCGGGCAGCGGATAGTTGCCGGGCGAGGCGCGGCGGCTGACGCGGGCGCCGGTGCCCGCCGCCAGCGCCGCGACGGCCTCCGGCAGCGCCACCATGCCCTCCGCGAGGCGGCGCAGCACGTCGTCGGGCGTGGTGCCGGCGTTGGTCGCCTGCAGGTAGGCGAAGGCCTCGCCGGCGTCCTCGGCGACGCGCAGCCCGCCGGCCGAGCAGACCGAGATGCCGCCGGCGTCCGGCATCTTCTCCAGCACGACGACCTCGGCGCCGGCGTCGTGGGCGGCGATGGCCGCCACCGCGCCGGCATAGCCGCAGCCGACCACCAGCACGTCGCAGGAGAGCGTCTCCTTCCGGTCACTGATCGCCGGGTCGCTCATCGGCGGGCGCCCGTTTCCTGTGGTGGCTCCTGGGGCGCGTCGGGATGCAGCAGGCGGAGGCCCTCGACGAGCTCGGCTGCCATGGCGGCAAGCAGGCGCTCGCCCTTCTCCGCCGTGGCGAGCGTCGGATCGCCGCGCGCGCCGGTCGCACTGTAGTCGAGGCCGCCCGACGGATCGTCGCGGAAGATCGCCGGCGTGATGAAGACCGTCTCCGGATGGTCGAGGGCGCTGCCGTAGTCGGGCCGCGCCAAGTCCAGGCGCACGCGCTCCGGCGCGATGGCGAGGATCATCGAGGTCTCCGCCTCGTCGGCGTGACCGCCGAGCTTCTGCTCGAGCCCGGCCCCGGCGCGGTTGCCGAGGCGGCGGATGTCGGCGACCGAGATGCTGAGGCCGGTCTCGTGGTAGAGCTCGCGCACCACGGCGTTCACCGGCCCCTCGGTGGAGACGCCGGTGTTGATGACCGCGACGCGCTGGGCGCCGTCGGCGATGAGCTTCCTGAGCAGCTCCTTCAGCAGCGCCATGAAGGTGGCGGCGCTCAGGTGCTGGCTGCCGGGATATCCGGTGAAGGCGGGGTAGAAGCCGAAGCCGACCACCGGCGCCACCAGCACCGGCAGCTCGGCGGCGACGCGGCCCGCCAGCTCCCGTGCCAGCAGCCAGTCGGTCATCAGCGGCAGGTGGGGCCCGTGCTCCTTGGCGATTGCCCCGATCGGCAGCACGACGATGGCGCCGCTGTCGAGCCAGGCCTTGGCCTCCGGCCAGGCCAGTTCCTCCATCCACACGCCCGGACCCTTCGCTTTGTCGGCCATCTTACAGGCACCTCTCGAGGAAGCGGCGCACGTCCGGCCCCCAGACCAGCATGCCGTGACGCTCGAAGAGGTGGCCTTCCTCGGTGGTGAGGCCGAATGCCGGATAGATCTTCGCCTCCACGTCCTTGCCGCTGCCCTCCAGAGAGGCGGCCAACTCGCGGGTCGGCGCCACGGAATAGTCGTTGGCCGCCTGGATGAAGAAGATCGGCTGCGTCAGCCTCGCCGCGGCGTCGAGCATGAGGCGGCGCAGGTTCGCCGTGCGCTCCCAGTTCATCGCCGCGCCGGCGAACTCGACGGCGCAGCGGAAGTCCGCGCACTTCGCGGCGGCCAGCAGCGTGTTGGTGCCGCCGAAGGAGGAGCCCATGACGCCGATGTTGGCGCCGCGGATCTCCGGCTGGTCCTTCAGGTAGTCGAAGGCGGCGACCACGTCGTCGCTCTCCACGTCGAGGCGCGCGGCCAGCTGGCGGTCGTAGGCCTCGCTGCCGAACTCGGCGGAGACGTCCTCGCGCCAGGGCGTGCCCGGCGAGTTGCCGTAGCCGCGGCGGTGCGGGTAGAGGCAGGCGATGCCCCAGCTCATCAGCACCGAGGCGACCGAGGGCTTGCAGACGTCATTGCTGCCCTGGTGCACGCCGCTGCCGTGGTTCACCACCATGCAGGGGAAGGGCCCCGGCCCCGGCGGCAGGTAGAGGTAGCCGGCGAGGCTGCGGCCGTCGGAGGGATAGGCGACTTCGCGTGGGGCAATGGCGAGGCCCTCAAGGCGCACGTCGCCCGCCCAGTGGTCCGCCGCCTGCGGCCGGTCGGCGTAGAGGAAGTGCCGCTCGAAGCGGTCGATGAGCCCGCGCATGCGCTTGCGCACCGCCTCGAACTCCGGACTGGTGGCGCGGGCGGCGAGGTCGGCGTCGTGCTCGGCCGTCGTCGCGTAGGCGCATTCCCACTGCACGTCCGGGCCGTCGTCGCCGGGATGCGCCCTCAGGTAGACGCTGCCGGCGGACAGGCCGAGCCGGCGGCGCACCTCGCAGGCGTCGCGCCGGGTCTGCCCCACCGCCTCGGCCTGGCCGGGTCTGGCGTAGTAGCTGGTGCGCTCGATGTACATCCTCTCTCCCTCAGGTTCCCAACTCGCCGGGGAAGTGGCAGCGCGCGAGGCGCGCCTCGGTATCGGGTCGCCAGGCCGGCGCCTCCACGCGACAGCGCTCGCGGGCCATCGGGCAGCGGGTGTGGAAGTGGCAGCCGGGCGGCGGATCGATCGGGCTGGGGATCTCGCCCTCGAGGACCATGCGCCGGCTGGCGGCCTGCGGGTCGGGCTCGGGCACGGCGGAGATCAGCGCGCGGGTATAGGGGTGCAGCGGCCGGGCGAAGATCTGCGGCTCGGCGGCCAGCTCGACCATGCGGCCGAGGTACATGACCCCGATGTGGTGGGAGATGTGGCGCACCACCGCGAGGTTGTGGGAGATGAACACCAGCGCGAGGTCGAACTGCGCCTGGATGTCCGACAGCAGGTTGAGGATCTGCGCCTGGATCGAGACGTCGAGGGCGGAGACCGCCTCGTCGCAGACGATGAGACGCGGGCGCAGCGCCAGCGCGCGGGCGATGCCGATGCGCTGACGCTGGCCGCCGGAGAAGGCGTGCGGATAGCGCTCCATGTACTCGGCCGGCAGGCCGACGATCTCGAGCACCTCGGCGACGCGCTCACGCGCCGCCTTGCCGGTGACGCCGAAGTTGCCGAGCGGCTCGGCGACGATGTCGCACACCTTCATGCGCGGGTTCAGCGAGGAGAAGGGGTCCTGGAAGACCACCTGGATGTCGCGCCGGAAGGCGCGCAGGTCACGCTCCGAGCGGTGGGTGATGTCCTCGCCGTCGAACACGATACGGCCCGCGGTCGGCTCCAGCAGCCGCACCAGCATGCGCCCCAGCGTGGTCTTGCCACAGCCCGACTCGCCGACGATGCCGAGGGTCTCGCCGGCCTGGAGCTCGAAGCCGACGTCGTCGACCGCGCGCAGGCGCCTTGCCCTGCGGCGGAAGCCGCCGCCGACCGGGAAGTCCTTGGTCAGGCCCTCGACCTTGAGCAGCGCCCCGCTCATCGCCGCAGCTCCGAGGCGAGGCCGGTCTCGTCGGCTCGCCAGCAGCGCACGCGGCGGCCGTCGGCGCGGGTCTCCAGCGGCGGCGCGGCGGCGCGGCAGCGCTCGATGGCGTCGGGGCAGCGCGGATGGAAGCGGCAGCCGGCCGGCAGCTGGGCCGGCGAGGGGGTGGTGCCCTCGATGACCTCGAGGCGCCGCCGCTTCTCGCCGACCCTCGGGATCGACTTCATCAGCAGGCGGGTGTAGGGGTGGCGCGGCTGCGCGAAGAGCTCGCCGACGAGGGCCTCTTCGACGATCTGGCCGGCGTACATCACGGCGACGCGGTCGGCGGTCGAGGCGATGACGCCGAGGTCGTGGGTGATCATCAGCACGGCGGTGCCGGTCTCGCGGCGCAGCTTGGCGATGAGGTCGAGGATCTGCGCCTGGATGGTGACGTCGAGCGCGGTGGTCGGCTCGTCGGCGATCAACAGGCTCGGCTGGCAGGCCAGCGCCATGGCGATCATCACCCGCTGGCGCATGCCGCCCGACAGCTGGTGCGGGTAGTCGCGCACCCGGAACTCCGGCGCCGGGATGCCGACCAGGCGCATGAGCGCGACGGCGCGCTCGGTGGCGGCGCGGCGGCCGAGGCCGAGATGCTCGACGAGCACCTCGGCGATCTGGAAGCCGACAGTGTAGACGGGATTGAGGCTGGTCATCGGTTCCTGGAAAATCATCGAGACGCGCCGCCCGCGCACCGCCAGCATCTCCGCCTCGCTGAGCGTGGTGAGGATGCTGTCGCCGAGGCGGATGCTGCCCTCCGCGATGCGGCCCTGCTCGCCCAGCAGGCGCATGATGGCGAGCGAGGTGACCGACTTGCCGGAGCCGCTCTCGCCGACCAGGCCCAGCACCTCGCCGCGCGCGATGGTGAAGCCGACGCCGTCGATCACCCGGATCGGGCCGTCGAGGGTCTGGAAGTCGACGCGCAGGCCGGCGACCTCGAGCAGCGGCGCGCTGTCGCTCATCGCTCGCCCACCCGCGGATCGAGGACGTCGCGCAGGCCGTCGCCGAAGAGGTTGAAGCCGATGATGGTGACGCCGAGCGCCGCGCTCGCCGAAAGCGCGAGGTAGGGGTCGGTGCGCAGGGTGCGCAGGCCGTCGCGGATCATGCCGCCCCAGGTCGGCTCCGGCTCCTGCACGCCGATGCCGAGGAAGCTCAAGGTCGCCTCCGCCATGATGACGAAGCCGACGCCGATGGAGGCGCGCACGATGATCGGCGCCACGATGTTGGGCAGGAAGTGGCGCAGCAGGATGCGCAGCGGCCGGGTGCCGCTGGCGATGGCGGCGTCGACGAAGAGCTCGTTCTTCAGCGACAGCACCAGCGAGCGCGTCAGGCGCGCGATGCCCGGCCACCACACCAGGGAGAGCGCGACGATGACGGTGAGTTTACCGGGCCCCAGCATGGCGGCGATGAGGATGGCGAAGATCAGCTCCGGAAAGGCGAAGATGATGTCGACGGTGCGCATGATGAGGGTGTCGGCCCAGCCGCCGAAGTAGCCGGCGATCATGCCGAGAGCGATGCCGACGGTCAGGGTGATCGCCAGCACCGAGACGGCGACCAGCAGCGAGACGCGCGCGCCCATGATGAGGCGGCTGAAAATGTCGCGGCCGAGCCCGTCGGCGCCCAGCAGGTAGCCCTCGCCCGGCGGCGCCCAGACGAACAGCATGTTGGTCCGCTCGATGTCGTGCGGCGTCAGCAGCGGGGCGAAGACCGCCACCAGGGCGACGAAGAGCACCAGAACGGCGCCGATCATGGCATTGCGGCTGCGCCGCAGGCGGCGCCAGAACACCGAGCGCCCGGCTTCCTGCAGGCGCGACTGCGCGGCCGCGATCATGCGGCGCCCCCGAGGCGGATGCGCGGATCGATGAGGCCGTAGAGCAGGTCGATGATCAGGTTGATGACGGCGTAGAAGCAGGTGAACAGCAGCACGATCGCCATGGTGACGGGGTAGTCGCGCGCGAAGACTGCCTGGATCGCCATGCTGCCGAGGCCGGGAATGTTGAAGATCGTCTCGACCACGAAGGTGCCGCTCAGGAGGCCGCCGAAGATGATGCCGACGGTGGTGAGCAGCGGCACCAGGGTATTGCGCAGGGCATGGCGGTAGATCACCAGGCGCTCGCGCAGGCCCTTGGCCCGCGCGGTGCGGATGTAGTCCTGCTGCAGCACCTCCAGCATGTAGGCTCGGCTGAGGCGGGCGATGTAGGCGATCGGCGGGATGGCCAGCACGACGACCGGCAGCACCGCCTTGTCGAGGGTGCCCCAGCCGGCCACCGGCAGCACGCCGAGCTTGATGGCGAAGAGGTAGACCAGGAAGGCCGACATCGCGAAGTTGGGGATCGAGATGCCGGCGACCAGCACCAGGATGATCGAGGTGTCGGCCAGCGAGTTGCGGCGCAGCGCGGCGAAGGTGCCGAGGAAGATCCCGGTCGGCAGCGCGACGCCGAGGGCGGCCAGCGCCAGGATCGGGCTGATGGCGAGCCCGGTGGAGATGACGTCGATGACCGGCACGTTGGCGAAGCGGAAGCTGAGCCCGAAGTTGCCGCTGGCGATGCCGGCGAGATAGCTCAGGAACTGCTGCCCGAGCGGCTGGTCGAGGCCGTATTCGGCGCGCAGCCGCGCCTCCAGCACCGGGTCGCCGGTCTGGTCGCTGAGCAGCGCCATGATCGGATCGCCCGGGACGAGCTGGTTGGCGGCAAAGGTGAGGACGATCGCCACGAAGAGGACGGGGATCAACCCGAGGATTCGCAGGACGGCGTAA
>Ga0302046_10006384_pt1 | contig 10290 bp, 6 predicted proteins | sample RVTome_11_FD_200261 | JGI IMG/M metagenome (GOLD analysis project Ga0302046, IMG submission 200261) | Soil microbial communities from uranium-contaminated site in the Upper Colorado River Basin, Wyoming, United States - RVT147D111 (version 2) ... | reverse complement strand
TTCGTGCTCCAGGTGACCCTCGCGCTGGGGCTGTCGTTCGAGTTGCCCCTAATCATCATCATCCTGTCGTGGCTCGGCGTGATCGGACCGGCGGACCTTCATCGCTTTCGGCGCTATTCGATTATCCTGGCGTTCATCGCCGGTGCCGTGCTTTCGCCCGGCGCAGACCTGCTTTCCATGGTCATGATGACCATCCCGCTGCTGGTGCTCTACGAAGTGGGCTTCGCCGGCGCCGTGATCATCGAGCGACGCCGCCGCGCTGCCAGCCAGCCGCTCACGGGGGGCACGCTCGGGCTGCTCCTGCTGCTGTGTCTGGCGGGGACCGGCACCGCTGAGGCGCAGGTCCCCAGCGGGCAGCGCCGGCCGCCGGCCGGTGCCGACTCGCTCCGGGATTTGACTCCGCTGGCGGACACCGCCCAGGCGCGGCCCGGCCAGTCGCTCGATACCGCCACGGCCCGGCGCCTGGGCCTGCCTACCGCCCCATCGCGCAGCTTTGCGCCACCCGACTCCGTGATCACCGACCTCCTGGGGCGCTCTGGCTACCAGACGACCCGGTACCGCTCTGACTCGGCCACGGTGTTCGTGGAGGACCAGCGGGTGTTCCTCCAGGGCCGGGCACTCACCGAGCGGCGGGGCTCCACCCTCGAGGCCGACACCATCACCTATCGAAGAGCGAGCTGTATTCTGGATGCCTCCGGAGATCCAAAGCTGTTCGACCGGGGACAGGTGCTGGTGGGGGAGGGGATCCGCTACGATACCTGCATTCGTCGGGGCATCATCACCAATGCGCTGACCAATTTCACCGAAGGGTCCACCGTCTGGTTTCTGCGGGGGAACGTTTCCCAGGACTCCAGCTCGAACCGGATCTATGCGGCATCCAGTGAGATCACCAGTTGCGATCTCCCCATCCCGCATTACCAGTTTGCCGCCCGCGAGGTGAAGTGGGTCTCGAAGAGTGTGCTGGTAGCGAGACCGGTGGTGCTCTATGTGAGGGATGTGCCCATCCTGTGGCTGCCGTTCATTTTTCAGGACATGCGGCCGGGCCGGCATTCGGGGATACTTATTCCCCAGTTCGGCTTCAACGATCTGGTGCGCCCCACCCGGTCCTACAACCGCCAGATCACCAACCTCGGCTACTACTGGGCCCCTAACGATTACCTGGATTTCACCGGCCGGCTGGACTGGTACTCCAACCGGTATGTGCAGTACGGGATCGGAGGTCAGTACAACTGGCTCAATCGGTTCCTGAACGGGTCGGTCGCTTTCAGCGAGCAGCTGGAGAACGACGGAGGGTCGGCCACTGCCCTCAGGTGGGACCACCAGCAGACGTTCAATCTGTCCACCAGCCTCAGCTTCGACATCAACTACGCCAGCAATACCAGGGTCATCGAACGCAATGCCGTCGATCCGTTGCTCAACACCCAGCAGATCACCAGCTCTCTGAACTTCTCGAAGCGTTACGGCTGGGGGACTCTCACCCTGGGCGGAAACCGTCGGCAGAGCCTGTCCGATCGGAGTGTGCAGCAGTTGCTGCCGGCGCTGACCATCTCGCCGGCCTCGCTGGATCTGGGCTCCAACATCACCTGGTCGCCCGGTCTCAGTTTTACCAACAACACCAGCACCAGGACTCCATTGGATCCGCTGGTCCAGGTTCTGCCCGGGGGCGTGCTCGACACGATCGAGCAGACCGGGAGCAACCGGATCACGGCCTTCGACTTCGACACTCCGCTCCGATTGGGGTCGTTCAACTGGCAGAACTCGGTGCGGGTCACCGACGAGAGAACCACCGGGCGGGACAGCGAGACTTTTCAGGTCGATGATCCGAGTACGCCCGACCCCAACGACTCGGTGACCGTTACCCAGACCTTCCTCGGTGATTTCTCCACCGGGATCGATTGGGACACCGGCATCAATCTCCCGATTCTCTTTCGGGGATCGTGGAAGCTGCAGCCGGTGCTGGGCATCGCGAACGCCACCAGCGGACCCTTTGCGCTTCGCAATCGCCGCACCAACGGCGACTTCGTTCGGCAGGGCAAGCGCTTCCGCTTTGCCGTCTCGGCCTCGCCCACCCTGTTCGCGTTTTTCCCGGGCTTCGGACTGGCGAGTCGGATCCGTCATAGCCTCTCGCCGTCGATCGGCTGGAACTATTCGCCGGCCGCCAGCGTCCCGGAAGAGTTCGCTCGAGCGAACGTGCCGGCCGGCGCGCCGTTCGTGCGGCGCAGTGATGCCACTCAGACGTTGAGTGTGGGCTTGTCGCAGACCTTCGAAGCCAAGGCCAAGACTACCGCGGGCGACACGGTGACCGCGGACGCGCGAAAGTTCAGGGTGCTGAGTATCAACACGAGCGCGATCAGGTACGACTTCGAGCAGGCCAAGAAGCCGGGACGCACCGGGTGGGTCGACGATCAGCTTACCAACTCCTTTCTCAGCGACCTGCTGCCACAGTTCACCTTGAGCCTGACCCACGATCTCTGGCGTGGTGACGTCGGCACTGACACGGCCGACTTCACTCCGTTTCTCAGCAACGTGAGTGCGAGCTTCGGGATCTCGGGCAACACCCTGCGCGCCATCGGATCCATCTTCGGACTCGGCGGGAAGCCCGGGAGCCGCGACCGTGAGGGGGTGCCCCACTCCAATAGGCGCGATGCCGGCCGCCAGGGGAACTCGTTCTACAACAGCGACCAGATCCCCCTCCCCGGGGGCCGCAGCTTCTCCGCCAACTTCAACTACACCTTGTCACGTACCCGGCCCGTCCCCGGGGTGGTGACCAGGCCGGACCAGCAGAACCTCGGGTTCAGTACCAACTTCTCCCCGACTCCATTCTGGTCCCTTTCCTGGTCATCCCAGTTCAACATCACCGACAGTCAGTTCGAGTCGCAGGTGGTTCGGTTGGAGCGCCAGCTGCACGAATGGCGCGCGGGGTTCAATTTCGTGCGGAATGCAAACGGTAACTTCGCGTTTTACTTCTCGATCTACCTGACCGATCTGCCTGACCTCAAGTTCGACTACAATCAAACCACCTTCGAGGAATAAGGATTGCTCTGGCACGCGATCTGCGGAGTCCAGGACGATCCCTCCTTTGGAGAGCCGTTATGCGGGGCTGGCTGACTCCGGTGCTACTGGTGCTGGTCATGGGGTGCTCCTCTGACCGGACAGATCCTGGCATCCCTCCCGACGTCCCAGCCGCCCTCACCAGCACGACACTCGACCGGGCCATTGCGCTTTCCTGGAACGACAACGCATTTACTTCGGATCCCTCGAACTTCTCCAATTACCGGGTCTACAGCACCTCGTACGATCTCGATGCCGATTTATGTGGCTCGGTCTGGGGGCTGGAGGGAACCACGATCGCCCCGGAGTTCGTGGTGGGCGCGCTGGCGAACGGCATCCCTCGCTGCTTCGCGGTAAGCGCGGTGTCGCTGAACGGGGCCGAAAGCGCCCGGTCCCTGGTGGAAACGGACACTCCCCGGCCCGACAGTCGAAACGTGCTCCTCTTCGCCCGTCAGGTTCAAGACGCCGAGAGCGGTTTCCGGTTCTGGGATGACCTGAATGGCGATGGTGGAGCTCAAGCCAGCGAGCTTGGATTGGTGCGGCTGGGATCGGCCGCCGGCATCGACTTCTCGGTCGAGCGGGATGGCACCGGTGCGCTCTTCCTGGCTCCGGTCCGGACCGGCACAGGCGTTGAGTTCTATTCCGACATTCCGCTCGAGGATCTCACCAGTATCGACTTCGCCGCTGAGGGGACCTATCTCACCTCACCCATCGAAGCTTCTCCCGGCTTTGGCTACGTCTTCGAGATGGATGGAGGTGATGGTTTCCTCCGCTATGGTGCGGTGCGGGTGACGCATGTGGGACAGACCTTCCTCATTCTCGATTGGGCGTTCCAGACCGACCCCGGTAACCCGGAGCTGCTGGTAGGAAAGAAGACATCGGGCAGCTAACCGGCCTCAAGCACCCTGACGTGCGGGGGTTGAATCGGCAGGGGTAGTCTGTCAACTTCGGTCGATGCCCCAACCAGTCTGTGTTCTGGACGGCCAATCTCTCGTAGTCGAGGATGTAGTGCGGGTCGCCCGGGATCCGGCCGTTCGCGTCACCGTCAAGCCCGAAGCCCGGCGCGCGCTGCTGGAGAGCCGCCGGTTGGTCGAGCGGGCCATCGGAACGGGCCAGACCATCTACGGGATCAATACCGGGTTCGGAAAGCTCGCCAACGTTCGGATTCCTCCCGACCAGCTCGATCAACTTCAGGCCAATCTCCTTCGCAGTCATGCGGCGGGAGTTGGGGCTCCGCTCCCTCCGCCCGTCGTGCGGGCCATCATCCTGCTTCGCGCCAATGTTCTTCTCCGGGCCACGAGCGGGGTCCGACCGGAGCTGGTTGAGGCGCTGGTGGCCATGCTCAACGCGCGCGTGTTGCCGTTGGTGCCGGAACAGGGGAGCGTGGGGGCGAGCGGTGATCTGGCGCCGCTGAGTCACATCGGGCTGGCGCTCATGGGCGAAGGCCAGGTGCTTTCCCCAACCGGCGCGCCGGCCCCGGCGGCCGAGGCGCTGGCTTCAGCCGGACTGACGCCCTATCGCTTCGGGCCGAAGGAAGGCATCGCCTTCATCAACGGCACCCAGGCGCAGAGCGCCTTGCTGGCGCTTCTGGTTCACGACTCGCGCGTCCTCTGGAGAACCGCAGTGGGTGCCGCGGCAATGAGTCTCGAGGCGCTCCGGGGAACGCCGTCGCCGTTGGACCCACGAATCCATGCGGCCCGTCCGCATCGCGGCCAGATTCAGGCCGCTACGCTCATGCGAGAACTGCTCGAGGAGAGCGAGATCCGTGAGTCACATCGGGAGAACGACCCCCGTGTCCAGGACGCCTACAGTCTGCGCTGCGCGCCCCAGGTTCTAGGCGCGGTCGCGGACGCCATCCGCTTCGCCGAGGAAACCGTTGCGATCGAGCTCAACGCATCAACCGACAACCCGCTGGTCTTCGACAATGGCGACGTCATCTCGGGTGGAAACTTTCACGGCCAACCGGTTGCACAGGCACTCGACGTTCTGGCGATGACGCTGACGACACTGCAGGCGATTGCCGAGCGCCGCGTGGAGCGATTGGTGAACCCGGACCTGTCTCAGGGGCTTCCGGCATTTCTGACCAGCGATCCGGGCCTATCCTCCGGGCTGATGATGGTGCAGATCACGGCAGCGTCGCTGGTGGCCGAGTCTCGCGCGCTCGCCATGCCCGCCAGCATCGGATCGATCCCCACCGATGCCAATCAGGAGGACTTCGTGCCCATGGGGATGGCCGCGGCCTTCAAGGCCGGCCGAATTCTGACCAACGCCCAGCGGGTGGTTGCGGCCGAGTTGCTCTGCGCGGCTCAGGGTCTCGAGTACCTCAAGCCCATGGCGCCCGGCCGGGGTGTGGCGGCACTCTATGGTCGGCTGCGGGGTTTGACCCCAGCGGTGCCACCCCTGACCTCGGATCGGCCGCCCGCTCCTGACCTGGACCGGGTGGCCCGGGCGGTGGTTGAGGGGGACCTGGATCCAGCGGGGCAGCGGGGCAGTGGGACGGCGGGGCGGCATTCGGTGCTCGAATAAGTTGTGACAGAGGTGCAAGAATTAGCATTCCGCGGCCACCGCACTGCTCTCCTGCTGCCCCGCTTGCTGCCCCTCTAGCCGCCCGGTATCTTTCGCTCACTCCGACTCTTATCCCCGGTCACCCCTTCCCAGCCCGAGCCGCATGAACCTGGAAAAGCTGAAGGACACGGCGCGCAAGCTGGAGCAGAAGGAGGATTGGCGAAAGGCTATTGAACTCTATCTCAAAGCCATCCAACAGGCAGAGTCGGGGCCCGAGGCAACCCCGGACCTGGCTCTCTACAACCGGGTTGGCGACCTCTATCTCAGGGTCAACGACACCACCGAGGCGGTACGCTCCTACGAGCGCGCGGTCGACCTGTACGCCGACCAGGGGTTCTTCAATAACGCCATCGCGCTGTGCGGCAAGATCCTTCGGGTCAACCCCGGCCGGACCCAGACCTACCTGAAGCTCGCCCAGCTGCATGCCCGCAAAAACGTCGTGGTCGAGGCCAAGCGGAACCTGATCGAGTTCCTCGAGCGCATGAACGCGCTGGGGCAACTGGACCAGGCGTTTCAGGCGGTCAAGCTGTTCGCCGATCAGTTCTCGGGCAGTCAGGAGATCCGCAGCATGCTGGTGGACTTGCTGCGTGCCACCTCCCGAGAGGACGAGGCGCGCGAGCAGCTGGAAAAAATGGCCGTCGACCTCGATGCCATCGGTGACAAGACAGCGGCGAGGAAGACTCGGGAACGGCTCAGCGCCGTTGACACGGAACACCCGCATCCGCCAGCGCCCGGGGCGGCCTCGCCCAGACGGGGCGATCTGATCTTTCTGGACACCGGCGTTGATATTGCCCCGCCGTCCGCCTCCCCACGGGTCAGAGAACCGCACCACCCGGTCCGGGAGCCTCCGCCAGCTGCTCGTGAGCCGGTGGCGCCAGAGGCGTCGCCGCCTGAACCCGCAGACGACCTGATCATCGACCCTATGCCTCAGGAAGAGCCGGCAACGCAGTCCGATTCACTGCTCGGCATTGAGCGACTGGGTGACTCCATCTACGGCGGGCAAGTGGACCTTGATGCCCCACTCGAGATCCAGAGGCAGGAACCGCCGGATCTGACCTTCGACAACCTGCCGCTCGAGGGGATGCAGGGGACCTCGCTGAGCGGCTTCCCCCCCGACCAACCTTCGCCGCTCGACCTCCCGGGCGAGTTCATGGTGTCCTTTCCCGACACCGATCCGGGGCTCCCATCCGCGGAGCAGCCCGGAGCACTGGAGCCGGATCTGGCAGACTTTGATCTCGCGACGCCGGCGGAAACCGATCCATTTCCTTTGATCCGCGATGAAGCGCGAGCTCCTACGCTGGCCGAGCTGGAGGACCGGGTGCTGGATGACCCCGAGAATCCGGACATCCACCTGGAGATGGCGGAAGGCCTTATCGCCGCAGGTGAAACCGGCCGGGTGCCGGAAGAGCTGGAGCTTGCCCTTGCAGGGTACGAGGATCGGGAGGACTGGGGCCGGGCGGCCGAGATGGCGAATCGACTCGTCGAACTGTCCCCTGACAGCGTGGCGTACCACCAGAAGCGAGTCGAATTGGCCTACCGGGCCGGTGATCGGGGACCCCTCCTGGAGGCCTATCTCGGCCTGGGCGACGCGTTGGCCAAGTCGGACGCCATCGACAAGGCGATCGCGGTGTACGGTAGGGTGATCGAGCATGATCCCCGCAATGCCCGGGCGGCTGCCGCCCTCAAGCGACTGGGGGTGGCGGCACCCGGGGAGCCTGAACCGCAGGCCAAGCCCCAGCGGGCGAGCCCCCCTACGGCGTCGGGTCCGGTAACGCCGGCTGCCCAGGGCCGTACCGCCACGCCCTCTCCTCCCAGCCCTCCGCGCACCGCCCCAGTGCCGACGGGAGAGTTCGTGGATCTCGGATCCATGGTCCTGGATGAGGATAAGCGACGTGACACCCGGATGCGCGTGAATCGCCGGGAGCCCAGCCACACCGATGAGCAGCGGGAGTTTCAGGAGATTCTGGAGCAGTTCAAGCGGGGCATCGACCAGAACCTGGACTCAGAGGATCACCAGTCCCACTACGACCTGGGCATCGCCTTCAAGGAGATGGGACTGCTGGACGAGGCCATTGGGGAGTTCCAGAAGGCGCTGCGGGCTCAGGAAGGGCGGCTCCGCACCTCCGAGGCGCTGGGGATGGCATTCTTCGAGAAGGGACAATTCGCTGCCTGTGAATCGGTATTGAAGCGCGCGGTGGAGGGCTTGGAGGGCAGCGACGAAGCGAAGATCGGGCTGCTGTATTGGATGGGTCGGGCCTCGGAGGCGTTGGGGAAGGAAGCCGACGCGGTGGCGAGCTACGAACGGGCGATGGTGGTCGACATCCGCTTCATGGATCTCAGCCAGCGAATGCAACGGCTCGGCGCGGGGCGCCGCCGGTGAGTCCGCAGACCGTGCCGATCACGCTCGCCGATCTCCAGCGGGGCCTCCGGCTACGGTTGGAGCGGGTGCAGCAGGAGCTTCGCCGCATCGTGGAGGCCGATTTCGGCCTGATTACCGAGGTCAACGCGCACCTGTTTCAGATGCAAGGAAAGCTGTTCCGGCCTACGCTCCTGCTCCTGGCGGAGGAAGCCACCGGCAGGCAGGATCCGCGCGCCATCACCCTGGCGGCGGTGACTGAACTGATTCACCTGGCCACGCTGGTGCATGATGACTCGGTGGATCATTCCGTTCTGCGCCGCGGGATGCCCACCATCAATTCGCTGTTCAGCCACCAGGTTTCGGTCATCATGGGCGACTACCTGTACTCGCGGGCGGTGATCGAGCTGGTGCGCCTCGACGACCTGGAGCCGCTCCGAATACTGAGCCGGGTGACCAACGACATGACGGTCGGGGAGATGCGCCAGCTGCTGGCGCACGACCCCCTTGAGTTCTCGGAAGAGCAGTACGATCTGTTGATCAAAGCAAAGACCGCATCGCTGTTTTCCGGCGCGTGCGAGATCGGGGCGTTGGCCGCGGGCGCTGGCGAGCGAGCGGCGCTCCGGCGCTTCGGCGACGCGCTCGGCATGGCGTTCCAGATCGTGGACGACCTGCTCGATTACACCGAGGACGCGTCGGTCACCGGCAAGCCATTCGGGTCGGACCTGAGAGAGCACAAGGTGACCCTTCCGCTCATCGCGGCCCTGCCCCAGATGGGCGACGCTGGACGGCGCCAGGTTTCCCGGCTGCTCCTCACCGCGGAGCCTACCGATTCCCAGATCGCGGAGGTAATCATGGCGGTGAGCCAGGCCGGTGGGTTGGAGTACGCCAGGGAGCGAGCGCTCAGCCTGGCCCAACTGGCCGAGGCTGAGCTCGAGGGCCTGGGGCCGACCCCGGCGCGCGATGCACTGCGGGCCAGTATCACCTACGTCGTCGATCGCAGACGCTGATGCCAACCGGCCCGCGCCGACCCGGGTTCTACCTCGGGGTGCTCATCGTCGGCTTTCTGGTGGGTGGCTTTCTGACGGCGTTCTTCCGGCGGTGGCTGCCCGAAAGCGCCGCGCGTGACTTCTTCACCACGTCGGCCACCCCGGTCTTCGGACCTATCTCGATGGACCTCCTGGTGATAAACTTCACCCTGGGGCCGGTGGGGCTCCACGTATCTCTCCTCAGCCTGATCGGCGTCCTCGTGGCCTATCTGATCGCGCGGTCGCTTTTCTAGGGGGTCCTGTGGGAAATCTCGGTTTCACTGAAATCATGGTCATCCTGTTGGTGGTGCTGCTCCTGTTCGGTGCCAGGCGGCTGCCAGAGGTCGGCTCGTCTATCGGGAAGGGGATCCGGGAGTTCAAGCGAAGCATTACGGATACTCAAGATGCCATCATGAGCACGGACGAGCAGCGTACCAATCTTCCGCCCAGACAGGCAGACCCCGCACAACAGCCCAATACCACCGCGGGTGAGCCCAAGCGGTTGTCCCAGTAGGACGGGAAGGACGGGAAGGACGGGAAGGACGGGAAGGTGGGCTTAAGGGAGAAAAGAGGGGAAGCGTCCTTCCAATCTTCCCGCCTCGCCCATCTTACCGCCTTCCTTCCCGTCCTTCCCGTCTTTCCCGTCCACTACACCCCGGTCTGCGGTGCCTGACTCCCGGCCCGCAGCACCTTGTCGCGGTTGTCCACGATCTTTGCGGCGCTGCGCAACGCCCCGATATAGCTCCGCACCCGCTCCTGTCTTGCCGCGTTGACTGAGCTGGCGCGGTACTCGTCCAGCTCCTTCACGAACTTGGCCGAATCCGCCTTAGTATGCGCGACCGACCGCAAGACATAAATCCCGTCCTCGGTGTCCAGAATGCCACTCCGCTGCTCCACGTCGAGCCCGAAAGCAGCGCCGACCACCAGTGGGCTGGTCAAAGGAGGATTGACCCGGCTGAACGGCCCGAATTCGCGATGTGGCAGCTTCATGGCGGCTGCCGCCTGGGCCATGGTGCTCCCCTCCTCCACTCGCTTTAAGTAGTCCTTCGCAACCTTCCGGGCAGCATCCCACTTCTTGCGTTCGCGCGCGGCATGCTCGACCGAGGGGCGAATCTCCGCCAGCGTGGGCACACCGGCCGGATGCACGCTGTCCAACCGGAAGACGTAATAGGCGAATGTCGACTCGATGACCGGGCTGGTGGCCCCGGGCTTGGCCTGGAACGCCCACACTCCGGCGTCCGGCACGACGTACTGACCCAGCTGGACCTTGGTCCCCTCCTGGACCGGATT
>Ga0302046_10006383_pt1 | contig 10291 bp, 7 predicted proteins | sample RVTome_11_FD_200261 | JGI IMG/M metagenome (GOLD analysis project Ga0302046, IMG submission 200261) | Soil microbial communities from uranium-contaminated site in the Upper Colorado River Basin, Wyoming, United States - RVT147D111 (version 2) ... | reverse complement strand
CGGTATAGAACGAGCCGAAGGCGAGCACGCGATCGGCGTGCGCCGCGCGCGCCGCGCGCGCGGCCGCCGCGACGTCGGGGAAGCTCTCGGCCGCGCCCGCGCCGAGCGCCGCGAGCAGCGCGACGATGTCCCCGGGCGCCGCGCCGCGATCGGAATCGATGCCGCCGACGAACCAGCGCTCGACGAGCGGGACGAACGGCGCGAGCACGGCCTTGAGATCCTTGTCGCGCATGGCGCCGAAGACGGCGGCCGTCCTCGGCACGGGATCGAGCTCGGCGAGCGCCTCGTTGAGCAGCGCGGCTGCGGCCGGATTGTGCGCGACGTCGAAGATCCATTCGCTCGTGTCGATCACGGCCCGGTCGAAGCGGCCCTTGATCCGGGCCCCAGCGAGCCCCGCCGCGACGGCCTCGTCGCTGACCGGCAGCCGCGGGCGCATCGCGTCGACGACGGCGATCACGGCGGCGGCGTTGCCGAGCTGGATGCGGCCGCCGAAAGAAGGCCGCGGGAACTCGCGCGCCGCGCCGCCGCGCCGCCAGTAGCGAAGCCCGCCGCTCAGGGTCTCGGCGCCGAAGTCGGCGCCGACGATCTTGAGCTCGCCGCCGCGCCGCGCGATCTCGGCGAGGAGCCCCGCGGGCGGCTCGTCGTCGGCGACGACGACGGGCCGGCCCCGGCGGACGATGCCTGCCTTCTCGCGGCCGATCACGTCGCGGTTCGGGCCGAGATACTCCATGTGATCGAGATCGATGCTGACGATCAGGGCGCAGTCGGCGTCGACGGCATTGACGGCGTCGAGACGCCCACCCATGCCGACCTCGAGCACGCCGACGTCGGCGCCGGCGCGCTCGAAGTGCAGCATCGCGGCGACGGCCGAGACCTCGAAGTAGGACAGCGTCAGGGAACCGCGCCCGGCATCGATGAGCTCGAACAGCTCGATCAGGGCCTCGTCCGTCAGATCGGCGCCGCCGAACCGGATTCGCTCGTTGAAGCTCGTGAGGTGCGGCGAGGTGAAGGCGCCGACCGCGTAGCCGGCCTCGAGATAGATGCGCTCGAGCAGCGCGACGCAGGATCCCTTGCCGTTGGTCCCGCCGACCGTGATGACCGCGTAGCCGGGTTTCGAGATCCCGAGCGCCGCGAGCACGCCCTCGACGCGCTCGAGGCTCATGTCGATCTGCTTCGGATGCAGCGTCGCGAGCCACGCGAGCCACTCGCCGAGCGAATCGAATCGTCGCGACCGCGTCATCGAGGCCGGATCAGCCGTGGCGCCGCCCCGGCATGAGCTTGATCAGGAGCGACGCGATCTCGTCGCGCATTGCGCGCCGGTCGACGATCATGTCGAGCGCGCCCTTCTCGAGCAGGAACTCGGCACGCTGGAAGCCCTCGGGCAGCGTCTCGCCGACCGTCTGTTCGATCACTCGCGGGCCAGCGAAGCCGACGAGCGCGCCGGGCTCGGCAATGTTGACGTCGCCGAGCATCGCGAGCGAGGCCGAGACGCCGCCGAGCGTCGGATCGGTGACGACCGAGATGTAGGGCAGCCCGGCCTCGCCGAGCATCGCGATCGCTGCGCTCGTCTTGCTCATCTGCATCAGCGACAGCAGCGCCTCCTGCATGCGCGCGCCGCCGCTCGCGGCGAACGAGATCAGCGGCCGGCGGTCCTCGATCGCGCGCGAGACCCCGCGGACGAAGCGCTCGCCGACGACCGAGCCCATCGAGCCGCCGATGAACTCGAACTCGAAGGCCGAGGCGACGACCGGCATCGACTTGAGCTCGCCGGCCATGACGACGAGCGCGTCCTTCTCACCGGTCTTCTTCTGCGAGTCGATGAGCCGGTCGCGGTAACGCCGCGAGTCCCTGAACTTGAGCGGATCGACGGGCTCGAGGTTGGCGCCGATCTCGGTCCCCGTGCCCTCGTCGAGGAAGAGCCCGAGGCGCTCGCGCGCGGCGATCCTCAAGTGATGCTCGCACTTCGGACAGACCTTGAGGTTGCGCTTGAGCTCGGCGCGGTAGAGCTGCGCCTGGCAGGCGGGGCACTTGACCCAGAGGCCTTCCGGCACCGAGCGGCTGCGTTGCTCCGTCCGGATCCGGGACGGCATCAGTTTATCGAACCAGCTCATCTACCGCCTTCGCATGGACGCGGCGAAATGATAGCGCGAAAAGCCCATCAGACTTTCGCCGCCGGCAGACCGAACTCGTCCGGATAGGCGACCGCGGCGAGCGTGAGACCGTGCGCCGGCGCCGTCGCGGGCCCCCGGGTCCGGTCGCGGCCCGCGACCAGGAGGCGGCCGAGCTCGGGCTCGGCTTCGCCGCGCCCGATGCAAACGAGCGCGCCGACGAGATTGCGGACCATGTGATAGAGAAAGGCGTTGGCCCGGAACGAGAGCTCGATCAGACCGTCGTGCCGCGCGAGCGCAATCCGGATCATCCGGCGCATCGGCGTCGTCGACTGGCAGTTGGCGGCGCGAAACGCCGAGAAGTCGCGCTCGCCGAGCCAGGCCGTGGCGGCCGCCGTCATCGCGCCGCAGTCGACGGGCTCGCGCAGCCACCAGACGTCGCGCCGCGCGCGTGCCGGGCGCGTCGGCCGGCTCGCGATCGTGTAGCGGTATTCGCGCCAGATGGCGCTCCGTCTCGAGTCGAAACGCTCGGACACCGCGCAGACCCAGCCGAGCGAAACGTCGGCGGGCAGGTTCGAGTTGATGCCGTTCCGCCACTGATCCGGCCGGCGCTGCGCACGCGTGTCGAAGTGAGCGACCTGGCCGTCGGCATGGACGCCCGCGTCGGTGCGGCCCGCGCCGTGCACCTCGACGGGCTCGTCGGCGACCTCGGAGATCGCCTCGGTCAGGACGGCCTGGACGGTGCGGCCGTTCGCTTGCGTCTGCCAGCCGACGAAGTCGGTGCCGTCGTACTCACAGGCGAACGCGAGCCTCGGCACGACGGGCGGCGCCGCGGCCGGCTCAGGCCGGCAGCGCGTCGATCAGCGCCTGCGCCTCGCTGCGCTGGCCGGCGTCGCCTTCGCTCAGCACCTCCTCGAGGATGCTCTTGGCGCCCTCGGGATCGCCCATGTCGATGTAGGCGCGCGCGAGATCGAGCTTGGTGCCGACCTCGGTCATCGTCTGCGGATCGAGCGGGTTGACATCCTCGGTGCCTGTCGGCGAGTCGTCGTCGAAGTCCACGCCGCCGCCGACATCGAGATCGAGGCTGCCGAAGCGCGAATCGAACGGCTGCTCGATCGTATCGGCGCCGCCGTCGAGCGCGCTCGAGAAGTCGTCGAGATTCAGATCGAGGTCGTCCTCGGTCTCGGGCGGCTCGGGATCGAAACCGCCGGTCGTCTGCTCGAGCACCTCGGTCGAGGTGCCCGTCAAGTCGGGATCGAAGCCCGGCGCCATCATCGTCGCGTCGTCGTCGCCGAGGATGGCCGTGCCGGTGTGCTCGAGATCGCTGTCCTCCTCGCGCAGCACCTGCGTCACGCCCGTCGCCGACAACAGGTCGTCATCGTCGAGATCGCCGACATCGAGCCCGAGATCGTCGAGCTCGATCTCGGCCGTCATATCGGCCGTGCCGCCGCCCCCGCCCGGGCGCGCCTGCTCGACCGTGTCGCCGCCGTCGGCGGCCGCGGTCTCTATCGTCGGCGTCTCGACCGTCGGCGCATCGGCAGCCGCGGCCTCGACCGTCGGGCTCTCGAGCGTCAGCGCGCTGAAGTCGACGCCGGAGGCAGACTCGGTCTCGACCGTCGGCGACTCCATCGTCGAGTCGAGATCGCCGATCTCTTCGCCGGGCGTCGTCCGCTCGGCGGCATCGTCGACGTCCTCGAGCAGCGCCGCCTCGAGGCCGGCCTGCGTGCGCGCGCCGATGTCGAGCATGTCCTCCTCGCTCGCGGCCGCGCGCCTGCCGCTCGCCTCGAGCGAAAGACCGCCGTCGGTGCTGTCGTCGAGGCCGAGATCGAGATCGACGTCGTCGTCCTCGGCCTCGTCGAAGGGGAAGTCGAGACCCGGGGCCTCGGCGCTCGCCGCGAGGTCGAGATCGACCTCGCCGGCCGCGGCCGTCGCCTCCGAGAAGAGCGGCTCATCGGGGCAGATCTGCTTGCCCATGATGACGACCTTGTCCCAGTCGGCGTTGCCGCCCGAGCCGATCTGGTTCCTGAGCGCCTCGGCCGACTCGAGGAAGGACTCCTTGTTGCCCCAGACGAAATAGACCTCGAGCAGCTTGAGCTTGAGCGCCCGGTCGTTCGGGTCGGCGCGCAGCGCTTTCGTGATCAGGTCCGCGGCCTGATCGTAGAGCCCGTAGGCCATGTGGAAGTCGGCCTCGGCGATCGGATCGGCCTGATCCAGGTTGATGACCGTCTGGCTCGAGAGCGTCTGATCGGCGAGCGCGGCCTCGCGCGCCGGCGAGCCTGCGAACGTCGAATCGTCCTCGTCGTCCTCGGGCAGCACGAGCGCGTCGATCTCGGCCGTGCCGCCGTCGAACGGCTCGACCGCGCCGAGCGCCGCGATCTCGGCCGTGCCGCCGAGCTTGCGCTCCTCGGCCGTCTCGCCGCCGCCATGGCCCTCGACGACGACCATGTCGGGCTCGACCCGGCCCCGGGCGCGGATCCTGGCCGTCGCCTCGTGGTCGATGTCCTCGTCGAGCTCGGCCTCGAGCGCTTCCCACTGCCCCGTGACGTCCTCGAGGTTGTCGCGGCGGCGGCGCAGGAAGGCGAGCGCCGCGATCAGGACGACGACGATGACGCCCGCGATCCAGACGACAGGCTGGCTCACGGTCTCGATGATGCGGTCGACGAGCGACGGGGCGCTCGCGGCCGCGGGCGCCGGGGCCGGCGGCCGCTCGGCCGCGGGCGCTTCGGCTTCGGCTTCGGCTTCGGGCGCCGTATCGGCGGCGACGGCGGGCTCGGCACCGGCATCGGCAGCACCGGCATCGGCATCGGCAGCGCCGGCATCGGCAGCCGCAGCGCCGGCATCGGCGGCGGCGCCGGCATCGGCGGCCGCATCGGCGGCGGCGCCGGGGTCGGCGGCGGCGCCGGGGTCGGCGGCAGCACCGGGGTCGGCAGCGGCCGGCACGGCGTCGCGGTTCTGCAGGTTGGCCAGCTCGCCGCTTTGGATCGTGAGCAGACGCTCGGCCTCCTCGAGCGCAGCCTGCGTGGCGGCAAGCTGCGCGTTCAGGTCAGCGACCTCGTTCTCGAGCGCGCTGACCTGCGCCGGGTCGCCGGAGCCGGCACCGACGGCTGCGCCGCTCGACGCCGCCTCGTCGCTCGGCGCCACCAGGACGAGCCGGGGCTCGGTCTCCGCGCCGGCGCGCCAGGCGTCGATCTGACGCTGGACCTCGGCCGTGGCGGCCGCGGCCGCCATGGCGCCCCGCTCGGCGGCCGGCGGGATGCGCAGGATCGCGCCGCGGCGGAGCAGGTTGATGTTGCCGTCGAAGGCGGCCGGGTTGGCCTCGAAGATCGAGAGCATCGTCTGGTTGTTCGTGACCCCGGCAGGGCGGAAACGGTCGGCGATACCCCAAAGCGTATCGCCGGCCTCGACGGTGTAGTCGGCGCCGTCGGCCGCGACGGGCTGCGGTGGCGCAACGGCCGGTGCCGGCTGCGCCGGGAGCTGCGGCTGGGTCTGCGGCTGCTGCTGCTGCGGCGGCGGCTGCGGCTGCTCCTGCGGCGGCGGCGGCACGCGCTGGATCGCGCCGCCGGCAACCTCGGCCGCGGGCTCGCGTGCCGCGGGCGGGGCGATCGGCTCGGGCTCGCCCGCGAGGAACAGCGGCGGATCGAGAAAAACGGTAAAGAGCTTGGTCTGCACGCCGCGCCCGTGCGAGAGCTGGACGACGAACTCGACGATGGGCTCGCCGATCGACTGCGTCGAGGTGACGCGGATGACGGGCTCGCCGGCCGCATCCTGAACGACCTGGAACCGGAACGAGCTCAGGAAGGCGGGATAGCCAAGCCCCTCGGCATCGAAGGCGGAGACCGGCGCAAGCGAGACCGAGAGGCCGGCGAGCTCTTCCGGGGTCGCCGAGAGCGGGATCTCGACATTCAGGGGCTGATTCAGATAGGAGTTGGTCTCGATGCCGCCACCGAAGCCCAGCGCCCATGAACCCAGGGGCCATGCCAGGAGCGGCAATGAGCCCCAACGTGCCAGTGATCTCATTAAATCTCCCCGGTCGAACGATACCTTACATAAGCTCGTTTACCAAAATCTCGGCTATCTGAATACTGTTCAGTGCCGCACCCTTGCGCAGATTGTCCGACACGACCCAAAGATCGATGCCGCGCGGATGCGACGGGTCCTCCCGGACCCTGCCGACGAACACGGCGTCGCGGCCGGCCGCATCGGTCGTCGCCGTCGGATAGGCCCCGGTCTCGCGGCCGTCCAGCAACACGACTCCAGCGGCGGAATTTAACAATTTCTGGACCTCGGCGACTGTGACTTTCGTTCGGGTTTCGATATGTACGGCCTCCGAGTGCCCGAAGTAGACCGGAACGCGGGCGACGGTTGGATTTACCATAATATTCGGGTCCTCGAGTATCTTACGCGTCTCCCGGATGATCTTCATCTCCTCCTTCGTGAAGCCGCCTTCGACGAAGGCGTCGATGTGCGGCACGACGTTGAAGGCGACGGGCTTGGCCGGGCCGCTCGTGATCGGCTCGAGCCCGTTCAGTATCTGCCTCGCGTGCTCGGTCATGGTCTCGAGCGCCGCGCGGCCCGCGCCCGAGATCGCCTGATAGGTCGCGATGTTGATGCGCTCGATGCCGGCGGCGTCGTAGATCGGCTTCAGCGCGACAACGAGCTGTATCGTCGAGCAGTTCGGATTGGCGATGATGCCGCGCTCGGCGTAATCGGCGATCCGGTGCGCGTTGACCTCGGGCACGACGAGCGGCACGTCGTCGTCGTAACGAAAGTGCGAGGTGTTGTCGATGACGATGCAGCCGGCCGCCGCGGCTTTCGGCGCGTACTCGGCCGAGACCGGGCCGCCGGCCGAGAACAGGCCCAGGTCCGCCTTCTGGAAATCGAAGCCTGCGAGCGGCTCGACGACGACCGTCTCGCCGCGGAACCTGAGCTCGCGTCCGGCCGAGCGCTCGCTCGCGAGCGCGTACAGCCTGCCGACCGGGAAGCCGCGCTCCTCGAGGATATCGATCATGGCTTCACCGACGAGGCCGGTGGCGCCGACTACTGCAACATTGAACGTCTTTGACATCGCAATCAATCTCACTAAGGGCACGCGCCCGACCGGCGCGTTGAGGCAACGGCGGAAACTATTTCGCGACCGGCGTGTCGCCCGCGCGCTCTGCGGCCCCGACTCCGCGCGCGCTGCGATCGACGTCGAGGTTCTGCGCCCGGTCGCGCAGGTAGTGATCCATCAGCGTCAGCGCGACCATGGCTTCGGCGATCGGCGTCGCGCGGAGACCGACGCAGGGGTCGTGCCGGCCCGTCGTCACGATATCCGTCGCCTCGCCTTTGGTATCGACCGTAGCACCCGGCACCTGAATGCTCGAGGTCGGTTTCAGCGCGATACTGACCAAAATGTCCTGGCCGCTCGAGATCCCGCCGAGCGTGCCGCCCGAGGAGTTCTTGGCGAAGCCGTCGGGACGGATCTCGTCGCGGTGCTCGCTGCCGCGCTGCCGGACGACCGCGAAGCCGTCGCCGAACTCGACGCCCTTGACGGCGTTGATACTCATGAGCGCATGCGCCAGATCGGCCTCGAGCTTGTCGAACACGGGCTCGCCGAGGCCGACCGGCACGCCCGAGGCGACGACGTTGACGCGCGCGCCGATCGAGTCGCCCTCGCGCCTGAGCGCGGTCATGAACTCCTCGAGCGCGGCGAGCTTGTCAGGCTCGGGGCAGAAGAACGGATTGTCGCCGGCGTCGTCGATCGCAACCGGGTCCAGCCTGAACGGCCCGAGCTCGGCCAGATACCCCCGTATCGTGATACCGACGCGCGTCGCGAGGTACTTGCGCGCGATCGCCCCGGCCGCGACGCGCATGACGGTCTCGCGCGCCGAGGCACGGCCGCCGCCGCGGTAGTCGCGCCGGCCGTACTTCCTGAAATACGTGAAGTCGGCATGGCCCGGGCGGAACCGGTCCTTGATCTTCTCGTAGTCGCGCGAGCGCTGATCCTCGTTGCGGACGAGGAGCCCAATGGCCGTGCCCGTCGTCTCGCCCTCGAAGACGCCGGACAGGATCTCGACCGTGTCCGACTCCTTGCGCTGGGTCACGTGGCGCGAGCGCCCCGGCCGGCGGCGCTCGAGATCGCGCTGGATGTCGGCCTCGGTCAGCGGCAGGCCGGGCGGGCAGCCGCCGACGACGCAGCCGAGCGCGGGCCCGTGGCTCTCGCCGAAGCTCGTCACCGTGAACAATCTGCCGAAGCTATCCCCAGCCATCCTTCAACTCGTCCGCCGTCAACAGGAAAACGCCATCGCCGCCGCGCTCGAGCCCGAGCCAGGTGAAAGGCACGCGGGGCCAGGCGGCCGTCACTGCATCGGCCACGAGCCCGACCTCGACGATCAGCACCCCATCCTCCGTCAGCCGGCGCGAAGCGCCCGCGAGCAGGCGCCGCACGACGGCGAGACCGTCGTCCCCGCCGTCGAGCGCGGCTCTCGGCTCCTGGCCGTACTCCGCGGGCAGGCTCGCGAGCAGGGCCGTCGGCACGTACGGCGGGTTCGCTATGATAACGCGATAGCGTGTTCCGCCGTGCGGAAAGAGATCGGCCTCGAAGAGCCGGACGCGCTCGGCGACACCGTGACGCGCAACGTTGGCGCGTGCGACGACGAGGGCTGCGGGGTCGATCTCGGTCGCGTCGACCTCGACGCCCGGGTTCAGCACGGCCGTCGCGACCGCGATGCAGCCCGAGCCCGTGCCGACGTCGAGGACGCGATCGCCGGCCCGGAGCCCGCACCAGGGCGCGAAGCCGCGCTCGACGAGCTCGGCCAGCGGCGAGCGCGGCACGAGCACGGCCGGGCCGACCTCGAACGAGAGCCCCGCGAACCAGGCGCTGCCGACGAGATACGCGAGCGGCTTCCGTTCCTCGACGCGGCGGCGCGCGAGCCTGGCGACGCGGGCGGCGAGCGGGGCGTCCGGCGGAAGCCCGGCGAGGTCCCGGGGCCTGCCGCTCGTCTGCCAGACGAGCCAGTACGCCTCGTCGGCGGCCGATTCCGTGCCGTGACCGTAATGGAGCTCGTGAGCGGAGAAATAGTCGGCGACGAGACCGACCCAGTCCCCGCGGGAAGCGGCCCGCTCGAGGCGGGTCTTGAGTGCCTGCGCTTGCATCGGGCGCGCATCATAGCGCTTTGCCGGCGGCCTTGGCCCGCAACCGATATGCAATAATCGATTGCGTGATCGGAGGCATGCTCAGAGTTCTCGTTATCGCGCTCGTCGCGCTCGTCGCCGCGCTGATGCTGCTCCCGCGGCCGGGCCCGGGCGCCGGTCCCGTGGCCGCGACGCTGCTCGACGCGCCGAGGCCCCTGCCCGACGTCGCGCTGACCGATGCCGACGGCGCGCCGTTTCGGCTCGACGATCTCGCCGGCCGGCACACGCTCGTCTTTTTCGGCTTCACGAACTGCCCCGACATCTGCCCGATCACGCTCTCGGTCATCGCCGATGCGATCGCGGCGCTGCGCACGGAGGGGCCCGGGCGCGAGCCGGCGGTGCTGTTCGTCAGTGTCGATCCGAAGCGCGACTCGCCCGCACGCATCCGCGCCTACGTCGACGCCTTCGATCCCGCCTTCATCGGCGCGACGGCCGACGAGGCGGCGCTCGCACCGCTGCTCGAGGCGCTCGCGGTCTCGGTGCACAAGCAGGTGCTGGGCGAGGAGACCTATAACGTCGTGCACAACGGCACGATCTACGTGCTCGACGACGAGGCGCGCTGGATCGGGCTCTTCGGCGGCTCGACGCATGAGGCCGGGACGATCGTCGGCGATTACCTCGCGATCCGGGCGCGCGCCGCGGCCGGATGAGCTTCCGCCTGAGCGCCGCGGCCCAGTCTCTGCTGCCGCAGACGCTCTCGTGCCGAATCATGTACCGCCTCTCGCGGAGCGAGCGGCCCTGGCTCAAGAACCTGCTGATCGCAATCTTCGGCCGGCTCTACGCCGTCGATCTCGACGAGGCCGAGATGTCTGACGCAAGCGCCTATCCGAGCTTCAACGCCTACTTCACGCGCGCGCTCAAAGCCGGCACGCGCCCGCTCGAAGGCGACGAGGAGACGGTCGTCTGCCCGGCCGACGGCAGGCTGACCGAGTTCGGCCGGATCGAGCAGGACCGGCTGCTGCAGGCCAAGGGCATGTCCTACACGCTCGCGTCCCTGCTCCTCGAGAGCC
>Ga0302046_10006382_pt1 | contig 10292 bp, 5 predicted proteins | sample RVTome_11_FD_200261 | JGI IMG/M metagenome (GOLD analysis project Ga0302046, IMG submission 200261) | Soil microbial communities from uranium-contaminated site in the Upper Colorado River Basin, Wyoming, United States - RVT147D111 (version 2) ... | reverse complement strand
TCTCGATCGGCGCGCACTGGACGCCGCTCGCGGTCGCGGGCCTCGCGGTGTCCTGCGCGCTCGCGGTGGCGATGCAGGTCATGCTCTTCGGCATCAGCGTGTGGCTCGCGCTCCTCGCCGTGCCGCTCGCCCTCGTGCTCGCCGCGGTGGCGGCGCGCGTGGTCGGCGAGACCGGCATTCCGCCGATCGGCGCCATCGGCAAGGTGTCGCAGCTCGGCATCGGCCTCGCGGCGCCCGGGCAAGCAGTGACGAACCTCATGGCTGCGAACGTCGCCGGCGGCGCCGCGGGGCAGTGCGCCGACCTGATGAACGACTACAAGGTCGGGCACGCCATCGGCGCTTCGCCCGTGCGCCAGTCGGTGGCGCAGGTCTGCGGCGTGCTCGTCGGCGCGGTGGTGGGAAGCGTGGTCTACCTCGCGCTGATCCCGGATCCGGCGGCGATGCTGCTCACCGCCGAGTGGCCGGCGCCCGCGGTGGCGACCTGGAAGGCGGTGGCCGAGGCCCTCGCGGAAGGCTTTACGGCCGTTCCGCCCGGGGCGCGCATCGCCATGGCGACGGGCGCGATCGCCGGCGTGGCGCTCGGCTTTCTCGAAACGCGCTGGCGCTATGCGCCGAGCGCAGTGGCCTTCGGCCTCGCCTTCGTGATCCCCGCGTCGATCTGCTTCACGATGGCGCTCGGCGCGCTCGCCGCGTGGCTGTTCGAGCGGCGCTTCCCCGCGCTCGCCGCGCGCTTCACCGTGGCCGCCGCCGCGGGGCTGGTGGCGGGCGAAAGCCTGGTGGGCGTAGCGGCGTCGTTCGCGGGGATGGCGGGGGGCTAGCGGCATTTGCGCCGCTTCGCATTGGACGAAAGTCATAACCGGATGGTCGATGCAGCGGTCCGAGCGCTGCCGTATCCTTGCATCGTTACTCCCAAGGAAAGCGGGGCGCCATGCATATCCTGTTGGTCGACGATCACGCCCTTTTCAGGGAGGGACTGAAGTTCCTGCTTCGCAGCCTCGATGCGGAGCTCGAGCTGGAGGAGGCGGGCGACTGCGCCCAGGCGCTGGAGCGGGCCTCGCGGCAGCATTACGACCTGGTGCTGCTCGATCTCAAGCTGCCCGGCGGCAACGGCATGGACACCCTGCGTGCGCTGCGCGAAGCCGTCCCGGCCGCGCCCCTGGTGGTGATATCGGGCGAGGAAGACCCGCACGTGGTGCGCGAGGCGATCGAGCGCGGCGCGATGGGCTTCATCCCCAAGTCGTCGACGCCCGAGGTGCTGATCCAGGCCTTGCGCCTCGTGCTCGCGCGTGGCGTGTACCTTCCGCCGGCGGTGCTGGACAGGCGCGCCGCTCCCGCTGCCGCCGCCCCCGCTACCTCACCCCAGGCCGATACTGGCGCAGGGCGGCTGCTTGGCCTGACGCCGCGGCAGGCGGACGTCCTGCGTTGCGTCATCCAGGGCAAGCCCAACAAGATCATCGCGCGGGAGCTCGACATCTCCGAGGGCACCGTCAAGGCGCACCTCTCCTCGGTGATGCATGCCCTGGGCGCGCGCAACCGCACCGAGGCGGTCTACGCTGCGGCGAAGCTCGGACTGCGGCTCGCTTAGCAGACTTGCCAGACTAGACGACGTTGATCCACGCGCCGCCTGCCTTCGTGTCGGAAGCGCGATCGAAGCAGCAGCGCACCGACCAGGCGCCGGGCTCTCCGGAAACCCGCAGCAGCGCGAAGCCGTCGCCCGGCATTACCTCCAGCCGAGCCACCTGGCAACGGTAGTCGCCAAACTCGAAATCGTCCTCGAAGCACAGGCTTTCCGCGACCGAGTTGGCGAACGGGAAAGGCGAGTACAGCCCCGAGCTGTGGATCGAGCGAATCCGCGTGACCTTACCGGTGGCCTTGTCCGTGATGTCGGCGCTGACCACGAAGGACACATGCTCGTCGCCCGAAAGGAAAATGACGTTGCGGATGTCCTTGGCCGCGATGTGCGTGAGCAGGCGATAGAAAGAGGAGGGATAACCGTCCCAGCCGTCGGACCTCAGCGCACTAGCCGGTTGGCCGTGCTGCGCCGCCCTGCGGTGGCGGGGCAGGAACGAGGCCGGCGAGGCGATGAACTTAGGGGTGTCGCCCTTCTGTTGATTCTGCCTATCGAGCCACTCAAGCAGCGCGTCGAATTGACTGGGGCGCATGATGCAGGCGTCTGCGATCGTCTGTGCTGTGCGCGTCCCGCGTTCGGTGCGAGTGTCGGCCATAAAGAATGGAAGTCCGCTTGCGTCGAACTCGTACCACAGAGGATCCTGGGAATCGCCGCTCGCGGGCACTTGCGGCGGACCGGCCATGCGCTGGTACCGCAGGTACGATTTGTGCCCCAGCCTCAGGTTCTCCGCGCTCCGCGGGTCTGCGTCGCCCGGCTCCCAGTTGTCCTGGATCTCATGGTCGTCGAGCATCGCGTAGAGGGGAACGCGGCGCAGCACTTGCCGCAACGGCTCAGTGCGCAAGAGCCGCTCGTAGGGCAGCCCGAAGCGATCGAACTCGGCCGACGGATCGAACAGGCCTGCGGTTGCGTCGACATAGACCTGGTCGCCGAGCAGTACCAGGCATTGCAACGCGCCCGCGCCCTTGCCGCTGAGGAAATGCGCGATACGGCGGTAGGAGCTTTCCGCGACATCCCGGTCGAGGAATCCGGCTGGGTACTGGCAACTCGCTACTGCGAAGGTCGTCTCGCGCGGCTCCTGCGTCGAAGGAGCAATTTCGCGCTCGAGCTCGATCAGTCCCAGCTCGAGCTCGTCGCGCGGCGCCTCCAGCAAGCGCCGGACGCGCCGCTCGATTTCCTCGCGGATGGGGCCGGGCAGGTCCGGCACCGGGATGGGCCCATCGACAGTCGCCTTCCCTTCAGATAGGTGCTGGATCTGCCCGGGAAGGTTGTCCGGGAAAATCCGATTCGAGGCCTTGCCCGTTGCCGGCTCATAGAGCACGGTGGACCGATCATAGAGCAGGACCATCAGCACTCCGTGGGCCTCGCCGTCCCAGAACTTCTCGGGTGCATGAAGCTGGAATCCCGCGCTGCCGTCTGCCTCGATCGGCACCACCCAGCCCGCATGCAAGGGGACAAGGCGCTCGGGACGCGCCGTCTCCTTCTTCACCGGCAGGAACACCACGGCCAGCGGGCTGCCGAGGAGCGGATCGGCAGCGGCGGCAAGCCGCACCAGCCTCGTGCCGCTCGCGCCGAAGCGCTCGCCAAGGATCGGGCCGATCCAGGGCAACTGCGCCAGGTAGCGCGGCGGGGTGGAGAACCTGCTCTCGCGGGCGCTGGCCATCATGGCTTTTTCACCTTCAGAAAGTCGTAGACCGCCGCGAAGACCTGCTCCGCGTTCCTGCCGATCAGGCAATCCTGGTGTCCGAACCCCGGAAACGCCCGGATCGCGATATCGATGTCGGCTTCCTCCTTGAACTTGCGCCGGAAGCGCTCGAGGGTGGCAACGTCGGAGAGGCCGTTCTCCACGCCGTGGATGCTGAGCGTGGGAAAGGTCCAGCGCTCCAGCATGTTCCTGGGCAGGACGTACTCGTTGCGGCCCGCTCGGTTGGTGATGAGTTCGGTGCGCGCGAAGTGAATCGCCTGCGCCACGGTCTCGATGCTCAGGGGACCGAACAGGTCGTCGATGTGCTCGAGCACCGCGTCGTCCAGCAGCGCATTGCCCTGCTTGTCGGCCAGGCTGAAGTCGCGTCCGTACAGGGCATCCATGCGGTGCCGCGTGCCCACGAAGGGAGTGCGGCGCCACGGCAGGCCGGGGGGATTCTCGATGTCGAACTCCTCCTCCGGGTACGGCAGCGTAGCGAGCAGCCGGTCGATGAGCTGGTTGGCGAGGCCGGCATCCGGCCGCACCTCGAACTCGTAGTTCTCCAGAGGCAGGTAATGCCGCAGATAGCTCATCGCATAACCGCGGAAGATATTGGCCGGGCTCATGACCACTGCAGGAGCGATCTGCGACAGCACCGCCTTGCGGATCCGGCCCGGCAGCGCCCGGCGCTCGGCAATGAACGGCCCCGACGTGGGAGGCGCCAGGACGGCCATGCTGAACATCGCCGCGCCCATGCAATGCGCGAACACGTCTACGGCGGCTACCTTGAGCTCGACGCAGATGAACGCGACTGCCGCGGGAAGGTCGGCGAGCGCTGCCTGCTCGAAGGTCCAAGGATGGCGTGCCGTCGGCATTCCGCTGCTGGTGCGCAGGTCGAGCACCCATACGTCGCGCTTGCGGTGGAAGAAGTACTCGGCCATGTTGGGGTTGACCGCGGGGTGCGCGAAGGTGGTGCCGCTCGCGCTGTAGCCGTGAATCATCACCACCGGAGGTCCGAACGCGTCGCGCGGCAGGTAGCGCGTGAGCTTCGCGATCACAGGATTCCCGTTCAGCGTATCGACCGGGATCTCGTACACCGCTGGTTTGGGGAGCCGCCCCTCGATTTCGCCGGGCAGACGTTGCCGCGGCCCCGGGGCCGCGGCATCGGGGCGGCGGAAGCTCCACACGTGGATGTTGACGATCAGGCGCAGGAAGTAGCCGAGAAAGGAGGCCAAGTCGGTCAGCGCCGAAACCTGGTCGCTCTGCGAGGCGATCCTGAAGAGCGGCACGCCTTCGGCCGCGAGGTACTTCGTGTCCAGCTCGAGAATGGCGCCATCTCGCGCCAGGCTGGGAAACGCGCACAGCTTCATGCGCATGAGCTGCCGCCAGGGATTGGCCCTGCGCGCGTAGGTCAGGCGCTTCAGGCCCCCGACCGCGGCGTACCATACGAACGGCGCGGTCTCGATCGGCGTCCTCGGCCTGCTCGATGCGCGGGCTGCGAGGTGCAGGTCGTAACAGAGCTGGCGCACCTCGCCAGCGCGCGATGCGAGCGCGCGCGCCCCAGTGATCCGCCGCCCGATGCTGAGCCACGCCCAGCCGCGGGAGGATCCGGTTTCGCGCCGGCCCGGTACGAGTGCCTGCCAGATGTCGCGCTTGCCGCGGTTCAGCCACCAGGCGCGAAACGCCCGGCAGCGTCGCTCCTCGTACGTGCTGTGCTCGCGCTCGAGCAGGGTCAAGATGCCGCTTAGCGGCGCACGCACCTCGACGAGGCGGGCGAGCCGCTCCTCTGAACCTCCGCTGCGCCGCCACGCGTCCCAGCGCCGTTTCCGGAACACGCGCAGCTCACCTTCACGGACCTTGAGCTCGCGTGCCATCGGAACGGGATCCTGCCCTTTGAGCCCTCCGGGCAGCACGAGGTCGCCGATCGCGCGTTTCTCGAAGCGCAGGGTGAGCTCGACGACGCAGGCGATCTGGCGTCCGTCCTTCGCCTTCAGCATCGCGTCGCCTGTCATCCGCTCGACGAGCTCGATCTCCGTCGGCCGCGGCTTCTCCGCCTGCGGCGCGGGGCTGAAGCTGGGACGCTCGATGGGACGCGGCTCGCGCTTCTCAGGCGGATCCAGGTTCCATTGCTTCTTCAGTCCCTCCAACGCCCTCAGGGCGAGCGCGGCGATGGTGAGCGCCGGGTTGATCCCCAGTGCGTTCCGGACGATCGAGCCGTCCAGTACTACGAGACCCTCCCATGGCTTCCTTCCCCGCGGGCCGGAGCCGCCGTCGTAGACCTGTCCCAGGTCGTCGACCACGCCGTCGCTGGCGTGCTTTCCCATCGGGCATCCGCCGAGCGGATGCACGGTCAAGGCTGGGCCGCTCTGGTAGTCGAACAAAAACTGCATTGACTGGGGCAGCAGCCGCCAGAGCGGATTGGGAAGAACGCGGGCTTTCGGCCATGCTCGGCGCGCCAGTTTTTCGAGCGTCTTGAGCTGCCGGGCGTACAGGCGATGGTGCCGCAGTCCGGGCCAACGCACGCCGATTGCGGCATCGCCCCTCTCGAAGTCATCGCCGCCCTCCAGCTCGAGCTTGCCCTTTGCGCCGTCGTTTCCCATGATCACGACAATGGAGCTCTTGCGGATGGCCTCCGCGTCCACGGCGCACGGATCGTGCGCCGGCACGCCGGGGCGGTGCTCTTCCCGATCGGGGTGCCCAAGCTCGTGCAGGGTCTTTGCCGTGGTGACCGTTTCCTCGAAGACCCGGCGCAGCGCGCCGGGGATCGCGATTTCCTCGATGACGTGGCCGGATCGGCGCCACCAACTGCGCAGGTCGACGATCCCCGTGATTGTCGGTCCCACCTTGCGCTGGTCCGGGGCTTGGGACTCGTCCGCCACGGCATTGACCTCCACATCCTGGCCATAGATCACGGAGATCGAGTCTCCGTTCGTGGAGAAGCGCTCGCCCAGTCGGCTCGAGAACTGCAGTCCGTCGCGTCTCGAGCGCAGCAGGATCTCGGTCGAACCGAAGGTTCCCGCCGCCAGGATCAGCTTCCGGGCGTGCAGCGCCGCGGGCTGACGTTGCCGCTTGCGCAGATGCTCGTCGGTGTGCACCGTGTGGAGCACCCACCCGCCGTCTCCGGCGCCGCGCTCGATGCGCAACACCGTCGCACCGGTAAAGATCTCCGCCCCCGCAGCGTGCGCCCTGACCAGCAGACTGACGTCGAGTGAGTTCTTCGAGCCATGATTGCATCCGGTCGCGCAGTCGCCACAGCGCTTGCACTTCCCGAGCGACACACCGTCGCCGTTAGGCTCCTTTATGAGCCCGACGGTGATCGGCGCTTCACGCACCCGACGTGGCGCGAGTTGCTCCAAGGCGAGCAGTTTTGCCGGCTTGCCGTCCGGGTGGCGCCCGATAGTGCGCCCGTGGGCGCCGAGCAGCCTGCTCGCCTCGTCGAAGAATCGCCCGTTCAGATCCTTTCGCACGGTCCCGGGCCAGCCCATGAGCATGGCGTTGCGCGGCTTCTCCATCACGCCCGCGTTTATGAGCGAGCCGCCGCCCAAACCGTTGGCGACTACCGCGTTGACGTGCTCGCCGACGCGGACATCGAACAGCCCCTCGCGCCGCCCGCCGGGACGCGCCGAGCCGGCCGTGCTGAAACGCACGTGAGCGGGCAGGTCGGCCAGCCGCGAGGGAAACATCCCCGGCAGGTACTCTTTGCCGCGTTCCAGAACGCACACCGAAATCTCGCGCCCCTCGTGCTTGCAGCCCGCGAGTTCGGCGGCGGCGATCGCGCCGCCGTAGCCGCTGCCAACAATAATGACGTCAAAGACATGCTTTTCGGGCGAGGCGCACTTTCCGATCTCGTACAGGAGTTCTTCGAAGCCGCGCGACAACCACGCGGTCTGCCCATTTTCCCGTGCGCCAGTCTGTGCACCGGCCTGCATCGGCCTCCCTTCCAGCCCCGTTCAGGGCTCAACCGCCTCGGCTATGGCTCGCTTAAGTGTCTCGATGGGTACGGGCTTGTGCAGCAACGTGATGCCCGCATCCTCCGCCTCCCGCAGCCGGTCGGCCGCGATGTCGCCGCTCACCAGGATGGCGGGTACGCCCGGGTAGAGCGCGCGGATGGCGCGCACGGCATCGATGCCGTTGTCCGCGCCTCGCAGGCGAAAGTCGGCGAGCACGACGTCGGGTCTGGCCGCGCGGGCGGCCGCGACCGCGTGCTCCGTGCCGTCCGCCAGCGTGGCGCGGCAGCCCATGCCTTCGAGCAGGGTCTTCATGCCGAGGCGGATCGCCGCCTCGTCGTCGACGACGAGCACGTGCGCGGCGATCGATGGTGCGTCCACTGCCGCCGCGTCCTCCGCGAGCATCGCGCCGCTTCCCGCCGCGGCGAGGGACAGCTCGAAGCGGGTGCCCTCGCCGGGAGTGGAGAACATCTTCATGCGGATCTGCAGCAGGTCGGCGAAGCGCTTCACGATCGCCAGCCCCAGGCCCAGGCCCCTGGTGCGGTCGCGCTCCGGGTTGTCCACCTGGTAGAACTCCTCGAACACGCGCGCCCGCTCGCTCTCGCGGATGCCCCGGCCGGTATCTGCAATGGCGAGCAGGAAGCCGCCGACCTCCTGCCTGACCTGCAGGCTGACCGATCCCCGGTCCGTGTACTTGATCGCGTTGTCGAGCAGATTGCGCACGATTCGATCGAGGTGCGCCGGGTCGGTCTCGACCAGCGCCTCGTGCGGGCACTCGAGCGCAAGCTTCAGTGTCTTGGCAGCGGCGGTGGCGTCGAACTCGTCGCGCATGCGCTCGAGGAACGGGCGCAGGTCGATCGCCGCCGGGTTCACCCGCACCACGCCCGCGTCGAGCTTGGAGATGTCGAGCAGGGCGTCGAGCTGCGTGGTGAGGACCCGCAGCGCAGTATTGATGTGACGCGCGATGTCACGGCTGAGATCGTCCAGCGGTCGCATCGACAGTGCCGCGCCGAACAGCGACAGCGTATGGATCGGCTGTCGCAGGTCGTGGCTCGCGGAGGCGAGAAAGCGCGTCTTGGCGCGGTTAGCCGCTTCGGCCTGCACGAGCGCGGATTCGAGGCGGCGGTTGAGCGCCGCCTGCTGCAGCCGGATCTCGAAGGAATCGCGAAACAGGCGCACGGCGTCCCGGCCGAGCGCGAGCAGCAGCACGCCGAGGAGCGCCACCAGCGCCGCGGTTGAGCCCTGGATCCATCCGCTCATCGTCGTCCCCGGACTGAACGCCCACAGCACGCTCAAGGGCCCGAGCATGGGCAGCAGGTAGGCGAGCAGCACCGGCGTGTAGCCCGCGGTCGTGGCGACCGAACCCGCGCACATGCCGATCATCACCATCGATTGCAGCGCGCGCTCGAATGGCGGCAGGAAGGGGAAGAAACCAAGCGACAGCCCATGGGCGATGCCGTTGACCGCGCTGAGCACAATCGCCACGCGCAGGCGCGTTGCGTCGGGCACCGTGGTCATCGTCGACAGGCGGCCGAGCACAAGCCAGCGCAGCACCAGCACCGCAGCGACAAGCGAGAGCCATGCGGCCAGGATCCACCCCGGAACCCGATCGGTCGCCAGCCCGGCGATCATGAGCGCGGCAAGAAACACCGGTATCGGAATGCGCCGCGCCTGACGGGCGAGCATGCGCAGGAGCTCCTCCTGAACACTGCCCGCCGGAGCGGTAAGCGGCAGGAGCGGATCGCTTTTCGCGCCCGCTCGACCTGGCAAGATGTCCACCATGCGCCGGCCCCCCCGAGGCTGCGCGCCAAGCATACCGGAGTGGCCGGGCCGCCGCACGTCCACCCAGCGGGCGGCGCCTGCGGCGATCTCCTCCTTACGCATCATTGCGAGCCCCGTTAACCTTGCTCATGCAGCGCCGCGCTCGGAGGCTCCGAACTGCATCGACGGGGCGAACCCGAAGAGGGCGGCGCGCGCGCCGGTGCCGTCGGCCACGCGCCGCGTCTTCCGTTCGATGCAGCGCTGCAGGAAGTAGCGCGACGGGCCGTCGTCGGGATAGCGCGCGCACAGGACTCTGAAGCCGAGCAGCGCATCGCGGATTCGCCCGCGCTCGAGCGCCGCCAGCGCCCCGGCAAACGCTTCGCACAGCTCCCTTTGCCGGCGCGTCGCCTGCTCCACTCCCGCCACCAGCTCGAGCACCCGAGGCCGCAAACGCTTACCGCGGAGCATGAAATGGCCCAGATCGCGGAACAGGAAGCCCTCGACGCCCTCGGCGAAAGGCTGTGAAACGAGAATTCGCGTGCCCAGCTCCTTGTTGAGTTGCTCCAGTCGGCTGGAGGTATTTACAGTGTCGCCGACCGCGCGGTACTCGTAGCGGGCGAACGCGCCGACGTTCGCAAGCGCAATCGGGCCGAAGTCCACGCCGATCCGGGTGGGAAGACAGTTGCCCGGATTCGAGGGGCCGAACCGGTTCGTCGCCTCGATCATCTGCAGGCAACTGCGGCAGACGCGCGTGCGCATTGCCACATCGGGGCCTTTGCTGGTCCAGATCGCGAGTATCCCGTCGCCTTTTACGTCGACCACCGCGCCGCCGTTCCTCAGCACCGCCTTGAACAGCGCCCGGAAATAGGCATTGACGAAATCGACCAGGCTGGAGGGATCCATGCCCTCCGCAACGCTGGTATAGCCTTCGGCGTCGGTCATGGCGCAGGCCGCCCGGCAGTTGCGCTGCGCCTCGAGGTCCGCGCCAGCCGCGTGCAGGAATTCTGCTTTGGTCATGTCATGCAGCGTAGAAGGGCCTTTCCGCGCCGGCAATTCTCCAGAGGTCTAGAAAGCTGCCTCTGTCGGAAACAAAGTGGTCGAACGGCCTAGGACTTACGGCCTCGGCTGAGCCCTGCGTGTGCTTAATGCACGCGCCGAACGCGCCACAATACCCGGCCGCGCGGCTGCCGCCGCCCTAGCCGGATTCCTTCACCTGCAGCGTAGAGACCACCTCGCGCACGCCCTGCGTCTCGAGCGCGAGCAGCGTTGCGCG
>Ga0302046_10006381_pt1 | contig 10294 bp, 10 predicted proteins | sample RVTome_11_FD_200261 | JGI IMG/M metagenome (GOLD analysis project Ga0302046, IMG submission 200261) | Soil microbial communities from uranium-contaminated site in the Upper Colorado River Basin, Wyoming, United States - RVT147D111 (version 2) ... | reverse complement strand
TTGGTCCTCGTCCTTCGCCGACCGTGCCACTGCCTCCTTCTTCCCAAGCGCGAGTCCCAGGCCGGCCCAAATGGCGGCGACGGGGGCGGCAACCAGGGCGATGGCTCCGATGCTGAGGCCGATCGAAACCAGGCCGGCGTAGATCCAGCCGCTGACCAAGTCTCCTCCTCGGTAGACGGCCGCGTCGATGAAGGCCTTTGATTTGTATCGTTCCTCGCGACCCACCAGAGTGAACAACACCTCACGTGCGGGACGCGTCAGGGCATACCGACCAGAACGATAGATGACCTGGAGAATGACCAGGGTCCACAACAGCGGGTAGACACCCAACGCCACGAAACCCAGGCATGTCACGACCGGTAGCGATGCCAGCGTCAACCCGATGCCGATGCGGCGGATAATGTGCGCGGTCAGGAATCCTTGGGTGAGGATCGTCAGGATATTGACGGCCAGATCGATCCGAGCCAGAAAGGCAGTGCGTACGCCGCGATCCGTAAACTCGCGGCCCACCAGAAACGCTTGCTGGAAATAGAGGACGGTCGACGCGAACGTCATGAGCGCCAGGAAGAGTGCAATCTGACGCAGGTACGGTGATCCAAAAACGGTTCTGATACCGCTCATCGCGCCACCCGGCACGCGATCGGGACCTTCTCGCCGCAGCGTGGACTGGTCCCTGGCCGAGTACCCGTGGAGGGCCTTGGCCAACTGCGCGGCGGCCTCCAGCGGGACCACGGACATCAGCAACAGGAAGAAAACCGGTATCGCTTCGGCGAGAAGAGACGTCAACAGAGAACCGGCAATCCCCCCCAACGATGACCCAACGGCAATGAACCCAAAGAGTCGCCGTCCCTGGTCATTCCGGAACAGGTCCGCGATATAACCCCAGAACACCGTAACGACGAAGAGCGCAAATACGCTGGTCCATACGTAGAACGTTCGGTCGATCCAAATGCGCGCTCCCTCAGGCAACAAATAGATCGCGAGGAAGAACAGAATCAGATTGAGCGCAAAGAACCGGTTGGCGAGCGGGATGAAGACCGAACGCGAGTACTTGGAGACCGTGTACGAGTAGAGCGGCACTGCCACCAGCATGACCAAGAACACGACTGTCCACAGGATCTGGAGATTGCCGCGGTCAGCCGTGCTGATTTCGTCCCGGACCGGACGCAGGATGTAATAACTGAAGAGGATGCAGAATCCGTACGCCGTGGCGATCAGCACGGGTGCCGTTTCGCCCTCGCGTACGGGGACAACGCGTCGGAGCAGATTAGTCATCGAGCAGCCTCACGAGGGGGCTTTGTTGGCGCTTCCGGAAACAGTATCGCCGTCAACCGGCTACCCATATCATACGGCCGAGATCCCAGACACGCTGGCCATTGCCTTTCCTATCTCCACGGCCGGACCGGTGGCCAAGCCGCCATTGTCGAAGTGTCGAATCGGAATCGGGGGCTATTGCCGAGAGATGGGCAGCTGATTGCGCTGCTGAGCACGTTCGGCGCGCTCTTGTTGCTCTTGAATCAACCCCGCGCTGGGCAAGACCAGGACCGTGTCTCCCGGCACGAGACCATCGAGCACTTCTGAATAGTCCAGATCAGTGAGCCCGGTCCGAATGGGGATGGCCGTCGGCGTGCCATTGCGCATTGCAAACACGACGTAGTCCCCACCGAACGAAAACCCGGGCCCCCCCTGTGGGCGAGATGCCGCGCCCCCTCCCACGCCGGCGTTCTCCCGCAGCTGACGGAGCAGCGTACGCTCCTCCGCACTCAGAGACTGGAAGACCTCGCGGCCACCGCCCTCCACCTTGGCGATGAGGGCGCGGACGTCCTCCAGGGTTGCGCCCTGCGGGACAGTCACGGGTTCTCCGCGAAACGTGAGTTCGGGCGTGGCGGCTCCGTTGCCCGGCATCTCATTCGACGCGGACGCCAGCTGCGCCTGCACGGTCTCCACCGGGAGCCCCAACACCTGCGCCGCGCTGCCGACGTCGCTGCGGGTTCGCAGCGCGGAGTTGGGCACGGCAGGCACGCCTTCGCGCCGGCCAATGCTGATCTCCACCTCGGCGTTCATGCCGGGGCGGAGCCGCGCGCCCACGTTGGGGATGCGAATCAGCACCGGGAACATCGTCACGTTCTGCTCGACCAGCGATTGCGGCTCGATCTTGAGGACTTCGCCCTGGAACGGCTGATTCGGATACGCATCGACTCGGATGGCGGTGGGCAGACCGGCGGAGATCTTCCCGATGTCGGTTTCGTCCACCAGCGTGCGCACCTGGACCGTTTCCAGGTTGGCCATGGTGAGCAGGATGGCGCCGCCGCCGACTCCGCTGCTCGCCGACTGAATGACGGTCCCCACCTCGACCTGCCTGGAGAGGATGGTGCCGCTGGAAGCGGCGCGAACCTCGGTATCCTCGAACGCGATGCGCGCGTCTTCGAGCGTCCGTTCCGCGCGGACCAGCCGCGCCCGCGCGCTCGCATGCGCAAGACGCGCCGTCTCGAACTCCTGCTCGGTGATGGCTTGCGTCTCGAAGAGCTGCTGCGAACGGTTCAACTGGCTTTCCGCGTTCGACAGCTCCGCCCGAGCCACTTCCAGATCGGCCTCCGCCTGGACCACGGCGTTCCGGGGAATGCGCTGATCGACGCGCACGAGCAGATCGCCGCGCTCGACATTGTCCCCGACTTCGACTGCCACTTCCGTGATTTCGCCGGAGGCTTTCGATTTGACTTCGACGGTTTGAATGGGTTCTACGGACCCGGCGGCGCTGGCCGTCACCACGATGTCCCGTTCGGTGATTGCCACGACTTGATAGGTGGGAGCCGCCTCCGGCTGGTCGCACGCCAATATCATCAGCACCACCCCAACCCCGAGGCGGCGCGGAACTCGCCACGATAACTTCGACATGTGTCTTCTCTTCGTCCTCCAACGGCGTGGTCCGCTTACGCGGCCCCGGCACCGGGGATGCCCGGTGTCCGGTCTCCTATGAATGACGTGCGACCCCCTATGAATGTTGGCTCGCGGGGCCAACGTTTTCACCCCCCGGCTCGTCAACCGAGATAGATGGGGCCGTCGGACGCGGAGGTCGTAGAGCGGTGCCGGGACGGGGATCCGGTAGCCTTCGAGCGGCTGGTCCGGCGCTATGCCGGCCGGGCACAGGCCGTCGCCATGGGCGTGCTGGCGGACTCGGACGAGGCCGCCGATGTGTGTCAGGACGCGTTCGTAACCGCCCTGGAACGCCTCGACGGGCTGGCGGATCCGGCCAAATTCGGCAGCTGGTTCTTATCCAGCGTTCGGAACAAGGCCATCGACGTCCGCCGCTCCGCACGGTTTCGAAAGCAGGTGGCGCTCGATGACCTGCGGCCCATGGTTTCGGACGACGAACCCGCTCGGGACGCCAATCGGGCCCAGCTCAGAACCCGGTTGGTGGCGGCGCTCCAAACACTGCCTGATCGAGAGCGGGAGATCGTCATCCTGCACGACGTCGAAGGACTGAAGCATCGCGAGATCGCCGAACATCTGAAGACGCCGGAGGGAACCGTCCGCTACCTGCTGTCGCGAGCCCGAGGGCTGCTTCGGGAGCGCCTGGACCCCGAGTTGCTGCGGGACCTGACGTAAGGAGGCAATCATGATGGAACCGCCGGTGGATCTGACTTCGCTCCGATTGGAACCCGGAGAGCATGAGCTTCTGGTAGCCCGCATCCTCGCCGCGGCGGGCTCCGAGCTGGAGCGACGGGCCGGCCGGATACGTCCCGGTCTCGTCCTCGAGGCATGGTCACGACCCATTCTGGCCTTCGCCGCGTCGATCGTCGTCATGGCGGCCGCCACGTATGTTTGGACATCGCAGACATTGGCCACTGAGGACCCCGTTGCCACAACGCTCGCCGAAGAGCTGAGTGTGCCGACGCCCGTGTCCTGGTGGGTGACCGAGGGCCGCGAACCCACCACCGAGGATCTCCTCGTGTGGATTGCCGATGCCGGTCGCTGAGAGACCGCGCCGCATCGGATCACCAGCCCCACGTGCCCAGGGCACGACGGAGCGCTGCCGGGCTCGAGGCGCCGTGAACCGCTCGAGCATCGAGGCATCTGCCTGAGACCATGAGCTGGCAACGACCAAAACTGACAGTCCTTGGCCTGGTGCTCGCCGTCTTCATCGCCGGCGGTGCCGCCGGGGCCGCGTTCGACAACGTCCTGCTGCATGATGACGGCGACCGGAGCGAGCGGCGGGACCACGACCACGACGACGACGACGATCGCGACCGGGACAACCGCCGCCGAGGCCGGTATCTGGACGACCTCAACCTCTCCCCGGACCAGCGCATTCGGATCGATAGTCTTCTCGAACGGCGGCGACGCGAGACGAAAGAGTTCTGGGACACCCAGGGCCCCCGTCTCCGCGCCATCGTCGACTCGGCGGAAGCGGAAGTGCTACGGGCCCTCACTGCCGAACAACTGGTACAGTTGGATAGCTTGCGTGCCAGGCGGCGCTCGCGATCTGATAGGCGGTGATCTATCGCCCGCGGGCGGATGCTGTGCATGATAAAAGGAGCGGAACACCGGAATGGAAGCCCAAATGGGAGGTCGTATGCGTAGAACGTCGACGCTGGTGGTAGCAGCCGTCGTAACGGCGGGGATGACGACGCCCGCCACATCCCAATCTCAAGACCCGACCCTCGAAGCGTGGCAGGTCCCGTGGGAAGAAAGCCGGCCGCGCGATCCCTTCGTTGGTCCGGACGGCAAAGTCTGGTTCGTCGGTCAGCGGTCGCACTATGCGGCCTACCTCGACCCCGCGACCGGTGAGTTCAAGAAATTCGACCTGGCGGACGGCACCGGCCCGCACAACTTGATCGTGCGCGACGACGGCATGGTGTTCTACGCGGGCAACCGCGCCAACCACATCGGCAAACTCGATCCCGCCACCGGTGAGATTCAAAAGTACATGATGCCGGATGAAGCGGCGCGGGATCCGCATACGCTGGTCTGGAACGAAGACGGCGACATCTGGTTCACCGTGCAGGGCGGGAATTTTGTTGGTCACTTCGATCCCGAGGCCGGCAGCACACACCTGGTCAAGGCGCCCGAGGTCCAGGGAAGGCGCGGTGGGTCGAGTCGGCCCTACGGCATCAAGATGGATTCTCAGGCCCGTCCGTGGATCGCGCTCTTCAATACGAACATGATTGGGATGGTCGATCCGTCTTCGATGGAACTGAAGACGTATGAACTGCCCGAAGGCGCCCGACCACGTCGCCTGGTGGTCGACTCGAAAGACATCGTCTGGTACGTTGACTATCAGCGGGGCTACCTGGGACGGCTCGACCCGGCAACGGGCACCGTGCGCGAATGGCAGAATCCAGGTGGAGCGGAATCGCAGCCCTACGGCATGGCGATCGACGGCGATGACCGCATCTGGTTTGTCGAGACCGGGCTCAGCCCCAACTACTTCGTCGGATTCGATCCCGAAACGGAACAGTTCTTCAGCCGCACCGAAGTCCCGACGGGCGGTGGCGCCGTTCGTCATATGCACTACGATCCGAACACCAACGCCGTGTGGTACGGGACGGACACGAATACGATCGGTCGCGCCAAGTTGCCGCCGCTCAGGCGCAACGTGAGCTGAGTAGCGTGCTCCGCTCCGCCGCCGTTCGAACGGGGGTCGCCGCTGCCGCGGCGGCCCTCGTTGCGCTCCCGGTCTACTCACTGGCACGGAGCCGCCTGGCCACCGTCCCGCGTCCGCTCGTCCACGCCGAAGGCCCCCCGCTCGGTCACACCGGGGGATTCAGCGAACCAACCTGCCGCTTCTGTCATACCGATCTCGACCTGAACGCACCGGGCGGGGCGCTCGGGGTCGACGGATTCCCCGCGACGTACGAGTCGGGAGTGACGTATCGGGTCGCCATCGTGCTGATGAGCGAAGACATGGAAACCGCGGGCTTCCAGGCCGCCCTCCGCTTCGACACCGGTGCGCGGCGCGGGCAGCAGGCCGGCACGCTCAGCGCCGTGGATGACCGCGTCATGGTGCGGACGCATGAAGACACCGGCGTGGCGTACGCCTTCCAGACGCTCACGGGCAGCGAATTAGCGCAGACCGGCGGATCGGTCACGTGGGAGTTCGACTGGACCGCGCCCGAAGGGAGCGCCCCGATCGTCCTCCACGCCGCCGCCAACGCGGCGGGCGGGGACAACTCACCGTTCGGCGACCTGATCTACGTCACCGAGGGACGCTCCGAGGGATCGACGGGGAATTAGCTGGACAGGCGGACAGGCTATCAGCTGGGCAGGCGGACAGGTGGAGGCGGACAGGTGCCCATACCGCGGTATCGCTGCCTCTCCTGCCTCCTCTGCCCCTCCTGCGAAACAGTTGACACCTCCCCGATCCATCGATAGTCTCCTCCAACTCCATCGCACGGTCTCGAATGGGCCGCTTACCTCTGCGGGCTTTTTGTGTTCTCCTCATCCTTACGTCGCTCGCGAAGAGCATTGCGGCACAGTCGGGCTCTTCCAGTGCCACGTACCGAACGCGCGCCGTATTGCTCGGAACGGGCAATCCAAACGCCGATCCTGAGCGTTGGGGGCCGGGAGTGGCAATCGTCGTGGATGGACGCTCGTACCTCGTGGACGCGGGGTCCGGAATCGTGCGTCAGGCGGCGCGCGCCACGCGCGATTGGAACATCCCCGCGCTCGCGCCAGACAGCCTGAGCCGCGTATTCCTCACCCATTTGCATTCCGATCACACCATCGGCTTGCCGGATCTCTTGTTGTCACCGTTTGTGCTCGATCGACCCGGGCCTCTAGAGGTCTACGGTCCGGCCGGTACGCAGCGAATGGCCGCGCATATCATGGAGGCGTGGGACCAGGACGTGCATATGCGCCTGTTCGGATTAGAGCCGCGTCCCAACGTCGACGCATGGCGTGCTAATGTGCACGAGATATCGGAAGGCATCATCTACGAGGACGACGTGATGCGGGTGAGCGCCTTCTGGGTTCCGCACGGATCATGGCCCTACGCGTACGCCTACCGGTTCGAAGGACCGGACCGCGTCATCGTGGTGTCAGGAGACACCGGGCCGGCTCCCGACGTTTTCGCCGAAGCCTGCAACGGCTGCGACGTATTGATTCACGAGGTGTACTCCACGACGGCGTTCGCCGGCCGGCCGTCCGAGTGGCAGCGCTATCATGCGGACAACCACACGTCCACGCATGAGCTGGCCCAAGTCGCACTGAGAGCGCGCCCTAGGTTACTGGTGCTTTATCACCAGCTCTTCTGGGGTGTGACAGAGGATGATCTCATTCAGGAGATGCGGGACGCGGGGTACGTTGGTGACGTGAGCAGTGGCAAGGACATCGACATCTTCTGACGTCGGGAAGTCTCACGCCAAGACGCCAAGACGCCAAGCCGCCGCCACCCCGTCCCCACGATTTGGTGGGAGTGCATCCCGAGACGTCGATTGGGCATCCCAAGAACACGTGTTGGGGGGTAGGGAGGCTTGGCGTCTTGGCGTGAAACTCCCGAACTACAGAGACGCGAGGAAGCGAAGAAGGAAGGCCCGGTCCTCATCCGAGAGAGCCGTGAAAGCCTCCCGAACCCGCTCGGCCTCCCCACCATGCATGAGGATCGCGTCCCCCAACTGCCCCGTGCGACCGTCGTGGAGGTAAACGTCTCGGAATCGGAGACCCCACAGCGGCGCGGTGCGATGTTCCGACGGTGACGCGTCGGGGCCGCACAGGTCCGCCAACCCGGGGCCCAAATCATGGAGCAGTAAATCGGAATAGAGATTGATGAACTTATTGGCGAGAGCGGGATTGAGGTTCTCGCCGGTCGTGAGCGTGGGGGCGTGACAGCCGGTGCATCCCACTTCGTCAAAAACCTCTTCGCCGCGGGCGATGCTATCGGCCGTTTGCGCATTCGCGGGGTCCTCGCGCGGCGGTGGCGCCAGGAAGCGTATGTACTCCGTCAGGAGATCGATCCCGCGTTGCTCGATCTCCGGTTCCGGCACGGGATCGGCGCTCGCGGGAATGGGTGTCCCGTTCACGGTCTCTTCAACGGGATGGTCCGGCGTCGTGAGCCCCAGCTCGAAGCGCAGCGCGGTATCGACGAAACCGGCCAGCGTCGCGAATTCCGATTTGCGGCCGAACCGGCCCACCCGTCCGTCATGTCGAACCGCGCGTCCGGAGATCCCGTCGCCGTCCACGTCCTCAGGGTCCTCGTGGTCGAGGAGCGCGGCGTCTGGGACGGCCTCCACCAGTCCCAAACCAAACAACGGCGGTCCCGTAACGCGTGAACTGTCGGTGGCATCAGCAGGGACCGATTCACCGGTCACCCCGAGGGCCACGAGAAGCGGGGTGGCACGCTGTTGAATGTTGTCACCGCCAGCGCCCTCGAGGAGATCGCACGCCCCGTCGACAAAGCGGGTGGCCTTGAGCACGAGCGCGTGCCCGCCGCCTCCGATGACGGGGGCATCGTGACAGCCGCTGCACCGCCGTTCGTTGAACAGGGGCCCCAATCCCTCTTCCTCGGCCGTGTTCCGCTCGAACAGCGCTTTCCCCAATAAGAAGCGCCCGCGCTCTGCCTCCGTGATCTCGGCCAGGGGCGAGCCTACGCTGACCGGCTCCGGAGCGGACGGTCCGCGGCACGCCGCGCCCACGATACTGCATACGGCGAGCGAGACACGCACGGCCGTCACTGCGAACTACCGGTCGCTGCCAATAAGCGCTCAGCACGACCGAGGACGTGTTCCACGGCTTGCGGCCGCACTTCCCAGCGGCGGCCCTCCATGGCGTCCGTGATCAAAAAGGTGGGAAGCGACACCTGCGTCCTTCGCCGCGCGGCTACCGCATCGAAATACCGGTCCACCATACGCAGGGCCCGTTGTCTGCGCTCCACCGGCGTGGCATCCGGCGCGTACAGCGAATCGAGGGCGAGACCGGCCCCCTGCGCCATCGCCTGTACCACGTTCTGATACTGCTGATAGAGCACGGCTCGGGTGCTGTCTGCGAGTTCGATCCCTGCGCTGTCGACCTTGTTCCAGAGCAACTCCTGCACGGCGACGTCGCGAATGAGCGAATGCAGGTCGCGCCGCGTGGCCCCGGCCAATCGACGTTGATCCTCCGGGGAGATGTACGGGAGATACCGCGCTACATCCCCCGCCGTGACATGGCCCCCCTCGTAGACGCCCACGACCGCAGTACTCTCGGTCGCGCGCCACGGATCGTCCGCGGCCTCACGAACCCGCTCGGGTCCCTGCCCCACCGGCTCGAATCGTTTTTCTTCCAGCAGCTGTTCCGCATAAAGCGAATCCGCGCGCACGCGGAGCTTTTGGGAAACGAACGGCTCGAACGCCCCGCGGATCTCCTCCAACCGAGGCCGGTAGATGACGTGGAATCCCACCTCGGTCTCGGTCACCGGGGACAACTCCCCGGGCCCCAACGCAAAACCCGCGTTCTCAAAGCGCGGTAACAGATCGCCCCGTTCGATCACCCCCACGCTTCCGCCCACCTGTCTGGCGACGGAATCCTGGCTATAAGCGTTGGCCGCCTGCCACGACCCGCCCTGCACGAGGGATTGGAGCACCATCGCCGCCGTGTCCCGCTGCGCCCGCCGCACGTCCAAAGGCGCGTCCTGCGGCGCCACACGCAGGATGTGAAAGAGCATCCGCATGGTGCCGGCGCGATACGCACTGTCCACGACCGCGGATTCTGGAACGAATGCGCCCGGTTCACGTCCGATGTCCAGCTGACCGATCAGCACGCGTCGCACCGGGAACCACATCGCCTCCAACGCCGCGGCCGTATCGGCCGGCATCCCACGCTCTGCCAGATCCCGGGCGAAGGCGGAGACGTACACCCAGTGACGAGCCAGCGAAAGCACCGGCTCTCGCTCCAATGGGAACGGCTGCGCCAGAACCAGAATGTCGGCCATTCGGTCGACGCTCAGGTCGACCCCGTCCAAGCGGGCCACGGTGGTCGGATGCGCGGAGAACATCTCCGAGCACCCACTTGTCAGGAGCACCAACACGAAACACCTGATTGCGGGCATGCGGAGGATCCGCCGGGTCGAGAATCGAAGCATAGCACCAAGCCGCGGCGACGGGTGGTCGCCCGGTGCGTGGTTGGAGGAGTTCTTGATTCCGTGAGCGCCTTAAGGATCCGCCAGGAATGGGGGTAGCGCAACCACCATTGAGGCCTTCGCCACCTACGATCTGCGAGGTGCGGATGCTCTTGGAGTTTGTGTTCGATTCACTGAAGGATAGGGGTCAGTTCGGCTCTCGTGACGGTCTCACGCAAAGCCGCAAAGCCACCGCCGCCCCTC
>Ga0302046_10006380_pt1 | contig 10294 bp, 10 predicted proteins | sample RVTome_11_FD_200261 | JGI IMG/M metagenome (GOLD analysis project Ga0302046, IMG submission 200261) | Soil microbial communities from uranium-contaminated site in the Upper Colorado River Basin, Wyoming, United States - RVT147D111 (version 2) ... | reverse complement strand
GTCTGGCGCGCACCAGCAAGACGCCGGGCAGGACCCGGGCGATCGATTTTTATCTGGTCAACAGGAAGCTCTACTTCGTCGACCTGCCGGGGTACGGCTACGCGAAGGTGCCGGACGGCATACGCGCTGCCTGGAAGAGACTGGTCGAATCGTACCTGCAGGGGGACCCGGGGCCCGACCTCGGTATCCTGCTGGTCGACGTGCGGCGCGGTCCCCGGCCTCAGGATCTGCAATTGCTCGAATGGCTCGCCTCGCGGAGGCTGGAGAACTGTGTTGTGTTGACGAAAACCGACAAGCTGTCGCGCAGCCGGGTCGACCAGTCCGCCCGGCAGGCCGCGCGAGAACTCGGCTTGCCGGCGGAAGCCGGCCCGCTGGCCGTCTCGGCCGAAACGGGTGATGGCATCCCGTCCCTCTGGAATGTGATCGATCGGGCCTGCGCGGCGCGGCGATCGCACACTCTTGAACCTCCGACGCCCGGCGGCGGCGGAATTTTCGTTGCCGGAGGCGCGGAATCCCCGGCCAGTGCGGAGAGAACGCACCCGGGCCGGGACAGATCGTGAGTTCCGACATCGTGAAAGGCAGTGACAAGAAGGAGAAGAAGACAATCGTGAACGGACAAAAAATGGAACGTGAAACCAAATCGACAGGTGAACCACGACCGGCCCGGCAGGGCGGCCGACCGCCGCGACGGAATGCCGCCGTCCCCACCTCGCCCGATGCGCCCGAGACGGAGACAGTCGTGGCAACAACGGAGGAAGCGAGCGAGGAAATGGAGCGCAACGCGGTGCCGCGCGCCGAATTGAGCGGCGAGAAGCTCGACATCCGCGGCCTGAAGGAGAAGTCGATCGCCGAATTGACCAGCATCGCCAAGGCTCTCGACGTGCCGAACGCCACCTCGCTGCGCACACAGGAGTTGATTTTCGAAATCCTGCGTGCCCAGACCGAGAAGAGCGGACTGATCTTTGCGGAAGGGGTCCTCGAGACGCTGCCGGACGGGTTCGGCTTCCTGCGGGCTCCGGAATACAACTACCTGCCCGGACCGGATGACATCTACGTCTCTCCGTCGCAGATCCGCAAGTTCGATCTGCACACCGGAGACACCATCTCCGGCCAGGTGCGTCCGCCGAAGGAGGGCGAGCGCTACTTCGCCCTGATCAAGGTCGAGGCGGTGAACTTCGAGCATCCGGAGCAAGCGCGCAACAAGATTTTCTTCGATAACCTGACCCCGCTCTATCCGAACGAGCGGATCAAGCTGGCGACCGGGCGGGAGAACATCTCGTCCCGCGTGCTCGATATCCTGTCGCCCATCGGCAAGGGGCAACGCGGCCTGATCGTGGCCGCTCCGCGCACCGGCAAGACGATGCTGCTGCAGGCGATCGCCAACAGCATCACCCAGAACCACCCCGAGATCGTACTCATCGTTCTGCTGATCGACGAGCGGCCGGAAGAGGTCACCGACATGCAGCGTTCGGTGAATGGGGAAGTCATCTCCTCGACCTTCGACGAGCCGGCGACCCGCCACGTGCAGGTCGCCGAAATGGTGATCGAGAAGGCGAAACGCCTGGTCGAGCACCGCAAGGACGTCGTGATTCTGCTTGACTCGATCACCCGCCTGGCGCGCGCCTACAACACCATCGTGCCGCCGTCGGGCAAGGTGCTGTCGGGCGGTGTCGATGCGAACGCCCTGCAGCGCCCGAAGCGCTTCTTCGGCGCGGCGCGTAACATCGAAGAGGGGGGATCGCTCACCATCATGGCGACCGCCCTCATTGAGACCGGCAGCCGGATGGACGACGTCATCTTCGAGGAGTTCAAGGGAACCGGCAACATGGAGATCCATCTCGATCGCAAGCTGGCCGATCGCAGGATCTTCCCGTCGATCGAGATCACCCGCTCCGGAACGCGCAAGGAAGAGCTGCTGCTGCCGAAGAAGGAGCTGGATCGTTCGTGGGTGCTGCGCAAGGTCTTGAATTCCCTGTCGCCAACCGAGGCGATGGAACTGCTCATCGAGCGGATGCAGAAGACCAAGAACAACGAGGAGTTCCTGGACTCAATGAGCAGCATGGGATAGCTCCGGCGCCGCGGCCTTGGCCCAATACCCTTCGGGCTTCGGTTCGCACGCGAAGGCCTCCGAGCTCGTCCGGCGTCCATGCCGCGGCTCACAGGCGCCCTCAGGGTGTTGGGCCAAGGCCGCTCGAGAGGGCCCCCTTGGCAAGGGGGGCGATCGACGCTATAATCCAGCGCTTATTCCGATCGATGCCGTTCAGGGGACGCTCTCCGCGGCTGAGGAGTCGAAGTCGATGAAACCGAAGATCCACCCGAAATATCACGACGTCGTCGTCACCTGCGCCTGCGGCGAGACATTCAGTACGCGCTCGACGAATCCTGAGCTGCGGCTCGAGATCTGCAGCAAATGCCACCCCTTCTTTACCGGGAAGCAGAAGCTGATCGATTCGGCGGGACGCGTCGAGCGCTTCAAGAACCGGTACCGGAACGTGACGGAGCAGGGGCAGGCGAAGAAGAAGGGCGGCAGCGCGGCGGCGCGCCCGCCCGCCACGGCCCGTTCCGGAGCCGGCTCCGCGGCACCGGCAGACTCCAGCCAGAGTTAAAGGCAGTCCCGGTCGCACGTGGAAATCCTGGGTCGTCTGCAGGACATCGAGAAGCGCTACGAGGAGCTCAGCCGCACGCTGAGCGACCCGGAGCTCGTTGCCGACCAGCAGCGGTACCGGGAAACGGCCCGCGCCTACGCCGAGATCGAGAGGATCGTCCTCAAATCCCGCGACTACCAGGAGGTCCTGCGGCAGATCGCCGATTCCGAAGCGCTCCTCACAGACGAGGAGATGAAGGCGATGGCGCAGGAGGAGCTCGAGGCCCTGCGGGGCCGTCGCGACCGGTTGCTGGAGGAGTTGCGCGATCTGCTCCTGCCGAAGGACCCCAACGACGAACGCAATGCCATCGTCGAGATCCGCGCCGGCACCGGCGGCGAGGAGGCGTCATTGTTCGCCTCCGAACTGTTCCGCATGTACAGCCGCTATGCCGAGCGCCGGGGGTGGCAGGTCGAGGCGATGAGCCTTAGCAGCAGCGGCCTGGGCGGCGTGAAAGAGGTGATCGCGCTGTTCAGCGGCCTGCAGGTCTACGGGCGGCTCAAGCACGAGAGCGGCGTGCACCGGGTGCAGCGGGTGCCGGAGACCGAGGCGTCGGGCCGCATCCATACCTCCACCGCCACGGTCGCCGTCCTGCCGGAGGCCGACGACGTGCAGATCGAGATCTCCGAAAAGGACCTGCGAATCGACACTTTCTGCGCCAGCGGTCCGGGAGGCCAGGGGGTCAATACGACCTACTCGGCCATCCGCATCACCCACAATCCGACCGGGCTGGTGGTGCAGTGCCAGGATGAACGCTCGCAGCACAAGAACAAGGCGAGGGCGATGAAGGTGCTCCGTTCCCGGCTGTACGATCTGGAGATTCAGAAGCAGCAGGAGGCGATCGGCAGGGACCGACGCAGTCAGGTCGGGACGGGCGAGCGTTCCGAGAAGATCCGCACGTACAACTTTCCGCAGAACCGGATCACCGATCACCGGGTGAACCTCACGATTCACCAGCTTCCCGCGGTGCTGGACGGCGTGCTCGATCCGTTGCTCGATCCGATCGCGGCTCACTACCAGGCTGAGCGGCTCAAGGACGAGGCGCTGAGCTGAGTTCCGACACGGCGGCGACCCTGCTGAGCGAGGGGACTTCGTCCCTGGAGATCGGTGGATTGGGATCGCCCCGTCAGGATGCCGAAGTCCTGCTGGCTCACGTGCTCGCTGTCGAACGAGCCCGCCTGCACGCCTACCCCGGGATGTCCGTGGCCGCCGCCGCCGGGCGGTGTTTCCGCGCGCTTGTGCAGCGGCGGGCGTCCCACGAACCGCTGCAGTACCTGACCGGTGTGCAGGAGTTCTGGTCGCTGCCGTTCCGCGTCACCCCCGCCGTGCTCATACCGCGTCCCGAGACCGAGCTCTTAGTGGAGACGCTCCTCGCCCTCAATCGACGGCCCGATCCCCGCGTCGTCGACATCGGCACCGGCAGCGGTTGCATCGCGATCAGCGTCGCGCGGGATCTGCCCCGGGCCGAGGTGTACGCGACCGACTGCTCTCCGGCGGCGCTCGAGGTGGCGCGCGACAACGCCGCATCACTCGGCGTGGCACAGCGAATCCGCTTCGCCGAGGGCGATCTGTTCGCACCGCTCGCCTCTCCCGGTGCGGATTATCGCTTCGATTTCATCCTCTGCAACCCGCCGTACGTGGGGGCAGCGGAGATGCCGGCGCTGCAGCGGGAGGTGCGCGACCACGAGCCTCTGGTCGCCCTGTCGCCGGGGGACGATCCGCTCGCCGTGCAGCGCCGGCTGGCGGAGGGGGCGGCCCGCCACCTGTACCCCGGCGGCTACCTGCTGGTCGAGATAGGGTGGTCCCAGGAAGAGGCGGTCCGTTCGCTGTACGCCGGGCGGTGCGACATCGAGATCGTCGAGGTCAAGCAGGACCTCGCCGGCATTCCCCGCCTGGTCGTCGCCCGGCCGTCCTGGATCCCGGGGGCGGCAGGAGACTGAGCCGGCGCGCCTCCTGCCGGATCATTGCAGCAGGGCGATGATCCGTTCACTCAGCCGTTCGCTGCGCGGACAACCGGCAGGCCAGGGGAGGACGGCGGTGCTGCGCACGCGGTGGAGCACGGCGGCGCAGGTGATGTCTGCGGCGCTGATCCCGCCGCCCACGAGCCACTCCCGCCCCGCAAGGCGCTCCTCGACCCGGCGCACCGTCTGCGCGAACCGGTCGGCCGCGGCGGACCGCCTCGCCTCGCCCACCTCCTGGCCGCCAACCCGTGCGTGGACCAGGCTCATCATCGGATCGGCGAGCGGACCCCGGCCGAAACGCTCCCATTCCTCGATCTCCCACTGCTCGGTCCGATCGGCGCCGTACAGCTTCGGAGTGTCGGGGTAGTTCGCATCGAGATAGCGCAGGATCGCCGCCGAGTCGAACAGCACGGTGCCGCCGTCGACCAGCACCGGGGTCAGAAACTGCCCCGACAGGCGCACGATCTCTGTCCGATCACCCGGATCGATGGTGCGGAACTCGTAGGGAAGGCGCTTGTACGCCAGTGCCAGCTTGACCTTGAGGTTGTTCGAGGTCTCGAAACCGTAAACCACGATCTTTCGTTCGCTCATGGTGACTCCATGTGAGCCCGGTCGCGGCAACCGGGCGGAATGATCGGTCGCCTCGGGCACGCGGAATAGTATCACCGGGACTCTCGCTTCAGCGCGGCACGGCTCGGCGGTAGCGCCGAACTCACCCAACCGGCGCGGGGACCGGGGCAGGGCCTCGATCCGCGCGTATCGTACGGCCTCCGATTGACCATCTCCGGACAATACGCGTAGGATGTCGGACCAGTTTGCATGAAGCCTGTGTTGGCCAACCCGCGACCCGCGTCCGGACAGGACGGAGTCACAGATCTTCACAGTGGCCGGCCTCATCCCGGCTGCCAGGAAGCCTACGGCATGGCCCGCGGAGCCTCATGATGGCCAGCACCAAGCTCCGTCACCGTCCGCAACTCCCGCACACAGCGGCTCGTCAGGCGCCATCTCCCCGGGGGATGATGGGACGCGGATCGCTCATGATCGTCTGCGTCGCCCTGCTGACCGGCGACCCGACCGCCGGGGAGGAAGAGGAATCTTCGACCGCGGTGCAGGAGGAAGCGGAACAGCCCGGCTGGTCGTTTTCCGCCTCGGCCTATACCTTCTTCGTGCCCGACGATGACGACTATGTCATGCCGACCTTCATCGCCGACCATCAGTGGCTGCACCTGGAGGCCCGCTACAACTACGAAGACCTCCAGACCGTCTCGCTGTGGGGCGGGTACAACTTCAGCCGCGGCGATAGGGTCATCTTCGATGCCACGCCGATGCTCGGCGTGGTGTCCGGCAATACAGACGGCATCGCTCCGGGCTACATCGTTGGACTGACCTGGCAGTGGCTCGAGCTCTCAGCGAAGGGGAATACCTCATTGACGCAGGGGATAGGACCGAATCGTTCTTCTACAGCTGGTCGACCTTGACCGTGTCCCCGGTGGACTGGTTGCAACTGGGGCTGGTGGGGCAGCGCACCCGCGTGTATGAGACCGATCTCGACACGCAACGGGGGTTCCTCGTCGGCGTGAGCGTCCGCAACGTGACGATCACCGCCCACATGTGCAATCCTGATCTCGACGAGCCGACCTGCGTGATCGCGCTCGAGGTCGCGTGGTGAGGTGAGCCTCTCGTGGATGGAACCTGCGGCGTCAATCCGTTCATCCCGTATCCGGCTTCGCTGCGCCGAGCGTCTCCCACAGCCGTGACGCCTTCGCTCCGGAGCCCGTCCGGGCGCGGCTGACGGCGCCGATACGATCGCGGTGCAGGTCCGCCGCTTCCGCACCATGGAACCGGGGCGTTATACTCTCCGCCATGACATCACCTCTGCCGGTCGACGATGCGCTGCTCCGGATCCTCGCTCGATGCGAACCGCTCGGCAGCGAGGAGATCCCTTTCGAGCGAGCCGTCGGCCGGATCCTGCAGGAGGAAGTGCGCGCGGCGCACGACTACCCGCCGTTCGATCGTTCCCTGATGGACGGTTACGCGGTCATCGCCGCCGATCTCACGACCGTGCCGTGCACCCTGCGCGTCGAACAGGAGATTTCCGCCGGCGCCGATCCCGGCCGACTGCGTGCCATCCAGCGGGGGACGGCGGCGCGCATCATGACCGGCGCGCCGCTGCCGCCGGGGGCCGATGCCGTTCTGATCGTCGAGGAGACCGAACCGGTGGCGGGAGAGCAGGAAGCCGTCCGGGCACGCTCCGCGGTGCGTCCGGGGGCCAACCTGGCGCGCCGCGGGGACGACGTCGGCAGGGGGGAACTGCTGCTCGCGCCGGGCGACTACCTCGGCCCCGGCGAGATCGCCGTCCTGGCGGCGACCGGCCGGACCCTCGTGCGCGTCGGCCGGCGGCCCCGCGTGGCGGTGCTGTCGACCGGTGACGAACTGGTCCCGCCGCACCTCGAGCCTGGACCGGGGCAGATCCGCAACAGCAACGGACCGCTCCTGGCCGCCCTCGCCCGGCGTGCCGGCGCCGAAGCGACCCCGCTCGGCATTGCACCGGATGACGGCGAGGCGCTGCGCAGGTCGATCGAGAAGGGGCTCACCCACGATGCGCTGATCCTGTCGGGCGGGGTGTCGATGGGAACCCGTGATCTGGTCGGGGCGGCGCTGCAGTCGCTCGGAGTCGAGCTGCTGTTCGAGCGGGTGGCGATCAAGCCGGGAAAACCGTTCACCTTCGGCTGCCGCGGCTCCGTGCTGGTGTTCGCCTGCCCGGGGAACCCCGTATCGAGCTACGTGATCTTCCAGGTCTTCGTCCGCCCTGCATTGCGCAGGATGCTCGGCTGCGCGGATGAGCGGACGGCAGCGCCGGAGGAGACCATGAGCGGCGCGGATCGGCCGGCTCACGGCATGGTGCGGGCGCGACTGCAGGACGCCGTGCGCCAGAAGCCGTGGCGGACCGGCTACCATCAGGCGCGCGCCCGCTGGGATGGTGAACGGTATCAGGTGGCGGTGCTGCGCAGCAGCGGCTCGGCCGACTTCGTGTCGTGCGCGCGGGGCAATGCGCTGGCCATCGTCCCCTCCGGCACGACGTCGCTGGAGGCGGGCGAGATGATCGATGTCCTGCTGCTGGACGACGACCGGGATCGATAGGCGGATGGACGATGCGCTGCTTCCGTACGGTTGTCGGTCATTTTCGTGGGCGATTCGGCCAGGCTGTGAATGACGAGGTGAAGTGATGCCGCCGCTCGATCCGGGACTCGGTAAGGTGCTGCGCATCTTCGCGTTCGTCTTCGTCCTGGCGCTGCTGCTGGTGACCGCCTACTTCGTCACGCCGCCCGGCGGGTTGATTCCCTGATCGCGCGGGCGCCGGGTACATTCCTGTAACAGCGGAAAAGATCAGCGGGCGGGGAGCGCTCCTCAGAGGCCGATGAGAGCCTTCAGGTCGGCCGCCAGGGCCGGATCGACCCGGCTCAGGTCGGAATACAGCCCCACCGCCTCGTCGGGCCTGTTGGCGGCGGCGAGGGCGACCGCCAGGTTGTAGAGGGTGCGAGGATCGTCCGGTATCAACCGGAGAGCACTGCGAAACGCCTCCGCCGCCGCGTTATACCTGCCGTCGGCGCCCAGCGAGATACCGAGGTTGTAATAAGCCAGATGCTCCTCCGGGGCGGCGGCGACCGCCGCCTTGAAATCGGATATCGCTCCGGGCAGATTGCCGCGGTCGAACTCCACCGCACCGCGCTGCAGCAGCAGGCCGGGGAACTCGCCGGTGCGCTCCTCGACCGCGGCGAGGCAGGCGAGAACGGTCTCCGGCGACTCGCGCCGATCGAGGACCAGAGCCGTCGCGAACAGCATCGACGTGGTGTCGCGCACGGCGACGACGCCGGCGCTCCGGATCGTTTCGGGAGGACGGCCGGGGGCTGCCAGCGCGGCGGCGATCAGGTCCGGCGGGAGATCGACGGCGGCGGCTCTGAATCGATCGGCGCCGGATGCGGGGGGCAGGATGCTGCCGACCAGCCGGCCGCCACCGTCGAGCAGAAAGCCTGCCGGGGCGCCGCTGCCGTCGGCGATGGCGAAATGCATCACCGCCACGCCGGACGGCAGGATGACCGGACGCTGCAGGGTCGTCCCGAACCGCGGCGATCCGTACCCGCGGCCGTGCCGCAGAACGGTCACCGGCGCGTCCCTGGGGGGGCGATCGCCCACCCCCGCGCCGCATGCCGGCAACGCCGCGGAACGCAGGACGGCCAGGTTGCGTTCGGCGTCGACGAGCGCGACGGCATCGACCGTGAACGATGTGCGGAGTATCTCCTGGTCCGGCCGTGCAGCGGGGGAGACGAGGCGCAGGCTGCTCCACCTCCGGCCGCCCTGCTGCAGGTCGTGCAACGGTGCGGCGAGCAGCCCGGCGCCATCCAGCGCGTATCCGACCGTCCGCAGGACGGTCCGGCCCGCCTCGCTCTCGGCCTGGATTTCGTACAGACAGTCAGCCGGCCCGGCCTGGAGCGGCCAGGCGGCGCACAGAAGCAGCAGGCTGAACCCCGTCGCGATACGTCCCATACGCCTCCGCCGGGCATGGCCCGGAGGTCGGGACCCCGTCGGGCGAGTCCCCTGTAATGCACGTCCTGCAAGGGTTTCAGTCGTTCATGTACGGCGAGGGGGAGGGAGGGGCAAGGTCATTTTCGGGGTGGGGGAGAGTTGACGGGGTGACGGGAACGTAACCGGCAGCGCCGCCGCCGCGACGCGCCGCCGCCTCTGCTAGACTACCGTCCTCATGCCGCTCGAATCCGGTCGACAGCTCGGTCCCTACGAAATCATCGCCCCGCTCGGCGCGGGCGGCATGGGAGAGGTCTATAAGGCCCGTGACACCCGCCTCGACCGGACCGTCGCCATCAAGGTCCTCCCCGCGCATCTGTCCGCCAGGCCGGATCTGAAGCAGCGGTTCGAGCGGGAGGCGCGCGCCGCGTCGAGTCTCAACCACCCGAACATCTGCACGCTGCATGACATCGGCCACCAGGAGGGGACCGATTTCCTGGTGCTCGAGTATCTCGAGGGAGAAACCCTCGCGACCCGGCTCGAGCGCGGGCCGCAGCCCCGCGACGAGTCGTTGCGCATCGCCGCCCAGATCGCCGACGCCCTCGATAAGGCGCATCGCCAGGGACTGATCCACCGCGACCTGAAGCCGGGCAACATCATGCTGACCCGGAACGGAGCGAAACTGCTCGATTTCGGCCTGGCAAAGAGCACGTCGGTTGCCGGCGCGGCCGCGCCGATGACCGCCGCGCCGACGATGACCAGCCCGTTGACGGCCGAGGGGGCGATCGTCGGCACCTTCCAGTACATGGCTCCCGAGCAGCTCGAAGGAGCGGAGGCGACGGCGCGCAGCGATATCTTTGCCTTCGGTGTGGTGCTCTACGAAATGGTCTCCGGCCGCCGGCCGTTCGGCGGGAAGACGCAGGCCAGCCTCGTCGCGGCCATCCTGAAAGAGACGCCGCCGTCGATCGCGACCGTGCAGCCGCCGGTCCCGCCCACCCTGGAGCGCTTGATCGGCACCTGCCTGGAAAAGGATCCGGAAGAACGGCGCCAATCGATGCACGACGTGCTTCTGGAGCTGCGGTGGATCGCCGCAGGGGACCCACGGACCGCTTCGCCGTCACCGGGGTCGCCATCTGCCCGGCCCGGCCGCGCCGGCCGCGAACGGCTCGC
>Ga0302046_10006379_pt1 | contig 10295 bp, 14 predicted proteins | sample RVTome_11_FD_200261 | JGI IMG/M metagenome (GOLD analysis project Ga0302046, IMG submission 200261) | Soil microbial communities from uranium-contaminated site in the Upper Colorado River Basin, Wyoming, United States - RVT147D111 (version 2) ... | reverse complement strand
CCATGACCTTCGTTTCCGTGCACGAGTTGTTTCCGATGGCGAGGCGCTACCGGCGCCCCGGACGGTTCGCGGCGGGAATAGTGCTGAGTGTACTCGTGTATGTGCTGCTGGCCATGATCACAGCGTATGGGGTTGAGCGTTGGTAGGTATGGTCACGGGTCCGAGACGTCTCCTCTCAAGCGGATTTGCATGATCCCAAACTGTTCGAGAGAAACGGATGGGCGCACCGGCCCCGGCAGCGATACGGAAACTCTACCTCTGAATCCGTCAGGTGCCGAGTGATGGACGAATAGAAGGTTGGCGCTGACCTCGGTACCAGTCTTAATGGCGGGCCGCTAATGTCCGGGTCGTTGAATGGATTCACGGAAACCGCCACCACCCACCCGGCAAGGAATAGAACGAGTGCCTTGACCTCGAAAATGCTCGCCCGGGGATTTAGCGCGCAGGGCTAGGGGATACCCGAGTTCCGTTCCGCGCACTGCCTTGCTACGATGCGCAGGGGCGCCGGCCACCTGGTTCTCGAAGGTGGCCGTCGACGGAATGAGCCAAGCCCTCGTCGTGGCGAGAAGCGGAGAAAGTGCGAGACCTTCCACCCCGGGCCTGTTTGCGACCGAATGCAGGGATCGGAAGCGCAACGAGACAAGGAGTCGTCGGACCATATTGGACGCGGCTAGACGAAGGAGGAGGTGCGAATGCCATCGCCATACAGACCGATCGAGATCCGTGAAGCAACGTTCGAAGCCTTTGACCTTCCGCAAATAGCGAAGGAATTGATTGAAGACGAAACCTTCCGCAAATCCGGCAGGGTCGCACGCACGCTTGTGCGAAGCGAACAAATGACCGTAGTTCTCACAGCGGTTGCGGAGGGTGTGGAGATTCACGAGCACAACTCCATCGGACCGATCTTAATCAGCGTCCTTTCCGGCGCCATCGTGGTGTCGGTCGAGGCGAAGAGCGCCGAAAGAAGTCTCCCTGAAGGTTCCGCGGCGGTTCTTTCTCCCGACTGCGCACACAGGGTCAAGGGGAAAGTGGATAGCGCGTTTCTCATCGTGTTCGGCGGCAAAAAGTAACTCGGCAGGTCGGAGCGGAGACTTTCACCGAAAACCCGTGAGGAGATTGCTGGCCGGCTAGTCGGGGGACGCCTTCGCCGCTTCGATCCGTTAACGGGCAAATGATCATCTTTAGAGCGAGCAGGCCGGGCCGATGAACGTGGACGGCTCAGGCCGTCGGCTTCCGAAAGGGACTCCTTTGGTTGGCCGGCCGCGCCCGACCGAGACCCGGCCTGCTCATGACCGCAGCATGCTCTTCATCGTCCAGAGCTGCTTCTCGTGATAGACGAGCCGGTCGGTCAGCAGGCTCGCGGCCTCTAAACGACAAGCGTTGGAGCGATTCACGTGCCCTCATGGCTCACCTTCCTCATCAGCGCCGCGGCGGTTGCCGGAGCCGGGATCCGGCTCGCCAAAGACGGCGACAGCATCGCCGAAAGCACCGGGCTCGGCGGTATGTGGGTCGGGGCCATTCTCGTCGCGGCCGCAACGTCGCTCCCGGAGCTCCTGACGGACATCAACGCCGTTCTGCAGGACAACGCGTCATTGGCCGTCGGCGATCTCTTCGGATCGAGCATGACCAATATGCTGATCCTCGCGATCGCGGATCTCGTTACCCGCAAGCCGAGGCTACTCACGCGAGTGGCTCTCAACCAGATGCTCGTCGGAACGCTGGGGATATTCTTGACGGTGGTCGCGGCCCTGGGCGTTTTCACCGGCGGCGGCGTGGGCGCCGCCCCTCTGGGATGGTCCACGGCGGTCATCGGCTTCGTCTACGTCGCAGGGATGAGGCTGCTGCACCGGAATCGCGAGGAGCCTGTTTTTCGTACACCGGCCGAGACGGCTGAAGCGGCGCGCGGTCGTCCCGAACTGCGCTTTGCAGTCATGGGGTTTGGCGGATCGGCGCTGATCATTCTCATCGCCGCACCCTTTCTCGCGGCTTCGGCGGCGGAGCTCGCCGACTCACTCGGAATCTCACACGGATTTGGGGGCATGCTGTTCCTCGCAATCACCACCTCGCTCCCCGAAGCAGCAGTGTCCTACGGGAGCGTCCGGGCCGGAGCGTACAATCTGGCCGTGGGGAATCTGCTGGGGAGCAACTGCTTCAACATGGCCGTACTGGTACCCCTAGACTTTGTGGAAGGACCCGGATCGATGCTGGCAGGGGTCGAATCCGCGCTCGCTGTCGGTGGCCTGTTCGCGGTGCTGTTGACGGCCCTCGCGATGCTGGACGTCATGAACAAGGCAGAGCGGCGGATCTGGATCCTCGAGCCCGGTCCCGGGTTCATGATCTTGACTTATCTCGCGGGGCTCTATGCGGCGTACAGTTTGTCCGGCCCGTGAGCACAGGTCGTGACGAGGGCGCAGCGGACCCGACCTCAGGGTCTGTCCACGGACGAGGTCAAGAAGCGGTTCGCTCGGTTCGGCCCCAACGCATTGCCCGAAGCGCCTCGGGAAGCCTTCTGGCGCCGATTTCTCCGGCAGTTTCAAAGCCCCCTCATTTACGTCCTGTTGTTCGCGCTGGCCGTGGACGTCGCCGTGTGGGCGAGCGAAGGAGACGCAGGCCTCCCCTTCGAAGCCCTGGCGATCGCGGTGATCCTGCTCCTGAACGCGGGGCTCGGGGTGTGGCAGGAGCGCAAATCGCAGGGTGCGATTGAGAAGCTCGCTGAGCTCGCAGCACCGCAAGTCTGGACGCTGAGGGACGGCAAGCTCGTGCGGCTGAGCAGCCAGGGGCTCGTTCCCGGCGACGTCGTACGGCTCGAGGCCGGCGACCGCGTTCCCGCTGACGCGACGGCGGTGACTGCGCAGAATCTCGCGGTGGACGAATCGGTGCTCACCGGCGAGTCGTTTCCCGTCGAGAAGGCCGCGGGAGCCGAGAGCTATGCCGGGACTCTGGTCGTTCGAGGCAAGGCCTACCTCGAGGTCATCCGGACGGGACCGGAGAGCGCCATGGGGCGGCTCGCCATGATGCTCGGTGAGGTCGAGGCAGAGCGAACGCCGCTCGAGCGACGCCTCGAGGTTTTCGGGCATCGAGTGGCCCGTTGGATTCTGGTACTTGCCGCACTGATTGGCACAGCGGGTCTGCTCGTCGAAGGTGCAGCCCGATTTGGCCACGTCGTCCTCTTCGCGGTGGCTCTCGCGGTGGCCGCAGTGCCCGAGGGCTTGCCGGCGGTGCTCACCGTCACCCTTGCCCTCGGCGTCGAGCGGATGGCGAAGCGCAAGGCCGTGGTTCGCAGGCTGGCCGCCGTGGAAGCGCTGGGGTCGGTCACGGTCATCGCCACCGACAAGACGGGGACGCTCACCGAAAACCGGATGGACGTCAAGGACCTGGACTCCCCCGACCCGGGCCGAGCCCTGCGGGCCATGGTCCTGGCTAACGAGGCCGAGCTGGAAAGGTACGGGAAACGCATGTATTCGCGCGCGTCAGTCCCGAGCACAAGCTCCGCATCGTAGAAGCTCTCAAAGCCGAGGGCGAGATCGTCGCCATGACCGGAGACGGCGTGAACGACGCTCCCGCCCTCAAGCGCTCGGACGTCGGAGTCGGCATGGGGAAGCGGGGCAGCGACGTCACGCGTGAGGTGGCCGACTTGACTGCTCGACGACAACTTCGCCACCATCGTCGCCGCGATCGAGGAAGGCCGGAGCATCTACGAGAACATCCAGAAGTTCATCCGTTTTCTCTTTTCGACGAACCTATCGGAAGTGCTGGTGGTGACTATCGGAGCGTTCGCCTCTTCTCTCATTGGCCTGCGCGACGCGGCCGGGAATCTCCTGTTGCCGCTCACCGCCGCGCAGCTCCTGTGGATCAACCTCGTGACCGATGGCGCACCGGCGCTGGCCCTGGGCCTCGATCGAAACCCCGGAGTGATGAAGCGGCCGCCGCGCGACCCGGCATCGCCGCTGCTCGACGCGCTATCTCTCCGATTCATCCTGTTCTCGGGCGCCGCGAAGGCCATGGTCGCCTTCGCCATCCTGGGACTCTTGCCGGCGATGCTCGATGAGAGCCTCGAGGTCACGCAGACGTCGGCCTTTCTCTTTCTGGCGGCGGGACAGCTCCTTTTCACCTATCCCGCCCGTCATACCGATCTCCGGCCGCCGCCGAATCCCGCGGTGCACCTCGCCGTGGCGGTGGGCTTCGCGGCCCAGGTCATCGTCGTTTCGATTCCCGCCCTCATGGAGGCCTTCGAGACCGTGCCCCTTCCCTTCGCCGCGTGGATATGGGTGGGCGCGAGCGTCGTTGTTTCGTGGGGTTTAGCCGAGCTCGTGAGCCACCTCATTTGGTGGCCTCCGCCGTCTCGAGGAACTGCGCCGAAACGTCAATCCGCGTAGCTCCCACACGTGGCCGGAGTCGGGGTCGATTGTCAGGAAAGACGGGGGGAGCGCTTTCTCCGGCCTCCTCGATCTCTGACGGCTGAAGCCTATGCCACGCTGTGGCTCATGGCTGGATTTACTGTGTTCTTGGCGCTCGAGCAGTTCCTTCACTGGCACCACTGTCATCGCGCTGCCGCGGAGTGCAAGCAACCGCTGACGTATCTGATCTTGTTGGGCGATGGTCTTCACAACTTCCTTGGCGGTCTCGGTGTCGGAAGCGTATTCCTCCTGGACGTACGTTTGGGCCTCGCGGCGTGGGTCGCAGCGGCGGCACATGAAGTGCCACAGGAACTTGGCGATTTCGGTGTGCTCGTTCACGGCGGATGGAAGAAAAGGCAGGCCCTGTTGTTCAACCTTCTTTCCGGTCTATCATTCTTGTTCGGGGGCCTGGCCGCCTACGTCGTGTCGGCACAGGTGAACGTGGCTTTACTCGTGTCCTTCGCCGCTGGCAACTTCATTTACATCGGCACCTCCGATCTGGTGCCAGAGGTGAACAAGCATCACCTTCCATCGGTGAACGTCGTTAATTTTCTCTCGTTCGCCGTCGGTGTCGCGCTCCTTTGGATCATTCGGCTGGGATTTGAAGGTTGAATTCGGGTGGCGAGCGCTCTCACGTCCGTTTACTTTTGCGGCAAGGCTGCGGTGACGCCGCACGACGCTCGGAACGTCTGTGACCGAAACACAGGAACGTAGTTCATGAAGGAACCTACTCAGGAAGAGCCCGTCGCCCTTTGCTTCGGGCCGGTACCGTCGCGCCGTCTCGGACAGAGCCTCGGAATTGGCAACGTGGCTCCGAAGACGTGTTCCTACTCATGTGTCTACTGCCAGGTCGGCCCGACGCCCGCCACAGAGATCGAGCCCCGGACTCGTTGGCCGTCCGGCATGGTCATCGATGTCGTCGCACGCCACGACCAGAAGCTTCGCGAGCGTGGTGAGCGCATTGACTTCCTCACGTTCGTTCCAGATGGCGAGCCAACGCTCGACGCGGACCTAGGCGAAGAGATGGACGGTCTCCGGGCGCTCGACATTCCGATCGCCGTGATCTCGAATGGCTCGTTGGTCTGGCGAGAAGACGTCCGCGCGGCGTTGGGCAAGGCCGACTGGGTCTCGCTGAAGGTCGACGCGGCAGACGAGTCTACCTGGCGGAAGGTCAATCGGCCTTATGCATCGCTCGGTATGTCCACGATTCTCGAGGGTATGATCCAGTTCGCCGCGGAGGGACCGAGGGCACAGCCTTCGGTACGACGGGCGACGTCGTCCAAGATCTCCTGTCGATAGCTGCGGTGCATCCAATGCGTGAAGATGCCGCTCTCGCGCTACTGGCCAAGAATCAAGCCGACCGTGGCGTGCTCGACCGCCTAGTAATGGAGAAGCAATTGAGGCCCGTCACCTATCGGGACCACGTCTTTTATCTTCGTCGCTTCGCTTCGTGAGCAACCCCAGAATGAAGTGTCGACTTTCCTGAATCCATTCAGCGATCCGGACGTCGCGGCCCACTATGAAGACTGGTACCGGGGTCCGGGAGCCGTCGCAGATCGGCTGGAGAAACGACTGCTCGGAGAGCAGCTCCGCGTGTCCTTCCCGGACAGCCGGACGCTGCTCGAAGTGGGATGCGGAACGGGTCATTTCGTACGGTGGTTCGAGGAGCAGGGGCTCTCGACGGTTGGAGTGGATCCGTCGGCCGCCATGCTCGACGAGGCAAATCGTCTGGGGGGCGGCCGGCTAGTTCGAGCAACTGCGTGCGCGCTTCCGTTCGCGGATCGCACCTTCGACCTCGTGGCGCTGATCGCCACCCTGGAGTTTCTCGCAGATCCAGCTCGCGCTATCAAGGAGGTCGTGCGCGTCGCACGTCGTGGCGTGCTGGTGGGCGCGCTCAACCGATGGAGCGTCTACGCCCTGAGGAGGCGGTTCGGCGCGCGCTCCGTATGGCGGCAGGCTCGATTTTTCGGGCCTTACCACATCCAGCAACTGCTCTTGCGAGCCGCCGGGCGCCGAGCGCGCAACGTTCGCTGGCGGGCCGTCTCCTGGTCCCTCCCGCCCAAAGAAAAGCTACTCCGGATCCCGTACGCCGATTTCATCGGCGTCGCGCTCGAGCTCTCGCCGAACCCCTGAAGGAGGTCCACGTGAAACCCATCTCCGCTCAAATCAGTATCTATCCGCTGCGCCAGCAATCCCTGACGGGGCCGATCGAAGGGCTCGTAAGCACCCTCCGCTCGCGCGGGCTCCAGGTTCAACCCGGCACCATGAGCACAATCGTCTCTGGAGACGTGGAAAGCCTCTTCGACGGGCTCAAACAGGCCTTCGAGCAGGCAGCGGAGCACGCCCACATCGTCATGGTCGCGACGTTTTCGAATGCGTGCCCCCTGGATGACCACGAGCCGTGACATATCGGTTACCCGGTCGAGCTGCCATGACTCGCGTTTCACCGGGAGATCGACCAAAATAAATCCGCTCCTCGTGTTGTCGGTGCGTCAAGTTGCGGGCACTGAAGGAGAGACAGCGACCTAGATCAGGAGAGAAGTCGTGAAGCATATAGTCTTGTATCACGCCGATTGCTCCGACGGATTTGGCGCCGCGTGGGCGGCATGGAAGCACCTTGGAAACGATGCTTCTTACATGCCGATGGAGTATGGCACGGCCCCACCATCGCTGCACAGAAACGTCCACGTATACATTCTGGACTTCACCTTCCCCCGGGATGTGATCGAGGACATGCACGATCATTGCGAAGAGCTCGTCGTCATGGACCACCACGGTACGACCGCCAAAGAGCTGGAAGGACTACCATACGTAGTCTTCGACGAGAGAAAAAGCGGAGCGGTTCTAGCCTGGGAGTACTTCCATCCGAGTGCGCCTATCCCTGAGCTGCTCCGCTACATCATGGACCGTGACCTTTGGCAGTTCCGGCTCCCGAAGAGCCGCGAAGTCTTCGCCGCTCTGGCTTCCTATCCAATGGACTTCCAGGTGTGGGACCACCTCGAACCCTCTGATCTTGCCCGAGAGGGTGAGCCTATTCTCCGCTATCAAGGAGAAATCGTCAGGACGGTCTGCAATCGGGCCAGGCTCGTCACTATCGCCGGCCATCGCGTCCCGGTCGTCAATACGGCAATTCTCGCGTCCGACGTCGGGCAGGAGCTCTTGAGGCGATTTCCGGACTCGCCCTTCTCGGCATCGTACTTCGATCGCGCTGATGCTCAGCGCCAATGGTCGCTCCGCTCGCGCCCCGACTTCGATGTTTCCATCATTGCCAAGAAGTTCGGCAACGGTGGACACCCCCAGGCCGCTGGTTTCGAAACCCCATTGTCGGAACGCCATTACGTCCCATACCCAGAGGAAAGACGAGACGATTAATCTCCTCTCCGGTCCGGTCGCGATCCCGGTATCCTGCCCTTGGACCTCCCGCACTCGGTCCCGCTCTCTTTATCTGGCTTTGACAAGCTCTCCACTCGTCTGCTTAATCTCCCTCGCCGCCTCGAGCAACGCTTCTCGCGCACGCTCGAAGGCCTCGCGCGTATCCTCCCTCGATCCTCTCAGCTCGGCTGCCGCTTTGGCCGTTGTTTCGCGGATCTTCCGGCCGCCTTCGGCAAACTCGCCGCGGAGCTCAGCTCGGCTCTTGGGCGCTAGGAGGAGTACCCCCATCGCACCGAGCGTGCCACCTAGAAAAAAGCCAACGACAAAATCAACGCAACCCCGATTCGCCATGGTGTGTCACCTCCCTTCGCGCTATGTCGCTGTGTTCAATCCGTCTCTGGGCGAGCCGTCTCGTAACGGTCATGCAGGAACGCGACGAGATCGATGAGCTGCTGTGCCGTGATCACGTCGTTGTAGTTCGTCATCCTTGACGTGCCCTCGACGGTGATTCGCGCCTCCTCCCCCCCTGGATACAGCTCATGGGGCGGGTTCAAGATGGCGGTGACCAGCTCGCCGTCGGTTGGCTCCCGTACCGCTAGTCCCCCGAGAACGACATCCACTTCCGGCATGGCCGTGGGCCGGCTTATCTCCTCTTCCAGCCCGGCCACGACATGGCAGCTATTGCACTGCAAATCGACGAACGCCTGCTGGCCGCGCTCCACGTCACCTGCCGGCAGGACCATTCCGCGTGCCGCACGCTCTTCCGCCCCCTGGCATCCGACCCATAGGAACGCTAGGAATGCCGCGGGAAAAAGTCGTTTCGTGCGCATGATCCACCTCTGCTTTCTTCCACCGCGGTGCCTGGTCTTCTCGAGAGTCAGCCACCGCCCGCAACCTCTGAGACACAGGACTTCAAGTTCCGTGCCACCCCGACAACAGGGCCTGTAACGTGAGGCGACCCGTTATTCATTGGCCGCGTTGCACCTTCGAGAAGCAAGACCATCGTCTCCGAGCGTCCACCGCGCAAGGTGGCCTAAATGGCGCACCCATCGGGTCGGATAACCCGACCCCAGGTCGCACGCGGCTCGGGCGAGGCCCGGCGTTCCCCCAATTTCTTCTCCGCGAGCTACTTGGAGTGTGCACGCCGGCGCTTCGCTTGGCAGCCGTTTTGCAGTGGGTTCGAATGGGATTGAAAGCTCGGGCTCTTGCCCGATGACTGACAGGGAGACGCAGAAGGTGATGCAAAGCCTCCTCCGCCTGCCGAGTCCCGAGAAGGGAGGTCAGGATGAAAACGGTTTTCGTCAATCCCGAACGGTGCATCGGGTGTCGGCAATGCGAGTTCGCCTGTGCGGTGGAGCACTCGCGGAGCCGCGATCCGGTCATGGCGCTTTTCGAGGTCCCACCACCTCACCCACGCATTCATGTCGAGCCCGGCCCCTACTTCAATACATCCTTTCCCAACAAGTGCCGGCACTGCAGTCCCGCGCCTTGTCAGTTGGCCTGCCCCACCGCGGCGATCTATCGCGACCCGGAACAGGACCTCGTCCTCATCGATGCCAAGAAGTGCATCGCTTGTGCTATGTGCGCGATGGTGTGCCCGTTCGACGTCCTCACGTACTATCCAATGTCGAACGGTGGCCCCGGTCGCGTGACGGCTACGAAATGCGACGGTTGCGTGGATCGGGTGAAGCGGGGAGAAATTCCCGCCTGCGTGGAGGCCTGCAAGGTCGGAGCGCTCGTTTTTGGTGAATTGAACGAGCTCGTCAAGATGGGTCGCCTGCGCGAAACGGGCGCAGTTCTGGCTGCGGCCGAAGCCAAGCCTACCGCTCCCCTGGCACCGGAAACGGTCCTCGGTTGGAGAGGCTGGGGCAAAGCAGCGGCAGAGGTGGCCGAGCGAGGTGCGCAATGAGCACAATCCTCTCCAGCAAAACCGAAATCAAGACTATCAGCAAGGACGCGCAGGCGATGTTACGCCGCGCGCGTGAAGAAGGCATCGAAACGGTGTGGGATCGTCTCGCAGCGCAAGAGCCCCAGTGTGGCTATTGCGCGATGGGATTGAGCTGCCGCAATTGCGCGATGGGTCCATGCCGCGTCGATCCGTTCGGCGAAGGACCTCAGAAAGGTGTCTGCGGCGCCAATGCCGACACCATCGTCGCCCGGAACCTCGGCCGCTCCATCGCGGCCGGAGCTTCGGCGCATTCGGATCACGGTCGCGACATTCTCGAAGTCTTCGAGCAGACCGCCCGTGGCACGACCACCGGCTACCACATCACCGACGAAGCCAAGCTCAAGGCCCTGGCGAAGGAGTACGACGTGTCGGTGGACAGCCGGCCGGTTGCCGACGTGGCGCGCGATCTGGCGGACGCCATGCTGGAGGACTTCGGCACCCGCAAGGGGCGTCTGGGATTCCTGGGACGCGTGCCGCCGAAACGCGTCGAGCTCTGGAAGAAGCTCGGAGTAACGCCACGCGGCATCGATCGCGAGAACGTGGAGATGCTCCATCGAACCCACATGGGCGTCGACAAC
>Ga0302046_10006378_pt1 | contig 10297 bp, 7 predicted proteins | sample RVTome_11_FD_200261 | JGI IMG/M metagenome (GOLD analysis project Ga0302046, IMG submission 200261) | Soil microbial communities from uranium-contaminated site in the Upper Colorado River Basin, Wyoming, United States - RVT147D111 (version 2) ... | reverse complement strand
CACCTCGTCGCCACCGACGAAGCTGGTCTTGGTCGTCTTGGCGTTCTTCTCCCTGTTGAGCTGGTTCCTGATCGTCCTGAAGCTCTGGCAGTTTCGCCGAGTGCGCCGCCAGGGCGATCGGTTCTTCTCGACGCTCGAACGCACCACGCGACTGGAGGACGCCTATCACGCGGTGATGAAACTGCCGCCGTCGCCCTACAGCCGCATCCTGCGGGAAGGGGTGAACTTCTTCGCGGAGCTGCGCCCCGGCGCCCTCCAGGCGGCCGCCGACTCCAGTATCGCGACGCTGTCGGTGACGCAGCTCGAGGCGTTTCGGATGGTGCTCACCAAGGAGACGGGCGCCGAGCGCGACCTCATGGCGAGGTTCCTTCCATGGCTGGCGACCATCGGGTCGGTGTCGCCGCTGCTGGGGTTGTTGGGCACGGTGATCGGGATCATGGATGCGTTCCTGGGTATCGCCGCCGGTGGGTCGGGCAATATTTCGGCGGTCGCGCCGGGGGTGGCGGAGGCCCTGGTCACGACCGTGGTGGGGCTCTTCGTGGCGATCCCCGCGGTGATTGCCTATAACATCCTGGTGAGTCGTCTGGGGCTGTTCGCGGGCGAGCTGGAAGGGTTTGCGCACGAGATCGTCGGCACGCTCGCCCGGGAGGGGAGGCTCTAATGGGGCGCGGTGGGCTGCGGGGTCACGGCGAGTTGCCGCTGATGGCGGACATCAACGTCACGTCCCTGGTGGACGTGGCGTTCGTGCTGCTCATCATTTTCATGATTACCGCCCCGATCATGCAAGGCGGGGTGGACGTGCAGCTGCCGCGTGCCGAAGCGCGACCTCTCCAGCCGAGGGAGGGGCTGATCGTCTCGGTCGATCGCACGGGGCGCGTGTTCGTGGACGACAACCCGCTGAGCTACGAGGACTTTCGCGCGGCGTTTCCGGCAATGGTCCGACGGCGGCAGCCGTCGGGTGTCTATCTTCGGGCGGACGCGCGCGCCAGTTATGGTGAGGTGGTGCGGGTCCTGGCCGTGATGCGGACCGCGGGGGTCGGGGATGTGGGGTTGATCGCGGAAACCGAGGAGGTCGGGCGGTGAGACACGCCGCCCGCGCCCGACGGCTGGCCAAGGGCGCGAACGGGCGCGGCATGGCGGTCGCCGGCTCGCTGGCCGTGCACGTCGCCTTGGGCGGAGCCCTGACGGAACTGCCGCGCGGCGACCGCCGCCCACCCCCTCCGGTGTATCGGGTCGAGTTGGTGGCGGCCCCCCGAGCTCAGCCTGAAGCGCGCCGGGCTCCGGAAACGGTGCAACGCCCGGCCGAGCGCCCGGCCCCGGTGACGCCGCAGCGGCCGCGCCGGAGCACCGTGGCGCCCACGCCGCCGCCTCCCGAGCCCAAGACCACCGAGCGGGAGCCGGCGCCGCGCTCCACCCCGGCCGCCGAGCCGTTGCGCGACGCGACGCCCTCGACGGGAACCGACCCCGCCACGGTGAAGGTCGAGGGGCAGGAGTTTCCCTACCCGGAGTACCTGCGCAACATCGTGGCCCAGGTATACCGGCGGTGGGACCGCCCGGGCGGCAACGTGGCCCTCAAGGCGGAAGTGTTCTTTCTGGTCCACCGCGACGGGACGATCTCGAACCTACGCTTCGTCAATCGATCGGGGAACTTCACGTTCGACCTCGAGGCCCAGGGGGCGATCGAGGCGGCCGCGACGGCGAGCGCGTTCGGGACGCTCCCGGAGGGCTACGCCAACGACGTGTTGCCGGTGAGCTTCTTTTTCGACCCGCAGCGAATCCAATGAGGTCGCTAGGGGTCGCGTTGCTGGTGGTCGGCGCCACATCTCCGCTCGCGGCGCAAGACACGGTGCCGCCGCGTGAAGGGGTGCGGGTCGGGATCACGTATCAACCCGGCATTCGCCCCGGCATGCTGGTGCTGGGAGGCAGCCCCTCGGAGCTGCTCGACTCGGTGCGCGCCATCGTGACGCGCGATCTCGACTTCAGCGACCGATTCGAGGTCATCACGCTCCCGGCGGACGATAGCCTGACCCTCGGCGTTCGCGAGAGCGGCGAGCCCGGAGCGGACTTCGTGAACTACCGGCTGTTCGGCGCGCTCGGCGCGGATTTCGCCGTCCGCCTGCGCTCGGTCGACGGAGAACAGGTCTCGGCGGTCGTCTATGACGTCCGCCAGGAGCTGGTGCGGCGGGAGATCTCGTTCGCCGTGCCGCCGCCGGACGACGCCGAGTTTCGGCTCGCGGTGCACCGGATCGCCGACGAGGTCGTGCGCACCGTCACCGGCGTGCCCGGCGTGGCGGCCACGCGGCTGCTCTTTTTGCGCGACCGTCGGGTGTATCGGGTCGACTCGGACGGCGCGGCGTCGCAGCCGTTGACGGCGGCGGGCGTCCCCACCTTCTCGCCCGCCTGGGGCGCCGGGGGCCGGCAGGTGGTCTATACGGAGTTTCACGAGCCGGGCGGGAGCCTGTTCGTGCAGGATGTTGCCTCGGGGCGACGGCGCGTCGTGCCGCCGTCGGAGCGGGGCCTGAACTACACCCCCGTGTTGTCACCCGACGGCCGCACCCTGGTATTCACCCGGTCGGGGGAGGACGGGACCGACCTCTACTCGTGGAACCTGGCCGATAACTGCTGTCTCCAGCGGCTGACGGTGGGGCGGTTTGCGGACAACCTGAGCCCCACGTTCAGCCCGGACGGCCGCCGAATCGCGTACGTGTCCACGCGGGCCGGTCTGCCGCAGATCTACGTCATGAGCGCGGACGGGACGGGCCAGGAGCTGTTCGCCCCCTTCGACTACGGCGTCACGGGTAGCTCCAACGCCCCGGAGTGGTCTTCGGACGGGCTCTCGGTCGTGTTTCATCGGGACGTCGGTGGCAGCCCGCAGATTTTCGTCATGGACGTGGGATCGCGCACGGTCCGTCAGCTCACCAGCGCGGGCCGGAACGAAGACCCGACCTGGGCGCCCGACGGGCGACATCTGGCGTTCGTCTCGGACCGGACGGGGAGTCGGCAGGTCTGGGTCATTGACCTGGAGACGGGGCGGGTCAGGCAGTTGACCCGGGGCGGGGAGGCGCGGTTGCCTGCGTGGTCGGCGCGAATTGATTAAATTGCGCCGATCTCGCGGCTCCGTGCGGTTCGGCACCATAGATTGTTGATTCATACCCAACCCTCATTCCTCACAGGGGTAAGTCACATGCGACTCTCGATTCCCTTGATGGCGAGCGCGGCCTTCGTGATCGTTGCCGTCGCCTGTGGCGGCGGCCCGCCGCCGCCGCCGCCGGCGCCGGTCATCGACTCGGCGGCCATTCGCGACTCGATCGCGCGCGCCGAGGCGGCGCGTCGGGCACGCGAGGACAGCATCGCCCGGGCGCGGGCGGAGGCGGAGCGGATGGCCCGCGACCGCGCCATGGCTGATTCGATCGCCCGGGAAGCGGCGCGGGTCCGCTCGATGCTGACCGAGCTGGTCCACTTCGACTACGACCGGTCGAACATCCGGGCGGAAGACGCCACGATCCTCGACCGCAAGATCGCGATTCTCCAGGCGAATCCGGCCGTGCGGATCACCGTGACCGGCCATTGCGACGAGCGGGGGTCGGACGAGTACAACCTCGCGTTGGGCAACCGGCGCGCCTTGGCGGCCCGGGAGTACATGGTCAACCGGGGCATCGCGGCGGATCGCATCAGCACCGCGTCGCGGGGCGAGGAACAGCCGCTCGATGCGGCGAGCACCGAGAGCGCGTGGGCCCGCAACCGCCGAGCCGAAGTCGCGCTCGCGGCCGGCGGTGACCAGTTGCGCGCGCCGTCGGGGATGTGACGACGCGGGCAGGCCTCACGGCGGCGACCGTCATCCTTCTGAGCGGGTGTGCTCTGAAGGGTGACGTGCGCCGCGTCGAGCGCCAGCTCCTGGCCATGCAGGCGGAGACGGCCCGCGCGGATTCCGCGCGGGCCGTCGAGTTGGCCCGGGTCATGGACCTCCTACAGGCCACGCGGGATTCGGTCAACGCGCACCAGCGATCGCTCGTGGTGCTCCGTGGGGAATTGCGCTCGGACCTGACGGAGGTCCAGCGTCTGTTGGTACAGGTCCAGGAGCTGACGGGTCAGAGCCAGCAGCGACTGTCGGAGCTGCGCGGCCAGTTGGAGCGCCGCGACCGCGCCCCCCCTGCGGCGGGCACCCCCAACGTGCCCGCGGGCGATTCCGCCAATCCCGCGCTCCCGGGGCCGGCCCAGTTGTTCGAGCTTGGGCTCCAACAGCTGCGGCGGGGGAGTCCCTCCACGGCCCGCGTGGCGTTCCAACAGTTCCTCCAGGCGTACGCCACCCACGAGCGCATTCCGGATGTGCTGTATTTCCTCGGGGAATCGTGGGGCAATGCCAGTCCGGATTCGGCCGCGCAGGCGTACGAGGCGGTGGCCCGCGCTCACCCCAACTCGGTGCGGGCGCCGGGCGCGCTCTACAAGCTCGGGTTGCTCGCGGAAGCCCGGGGGGACCGGGAAGCCGCGCGGGTGTACTATCAGCGAGTCCTCTCCGGCTACCCGCGGTCGGAGGAAGCGGCGCTGGCGCGGGAGAAACTCGGCGCCACCCCCTGAACCCGCCGGGTCATCGGCGGAGCATCCATGACGGACAAGCGCGCGCGGGGCGAAATGCCCTTCCTGGATCACCTGGAAGAGCTCCGGTGGCGCATCCTCTGGAGCGTCATCGCCCTGGTGGCCGGCACGGTGATCGGGTTCTTCATCGTCCAGCACCTGGACGTCCTCGGGCTCCTGAAGCGCCCCATCGCGCCGTTCCTGCCCGACGGCAAGCTCTTCATCACCCGCCCCACCGACGCGTTCCTCATCACGCTGAAGCTCGCGCTCGTGGTGGGCGTCGTGCTGTCCGCGCCGGTGATCGTTTGGCAGGCGTGGGCATTCTTCTCCCCGGCGCTGTACGAACGCGAGCGGAAGTTCGCGGTGCCGGCGCTCTTTGCCGGCACCGTCTTGTTCGCGGGCGGGGTGGCCGTCGCGTACGCCTGGGTGCTCCCGGCCGCGCTCCGGATCCTGTTCAGCTTTCAGCGGGAGGACCTCGAGTCGATCATCACCGCCAACGAGTACTTCTCCTTCGCCGCGCAGATCGTGCTCGCGTTCGGCGTCATGTTCGAGCTCCCACTCGTCATCGTGCTGCTGGCGGCGTTCCGGATCGTCAATCCGAGCTTCTTCGCGAAGAACCGCCCGTTCGCGCTGGTGATCGCGGCGGTGGTCGCGGCGTTCCTCACGCCACCGGACGCGGTGTCGATGCTGATGCTCCTGATCCCCCTCATGATTCTGTACGAGGCTGGGATCATCGTGGGACGCCTCATCTGGCGCGCCCGAACCGCCGAGATCGCGAAGGCCGCGATGGTCCTGCTGGCCCTGGGCATCGCGGGCACCGCGCAGGCGCAGGATCCACCCCGACGGGTCGACGAGAAGGCTCGGGCGCTCGGCCGGGACTCCCTGACCGTCCGGCAGGATTCCGTCCCCAAGGGGCTCGACACGGCCGCGGCCCGGAAATTGGGGCTGCCGAGCGCCCCGAGCCGATCGTTTCCCGCGCTCGACTCGGTGCTACAGGCGCTCTTGGGGCTGGAAGGTTATCGGGTGGTCCGATACGCGGCGGATAGCGTCGTGCTGTTCGCGGACTCGCAGGCGGTGGCGCTGGTCGGCGGGGCGCTGGTGGACCAGGACGGTGCCACGCTGGAGGCGGATTCCGTGTGGTTCCAGCAGGCGCGGTGCGCGCTCCGCGCGGAAGGCTCGCCGACCCTGTTCGAGGAAGGCACGGTGCTCGTCGGCGAACACATGCGGTACGACACCTGCGAACGTCGCGGTTTCGTGGACAGTGCCCTCACCAATTTCAACCAGTCGGGCGTCGACTGGTTTCTCCGCGGGGGCGGGCTGTCGGCCGATTCCTCGATGGTCCGGGTGTTCGCGAAAGGCAGCGCCCTGACGAGCTGCGACCTGCCCGAACCCCACTTCCATTTTTCGTCGAGCTCGGTGAAGTGGGTCAACAACACGATGATGGTGGCCCGGCCGGTGGTGCTCTACGTGCGGGATGTGCCCGTGATGTGGCTCCCGTTCATGTTCCAGGATATGCGTCCCGGGCGCCGGAGCGGACTGCTCGTGCCGCGGTTCGGGATCAACGACCTGGTTCGGCCGAACACCGGCTACCAGCGACACGTCACGAACATCGGATACTATTTCGCGCTCAGCGACTATTTCGATTTCCAGGTTGCGACCGACTGGCTTTCGGAGACGTCGGTGACCTTGAACGGGGAATTCCGGTATCGCTGGCTTGATCGGTTCGTCGCCGGCGCCGCGGGGGTGTCGCGACTCTGGGAATCCGGCGTGAACGGCGGGCCCGGGGGTCGCGCGCTGCGATTGCGCTGGGGTCACAATCAGGAATTCAACCTTCGCACCCGCCTCACCGCCTCCGTGGATTACGCCACCAGCGGCCGCGTCGTGGAGCGAAACGCGATCGATCCCTACCTCGCCACCGCGACGCTCGGGAGCAACATCAACTTCTCGAAGCAGTTCGGGTGGGGCACACTCGGCGTGGGGGGCTCGCTGCGGCAGGACCTCACCACCGGCGGCGCCACCCAGACCCTCCCGTCGGTGTCCCTGACGCCCGTGCCGATCGACGTTGCCTCGTTCGTCACCTGGTCGCCGTCGCTCACGTTCACCAACGACCGCACGTACAACCAGTTTGGCGGTACGGTCCCGGCACCGGGACTCCCGGGCGACAGCGTGCCGCGCCTGGACAGCCTGCTCACGGAAAGCCGCGCGACCAGCCTCCAGTTCTCGACGCCGCTGCGCATCGGCGGGTGGAACTGGCAGAACAGCGTCAGCATTCGGGACGAGATTCGGGAAGCGGCGACGAGCCAGGTCCTGGTCGATTCGGTGACCGGTGATACCACGCGACGTTTCTACGGTCTGGACTTCCAGACGGCGGTGGACTGGAACACCGGCTTCAGTCTCCCTTCGCTGTTTCCCGGGAGTTGGAAGCTCCAGCCGTCGATCGGGATCCAGAACTCGACCAGCGGTCCGTTCCTCTTGCGGAACCGGAATACCGGCGGGAGCTACGTCAGGCAGGGCAAGCGGCTACTCTTCGGGGCGGGCGTGTCGCCCAGCTTTTTCGGGTTCTTTCCCGGCGTCGGCCCGTTGTCGCGGATTCGGCACAAGATCTCCCCGGTCGTCAATTGGTCGTACGCGCCGGCGGCGGACGTGCCCGAGGAGTACGCGCGGGCCATCGACCCCACCGGACGTGCTCCCCAGTTTCGCAGTCTGGCGCAGCACCGCGTCGGCCTGAGCCTCACGCAGAACTTCGAAGGGAAATTCCGAACCGCTCCGGGCGATACGACCACCGACCCCCGGGACGCCCGCAAAGCGAAGATCCTCGGCGTACAGACCTCGGGCATCACGTACGATTTCGAGCAGGCCAAGGAACCGGGGCGGACCGGGTGGGCGACGCAGACGCTCAACAACCAGTTCACCAGCGACTTGCTCCCGGGCTTTTCGCTCGCCATGACCCACGACCTCTGGCGCGGGGCGGTCGGCACCGACACGGCGGCCTTCGAGCCCTTTCTCACCCAGGTCTCGGCCCGCTTCAACATCACCGAGTCAACCATCCGCGGGTTGGTCGGGCTGATTACCGGCCGAGGTGGGGGCCCCCCGTCGTCCGCTTCGCAGCAAGAAATCCCCCTGGATACCGTGACGACCGATCTCCTGCCGCGCTCCCGAGGAGATCGGTTCGCGGACTACGATCGTCGGCCCCGCGCGGCGGGCCGGCAGCCCTTTTCGCTCGCCGTCAGCTACGACGACCAACGCCGACGGCCGGTGGTGTCGGACGCCGAGGACGCCGGGGCGCCCGCCCTTCCGGCGAACCGGACGCTGGGGTTGGCCTTCGGGTTCGATCCCACGGAGAACTGGTCACTCTCGTGGAGCACGCAGTACAACCTCACGACCAGCGAGTTCGGCCAGCACGTCGTGCGGTTGGAGCGCGACCTGCATCGATGGCGAGCGACCTTTCAGTTTCTGAAGTCCCCCAACGGCAACTTCGCCTTCAACTTCTTCATTTCGCTGCTCGATCAGCCCGAAGTGAAGTTCCAATACGACCAGCAGACGATCGAGCAGTAGGCAATCCACGCGCCTTTGTCCGAAAAAGTGGACACACTCGGCGCTGGCACGAACCACAGTAAGCTATGTTGCGACAATAGTTTAACCGCGATCGAGGCCTCGGCACGGCGCGTGCTTTAGGGATGAACATGAACTTCGCAATGGATGTGCGTATGCAACGCATGACGATGTTGGCGCTTGGCGTGATCGCCCTGAGTGGATGCGAAAACGAGATCGTGGGCGTGCTGGAGCCGCCGACGAGCCTCTCCTACGTGCTCGATCCGAGCGGCGATCCGCTGGCTCCGTCCGGGATCTTGCTGCTGTGGAATCCGTCGCCCTCCTCCGACCTTTCGGTGTACCGGGTGTACTCGCGGCCCGGGGCATCCGGCCCGTACGATCTCCGGGGCGAGACCACGTCGCTCACCTTCCACGACAACGGCATTCCGGACCTGACCTACGCGGTCGCCGCGGCCGCCGCCGACGGGTCCGAGAGCCCACTGATCGAGATCGTGGTGGACGAACGGCTGCGGCTCGAGGCCCCGGCGACGCTGGTGAGCACGAACCTGAATGCGGCGGTGCACCTCGCCTGGTCCGACAACGCGTTCCTCAACGAGCCTGAAGGCTTCAAGCAATACCGGGTGTACAGCGCGTCGTTCTCGCTCGACACCGGGTTTTGTGGCGAGGCCTGGAGTTTGGAGGGCACCACGGTGTCGCCGGAGTTTCTGGCCTCGGCGCTCACCAACGGCGTGCCCCGGTGTTTCGGTGTATCGGCCGAGAGTATCGAGGGGTGGGAGAGTCTCTGGCCCGATCCGGTGGCGGACACGCCCCGGCCCGATGCCCGGAACGTGATCCTCTTTGCCGAAGCGGCCGACGCGACGCGGGCGGGGTTCCGGTTCTTCCTGGACAGCAACGCCGATGGCCAGGCGGGTCCGCTGGAGTTGGGGATCGTGGGGTCGGCGTCGTCGCCCGTGATCGACGTTCGCGTCACCCGGGACGCGATGACGCAGGTGCTGTTCTTCGAGCCCGTCCGCGCCGGAACCGAGATTGCGCTCTATGACGACTTCGATCCGGTGGCGGACCTGACCTCCATCGACATCGCGCCGGAAGTTGGGTATTCGGCCCTGGCCATCAGCGTGGTGCCGGGCTTCGCCTACGTCTTCCAAATGGACGGCGGCGACGGCTTCTTCCGGTATGGCGCCATCCGACCGACGCATGTGGGCACCGACTACCTCATCTTCGACTGGGCGTATCAGACGGATCCGGGGAATCCCCATCTCCAGGTTCGGGGTGGGTTGCCCACCGACGGGACCGGCGAGCTGGTCGTGCGACGGCGTTAGGGGGGGCGGAGTTCCCGCGCCCGAGTGAGCCCGCGGCTTGGTCCGCGCCGGTAAACTGGCGCGCGACCGCCGCCGGCGGCCCGAGCCGAGCGCCGGGTTCGCTCGCGGCGGAAAGCGGGGCCTCCTCCTCCCGCCCTCCCGCGGTGGCTCCCTAGGCGCTGCCGCGTCTGCGCGTCTAACTTAGGCGCATGTCCTCCCCTATCGTCCTCGATGGTTCCTCCCTCACGCTCGACCACGTCGTCGCGGTCGCCCGCGACTTCGCGACCGTAACCATCGCGCCGGAGGCCGCGCGACGGGCCGAGCGGGCGCGCGCCGTGGTGGAGCGGGCATTGGCGGGTGGCGCCGTCATCTATGGCGTGAATACGGGCTTCGGCAAGCTCGCCAACGTCCGCATTCCCGGCGACCAGCTCCTCCAGCTCCAACGAAACCTGATCCTGAGCCATGCCGCCGGGGTGGGGGATCCGCTCCCGGAGGATGTGGTGCGCGCCGCGATGCTGTTGCGGGCCAACGTCCTGCTGCGCGAGACGAGCGGGGTGCGGCCGGTCGTGGCCGAGCGGCTGGTGGCGTTGCTCCACGCGCGGATCCATCCGGTGGTGCCCGAACAGGGGAGCGTCGGCGCCTGTGGGGACCTCGCGCCGTTGTCGCACATCGCGCTGTCCCTGCTGGGCGAGGGCGAGGTGGATGTTCGTGGCGCGCGAACACCGGCCAGCGCGGCGCTGGCGGCGGCCGGTATTCCTCCACTGGTGCTCGAAGCCAAGGAAGGCCTCTCGTTCGTCAATGGCACCCAGGCCCAAACCGCCGTGCTCGCGCTGCTGGTGTATGACGCGCGCCGGCTCTGGCGAAACGCGCATGGG
>Ga0302046_10006377_pt1 | contig 10297 bp, 8 predicted proteins | sample RVTome_11_FD_200261 | JGI IMG/M metagenome (GOLD analysis project Ga0302046, IMG submission 200261) | Soil microbial communities from uranium-contaminated site in the Upper Colorado River Basin, Wyoming, United States - RVT147D111 (version 2) ... | reverse complement strand
TTTGTTTCCTTGCGTTTTTTTCAATCTCCATGGTCGATATGGCGGAGGCGGCGCGCCGGGAATTCTGGCTTACCCCGCCGAAATTGGAGAGCGACGAATCCTACATGGTCCCTCCTCCGCCGTTCACGGAGGGCATCTTCCCCTGCTCCGAATGCCACAAGGAGATGCGTCCCAACCCGGCGCGACGGGAGTTGAAGGACGAGCACACGAATATCCAGCTGAAGAACCATGCCGAGAAAGAGCGGTGGTGCCTCGATTGCCACGACTTGAAAAACCGGGACAAACTCCGGCTCGTCTCCGGCGAGCAGATCGATTTTACGGAGAGTTACCGTCTTTGCGGCCAGTGCCACGGGGACAAGTACCGCGACTGGAAGTCGGGAATCCACGGACTGCGGACGGGGCAGTGGAACGGGAAGAAGCAATACCTCCTGTGCGCGCATTGCCATAACCCGCACAACCCGCGTTTCAAGGAACTCCAGCCGAAGCCGCCGCCGATGCGCCCCGAAAACATCCGGTAAGAGAATCATTTTTCGCGCCAGAACGTAAGGAGAGAACGCCATGTCGGATATGGAAGAACACGACGAGCACGTTTTTCGGCTGACGCGCCGGAAGGCGCTGAAGGGATTGGCCCTGGGGATCGGCACCATGGTCCTTCCCGCGAAGGATGCCTCCGCCTCCGTCTGGGAATCCTTTTTCCAGAAGAATTTCCGCGAGCTCGGCAAGCCGGAGCGCCAGAAGGTTCTTGCCAGGCTCGAGAAGGAATACAGCGCCCAGTACAAGAAACCGGTGAGGGTGAAGGACACCCCCCCCCCCGAGGGCGTCCTGTTCGGGTACGGGCTGGATCTTTCCCGCTGCGTCGGGTGCCGGAGGTGCGTTTACGGGTGCGTCACCGAGAACAACCAGTCCCGCGACCCGCAGATCCATTGGATCATCGTGCTCCGCCTGGCGAAGGAACGGGGCGTCGACCTGGAGCATTCCGAGCGGTACTACAACCCGGCGACGGTCCCCCAGGAAGGGTATTTCTACATGCCCGTCCAGTGCCAACAGTGCGAGAACCCGCCCTGCACCAAGGTATGTCCCGTCCAGGCCACCTGGAAGGAGACCGACGGGATCGTGGTCGTGGACTACAACTGGTGCATCGGGTGCCGGTACTGCATGGCGGCGTGCCCTTACGGTGCGAGGCATTTCAACTGGAAGAAGCCGGGATTGCCGGCCGGTGATATGAACCCGGAAACGCATTATCTCGGCAACCGGCCGCGGCCCGTCGGGGTGGTGGACAAGTGCATCTTCTGCATGCAGCGAACCCGGGAACCGGACGGAAAATACCCCGCGTGCGTCGAGGTCTGCCCCGTCGGAGCCCGCAAGTTCGGAAACCTGCTCGACCCGAACAGCGAGATCCGCAACGTGATCGAGAACAAGCGGGTGTTCATCCTCAAGGAGGATTTGAACACACAGCCGAAGTTCTACTACTTCTACTCCGTATGAGTCGCGGGGGAGGCGATTGATGCAGAAAGTCTGGGCGTTCGTCCGGGGGTGTTTCCTCCTGCTGGGGAAGGGGAGCAAGCTGTACTACACATGGCTCTCCGCCCTCCTGGTTCTGATCGCGGTCGGGGTTTTTGCGTATGCCAACCAGCTGTACAACGGGCTGATCGTCACCGCAATGCGGGACCAGGTCGCCTGGGGCTTTTATATCTCCAATTTCACCTTCACCGTCGGCGTGGCGGCTGCCGCCATCCTGCTCGTCATCCCGGCGTATGTCTACCATTGGAAGCCCATCAAGGAAATCGCGATTCTCGGCGAGCTCGTGGCCGTCTCCGCGATGGTGGTGTGCCTGTTGTTCGTCACGGTCGACATCGGGCGACCCGACCGGTTCTGGCACCTGATCCCGAAGATCGGGATTCTGAACTTTCCACAATCGCTTCTGGCGTGGGACGTCGTGGTGCTGAACACCTACCTGGTTCTGAACTTCGGGATCGCGAGCTACATGCTGTACAGTTATTACTATCGGCGCGAACCGAACATGAAATACGTCTTTCCCCTCCTCATGTTTTCGATACCGGCGGCGATCTCCATCCACACCGTGACCGCGTTCCTCTACAACGGCCTGGCGGCGAGACCCTTCTGGAACGCATCGATCCTTGCCCCCCGGTTCCTGGCTTCGGCGTTCTGTTCCGGGCCGGCCGGGATGATCCTCATGTTCCAGGTCGTCCGGAAGTGGACGCATATCGAAATCAAGGACAAGGCGATCTTCAAGATCGCCGAACTCATTGCGTACGCGATGTTCATCAACCTGTTCCTGCTGGGATCGGAGCTCTTCAAGGAGTACTACTCCGACACCGTCCACCTGGCTCCGGTGAAATATCTCTACCAGGGGCTGGAAGGGCACTCGGACCTGGTTCCGTTCATCTGGACCGCGACGATCTTCAATCTCACGGCGTTCTTCCTCTTCCTCATTCCGCAGACCCGGGAGAATTACGTCACGCTCAATATCGGCTGCGTCCTCATGTTCATCGGGGTGTATATCGAGAAGGGGATGGGGCTCGTGATCCCGGGGTTCGTCCCGGACGTCCTCGGGGATTTCTACGAATATTCCCCGACCGGCACCGAGATCCTGGTGTCGATCGGGATCTGGGCGACGGGGTTGCTCGTGTTCACGCTGCTCTTGCGGATTGCCGTCCCGATCATGAACGGCGACTTCCACGTAGGCGAGGACGGGGTGAAGCCGCACTTCGGCGACCAGCTGTTTCTCGTCCGGAAGCGCGTGGTCGTCGAGGAAGAGGACCTTTATTCTCCCTGAGCGGCCCGTATTTCCTTCCCCGGCGCGCAACGTCCCGTCTTCAACCGCGATCTTATCCCGAGCCGGAACCCGTGAACCCGGGTTCCACTTTGTTCCTGCGGTTACTGTTTTTGCAGGAACGCCAGGACGTCCCTCAATTGAGCGCCGGTCATTTCGGGCCACGGAACTCCCTGGGTCACCATGGCCGCTTCCATGGCAGAGGTGTGATTCCACAATTCCGCGCCGAACTGGGTGGTATTGATCGCCCTGACGGCTCCAAGGAGCTTTTGCCTGTCTTCCACGGTCTTGAAGTGGCACGCGATGCACTTTTTCTGGGTGAAGACTTTCTCTCCCTTTGCGGCATCTCCGGGTTTATCCAGATAATTCAGCGAATAAAGGAACACGATCAGGTCGCTCATCTCGGTTTCCGCGAAATGAGGCCATGGCATTTTTTCCTGATGATATTTTTGCGTCATCCTCCCGACGTGGTTCCAGATCTGGGTCGTAAGTTTCGTCACATTCGACTGGGCGACGGTTTTCCCGAGATCCGGGGCCTGCGTGCCGCCCTTTCCGAAGATCGAGTGACATTTGATGCAGCCCTTGTCGGTGAACAGTTTCTCGCCGCTCTCGGCATTCCCGACTCCGAGGAATACTTTTTTGCCTTTATCCGGCGCCTCTTTCGTCAGTGCGGCGAAGATGTCCGCCATTTCGTTGCCGGAGAACGCAGGGATGGAAGTGCCGGTCGTCGCCATCCGGCCGATCATCTCCGGCCCATGATTCCACATTCTCTGCAAGAGGACGACGGCGGACTGGTAAACGGCGAGAGAATCGAGTGGGGTTCCGTCTCGTTTCCCTTTTTTGCCCAGGGAGTGGCACTTGAAACAGTTTTTCGACTCGAGAAGGGCCTCGCCGTGCCCTGCATCTCCGGGTTCTCCCAGGTACGGCAACATGTAAAGGAAGGAGACGAGTTCGTTCAGTTCGGTCGTGCTCAACGTGGGGCGCTCCAGTACTTCGCGTCTCATGTGGACGGCCATCGCCGGCGCATGATTCCAGAGGAGCGAGAAGATATCCAGGAAGCTTCCGTAAAAACGGGAAGATTTGAGCTTGGGGCCGATTTTCCTTTCCCGCTCGAAGATCGAATGGCACTGGTTGCAATGCTTTGCCTCGAACACCTTTCTTCCGGGGATCAGGTCGCTGACGAGGTGAGGCTTCTGAACTTCCATGGTCGACGATGTCGCAGGACTCCTGCCGGAAACCCCGGCTTCCTTTTTCCCGCTCTGGTCGCATCCCGACAGAACCGCCGCGATGAAGAAAATCAATCCGTAGGCGAAAATGTCGATCTTTCGGAATCGGATGCTGTTCATGTCATTCTCCCCCCGAAATCCTCTTTCCGGTCTTGGCGGATCCTGTTCCAGAACGCTCCTGGGATTACACGTCTTTCCTGCGGCCTTTTCTCAAGCCGATGAACACGTACGTCAACACCGAGGCCAGGGTGAAAAAAACCGGAATCGCGACGAGGCTGATTCCGAGGGAGGCATCCGGGGCGTCGTGCAGCCGGAGGGATTCCCTGATCAGGTTCAGAATCCAGACGGCGATACCGGTGAACAACAGCCAGATCAGCGTGATGGAGAGGATCTGCAGGCGGTCGATCAGTTTTTTGTTCATCATCCCATCTCCATTCTAACAGTATATCTCCATATTTTCCCGAGAGGACGCCTCGTTGACGGGACTCCTCATCCCTTCACCGGGGGTAGTTGCGGGTCCGGCATGTAGGAAGTGATCCGCTCGTTGACGGCCTTTGCGCTCTCCAACCGCCCTTCCTGGATTTCCCAGATCGAGATCACGGGGAAGAAGCGCGCGAACATCATGTATCCGAGGACGAACACCGACACCCCGCCGAGGAACAACGTCCATTCCGTAAGGGAGGGGATGTAGATCCCCGTCGGGTACGGCAGACGGGGATTCGCCAGGGACGGCACCACGATGATCAGCCGCTCCAGCCACATCCCGATGATCACCGAGATGGATGCGACGAGGATGCCTGGAATCGTGCGGGTCTTCCGGTTGCTGAGAAGGATCAACGGCACGAGGAAGTTGCAGGTCACCATCGCCCAGAAGTACGGGGCGTACGCCCCGCTGAACTTGTACCAGAATACCCGCATTTCGTTCGGTTCGTGGCCGTAGAAGCCGGTCAGGTATTCGGAAAACGTGAAATAGAACCAGAGCAGGGACATGACCAGCAGCAGCACGCTGAGGTAGTTGAAATGGATCAGCTTCAGATACCGTTCGAGATGGAAGACTTTGCGGAAGACGATCATCAGCACCAGGATCGCGGCGATTCCCGAGAAGATGGCTCCCACCACGAAGTACGGTCCGAAAATGGTGCTGTGCCATCCGGGCTGCACGGTCATGGCGAAGATGTAGGAGATGATCGTGTGCACGGAAACCGCGATGGGGATCACCACGACCATCAGGATGTTCATCGCCCGCTCCAGCACCTTGTGCTGCCGCTCCGTTCCCTGCCAGCCCCAGGAGAGAAATTCATAGAGCCATCTGGGTTTCACTCCCCGGTCCCGAAGGATCGCAATGTCCGGGATCATGGGGATGTAGAGGTAGATCGTGCTTGCGGTGAAATAGGCGGTGATGCTCACGATGTCCCAGAGCAGGGGGGATTGCAGGCGGCCGTTGTAGAACAGGTGCGAAATCCTGTCCGGACGGCCCAGATCGATGATCGGATGCAGCCCGCCGATGGCGAGCACGATGGCGGTGATGACTTCCGCCATCCGGGTGATCGGCCTCCGCCACTCCGCCTTGGAAAGGCGAAGGATCGCGGAGATCAATGTTCCGGCATGGCTGATCCCGATGAAAAAGACGAAATTGATGATGTAAAATCCCCAGGTGACCGGTTGGGCCATCCCGGTGACTCCAAGGCCGTAGTAGAGCTGCCGGACGTAGACATACCCGGTGTACAGGATGATGACCAGCAGGACGGCCACGATGTAGTAGAAGCTTTTCCCCGGGTTTTCAATGGGGCGAAGCAGGTCGTAATCCGGATGGGGCGCAGCGGACGCGTTTTCCATCAATCCACCTCTTTCAGATAGATCACTTTCGGCTCCGTTCCCAGGTCTTCCAGGAGCCTCGTTGCGCGGGGGCTGTGGGAAAGGGGATTCACCCGGTGACTGGTGTTTTCGAGGTCCCCGAAAACGATCGCTCCCGCCGGGCAGCTATCGGCGCATGCCGTCTGGAAGTCGCCTTCGCGCAGGTTCCGTCCTTCGGACTTCGCCTGCTCTTTCGCTTTTTGCAGCCGGTGGACGCAGAAGGTGCACTTTTCCACCACGCCCACCTGCCGGACCGACACATCCGGGTTGACGGTCTCGCGGATGCCGGGCGTCCATTCCGGCTTGTACCAGTTGAAGGATTTCACCGTGTAGGGGCACGCGGCCATGCAGTAGCGGCACCCGATGCACTGGGGATAGATCTGCGCGACGATCCCTTCCTCGTTCTTGTAGGTGGCGCGAACCGGACAGACTTTCGTGCAGGGAGGGTGATCGCAGTGCATGCAGGGTCGCGGGAACTGCCGGACACGAAGCCGGGGATATTCCCCTTCGTACATCGTCAGCATGTCCATCCAGAGCATGGTCCGGCCCATTTCCGATTCCTTCGGTTCCACGATGGCCACGTTGTTTTCCAGCTTGCACGCCGCGACGCACTCTCCGCAGCCGGTGCATTTCTGCAGATCGATGACCATTCCCCACTTCATCGCTTCCGCTCCCTGCTATTTATTTACCTTCTCCACACGGACGCGCGTCGATTGCCAGGAGGTCCGGCCGCTGAGCGGGTCCACCAGGTGATCGATCAACGCGACGGGATTCGTTCCGATGTTTTTCGCGTACCTTCCCAACTCCCTGTGCCCCTTTCCGAAAGGAACGGCCAGAATTTCGGGAGAAACGGTCGGGACGATGATTACGCGCAGAGTAACGGATCCTTTCCCGGACGACACGCGGATGAGGTTCCCTTCCTCTAGAGAGAGCTTCCTCGCCCTCTCCGGGTGCATCTCTGCCCACGGGATCCAGTACACGCGGGGAATCAGTCCGGAGATCTCCTGCAGCAGCGGTTGGCTGGCACCCTCCCCGGTCATGTCCATCAGGGTGGTAAAGGGCGCCAGGAGGAAGGAATCCGGGGCTTCCGCCTTCCGGATCGGGGCCTCCAGCAGGGGGTGCAGGGGGGTGTCCCCATTTTGCGCTTCCCGCCCTTGACTCAAAAGAGCCCTCTCCTTGAGGAGTGCGTCGAATCGGGCGACGGTGGGAAAAGCGAACTTCTTTCTCTTGTTCCAATCCGGTTCGGGATATTCGCCGGGATCCCACCAGCCGCCTTTCTCCTGGAGCAGACGCCAGAAATCCGCAAACGCGGGGTAGCTGTACACCTGCCAGCCACGTTTTTGCAGCTCTTCGAGGAAATTCAGGGAAACGGCCTCGAAATAGGGGGTTCCTTTCCCCGAAGCGAAGATCGTTTTCATCCGCCCTTCTACGTAGCCCGCATAGGACTTGGGCTCCTCAGGGAGGGGGGTGACTCCGATCTCCGTTGCCAGCCGAAGGAGAACGTCTCCCATGGGGCGGGCGCCGTTCAGAGGGGGGACGACCGGCTGTTGCAGTCCCAGCTGGGAGAAGGGGAGATTCGGAACCGGCAAGGTCGCGTCCCACTGCTCAAGGTACGTGGTGGTGGGCAATACCAGGTCCGCGTACGGGGAGGTGTCGTCGATCAGGGTGGCGAATTGGACCACTTGGGGAATCCGGGACAACCATTCCTGCCAAGATTTCTGATCGGTCGGCTGGTACAGCGGGTCGACCTGGGCGATCATCAACATGTCCAGGCCGGGAAGTTTTCCGGCGGAACGGAGACGGGGCAGCTCCTCCGAGGCCCAGTGGGCGGGAAGATCGGACTCCGGGGCCAATTGCGGCTTGAGGGAAAAGGCCCCCGATCGGGCGTTTACGGAAGGGACCGGGGATGTGCCCCAGGGAAGCGGAGCCGCCTCGCGCCACAACCCTTTTGCGGAGAAACTTCCCGAGAGGGCATTGAGACTTGCCACCGCCCACTGGGTAAAAAGGGCGGTTTCGCTCCGGTCCGACACGCCTCCGGAAAGGGCCAGAGGTGCTTTGGCGGAGCTGAATTCCCGGGCCAGCCGCAGGACGGTTTCCGGGGGGACGCCGGTAACGGCGGAGACCTTGTCCGGCGGGTAGTAACGGGAGACCAGGTCCGGGAAATCTTCCTTGCCGCCCCGGAAGTTCCGGGCATGGCGCGCGATGAATTCCTCGTCGGAATTCTTATCCCGAAGGATCACGAACGCCATTCCCAACGCAAGGACTCCCATGCTGCCAGGCCGGATTTGCAGCCATTCCGTTGCGTTCTTGCCGGCTTGGGACATGCGCGCGTCCACGTGCACCATCTTCAGGCCCGTTCGGGGCCGACTTTCCTTCAGTTTCCCGTAGAGGCGGTTGAAATAGACCGGGGACGGGGGCGCCTCAAGGAGGTTTGTCCCGAACGTGAGAAGGTAATCGGTTTTTTCCAGGTCGAAGGCAAGGGGTGGAAATTCCCCGAAGGCCTGCCAGAAACCGAGTTCGTTGATGCCCGGAGTCCGCCAGGGGAAAAAGTTGGCGGAGCCCATGCGGGTCACGAAATCCCCCGCGAAGTGCGTAAGCAGCGTGTTCCGGTCTCCGAAGAAAAACCCGAAACGATCGGCCTGTTTTTTCTTCAACAACCCCTGGAGTCCCTGGGATATCCCGCCGAGAGCTTCCTCCCAGGAGATGGGCTCCCAGGCGGATTCTCCTTTTTTTCCTTTGCGCCGCATGGGCTGGCGGATCCGGTCGGGGTGGTAGAGCAGTTCCAGTCCAGCCTCCCCCATGGGACAGATGAACCCGCTGTTGACCGGTGCGATGGGATTTCCGAAAATCCGGACCGGGATCCCGTCGATCGAACGGACCCGGATGCCGCACCCCGCAGGGCATTGGCCGCAGGTGGACATCTTCCATGTTTCGATGCGGGGACCGTGCTGTAACTTTTCGACCCATTTATCCGGGATCGCCCAGACCTGGGAGATTCCCCCGGCGGCGACGCCCGTGATCCCCAGCATCTGCAGAAAATTGCGGCGGGTGATTTTCATCTTTTGCTCCCGGGACCTATCGATGACATGTCGCGCAATCGGTGTTCACGCGGTTCTTGGCATGGCAATCGATGCAGAACGCCATCTTGATGGGAAGATACGGTTTGGAAAACGGGAGCGTCATTCCGGGCACGTTCCCGTGGCACGTGAGGCAGGCGACTTTTCCGATCGACACATGTCGCCGGTGGGAAAAATAGGCGTGATCGGGCACCCGGTGAACCTGTATCCATGGGATGGGTTGATTTTTCTGGATATGGTCCACCAGCTTTTTCTCCTCTTTGCTCTCCGTCATCGCCTGTTCGTGGCAGCCTTTGCAAATCCCGATGTTCGGGATCGAGGCTTTTTCATGGGTAAGTACCCGGATGTGGCAGTCGAAGCAGTTCAGACCCGCATCTTCGAGATGCTTTTTGTGATTAAACAGGATGGGTTGGGCATGATTTACGCTTTCAGAACAACCGGCAACGATGAATGCACAGAGGATCGCGAAGGTTATGTAGTGAAGGGCGAAATCCTTTTTCATGGATCCTCCGGGGGGCTCTGGGTCTTCCTTTCACCGGGTATTTCCTGGAGGGCTCGGGAACGAAAGCGCCGATTGAAATGATGTTTTATCTTGAATTCGGGAAACTGTCAATTTCATTTTGAGGAGGGACCACGGAGTGTGAAGCGGATCGCTGCCGACCGGGCATGGTGGAGAGGGCACGCGGGGTAGATGGGGCGGGTTTGTTCCTGTTGACAGGGCATGGCATTCCGGATATCTTCTTCCGGATTCCAGCAGGTCCCGGCCCCGGGATCATCGGAAACTGCGTATCAATAAAGATAAATTCTGTTTTTCGTAAACGTTACCAGGAGGAATACCGCGCGATGGGCAAACTTTTCGAGAAATTCCCGGACCCGCTCGCCAGGCTGATCGTCGTCGTCCTGGCGCTGGCAGTTATCGGGGTGGTCGTCGTCGTGCTGATCCCGAGGCCCATGAAGGACGTCGAGATGCAGTGGGCCGACGCCGTCAAGCGGGAACAGGCCAGGCCGGTGAAATATGCCGGCTTCCGCGCCTGCGCGGAGTGCCACGACGAGCTCTACGAGACGAAAAAGAAGGGATTCCACCGGGATCTTTCGTGCGAAACGTGCCACGGACCGGCGAAGGGCCACACCGCGGATCCCGAGAAGGTCAAGCCGGTCATTCCCGTCGCGCGGACGTTCTGCCCGCAGTGCCACGCCTACAACCCGTCGCGGCCCAGGAGCTTCCCGCAGATCAACCCGGTGGCCCATAACCCGCTGAAGGCCTGCGCGAGCTGCCACAACCCGCACGACCCGAAGCCTCCGACCACGCCCAAGGAATGCTCGGCGTGCCACGGGGAGATCGCCCG
>Ga0302046_10006376_pt1 | contig 10301 bp, 6 predicted proteins | sample RVTome_11_FD_200261 | JGI IMG/M metagenome (GOLD analysis project Ga0302046, IMG submission 200261) | Soil microbial communities from uranium-contaminated site in the Upper Colorado River Basin, Wyoming, United States - RVT147D111 (version 2) ... | reverse complement strand
CGGTCACGTCGCCGACGGCGTAGATACCCGGCTCGGCCGTCGCCTGGTACTCGTCAACGACGACGTGGCCTGCGTCGCTCAGCTCGACGGCCGTCGTCTCGAGCCCGAGGCCGGCCGTGCTCGGATGGCGGCCGATCGCGAACAGCACGGCATCGAAGCCCGAGTGACTGCCGGCCGCCTCGGTCGCGAGCGTCAGCCCGTCGCCCCGGCTGAGCCCCGTGGGCACGGCATGAGTCACGAGCTCGGCCCCGCCCGCGGCCATGTGCTCCATGAGCGCGAGCGACAGCATCGAGTCGAAGCTTCTGAGCACCCGATCGCCGCGCATGAAGATCGAGACCTGGCTCCCGAGCGCGAGCAGGACGCCGCCGAGCTCGACGGCGACGTAGCCGCTGCCGACGACCGCGACGCGCCCGGGCAGCGACTCGAGCTCGAAGAATCCGTCCGAGTCGATGCCGAGCGCTTCGCCCGAGATGCCGGGCCGCGCCGGCGCGCCGCCCGTCGCGATCAGGATTTCTGGCGCCCGATAACGCTGGCCGCTCGCATCGGTGACCTCGCCCGGGCCGCTGACGCGGCCGGCCGAGGGCACGTGCCGGATGCCATTCCGCTCGAGGTTGCCGGCGTAGATGCCGTTCAGATGCGCGACGTAGCGGTCCCGGGACCGCTTGAGCGCGGCGAAATCGTGGCCCTTGAGCTCGATATCGAAGCCGTAGTCGGACGCGGCCCCGAATCCCGCGGCGAGCTCGGCCGCGTTCCACATGATCTTCTTCGGCACACAACCGACGTTGACGCAGGTGCCGCCGAGACGGCCGGGCTCGAGCAGCACGACGCTCGCGCCGTGCCCGGCCGCCCGCTGCGCGCTCGCGATGCCGCCCGAGCCGCCGCCGAGCACGATAAAATCGAAATCCGCCACGTCCGACCCCATATAACTTTCAGAATCGACGAGGATATACGCTCGATGAGCCCGGCCCAAAGATGGATGCAATGACAAAACCCGCACCGAACCCGCTGCTTGCCGGCGAGGTTCCGCCCTGCTTCGGTCTGATCGAGGCCGCGCACATCCGCCCGGCCGTCGGCCAGGTGCTCGCGGCCGAACGCGCCGAGCTCGAGCGCCTCGCGGCCGTAGAAACGCCGTCGATCGAGTGGCTGCGAGACACCGAGCGGCTGCTCGAGCGGATCCACGACGTCTGGAGCCCGGTCTCGCATCTGAACAGCGTCGCCTCGACGCCTGAGCTGCGCGAGGCCTATAACGATTGCCTCGCCGAGGTCACGGCGTTCTTCAGCGACCTCGGGCAGAACGAGGGGCTCTTCGCTCGCTTCGAAGCGCTCGGCGCGTCGCTGCCGTCGGAGCCGGAAGCCGAGCTGATCCGCCAGAGCCTGCGCGATTTCAGGCTCGCGGGCGTCGCGCTCGAGGGCAAGGACAAGGAAGCCTATCGCGAGATCAGCCTCGAGATCGCGGCGAAGCAAGCCGAGTTCGAGCAGAACCTCATGGACGCGACCGATGCCTTCGAGCACCACGAGGCCGATGCCGCGAATCTCACGGGGCTGCCCGAGCAGGTCCTCGAGCGCGCGAGCGCCGCCGCGGCCGAGAAGGGACTCGAAGGCTGGCTCTTCAAGCTCGACCCGCCGACCTATCGGTCCGTCATGACCCACGCCGACTCGAGCGCGCTCCGCGAGCGCTACTACCGCGCCTGGGTCACGCGCGCCTCCGATCAGGGCAACCCCGAGTGGGACAACAGCCCCCTGATCGAGGACATCCTCAAGCTCAGGCAGCGCGCCGCAGAGCTACTCGGCTTCAGGAACTTCGCCGCGCTCTCGCTCGCGAAGAAGATGGCCGAGTCCGAAACGAAGGTGCTCGAGTTCCTCGAGGATCTCGCCGCGCGCTGCCGGAGCTTCGCCGAGAAGGAGCTCAAGACCGTCGAGCAATGCGCTTCGCGCAGGCTCGACGCCTGGGACGTTGCGTACTACTCCGAAAAGCTCAAGCAAAAGACGCTTCGGATCGGCGACGAGGAGCTCAGGGCCTATTTCCCTCTGCCGCGCGTCCTCGCCGGTCTCTTCGAGCTCACGGAGCGCCTCTTCGGCATCCGGATCGAGGAGACCACCGGCCCCCCGCTCTGGCACGAGGCGGCGCGGATCTTCGCTCTTCGGAACGCCGACGGCACGCCGGTCGGCAAGCTCCTGACCGACTTCTATGCCAGGCCCAACAAGCGCGGCGGGGCCTGGATGGACGGCTGCACGAACAGGAGCCGCCTGGGCCCGCTCGAGCGCGACCCGATTGCGCATCTGGTCTGCAATTTCGCGCCGCCGTCCAAGGGCGCGCCCTCGTTCATCACGCACAACGACGTCGTCACGCTGTTCCACGAGTTCGGCCATTCGCTGCACCATCTGCTGACCGAGATCGACTATCCGTCGATCGCCGGCATCAACGGCGTGGCCTGGGATGCCGTCGAGCTGCCGAGCCAGTTCTTCGAGAACTACGCCTGGCATCCCGACGTGCTGCGCTCGATCTCGTCGCACCGCGACACGGGCGAGCCGATCCCCGACGACAAGATCGATACGCTGATCGCGTCGCGGACGTTCCTGGCCGGTCTCGCGATGCTGCGCCAGATCGAGTTCGCGCTGTTCGACTTCATGCTGCATTCGCGCACGGAGCCCGCGACGCGCGACGAGGTCCAGGCGCTGCTCGACGATATCCGCGCCCGCGTCGGCGTCATGCCGACGCCCGCGTTCAACCGCTTCCAGTGCACGTTCGGGCACATCTTCGGCGGCGGCTATGCAGCCGGCTACTACAGCTACAAGTGGGCCGAGGTGCTCGCCGCCGACGCGTTCGCGGCGTTCGAGGAGACCGGCGCCTTCGATCCCGAGACCGCGCTCAGCTTCCGCCGCGCGATCCTCGCCGTCGGCGGCAGCCGCGATGCTATGGAGTCCTTCATCGCGTTTCGCGGCCGGCCGCCCGTGCTCGATCCGCTGCTGAGGCAAGCGGGCATCATCGATTGAAAATCGCGACCTGGAACGTCAACAGCCTGAGAGTCAGGCTCGGGCACGTCGTCGACTGGCTCGAGCGGGAGCGGCCCGACGTGCTCGCCCTGCAGGAGACCAAGGTCAGGAACGACGACTTTCCGGCAGACGCGTTCGCCGGGCTCGGCTACGAGGTGAGCTGCAACGGCCAGCCGGCCTACAACGGCGTCGCGCTGGTCTCGCGCCGGCCGATCACGGACGTCCGGACCGAGATCGACGGGTTTCCCGATCCGCAGCGCCGGGTGCTCGCGGCGACGATCGACGGCGTACGGATTTTCAACCTCTACGTGCCGAACGGCCAGCGCGTCGACTCCGACAACTACCGCTACAAGCTCGACTGGCTCGCGGCGCTCAGAGCCGACGTCGCCGGCGAGCTCACGCGGCATCCGGAGTGCGTCCTGCTCGGAGACTTCAACGTCGCGCCCGACGACCGCGACGTTCACGATCCGGCTGCCTGGCAAGGCAAGGTGCTCTGCAGCGAGCCCGAGCGCGGGGCGCTCGGGCGGTTGCTCGAGGTCGGCTTCACCGACCTCTTTCGAACCTTCGAGCCCGAGGCGCGAAGCTTCAGCTGGTGGGACTATCGCGCCGGCGGGTTCAGGCGCAACCTGGGCCTTCGAATTGACTTAATCCTTGCGAGCGACGCGATGCGGGTCCGCTGCACCGCCTGCCGCATCGACGCCGCGCCGCGGCGGCTCGAGCGGCCTTCCGACCATACGCCCGTCGTCGCCGAGTTTGACGCCCGGGACCAGGCCGGCCGTTTGGCGTAGACTTTCGCTATGGTTGCGCAGCATGCCGTCGACGACGAGAGGAGCCTCACGCAGGACCGCCGCAGCGACTACGACGTGACCAACACCGTCAGGGTCAGCTCGGTCCGGCACACCTGCGCGGCCGTCAGGCGGCTCTTCGAGCGCCAGTTCCCGGCCGCCTCCTTCGATCCCGTCTGGATCGCTTTCCACGATTTCGAGCGGCTCTACAGCGGCAAGGATCCAGAGTATCACGCCGTCGACACAAGCTATCACGACATGCAGCACACGCTCGACATGACGCTCGCGCTCGCGAGGCTCATCGTCGGGCACGAGCGAAGCGTCAACGAGGCCGACAGGCTCGGCGCCGAGCGCGTCAAGTTCGCGCTCGTCGCGGCCCTGTTCCACGACTCGGGCTACATCCGCCATCGCGAACGCGACAGCGGGGCCGTCAACGGCGCCGTCTTCACGACGACGCATGTCACGCGCAGCGGCGCCTATCTCGAGCGTTACCTGCCGCGCGTAGGCCTCGGCGACTTCGCTGGCGTCGCCTCGCGCGTCGTGCACTTCACGGGTTACGAAGTGCCGCTCGACGAGATCGAGCTCGACGATCCGCGCGATACGGCGGCCGGCCACCTGCTCGGCACGGCGGATCTTCTGGCCCAGATGTCCGACCGCTGCTATCTCGAGAAGTGCCGCGACCGTCTTTACCCTGAGTTCGTGATCGGCGAGGTTGCCGTCAACATCGAGTCGACAGGATCGCATGCGCTCTATCAGTCGGGACGCGATCTGCTGCGGAAGACGATCGATTTCTACCAGAAGTCGGCGCAGAGGCGCCTCGAGAAGGACTTCAACCGCGCCTACCGTTTCGTCGAGGCCGTGTTCCAGGGCAAGAACCCTTATCTCAGCTTCATCAAGAAGAACATGGCGTTTCTCGAGAAGATCAGGCAGCAGGGCGACTGGAGCGTGCTCCGGCGGCGGCCGCCGTGCGTCATGCCCGACCCGAGCGGCGAGGCCAGGCTCATCGCGCTCGCGATGCGGCGTTTGAGGGAAATCTCGAACGTCGAGCGCGAGAACAGCCGGCGGCTTCGTGCGCTCGATCCTGCGCAGTTCGCCGCGAGTCGGCCGTCATTGAACTGAGCGGTCGCCGAGCCTTTCGGATTACTCGACCGTCACCGACTTCGCGAGATTGCGCGGCTGATCGACGTCGGTGCCCTTGAGCACGGCAACGTGATAGGCGAGGAGCTGCAGCGGCACCGTGTAGACGATCGGCGCGATCAGCCGGTCGACGTGCGGCATCGACACGACGGTGAGCCCCGGCTCCGACTCGATCCCCGTGTCGGCGTCGGCAAAGACGTAGAGCTTGCCGCCGCGCGCGCGCACGACCTGCATGTTCGACTTGAGCTTGTCGAGCAGCTCGTTGTTCGGCGCGACGACGATGACGGGCATGTCCTCGTCGATCAGCGCGAGCGGTCCGTGCTTGAGCTCGCCGGCGGCGTAGGCCTCGGCGTGGATGTACGAGATCTCCTTGAGCTTGAGCGCGCCCTCCATCGCGATCGGCCACATGGGCCCCCTGCCGAGGAAGAGACTGTGCTCCTTCTCGGCGAAGTCCTCGGCCAGGAGCTTGAGCACGTCGTTCATGCCGAGCGCCTGCTCGACGGCCGCGGCCGTGTGATAGAGGTGGCGCACGAACTCGGCCTCGGTCGCGGGCTCAAGCCCCCGCCGGCGCGCGAGCATCAGCGTCACGAGCAGCATGGACAGGAGCTGCGTCGTGAAGGCTTTCGTGCTCGCGACGCCGATCTCGGGCCCGGCGTGCGTCATCATGACGAGATCGGACTCGCGGACCATCGAGCTCATGGCGCTGTTGCAGATCGTGAGCGTCCCCGAGTAACCCGCTCCCTTCGCCATGCGCAGCGCCTCGAGCGTGTCGGCCGTCTCGCCCGACTGCGACAGCGTGACGAACAGCGTCCCGGGCGGCACGATGATCCGGCGATAGCGGTACTCGCTCGCGATCTCGACCTGGCACGGGATCCCCGCGATCGCCTCGATCCAGTACTTGCCGACGAGCCCGGCGTGATAGCTCGTGCCGCAAGCGACGATGTGAATCTGCCTGACGGCGTCGAGCATCGCCTCGGCCCCGGGACCGAGCGCCTGCGGCAGCACGCGGTCCCCGGTGACGCGCCCGTGCAGCGTGTCGCCGAGCGCCGTCGGCTGGTCGAAGATCTCCTTCAGCATGAAGTGGCGGTACGGGCCCTTCTCGATCGAGTCCGCGCTCATTGCCGTCTCGTGGACGTCGCGCTCGACGGCGTTGCCGTTCCGGTCGTAGATGCGGACCTCGTCGCGCGTGATGTCGGCGAGGTCGCCTTCCTCGAGGTAGAGGAAGCGCTGCGTCACGGGGATCAGCGCCGGCACGCCGCTCGCGACGAAGTTCTCGCCGAAGCCGAGCCCGATGACGAGCGGGCTCGCAATGCGGCTGACGACGATGCGCTCAGGATTCATCGCATCGAAAACGAGCAGCGCATAGGCGCCCGTGAAACGCTGCACGGCGAGCCGGACGGCCTCGACGAGATCGGCGCCCTGCTTGAGATTCTCATGCACGAGGTGCGCCGCGACCTCGGTGTCGGTCTCGGAGCGGAACTCGTAGCCTTTCGCGACGAGCTCGGCCTTGATCTCGGCGAAGTTCTCGATGATGCCGTTGTGGATCACGGCGACGCGGCCGCCCGAGAGATGCGGATGCGCATTCGCTTCGGTCACGCCGCCGTGCGTCGCCCAGCGCGTATGCGCAATGCCGAGCTGGCCGCTGAGCGGCGCGCTTTCGAGCTTCTTCTCGAGATCGGCGACCTTGCCGACCGCGCGTATGAGCCCGATGGACGAACCCCCGCCGTGCACGGCGATGCCGGCCGAGTCGTAGCCGCGATACTCGAGCTTGCGCAATCCCTCGACGAGAACGGGGACGACGTTGCGCTCGGCGATGGCTCCAACGATTCCGCACATACGCCGGGCGCTACTTCGCCGGGCCCTTCACAGGCGCTTTGACCGGGCGCTTCCAGCCCGGCACCGAGGTCTGGCGCGAGCGCGCGATGCTGAGCTCGCCGGGCGGCGCATCCTTCGTCAGGGTCGACCCGGCGCCGATCGTCGCGCCCACGCCGATCTCGATCGGCGCGACGAGGTTGACGCCGGAGCCCACGAAGACGTCGTCGCCGATCGTGGTCCGGTGCTTCATCGCGCCGTCGAAATTGCAGGTGATCGTGCCGGCGCCGACGTTGACTCGCTCGCCGATGGTCGTGTCGCCGATGTAGCTCAGGTGATTGACCTTGCTGCCCGCGCCGATCCCGCTCTTCTTGACCTCGACGAAGTTGCCGATCTTCACGCCCGCGGCAAGCCTCGTCTTCGGCCGAAGCCGCGCGAACGGACCGATCTCGCAGCCGGCTCCGATCTCGGCCCCGTCGACGACGGAGCTCGCGTGGACGACGGTGCCGGGGCCGATATCCGAGTCCCCGATCACGGCGTGCGGCCCGACGCGGCAGCCGTCGCCGAGCCTGACCTTGCCGATGAAAACCGTGTCGACGTCGATGAAGACGTCGCTGCCGGCCGTGAGCTCGCCGCGCACGTCGATGCGCGCGGGATCGGCAATCGTCACGCCCGACCGCATGAGCGACTCGGCGAGCTTGCGCTGCAGCGTCCGCTCGGCCGCGGCGAGCTGGAGCTTGTCGTTGATCCCCATGGCCTCGGCGGCGTCGTCGATCAGGACACCGACGACCTTGACGCCGTCGGACGCCGCGAGCGCGACGACGTCCGTCAGATAGTACTCGCCCTGCGCGTTGCGCCGATCGATCCGCCCGATCCAGTCGCGAAGCTCGGCGGCCGGCGCCGCCATGAGGCCCGTGTTGATCTCCCTGATCTTGCGCTGATCGTCGGTCGCATCGGCCTGCTCGACGATCTCGATGACGCTGCCGTCGAGCCCGCGCTGGACGCGGCCATATCCGGTCGGGTCGTCGAGCTCGGCCGTGAGCAGCGAGAGCGTCGGTTCCTCGGCGGGGTTCGCGAGCGCCTGCAGCGCCGCTTCGCTGATCAGCGGCACGTCGCCGAGCAGCACGAGCACTCGATGATCATCCGGGATCGCGGGCAGCGCCTGCGCGACGGCGTGGCCCGTGCCGAGCTGCTCGGCCTGCTCGTGCCACGTCAGATCGCCGTCGGCGAACGCGGCGCAGACCTCGTCGCCGCCGTGGCCGTAGATGACGTGGATGCCCTCGGTACCGAGCGCCCGCGCGCGCTCGAGCACGTGCGCAAGCATCGGCCGTCCCGCCAGGGGCTGCAGCACCTTCGGCAGACGGGAATACATGCGCTTACCCTGGCCCGCAGCCAGGACGACGACCGACAACGGCACGGAAGTTCCTTCAAGATCAGCCGTCCGGATGATAGCGCGGATGGATCGGCGCGACGTAGAGCGCGGCCCGAAACTGTGACGGGACGCCGCGGCCTCGCGTCGCCGGTCGTCGACAATAGTCCTCCGGCCGGAGCCGAGGGATCCCGTGATCAGGCACCTCCGCATCTTCCTGCTGCTGTCGATCCTCGTCTTCGTCGCGCTCGGGCAGTACCTGACCGTGCGCCGGAGCACGGACTGGAACGGACCGCTCTGGGTCGACGTCTACGCCGTCGACGGCAGCGGCACCGAATCGGCCCGGCGCTTCATCGATTCGCTTAAGCCCGACGCATTCGCGAGCGTCGAGCAGTTCTTCGCCCTGCAGGCGAAACGCTACGAAGTTCCGCTCGAGCAGCCGTTCCGGATCCGCTTCGCGGGCGAGCTCGGCGACTCGCCGCCGTCCGTCCCCGACAACGGCGGCCTGCTTTCGACCGTCCTCTGGAGCCTCAGGATGCGCTGGTTCGTGACGCGGCTGCACTTCGCGAGCGACGATCCGACGCCCGACATCACGGTGTTCGCGATCTACTCCGACGGCGAGGCCGGCGCCGCGCTCGACAAGTCGACGGCGCTGCGCAAGGGCATGATCGCGATCGCGAACCTCTACGCCGATCGATCCGTCGAGGGCAGCAATCGGATGATCGTCGCGCACGAGCTGTTGCATACGCTCGGCGCGACCGACAAATACGATGCCGCGACGACGCTGCCGCTCTACCCGTCGGGCTTCGCCGAGCCCGGGCGCAAGCCGCTCTATCCGCAGGCGGAAGCCGAGCTCATGGCGGGCCGCATCCCGATTCATGCCGCCGGCGCGGCCGTGCCGCGGTCGCTGGATCAGGTCGTGATCGGGCCTCGAACCGCGCACGAGATCGGCTGGATCGAATCGTTGCCGCCAATGCGCTGACGGGCGCGCGCCGCGCGACCCGGCAATCGCCCTCAGGCGTGCGAAACCTCGTAGATGATGCCGTCGCCGTCGCGATCCCTGCGGCCCGTCTGCGAGCTGAAATAGAGCCGGTCGAAGGCCGGCGAGAAGGCCGGCCCGCAGATCTCCGACTCGTCCTGATTCACGACCTGGACGACCGGAATCACGTCGCCGGCCTGCGACAGCAGCACGAGCTGCATGTCACCGCCGTCCTCGGCGACGAGGACGTCTCCGGTCGCCGTGATCGTGACGTTGTCGACGCCGGAGAGATGCGGATCGCGCGCCGTCGCCGCGTCGTAGAGCACGTCGATCTGCCCGGTCGCGCAATCGCAGGACCAGACGCGGTTGTCGCCCTTGGTCGTGAAGTAGACCATGCCGTCCGACCAGGCGATGCCCTCGCCGCCGTCGAAGGGCGTCGAGTCGGGCGCCTGATAGCGCGTCGCGACGGACTCCGCACGCGGATCCTCGACGGCGTGCCAGACGACGAAGCGGCCGCCGCCGCGCGCGACGACCTCGGCGATCTCGAGCGTGCCGGCGTCGAGGTCGGGCAGCCCGTTGGCCGGACGGAAGCGATAGAGGCCGCCGTCGGGCGTGTCCTCGGTCAGATAGAGGTGCCCCCGATCCGGATCGACGGCCACGGCCTCGTGCTCGAAGCGGCCGAGCGCGGGACACGCGACGCCGGGCCGGATGCCGTAGGGGTCGCACTCGTAGACGAGCCCGCGGTCGGTCTCCTCGCACGAGAGCCACGTGTCCCACGGTGTCCTGCCGCCGGCGCAGTTGACGTTCGTGCCTTCGAGAATCGGATAGGCATCGACGATGCCGCCGCCGGCATCGAAGCGGATCGCGCCGGCGCCGCCCCGGCCGTTGCCGACCTCGCTGTTCGAGACGTAGATCCAGCCGCCGTCGCTCGTGCCGTAGCAGGCGCCGCCGTCGGGGGCGTCGTGCCAGCGGTAGCTCGACGACCCGATGACGCGCTCGCGGCTCCGGGCGACGATGCGGGACCTGAAGCCGGCCGGCAGCCTCAGATCGTTCTCGTCCGGCGGCCCGAGACCGCCGAGGCCCGCGAGCTGCCCGAACAGGACCGGCGCCTGGGCGAGCCCGGTTCGGCTTTCGATCCCGCCGAGCAGGAAAGCGCAGAATCCTGCCGAGCCGCTTCTGAGAAGGCGGCGGCGATTGAGAACGATCCGTGCGTCGTTGCGGCCCA
>Ga0302046_10006375_pt1 | contig 10302 bp, 9 predicted proteins | sample RVTome_11_FD_200261 | JGI IMG/M metagenome (GOLD analysis project Ga0302046, IMG submission 200261) | Soil microbial communities from uranium-contaminated site in the Upper Colorado River Basin, Wyoming, United States - RVT147D111 (version 2) ... | reverse complement strand
CTCTGTGGTTCGGCGAGCGTCGTGTTCTCGTGGAGGGGGTCGTGTGTCCACGGCTCAGGGAGGGCGCGGCGCTCGCGGTCGAGCAGATGATCGACTGGCACCCGCACCTCCGACCGATGACGCTCGAGGCGGGCGGGGGCTTCGTTCCGTCCGTCCCTCCGACGCGGCGGCACGCCGCGGTGTTCCTGTCCGGCGGGATCGACTCGATGTCCCTGTTTCGGCGCAACCGACTGGAGTACCCCCCGGAGCACCCCGGCTCGATTCGCACGGCGTTCTTCGTATTCGGACTCAACACGTTCGACTTCGAGCGAGGCGCCATCGTGCCCGAGCGTCGCGCCGCCGCGGCCCGATACGCGGAGCGTCTCGGCGCGTTCGCGCGCTCACAGGGCGTCGAGTTCGTCCCCGTGGAGTCGAACATCCGGGGACTCTACCCGGAGTTCTCCGACTGGAAAGCCGTTGGGTGGGGGCTGGGGACCGTCGCCCCCGGGCTCGCGGCCGCCGGTGGCATCTCCGACCTGTGGGTCGCGAGCACGGGCGCCGGACTCGACATGGGGAATCGGGCGCAGACCTCCCTGGCGCCCTGGGTCTCGCCCGCGGCGCTCGACTTCCGGGTGGGCGAGCGCGTCGCCCGGAGGCTGGAGGAAATCCGGCTCGTGTCGGAGTGGCGTGGCGCGGGGGCCGTGGTCTCGAGCTGTTTCCTGTCGGAGATACTGGAAGAGCCGCGAATCAACTGCGGGGTGTGCGAGAAGTGCGTCCGCACCATGCTCGCGATCGTGGCGTTGGGGAAGGTGTCCGAGATGGAGTCGTTCCCGTCCGACACGCTCACCGCCGCCCTGGTCGATCGGGTGGCGGACAGCGTGGATCTCGAGAAAGCCCGGTACTACCACGGCCTGCCGGCCCTCCTCCGCGACGTCGGCCGACCGGATCTCGCCGCCGCGGTGGAGTCGTTGATTCAGGCGGTACCGCCGAGGCCCGCCTCCTCGCCACCGGGATTCTGGGGCCGGGTCCTCCGCCGCCCCTCCTGACGAAGCCACGCCGCGAGCGGACGCACGACATCCGGCCAGGCGAACCTGTCGGCGAGCCTCCGAGCGGCTCGGCCGCGCGACCCCGTCTCGACCGCGAAGAACTCGCGGACGCCGGCCGCCAGCGCCTCGGGCCCCGCGTCCGGCACGAGGACTCCGGCGTCGGGCTCCTGCCCGAGGATCTCGCGGAAGAAGGGGAGGTCCGTGGCGATCACCCCGCGTCCGACCGTGAGCGCGTGGAGGAGCGCGCCACTCCCGGTCACCGAGCGATACGGCAGGAGGACGGCGTCCGCGGCCCCCAGCAGGTCGGCGAGGCGCTGATCGTCGATCTCTTCGAGGATCCGCGTGACGTTTCGCGCCCCCCGGGCCAGCCGGCTCAGGCGCCGACCCTCGCCATCGATCGCCCGGCCGGCGACAACCAGGTGGTAGGCTTCGGGGTCCAGGGTGCGCGCGGTCTCGACCGCCAGGTCGAACCCCTTGTAGGCCCGTACCTGGCCGAAACAGAGGAGCATGCGCGGCTCGTCCGGCAGCTCCTCACGGATCAACACCGCAGCCCGGGGGAGAGGCACGGGTGTGGCGCCGTCCCAGTTGCCGTGGTGCTGGAGGATCGTGTCGCCCCGACCGCGCCCGTAGCGGGCGGTCGCCTCGGCGCGCGCGCTCTCCGTGTGGAAGACGCGCAAGTCGGCGAGCTCGTGGAGCCAGGCGTACGCTTCGGCCTCGCCGCGGCGGAGCCCATCGTGGGGAACCACGTTGTGCACCGTCCAGACGAGCGCGACTCCGTGGGCGCGGATCCGCTCGAGGCGCTCGAGCGCGTCTCGAATCCGTCGCGAGCGGGAGGTACCCCGGCGCGCGGATTCACGCCAGAGCGGATAGGCCCAATGCAGGTGGAGGACATCCGCGGCCCCGTCGGGGCCGGCGAACGCCCCTGGGTCGAGCGGTACGTCGCGCACGTGCTCCACCCCGTGCGGCTCGAGCGCGCGGTAGAGGAGCGCGAGGTACGGGTTCGGGCCGTACCAGTGGGGCCAGCTGGCCACGCGCACCGGGCGCGTCGCGCCAGTCGGAGTCACGGGGCGATCCGTGCCAGCGACGCCCTGGCGCGCCCCCACGCGTCTCCCGCGGCGAGCAGATCCCCCACCCACACCCGGGGAGGGTGGAACCGCCGCCGCCACCGGTACCGGAGCTCGAGGGCCGCCGCGCGCGTCACGAGACGCGGGAGGGCCCCGGCGGACGGCCGCTCGCCCGCCAGCCCCGAGATCACTTCGTGCACCGCATCGGCCGCCGCGTAGCGTCTCAAGTAGCCCGTCGTCTGGCGGTCCTCCCCGATCCGGTGCCACACGGCTGCGTCCGGGACCCACCGTCCGGCGCCACCGGCTGAGAGGATCGACTGCATCACCGCGATCTCCTCGCCGCCCGGCGAGCGCCGGCCGCGCCGCCGGCCGAGCTCGATCGGGTACGGGTGCCGGCGCTGCTCTTCGGTGCGGAGCGCGAAGTTGGCCCCGTAGGGGAGCCGCTCGATCGAGGGCCCGAGCGGGATCGGGTCGGGACCCAGCTCTCGCTCGGCGTACGCGTGGGCGACCAGATCCATCACGGACGGGAGCCAGAGCGGCGGTCTCCCCTCCAGACGAGGGCGGATCGGCCCTCCGAACACCGCCGCCTCGGGCCACGCCCGGAACGCATCGACGTACGCGCCCAACCACCCGGGTCCCACCTCGACGTCGTCATCGAGCCACAATACGTAGTCGCACGCCAGCGCCAGGACCGCGCGGTTGCGGGCGTGCGACAGACCGGGCTCGGGCTCCTCCATGAGACGGATCGGCAGGCGCCCCGCGAACTCGGCCACCGTCGCCGCGATCGGCTCCGTCGACCCGTTGTCGACGACCAGGACATCCCAGGTGGCGAGATCCGGAGCCCGAAGCGCCTCGAGCGAGGCCAGCGTCCCGCGGAGCGGATCGGGACGGTTCCATGTGCAGATGACGACGGTGAGCTTCACGACGCCCGCTTCTCTCCGGCTCCCGGATGCCTCGACCGAAGCCCGCGGGCCGCCTCCGCGGCCGCCTGGACGTCGGGGGCGAAGACGACGAGATCGCTCGTACCCGTCCACGTCTCGAGGAACGGCTCGATCTTCCCGTGCCGATCCGGGAGAACGACGTGCGGGATCGAGAGGAGGAGACAGAGGATGTGTGCATGGAGGCGATCGGTGACGACGACCTCGCCCTCGGAGAGCACCTGCATGCCGCGTTCGAGCCGTTCCCGAGCGGCGGCGTGCCACAGTCGCCACAAGATGGGTGCGGCCCGACGTCCGGGGGCTCCCGCGCCGGCGAGGAGGGAGCCGAGACGCCGCGCCCGTCGGGCGGCCCCGCCGGGGAGCTCCTCGAGCCAGTCGACCGGCACGGCTCCGCCGGGGAGCTCGCCGTCCCGGTGACCCGCCGCCTCGACGTCCTCGCGAAGAAGCCACTGCAGCTCCCGCGCGGGCGCCTGGGGCCGGCTGCGGAGGGGGAGGCAGAGCGCCAGATCGGGGCACGGCGCCGAGGGCGTGTCGAACTCCGCCCGGGCGCGGTCGAGGCTCGCCCTATCCCGGACGAGAAGAGTCAGATCCGGGTGGTCGCCGAACACCCGCCGCGCCCTCTCGAGCGCGGCGGGCTCGGAGAAGCGGACGGACTGCGGAAGCTGCACGATCGGGCAGTCGCGGTGCTCGGCGACGACCCGCTCGCGAAACTCCTGGTGGCGCGGCCACAGATCGCCGAGGTTGCCGCCCCCGTGGATGAGGATGGTCCCGCCCTCGGTCCGCCGTCGGAGCTCGCGCGCCGAGTAGGTTTCGAGGTCGCAGACGTAGACCGGCGCTCCGAGCCCGAGGTCCTCGAGCGCGGCGAGCTCTCCAAGCCAGATCGCGCTGTCGCCCACGTTCGTGTGATTCGGAAAGTCGACGAGCGCGAAGCGGTCACGGGGCTTCAAGGTTTTCGCCAGGACCTCCCGGCCCTCCCGGGCCAGGCCCTCGATGAGCGCCGTGTCGGTGGTCACGGCGCGTGCCGCCGCATGCGCGGGTTGAGGTCGACCCGGCCGAAGGCGGACTTCGGTCGGTCCACGCGCACCGTGACCACACCGCCCCGCCACCGTTCCCACGTCGTACCCGAATCGAGCAGATAGGGCGAGATCCCGTACACGCCGGGGCCGACGTTCATGTCGAGCGAGACCTCCAGATCGAACCGCTGACCGGGCGTGATCTCCACTCCGCAGGACCCGCTGAACGCCCCGAAGACGACCCGCCCGTCCGGAAGCGAACGGACCTGGACACCGACTTCGATCCCCGGCTCGCGCACCATGCCCGCCAACCGAATCGTCAGGGTATCGCCGCTGTCGAGCGCCGTCCCGGGTCGCAGCGACTCGGGATCCAGCGCGGCCCAGCCCGCCTCATCCTCCTCACCCGCTGGGCGGAAGGCGCCCTCGACGTACGCCGCGATGCAGTCGATCGTGTCTCCACGGCGGACCACGTCGCCGCTCCCGAGGAGGATGGCCTCGTCGCAGAGCCCCGCGAGGCGCTCGAGCTGGTGCGAGACGATGAGAACGGGGATTCCCCGGGCCACGATCTCCGACAGCCTCGTCATCGCCTTCTGCTGAAACACCATGTCCCCCACCGAGAGGACCTCGTCGACGAGCAGCACATCGGGCTCGAGGTGCGCGGCGATCGAGAACCCGAGCCGCGCGTTCATCCCGCTCGAGTAGCGCTTGACCGGCGTGTCGATGAAGTCGGCGAGCTCCGCGAACGACACGATCTCGTCGAACCGGCGCGCGATCTCGGGCCGGCTCATCCCCATCACGGCGCCCTGCAGAAAGACGTTCTCGCGTCCAGTCAGATCCGGGTGGAAACCGGCCGCGATCTCGATGAGCGCGCCGACCCGGCCCGTCACCTCGATCCGCCCGCGCGTCGGATGCATGAGCCCGGTCGAGAGCTTGAGGATCGTAGACTTCCCGGCCCCGTTGGGCCCGATGATCCCGAGGATGCGTCCGGGGGGCACCTCGAAGGAGACGTCGCGGAGGGCCCAGAAGCTCGATTCACCCATCGCGTTGCCGCCCGGGTCGCCGCTCGCGTTCCCGCCCGGATTGCCTTGCGAGTCGTCGCTCGAGAGGCCGCTCGCCCCCTGCCCTCGGCGGAGCAGCTTCTTCGCCGTCCAGGGGAGCAGGTCCCGGAGCGAGTCGACCCGCTCGCCCCGCTGGAAGCGCTTCCAGACGCCGTCGAAGACGATGCGACCGCTCGTGGCCCCGCTCACCGGACCCACCCCGGGAGGAGCGCGCGCTCGGCCAGCCGCGGTGCCCACGCCAGGGCCCGTGTCTCGCGGAGCGGGGCCATCCGCTCGAGCGCCCGGTTCCGGCGCCTCGATCCGTTCATCGCCGCGCGGAGCGCCCGCTCGACGTCGGGCCGGCCGCGCGCCCGCGCCAGCTCCATGATGTGGCTCGTGTACACGAAGTCCCACGGCCAGCGGCAGTAGAGACGCCGCGCCTCGTGGACCGGGACCTCGGAGATGCCGCCGAACGGCGCGGACCAGCCCGAGGCTCCGAGCAGCTCGAGCGTGAGCATCGTCCGCACGCACTTGGGACACACGCCGCAGTTCTCATCGGTCTCCGACCGGAAGCACACCCGGAGCTCGCGGAGGGCCATCGGCGACCCGGCCAGCAGCTCGAGCTTCTCCACGCGATCGGCGCTCGCCCCGTCGTGGATCACGCGAAGACGCGACGACGAGAGGAGCGGGTCGGTGATCGGGTGCGAGGCCCAGGGTCCCGCGTCCTCGTACGCGGCCCCGGAGGGGACGAGGACGGTGCCGACGACTCCATCGAGCGCGTGGCAGACCGCGGCGAGCGCGCACCCGTGGCCGAGCCTGCCCCAGTCGGCCTCGCTCCAGCGGGTCTCGCGGAGGTTCGTCGCCACCCGGAGCGGGACACACCCGGTCTCGGCCGCGATCCGACACACGCGTGCGGACAACCGGGAGAACGCCTCGTCGCGGTCGAGCGGGATGTCGAACCCGTGGATCGTGACGAAGTGGTCGATGGCGACGGCCCGCGTCGGGTGCAGACCGTGGCGCGGGCGGAGCAGCGTGAAGAAGGAATCCACCCCGCCCGAGAACAGCGCCGCGGTCCCGGGCGCGCGGTCTCGCCCCACACCCCCCGCGGTCGGCTCGATCGCGCGACGGGCGACCTCGGGCTCCAGGGTCGCGGGCTCCGCGATCTCGCACCGGAGCTCGACCGGCCGGACGTGGGGATACCAGCGCCGCCAGATCCGGAGGACCTCGCGAACGTTGCCGAGCAGCTCGGTGTCCACGGGCGCCTCGATCTCGAGCGACCCGCCGAGCGTCGCGGCGAGCGGCAGGAGCGCGACGAGCCACGGGTTCCCGGACGCCGCCGCGTCGGCGCCGGTCTCGGGCGGAAGATCCAACCAGTAGTCCTCGGGCGGGCCCTTGCGGTCATCGTACGTGACGCGCGCCGTGAGCCGCTGGCGAGCGCCATCGCGTGGGGACGCCTCGAGCCGCGGGATCGACACCCTCATCGGCTCAGATCGCCTCCGCGAAGCGGGGCTCGAGCCGGTGGAACCACACGATCGCTCCGGCCAGGAGCGCGAGCGAGCCCAGCGCGGTGCCGAGGAGCGCCGGAGCACCGGGGAGCGTCCCTCCGAACAGGGCGGCCCGGAACGTCTCGATGATCGGGTTCATCGGGTTCCAACGCAGAAGCGCCCCGAGACGCCCGCCCACGAGCTCGACCGGGTAGACCACCGAGGTCGCGAACATCCACAGGAGAAGACCCAGCCCGACGATGTACCCGACATCGCGGTAGAAGAGATGGGCCAGCGCGAGAAGGAGCGACAGACCCGCGACCAGCGCGAGCTCGGCGAGCAGCACGAGGGGCAGGAGGACGGCGAGCCCGCTCGGAGGCACGCCGTAGTACACCATCATCCCGCCGAGGATCACCGAGGCCACGAGAAAGTCGACGAGGGCCACGGCGATCGTGGACAGCGGAAGGATGCCGCGCGGGAAGGCGACCTTCGTCACGAGCGCGTGGTTGAGCGTGAGCGAGGTCGTCGCCGTGCGGAGCGAGGTGGCGAGGAGGTTCCAGGCCAGGAGACCCGAATACGCGAACAGCGGATACGGAATCTCCGTCTCGACCGGCACCGCTCGGGTGAACACCATGGCGAACACGAGCATGGCGGAGAACGGCACCACCACCGCCCACGCGACGCCGATCAGCGTCTGCTTGTATCGGATCAGGAGGTCGCGGCGCACCAGCTCGACGAACAGACCCCGGAACTCGAACAGACCCCGGACCGCCGTCGAGAAATCGGCCGGCAGACCCGGGCGGGCGTCGCGCGCGTCGTACACTCGGGTCGCTTCCGACCGCATGACCCCTTACGCCGTCAGCGGGCTGACCCCGACAAACCCGAGCAGGATCGCCACGATGCTGACCGCGCTCAGGGCCCAGATCAGCCTGTCCGTGCGCTCGAGCAGGAGATGCGTGGTGAGGATCGCCCCGATCGGCGCCGCGAACAGGTACACGGAGGCGAGCGTCCCGAACATGTCACCGAAAAAGCTCACGGGCGAGAACCCGAACCCGCCGCCGAACGACAGCGACTGGAGCACATCGACCCCGGTGAAGATGATCGTGAACCACGCGCCGAGCTGGAGGTAGAGCCGGCTCTCGGCCCGGGCACGCTTTCGGAACGGGGCGATGATGAGTCCGAACAGCGGCCGGAACGCCAGCTTGAGCGGCCCGCCGGGGTCGGTCGTGTAGTAGAACAACCGCAGCCGGTGGTTCCAGCGGTCGAAGCCGCTCAGGATCGGGATGTGGGCGAGCGCGTCCCACCGTGCGCCGAGGAGCGTGATCGCCACCAGCGCCAGCACCGCGATCACCGGCTCCGGATTCCCGCTCGATACCGCCCTGGCTCCGAGCGCCATCCCGAATAGCGCCAGGATGAGCGTGTCCCCGATCAGCCGTGCTCGCCCGCTCCGCTTCGCCGCCCAGGGTGGGAACGGCGGGAGCAGTGCCCCGGTGAGCGGCGGCATGAACGAGAGCGACCGCGGCGGAAGCCCCTGGCGCTGGCGCTCCGCCTGATCCTCGTTGAGGCCGTCGAGCATTCCGGGAATCAGGAAGAAGTCGACCACCCACCAGGCCCCGGCCCCGCCCATCGAGAACATCTGGGCCAACCCTGTGCCCGTACGGTCGAGGTAGAACCGGTGCGCGCCGAAGAGACCGAACGGTGGCAGCCACAGCAGGCGGGCGATCCAGCGCTTCTTCTTCGGATACTTGTACAGTTCTTCGAGCACGGCTCGCGAGAAGTCGGCCGCGCGGCGCCCGCTCCCGGGCGGTCCGGACGATCCGGGCGGTACAGACGGTCCGAGCGGTCGCGCGGTCTCGGCGGTCCGTGGGGGCCGGTCGAGCTCGCTAGCCGGCCTCATACCCATCGGCGGACCTTTCGGCAGTACTCGTCGTACGGGTCGCCGAACGTCTTCCTCAGCATCCTCTCTTCGGCCCGGATGAAGCGGATATCGACGGCTACGGCCACGGCGAGCACCGGGATCCACACGAACGCGCTCCCGAAGTAGACCGCCGCTCCGGCGAGCGAGACGACCATCCCGACGTAACCGGGGTTTCGGCTGAAGCGGAACAGCCCGTCGGTGACCAGCTCGCTCGAATTCTCGAACGGTCGGATCGTCGTCTCCGCCTGCCTGAATCGTCTCGCGACCCAGAGCAGCATGGCGATCCCGACGACGAACAGAACCGCACCGCCATACCCGTACGGCTTTGGGATGACGACGGGAGTGGAAAAGGATCGGTGGATGAAGTACTCGGCTACGAGCCCGGCCACCCAGTACATCGGGGGATACACGACGCGCTCTCGACTCCGGCTCATGTGATCTCCCCGTCCCCGGAGCCGGGCTCGTTGGTGGTGTTCATCCCGGGAAAATGCCATCTCGGTCGCGCGAGGGCCAAAAGGCGCTCAGCTTCCGGTCCAGATCACGATCGCACCGCACCTCTGGGCGTTGTGGTCCGCGAACTCGCCGGGCAGATCGCCGGTGCCGTTGTAGACCTCGATCCCGGCCACGTCGCCCGGCATCACGAAGTCATCCACCCCCTGCCCGGCTACCTGTCGAACCCTGCGGCCGTCCAGATAGAGGCTCGCTCCGAGGATCGTCTCGATCCCGTCACGCTTGGCGTGCTGGCACGTGGGATTCGTCGCCCGGATGACCGGAAAATCGCACCGCGAAGAGCGGCAGCTGCCGCGCACGAAGTCCACCCGCGGGATCTCGGCCAGGATGTGGCTCACGCGCGCGGCTCCGCGATCCTCGATATCCACGCGGGTGACGTAGCTGCCGAGCCCGAGCCGCTCGTTCCAGTCCCGGCGCGCGTAGAACCCCGACATCTCGAGCTTGTGCGAGCGCACCCCCAGCACCCGGACTTCGATCGGATCGACGGGGAGCACGGCTGGATCGAGCCTGATCTCGAGCTCGAGCGTTCCATCGGACGGCATCGCGAGCGGAGTCTCGCTCTCGCCATAGGCCAGATGGCGTACAAGGATCGACCGCCGACCGGGCTCGACCCCGTCGAGCCGGAACCGACCGGCACCATCGGAAACCCCCGCGTAGCCGAGCGCATCGGTACCGATCAGTGCGTTCGGGATCGGCCGCAGCGTCTGCCGATCCACGACGGTTCCCACCACCCGCCCCGTGGCCGCGTGCGCGGCGGTGCCCCCGAACGCGACGGCGAGCGGGACGTCGCGCGCCTCACCGGGCTCGAGCTCGACGGGGACCCCGGCGCCCGTGAACGGTTCGACCGTGGCCTGGACGACGACCGGGACTCGCGGTCGGACTCCGCACACGATGTAGAGGCCATCGCGCAGCGATCCGGCGGCCGATTCGCCGCCGCTCCACCGCACGACGACCGTGGCGGCGGGGATCGGGACGCTCCCCTCGAGGGCGCGAACGGTGCCCCACACGATGGCGAGCTCGGGGTCGTAGTCGGGGCACTCGGGGGTCTGAGCGGAGAGGCCACCGACAGGGACGAGGCTCACGGTGAGAGCTGCGCCGAAAAGTGCCCCGCGCATCGGGCACCGCCCGGGCGTCGCACAGGGCCTGGTGGAGTACGTCATGGAAGCCTCCTCGCTGCCTCAAGATGGCCCGGTGAGGTCCCCGCCGCGATAGCGTCGCCGGCCCGATCGACCATATCCGGGCGCAGAAGGATCACGCCGCCCCGCGTGATCGCCACCGGATCGCGGGGGTGCTCGAGCCCCGTAGGACGCCGC
>Ga0302046_10006373_pt1 | contig 10303 bp, 4 predicted proteins | sample RVTome_11_FD_200261 | JGI IMG/M metagenome (GOLD analysis project Ga0302046, IMG submission 200261) | Soil microbial communities from uranium-contaminated site in the Upper Colorado River Basin, Wyoming, United States - RVT147D111 (version 2) ... | reverse complement strand
AGCCTGTGACCCTTCTCGCGCAGCCGCTTGATCTCCATCAGCTTCAGGCCGGCGTCCCGTCCGGCGGCCTGCAACGGATTCGGGCGCCCGCGGACGACGACGTTCGTCCGCGCCGACGGCCCGCCGTGAACGATCGCTCCCGCCCGCCGCGCCGCGCGCACGGCCTCATCGCGGCGCTTGCTCAGGATGCCGGTGAAGGCGAGGTGCGTGCCCCGGAGTGTCCGCAGCACGCCGACCCTGAGGGGAGCCGGTGGATGGCTCAGGGCCTCGATCAGCTCGCCAGCGCTCTCATAGCGCTTGCGGCGCTCGCCGATGCACCGGTGGACGATTTCCTTCAGGTGATCGCTGCACGGCAGACGCCGGATCTCGCCCGTGCGGATGCGCACCCGCGCGTCGCCCTTCACCAGCATTCCCAGGAGCTGTCCCACCTGGTATACGTCGTCGCGGGCCTGCCACTTCGGAGCGGCGTCCGCCAGGAATTCGCTCGGGGCTGTCAACGGGTTCATGGTGCCCGCCCGGGTCCCTCCCCGGTCGCTCTGGTGCCGGACGATTCCGAAGTCCCCGAGCTTCAAGTTCCGGCGTTCGCAGACGAACACGTTCATCGGGGTGAGGTCGCGGTGGAGCATCTGGCCGCGGTGAAGCTTTCCGAGCACCTGGAGTATCCCCGCGATCTCGCGCCTCGTGGTCGATTCCGGCCATCCCTTCCCGGTGCGGTGCAGGAATGCCTGAAGGTCGCCCTGCCGCGCGTACTCGAGCGCGAGGCAGTACAGAACCCGGCCGTTCGAGCCCATCAAGGGAAACGAGTCGTAGACGCGAATCGCCCGCGGGTGGCCGTCGAGAAGCTGGCCGAAGTAGGCCTCTCGCAGCCATCCGTCGATGCGCCCGCTCACCTTGATGCAGACGATCGTCGGCACTGCCCGCGAGCGCCCGAGCCTCGTCGCGAGATAAGCCTGCCCGAACCCGCCCTCGCCGACCATCCGATCGATGCGGTATTCGAGCCGCGATTCCGGACTCGCGATGACCTGCGCGGGGTGAAGGAGATATCCGGTTCGCGCGAGATGGCTGCGCGTAGACATCGGGCGCGTCGTGGCGGCTGTCGTGTGTGCCATCAGATCGGTGCGATCGTCGTCTCCCGGACCCGAATTCGGCGAGCATAGCGGAAGCGCGATGCGGAACCGGATCGCGATCGACGAAACGACCGCAACTGATCACGAGCCAGGCGGGTTAAGCTCGAAGAGGCCGGATGGGGAGCCGGGACTGAACCCGGGTCGCGTCCAGGCTTCAGACAGGAAATCATGATCGCGACGAAGCAGCTCTCCGCCCGCCTCGCACGCGTTTCGGCCCTTCTCCTCTTCGTTTCCGCCCGGGGTGCGATCGGCGAGGTCCAGGCCGTCCTTCCGCCGGAGATCCCGTGGAATGGGAAGAGTCTCTCGCTGGCGCTCGCGCCGGCAGACCGCTGGGTCACGCCGGCCGAGCAGGCCGGCTTCAACCGCACGCCCCGCTACGACGAGACGATCGCGTATTTGAAGCGTCTGGTCGCCGCGGCACCCGAGCTGCGGCTCGTTTCGCTGGGCAAGAGCCCCGATGGCCGGGAGGTGTGGATGGTCATCGCGTCGAAGGAGCGGGCGTTCACGCCGGAGGGGCTCCGCGCGACCGGCAAGCCCACCCTCTTCGCCCAGGCCGGCATCCACGCGGGAGAGATGGATGGCAAGGACGCCGGGCTGATGCTCCTGCGTGACATGACGGTGCGCGGGACGAAGCGCGCGCTCCTCGACCGCGCCAACTTCCTCTTCGTGCCGATCCTCTCCGTGGACGGGCACGAGAGATTCTCGCGCTACTCCCGGATCAACCAGCGCGGCCCGGTCGAGAGCGGCTGGCGAACTAACGCGCAGAACCTGAACCTGAACCGCGACTACGGAAAGCTCGACGCACCCGAGACGCGCGCGGTCGTCGCCGCGCTCGGCCGGTGGAAGCCGGACCTCTATCTCGATCTTCACGTGTCCGATGGCCTGGACCACCAGTACGACGTCACGCACATCTTCAACGGCCCTCACGCCTGGTCACCCGCCGTCGCGCGATGGCTGGAGCAGCGCTGGGTCCCGCGCACGTCGCGCGACCTGGAGGCAATGGGTCATATCCCAGGTCCCTATCTCGAGCTGATGGAGACCGATCCGTCCAAAGGCGTATTGGGTGGGCTGACCGCGCCCATCCGGTTTTCGCAGGGCTATGGGAACGCGCGGCACCTTCCCACGGTGATCGTCGAGACACACTCCCTAAAACCGTACGCACAGCGCGTCCTCGGAACCTACGTGCTGCTGGAGAGCACGCTCGCGCTGGTCGGCGGCGAGTGGAAGACCCTCCGCCAGGCAGTTCGCGAGGACGAGGCGGGACGGCCGACCGAGGTGACTCTGGACTGGAAGGACTCGGGAAAGCCGGGGACGATCACGTTCAAAGGCATCGAGTTCCGCGTCTCCGATTCGCCGATTTCCGGAGGCCAACGCGTCGAGTGGACCGGCAAACCGGCAGAGATCTCGGTGCCCCTGCATCGGTTGGACGCGGCGAAGGCGACCGCCCGCCGGCCCGCGGCCTACTGGGTTCCCGCGGCGGCGGCGGACGTGATCGAGCGGCTCGCCATTCACGGGATCCGGATGGAGCCGCTCGCGACGGCGCGTGAAGTCGACGTCGAAATGGACCGCTTCTCGGACGTGACCTTCGAGTCCGAGCCATTCGAGGGGAGGATCCGGGTGACCGCGAAGGCGACTCCGGAAAAGCGGCTCGAGCGCTTCGCGCCCGGCTCCGTCCGAGTTCCGACCGACCAGCCCCTGGGGACCCTCGCGATGCTTCTGCTCGAGCCCGCGTCGCCCGATTCCTTTTTCCAGACGGGCTTTTTCCACTGGGCGCTCCAGCGTGCCGAATACGCCGAGGGTTACGTCATGGAGCCCACGGCCGAGCGGATGCTCGCGGAAGATCCCGCCCTGCGCGCGGAGTTCGAGAGGGCGCTGCGTGACGACCCGAAGCTCGCGGCCAGCCGGGGAGAGCGGCTCGACTGGTTTTATCGCCGGACTCCGTTCTTCGACGAACGCTGGCGGCTCTATCCCGTGGGGCGGGAGGTCTTCGCGCCCGATTGACCCCGGACCCGCCTCTGTCCGGGCGGCTTCGGGCCCCTGAGGGGACAGGACTTCGGGCTTTTGGGTCGTGTCGAATTCGGGAGGTCCCGTTCGTCATATACGAGTAGAGAATGGGGCTGCGGGGAATCCGTCAACCTGGCGATTTCTCGACACCTTTCGGAGTTGACATGTTCTCCAGCAGAGCTCGCCAACGAAATCGGAAGCCCCTGACGCGCATAGCCTTCGAGGCCGCGCAACCGGGACCGTCGCGCCTCGTATGCCCTGGCAGCAGCTTGGCTATGAGCCAGTTCGGGGAATGGGGGAGGTTTTCATGAAGAAGCGACTGATTTTGACCCTGGCCGGAATGGCCATTTTCATCGCGGCCATCGCCGTCGTGAAAATCCGGCAGGTGCAGGCGGGCATCGCCCAGAACGCGTCCTTCCAGCCGCCGCCGGAGGCCGTGACCACCGTGCGCGCGACTGCCGACCGGTGGCCGGCGAGCGTCGACGCGATCGGTACGGTCGAGGCGGTCCACGGCGTGACGGTCGCCGCCGATCTGCCCGGCCTCGTTTCGCGCATCGAGTTCGAATCCGGCAAGAAGGTCCGGGCGGGCGACGTGCTCGTACGTCTCGACACCCGGCAGGAGCAGGCACAGCTCCAGGCCGCAGAGGCACAGCGCAGCCTTGCGACGGTCAATTTCGAGCGGATGAAGGGTCTGCGTGAGAAGGGCATCACCTCGCAGGCGGAGTACGACGCGGCCGCGGCCCAGCACAAGCAGGCAGTCGCGCAGACCGGAGAAACGCAGGCCTCGATCGGGCGCAAGACGATCCGCGCGCCGTTCTCCGGAGTGCTCGGGATCCGGCAGGTCAACCTCGGGCAGTATCTGAAGCCCGGGGACCCGATCGTGGCGCTGCAGTCGCTCGACCCGATCTACGTGAACTTCGACGTGCCGCAACAGCAACTCGGCGAGCTTCAGATCGGCGCGGAGGTCCGCGTGACGGCGCAGGGGATCGAGAAGTCCGCGACCGGCACGATCACGGCCGTCAACTCGGTCGTCGACGAGGGCACGCGCAACATCCAGGTCCAGGCCACGCTCGCGAATTCAGAAGAGAAGCTCCGGCCGGGGATGTTCGTCCAGGCGCAGGTCGTCCTGGGTGCCAGCGCACCGGTCGTCGCGCTTCCCGCGTCGGCGATCAACTACGCGCCGTACGGCAACTCGGTCTTCATCGTCGGACAGATGAAGGGCAAGGACGGCAAGCCCTACAGCGGCGTGCGCCAGCAGTTCGTGAAGCTCGGCGCCGCGCGCGGTGACCAGGTCGCGGTCATCTCCGGCGTCAAGGCGGGCGAGGAGGTCGTGACCTCCGGAGTCTTCAAGCTCCGCAGCGGCGCCGCGGTCGTCGTCAACAACAAGGTTCAGCCGTCGAACAACCCGGCACCGAAGCCGGAGGACAGCTGAGGCGCGAGCCGCGCAGCGGCCCTTAACGCCAAACAGCGCGCCTGACCCCACGGAGTTGAAATGAAATTCACCGACCTCTTCGTCAAACGGCCCGTCCTCGCGATCGTCGTCAACCTGGTCATCCTGATCGCGGGCATTCAGGCCATCCGATCGCTCACCGTGCGGCAATATCCGCGCACCGACATCGCGGTCGTCAGAGTGACGACCGCCTACGTGGGCGCGAATGCCGACCTCGTGCGGGGTTTCATCACCACGCCGCTCGAGCGCGTCATCGCGAGCGCCGACGGAATCGACTACGTCGAGTCGTCGAGCGCCCAGGGCGTCTCGACGATCACCGTTCACCTGAAGCTGAACTACGACACCAACGCGGCCCTGACCCAGGTCCAGGCGAAGGTCGCGCAGGTGCGCAACGACCTGCCGCCGGAGGCCGAGGCGCCGATCATCGAGGTCGAGACCGCGGAGACCCAGTTCGCTGCGATGTACATCGGCTTCTCCTCTGCAGATCTCGATCAGAACCAGATCACCGACTACCTGACCCGCGTCGTGCAGCCGAAGCTCTCTGCGGTGAGCGGCGTGCAGCGCGCCGACATCCTGGGCGCCCGCACTTTCGCAATGCGCGTCTGGTTGAAGCCGGAGAGGATGGCGGCCCTCGGCATCTCTCCGTCGAACGTCCAGGAGGCGCTGTCGAAGAACAACTACCTGTCGGCGCTCGGCAAGACCAAGGGATCGATGGTCTCGGTGAACCTGATCGCGAACACGGACTTGAAGACTCCCGAGGAGTTCCGCGACCTCGTGGTCAAAGAGAAGGACGGAACGATCGTCCGCCTCGGCGAGATCGCCGACGTCCAGCTGGGCGCCGAGAGCTACGAATCGGACGTCCGATTCAACGGGGAGTCTGCGACGTTCATGGGCATCTGGGTTCTTCCGACGTCCAACTCGCTCGAGGTAATCAGCCGGGTGCGGGAGGCGATACCCGACATCCAGGCTCAGCTGCCGGCGGGGATGAAAATCGGCATCCCGTACGACTCCACGGCCTACATCCGGGACGCGATCAAAGAGGTGCTGACGACCCTCTCCGAGACGCTTCTGATCGTCATCGTCGTCATCTTCCTGTTCCTCGGCTCGTGGCGGTCGGTGCTCATTCCGATCGTGGCGATTCCCCTCTCGCTCGTCGGGGCGGTCTTCCTGATGATGCTGGTCGGCTTCACGATCAACCTGCTCACGCTCCTCGCCATCGTGCTCTCCGTCGGTCTCGTGGTGGACGACGCGATCGTCATGGTCGAGAACGTCGAGCGGCACATTCAGCTGGGAGAGAAGCCGTTCCCGGCGGCGCTCAAAGCCGCGCGTGAGCTCGTCGGCCCGATCATCGCCATGACGATCACGCTCGCGGCGGTCTACATGCCGATCGGGATCCAGGGCGGTCTGACCGGCGCGCTCTTCCGCGAGTTCGCGTTCACGCTCGCCGGCGCGGTCATCATTTCCGGCGTGGTGGCGCTCACCCTCTCCCCGATGATGTCCTCGCGGCTGCTGCGCGCCGGAGATCCCGAGCGCGGCTTCGCCGGCAGGATCAACAGGGGATTCGAGGCCGTCCGCAAGACCTACACGCGACTGCTCACCGGAACGCTCAATTACCGGCCGATCGTCTTCACGGTCTGGGTCATCGTCGCGTTGCTCATCGTGCCGTTCTACATGTTCTCGCAGCGGGAGCTCGCGCCGACGGAGGACCAGAGCGTCGTCTTCGGGATCATCCAGGCGCCCGCGAACGCGACGCTGGACCAGACGAAGCTCTTCTCCCAGCAGGTCGCAGACGTCTATAAGTCGTTTCCCGAGAACGAGAGCATCTTTCAGATCACCTTCCCGACTGGCGGCTTCGGCGGCATGGTCACGAAGCCCTGGAGCGAGCGCGAAAAATCGACCCAACAGCTCCAGGTCGAGTCTCAGATGAAGCTCGGACAGATCGCCGGCGTCCGCGTGATCTCCCTCGTCCCGCCCGCCCTCCCGGGAGGGGGGGACTACCCGGTCGATCTCGTCATCGCTTCGACGGCGGAGCCGCAGCAGCTCGCGGAGTTCGCCGGTCAGCTCGTCGGGAAAGCATTCCAGAGCGGGCTCTTCATGTTCGCCGACTCGGACGTGAAGTTCGACCAACCGCAGGCGGAGGTCATCTTCGACCGCGACAAGGTCCGGTCTCAGGGCGTCGACCTGTCCGAGGCCGGGCAGGACCTCTCGACGATGCTCGGCGGAAACTACGTCAACCGGTTCTCCATTCAGGGGAGGAGCTACAAGGTCATCCCGCAGATCAAGCGCGCCGAACGGCTGACGCCGGATCAGCTCGAGCAGATCTATGTCACCGGGAAGGACGACAAGCTGGTGCCGCTTTCGACGTTCGCGACTCTCAGGACCTCGACCGAGCCGCGCGAGCTGAAGAAATTCCAGCAGCTGAACGCCGTGCGCATCCAGGGCGTCATCCCGCCCGGCGTGTCGTTGAACGCCGCGCTCACCATGCTCGAGACCGAGGCACGGAAGATCCTGCCCAGGGGGTTCACGATCGACTACGCCGGCGAGTCTCGCCAGCTGCGCACCGAGGGGAGCAAGTTCCTCGGCACGCTCCTGCTCTCCGGCATCCTGATCTACCTCGTGCTCGCGGCCCAGTTCGAGAGCTTCCGCGATCCCTTCATCATCCTCGCGGGATCGGTGCCGCTCGCCCTCTCCGGCGCGCTGCTCTTCCCGTTCCTCGGCGCGACGACGCTGAACATCTACAGCCAGATCGGCCTCATCACGCTCGTCGGCCTAATCGCGAAGAACGGCATCCTGATCGTGGAGTTCGCGAACAACCTGCAGGAGCAGGGTCGCGAGAAGCTGAAGGCCGTCATCGAGGCGGCCTCCACGCGGTTACGTCCGATCCTCATGACCACGGCAGCGACCGTGATGGGACACCTCCCGCTCGTCTTCGCGAGCGGGCCCGGCGCAGGCGCGCGCAACTCGATCGGTATCACGCTCGTGTCCGGCATGATCATCGGCTCCGTCTTCACGCTGTTTTTCGTGCCGGCGATCTACGTGCTGGTGGCGCGGACGCGAACGAAAGTCGAGTCCGCTGAAGAGAATCGGGAAGAATCCGAGCCGAAGCTCGTGGAGGTCGCGGTGTGAGCGAACGTGGCGCTCCGCGGGGCCCCACCCCGGGCCGGGCTTTGCCTAGAATGAGGCTCGTGGAGTCTGTCGAGACCGCCCCGCGCCCGACACGTCCTTCCCGTGAGGAGGGGCTCGCTCCCGCTCTCTCCGCCATTGCGCGCGCGGTGGCCGAGAGCATGAGCCTGAAGGACGTCTTCTCGCGCGTCGCGGAAGCCGCGCGGCTCGCGCTGCCGTTCGACAGCATGGGCGTGAACGTCGCAGAAAACCCGGACCTCCCGCTCGACGAGGCGATACCCGAGAACGAGTGGATCTCTGCTTACTCCGCGGTAGGCAAGGACGGGGTGGAGGAGTTCGGACTGCGCTACCGCCGGTCGGATATCTCGCCGCAGCTGCGCTTGAAAGGGGTGGGTGAGGTCGCGCGGCACTCCGACGTCACGACGCAGCTCGACCCATCGTTCGCGCTCGATCGCCGCACGATCGAGCTGGGGTGCCGCTCTCTCCTCGTGACTCTTCTGCCCGGACCCCGTTTTCTGGGAAGCATCTGGTTCGCGTCGAATGAAACCGACGCGTATGGCGCGGAAGACGAGGGCACGATTCTCGCGATCGCCGACCTCCTCGGGCTGGCGCTCCAGCACGAGCGGCTGTTCCGTAAGGAGGAGGAGCGCCGCCAACGCAGCGAAGCGCTCGAGACGCTCGTTCCGATGCTCTCGAAGGCGCTGGATATCCGCGAGGTGTTCGACCAGCTGTCGGAGCGTGTCGTCAAGATCCTGCCGCACGACCGGATGGCGCTGGGACTGCTTTCCAAGGATCGAAGCTCGGTGCGCATCCACGCGTACACCGGGGAGCGCATGGCGGACATGCCGCATACGATCCCGCTCGACGACCGAGCGCGAGAGAGCGAAGACTGGAGCTTCTTCCTCGTTTCGGACATCCGCCGGGAACCGGGTTGTTGCACCGAGAAGTTCGAGCTCATGAAGCGCGACGGGATCCGCTCGATGCTCCGCGTGCCGATCCGGCTCGAGGGGGAGATCGTCGGCGGCCTGAACTTCCTCTCGCGCAACGTCGCGCAGTACCGGGAGGAGGACGCGGACATCGCGCGGCGCATCGCCGACCAGGTCGCTTTGGTCCTCTCGCACGAGAAGATCGCGGAGGAGGAGCGGATCGCCGCCGACGCGCGCGAGGAAGCGCTCCGACTTGAGGGACGAGTCGCGGCGCTGACCGAGCAGCTCGCTCTGGTCGGCGGGGCACGGCAGATCATCGGCAAGTCGAAGGGCTGGCGCGAGGTGCTCGACCTCGTCTCGAAGGTCGCGAAGGCGGAGACGACGGTCCTCCTGACCGGGGAGTCCGGCACGGGCAAAGAGGTGGTGGCGCGCGCGATCTACGCCGCCTCTCCGCGCTCCGGCAAGCCGTTCCTCGCGTTGAACTGCGCGGCGCTTCCGGAGCAGCTCTTAGAGTCCGAGCTGTTCGGCTACGAGCGCGGCGCGTTCACGGGGGCACTGCAGTCGCGCGCGGGAAAGATCGAGCAGGCCACCGGCGGCGTGCTCTTCTTGGACGAAGTCGCCGAGATGTCGCCATCTGTTCAGGCGAAGTTCCTGCGCGTGCTGCAAGAGCGGGAATTCCAGCGGCTCGGCGGCTCGCGCGTGCAGAAGGCGGACGTGCGTGTCATCGCCGCGACCAATCGCGACATCACGGTCGCCCTCGCGTCCGGCCAGTTCCGCGAGGACCTCTACTACCGGCTGAAGGTCTTCGAAATCGCGCTGCCGCCTTTGCGCGAAAGGAAAGAGGACATCCTCCTGCTCGCGGAAGCATTCATCCAGGAGATCGGACCGAATGCCGGGCCGTGCGCCGGGATTTCGAAGGAGGCGCGGGACGCGCTGCTGTCGTATTCGTGGCCGGGAAACGTTCGCGAGCTGCGCAACGCGATCGAGCGCGCGATCATCCTGTGTGGCGGCGGGCTGATCACGGCGGCGCACCTCCCGCTGCCGCAGGGCGGCAACGGCCGCGGGGGAGCGTCGGTCGCGACGGCGGGGAAGAGCCTGGAAGACGTCGAGCGCGAGCTGGTGGAGAACGCGTTGAAGGACGCGCGCAACAACAAGGCCCAGGCGGCGCGGCTGCTCGGGATCACGCGAGCGCAGCTCTACTCGCGCATCCAGAAGTACGGGATCGTCTAGCCTTCGGCGGGCCGTCGCGAGCGCCCGCGCGTAGGTCGCCGACCGTGGGAAAAACGCCGCACATCGCCCTGGAGGCGGGCGGGCGCGAGGTGGCGATCACCAACCCGGACAAGGTGTTCTTCCCTCGGCCGGGACACACGAAGCTGGACCTGGCCAAGTACTACCTGGCGGTCGCGGAAGGGGCACTGCGAGGAATCGCGGCGCGGCCGATCGTCTTGAAGCGCTACGTGAACGGCGCGGAGGGCGAGGCCTTCTATCAGAAGCGGGCCCCCGAGCAGCTTCCCGACTGGATCCAGACGGTCGAGTTGCGCTTCCCATCCGGCCGGACCGCGCGGGAGATCGTCGTGCGCGACGCGGCGCAGCTCCTCTGGATCGTCAACCTCGGATGCATCGACCTGAACCCGCATCCGGTCCGCGCCGACGATCTCGAGCACCCCGACGAG
>Ga0302046_10006372_pt1 | contig 10305 bp, 5 predicted proteins | sample RVTome_11_FD_200261 | JGI IMG/M metagenome (GOLD analysis project Ga0302046, IMG submission 200261) | Soil microbial communities from uranium-contaminated site in the Upper Colorado River Basin, Wyoming, United States - RVT147D111 (version 2) ... | reverse complement strand
TGGTCGCCGTTGACACTGCCGCCGAACCATTCAAATCCGTCATCAAGGTTGTAGGCAACTTCTATGTGGCTAATTACTGTGCCGCGTCCAACGCCGCCCATGGTAAGGCCGTTGATTTCGTTGGCCGCACCAATGATAGAGCCGCCGTGACGAATTGAGATATATCTCAATACACCGGAATTATCATCATCATCAACACCGCCGAATCTGGCTCTTAAATCACCCGCAGGAATACCTTCGATGCCGTTGTCAAGCGGAGTCGACGAATTGACTAAAGCGCGGCCGAGAAGAATGACTCCTCCCCAGCGACCGCGACAATCAGCAAAATTGTCTAAATCCAAATCATCCGGATCGTCGACCATATCAACTATAGATGTAAAAATAATCGGCTCGCAGGGTCCGCCTTCGGCATAAATCTTTCCGCCGCGAGCAACAATGAGAGCAGTGGCATTCTCGGCCTGCCCTTCATCACCTTTAATAATGGTGCCGCCTTCAATAATCAGGACTTCGCCGTCCTCGACATAGCAAAGTCCTTGTATATTCCAGACCGTGTCGTTTGACCAATAGTTGAGCGGAACAATGTCGGCATCTGTGATCACTTTGACCGGTTTACCCGTATCCGACGGAAAGGCGCCTGCCAATACCGGGATTACGAGCAACATTAAAGTTACGAGTAGTTTGCGAAACAATTTGAACCTCCTAAATACTTTCTGTGTTTCCACTAAAACTTTTTTTCTTAAATCTTCCGTTGCGTACATTGCAACACAATCGGAGTTTTCCATTACCACTCTTCAAATGTTTCATATCAAACCACGATCTTAAAAACTTGCAGATTCCTCCTTCCCTTCAATTCTTGTTAAATCCTTGAACTTCCGTTATCGGGAGTTCGTGCAAACGTTAGCAAGCTGGCTCTCTTGTTTGAATACACGTTTTGACACGTACTCAATTTTTTTATCTTGTTCAGCGTCGTTACCAAACTTGATAACTGACGCCGATTGAATAACTTCTTCCTAATTCGTACTTCTTCGATGGTTTCTCGTCGACTATGCGGCCGCCAAGGTCATCGTAATAAAGCTCGTAATTTTCATTGAGAATATTCTTGACCGACATTTTGAAACTGGCGCCGGCGATTAGATTCTGCTTGGCGGTGAAATCCAACTGATGCCGCGGTCTTTCATAAATGTCCGGCGTGGCTCCCTGGGCATTGTACATCAGCCGCTTGCCAAAAATGTTGTAAAACATCGAAAGGGAAGTTCCGGAACCGAAACTATCAAATCCCAGATTAACATTTACTAAGTATGGACATTGTCCGGCCAGCGGGCGCGTGTCCGGAAAATCCGGGTCAATAAATTCTCGAATCGGGTCGATCTCTTTGGAAGTCAGCTTTATCTCCGAACGAACCAAGGTAAAATTGCTGCCTAATCTGAAATTCCTTAATTTGTCACTAATAAAGCCCAGACGGCGGCGGTATTCCAACTCAAGGCCGTATAACTCTGCATCTTCGGAATTTTGGGGCTGAATTTCAAAGTGAACGGGATGAAGTATTACTTCCTCAATCGGGTCCTTGAATTTCTTGTAAAATCCGCTGACTGCAATTATCTCACCGGGACCGACAAACCATTCCCAGCGAAGGTCATAGTTGTCAATTTTCGTCATTTGCAAGTTCGGATTGCCGGTATATATGTCTCCGTCATTAAATCCTTCAATGTTTATGCTGGATATTTCAAGTAAGCTCGGCCGCGCCACCGTTTTTGCAAACGACGCGCGCACATTCATTCTGTCGCCAGCCCGATAAATAAGATTAACCGAAAGTAACAAGTCCTGTTCGCTTATTCCTTTGCCCAATGCCTTATTCGTGGTAGTGCCGTATGTGTGCATTTCTGTTTCTTCGTAGCGGGCACCGCCCACTAACACTGTGTTCCAGATTAGAGGCAACTCAAACATCAGATACGTCGCAAATACCTCTTTTTGGCCGTTGTACAGGTTTGAAGGGAAAGGAATTTCTTTGAGCAAATTGGTAAAACGGTAGCGATATCTGGTTACGCCGCTAACCTGTCGGGTCGTAATCGTATCCAGTCCCAGATCCTCTATGTAGGCCTCGACATCGCCATTGAACTGAGAGTAATAGTTGTTATCGATATATTCGAATCTTTTTTCCGAACCGTCTCTGTTTTTGTCGAGAATCAAGAAGCCGTGTTTTATTCTCGCTTTCTCCGATAAGGGTATGAAAAAGTTGGCCTGAAATTCATTCTGGTCTTCTTCGGTCCATCGCCAAACTCTCTGTGGTTTGGAAAAACGGCTGGTCACTATGGAGTAGCTGGTGTCCAACGGCTGTCCAGTAACCGAATCCATTTCAAACCCAAACGACATCTGGTCAGTGAAAAATCTTATATCCGGCTCGTCCTGCTTGGTTTTAGATTTGGAGAACTGCCATTCAGCCCGGATTTTGTTGTCAAACAGGGCGTGCGCACCGGAAAACTGATGAGAAACCAGCTTTCTTTCGGTGTACCAGAGAACGTTATTTCTGGCGTAAGCGCCGTCCTCAACGAATTCAGGCCACTCGCCGAATAAAAATCTGCTTTCCGATTCTCCGTTTCTGGTATAAACCAGGTTGTATCCAAGTTTGTGATTCTTGTGTATCCCATATCTCACGTTTATTAGTCCGCCCCACAATACTTCCTCCTTGCCGGCCAGATCTGTGAAAGTGTAGTGCGGGTCCAGCACGTCGCCGCCTGAAGGCCGTTCGTATGAATTCAGAATTCCTTTGTGCGAACTGTAATTGCGGCTGTATGTGAGCGAAGCCACGACTCCCAGTGGATTATTGAAAATGGCGAGCTCGTCGCCGTACGAGAGCGAATGACTTCGATTCAAGGGTATTTCCCGAAGTTTGCCGGTCATTTCGGGATTAAACGCCTTGGAGCCTTCTTCATAAAACTTCGTCAAATACAATGAATCGGCCAGGCCGTTTTCACTAATCTCAAAACTGGTGTTTTTGCCGCCCAAGAGGACTTCCGGATGATCCATAATTATTTGGGGCACGTCGCGGTGACCGTCATCGAATCCCAGCCAGTCCTTACTACCTTTGTCCTGCATCAGAATATCTTCGCCGTAGCGCGTGATGGAATTTGTGCCGGTGGAGGTAGAGAAAACCAGCGACCTCGTTTCCGGATAATCTTTGGTATTCAAATTGACACTCCCCCCGGCAAAGTCCCCTGGCTTATCCGGAGTAAATGACTTTTCTACTATAATGTTATCCAGCAGTCCGGCCGGAAACAGGTCCATCGGCACTGCCTGCTTATCGGGATCGGGCGATGGCAGAGTGCTGCCGTTTAGCTGCGTATTTGCGTAACGGTCCCCCAAGCCTCTTACAAAAATAAATTTACCGTCGACCACAGATGCTCCGGTAACTTTGGTCATGGCTTCGGCGGCATCACCGCTGCCGGCGCGAGAAATTTCCTGGGCGCTGATGCCATCGGTTACCGATGTGGCATTGCGGCGGCGGTGCAACAGCACCGTCTCGGAACTTTTCTCCGCGCGCGCTTCAACTTTGATTCCTTCGGTCTCAATCACTTCCGGAGACATGAAAAAATTAAGCGGTGTAGTCTGGTCTTTAGTAACCGCTACTTCAAGAATGGTTATTTGAGTAAATCCAATGCTGGTAGCAATCACCGTGTAAGTTCCTTCGGGAAGTTTTTTTATTCTAAAATTCCCGTCGAGGTCTGTGATCGCGCCCAAAGCGGTTCCCTGAACCGCCACAGTTGCCCCCACCAGAGGTTGTGCGCTTTCTTTGTTGATTACTCTACCCGCTATTTTCCCCAGCGCTTGGTCGTCGGCATTGGCCGCCGACGCTGCTAATAAATTAAACAACGCCATGACAATAGCTACTAAGATTAGAAATATCAGATTTTTTGTGTGTCTATTTCGCATCCCTGCCTGCCTTTCATTTTCCTTTCCCATTACTTTTCCTCTCATCATTTGGCTGGTAGTTTCTATCCCTCAACACCGGCCGGTAAGTTGCCTGAGAATTGTTACCAAAGTGTGAGTGCAATATTAATAATCAGTAATTGGAGTAAGTCTGGTTAAGACGTTGGAATTCTTTACGATACGACGGAATGATTAGCCGTTGTTCAGGTGCGCAGGCGGTAGCCCACGCCTCTGACAGTTTCAATCGAGTCGGCACAACTGCCGAGTTTTTTGCGAAGCCCTACAATCTGCACGTCCACAGAACGATCGGTGACAATGGCATCTTCGCCCCGAACTGAATTCACTATTTCATAACGGCTGAAAACCAAACCCGGATTTCTAGCCAGTAGCCAAAGTAATTTAAATTCGGTCGGAGTCAATATGACCGGTTTGCCATCGACTTCAACACTATGGCGGCCCCTGTCTATAGATATTCTTTTGAGATTAATCTTTTTTTGAGCATTTTTAGAATCGTCCATTTTTTCTCTAAGCTGGGCTCTTATTCTGGCTACTAACACCCGCGGACTGAACGGTTTTGTGATATAATCATTCGCGCCTACTTCAAGCCCGGATATGATATCAGACTCTTCAGAGCGGGCAGTGAGCATAATTATGGGAACGTTGGCAGTTCGGACGTCGCTTCTGATCTGACGGCATACTTCGAGTCCATACAGTCCCGGAAGCATCAAATCGAGTACAACTAATTCCGGCGGCTGGCTAAATGCGGACTTAAGGCCGTCTTCGCCAGTTGCGGCTGTTGATACTTTGTAGCCGGCTTTAGAGAGATTATAAGAGATGACTTCCCGGATTTCCGGTTCGTCCTCTATTACCAATATCCGTTCATTCAAAGGCGTCGTCCTGTCAGCTGTCAATTCATTAAGGTTAAGCATCCACATAATCAGCACAATAAAGTTAGATTTCTATTAGAACGGGGTTAATTGTTGATTAAGAAGGAAACATTAAAGAATTGAAAGTCCGCTCAAAAACAAGCCCAACAATTCGATTTTGGCCAAAAAACCCCAACAATCTTTTGGAACTTGCCGCCCGCTTAAGAGTTAGATATATTAAATCTTACTGACATCTCGTGGTGGCCGAAATCTCCCGATAACATTATATATTAAGGTCGGAAATCGGCGAAGACAAGAATAAGACTGTGAAAACAAACGTCGCTCTTAAGTGCTTGCCCATAATTTTTATGGCATCCTGCTTGCCGGGCTGCTCCGGAACTTCCGGCGGCGGAGACGGACAAAACGGCAATAAAGTGGTGCCGGCTGTCGAAGCCGTCCAGGCCCGCTACGGCAGTCTTCCTTTGACAGAGAGATTAAGCGGTCTGGTCAAAGCCAAAAATCAGGTAGAGATTTATCCCCAAATCAGCGCCGTCGTTACCAAAGTATTTGTAGAAAACGGCGATGTCGTCAAAAGAGGCCAGCCTCTTATTCAACTCCGCGACAGAGAATTTCAGGAAAGACTAAATCACGCCAAAGCCGGACTCCAGATTGCATTAGCGCAGGCTAAACAAGCCGAAGCGCGCTACAATGAAATTCAGTCCGAGTTAAAACGCACAAAACAACTTATCGAGAAAAATCTCGCCAGTTCAACTGAACTTGAAAATGTCAACACCCGCGCTATTTCCGCCGAAGCGGATTTCGAACTGGCCAACGCCCGCGTCGAACAGGCCCGAGCCACTGCGGAAGAATCCGAAGAGGCGCTTTCGCAGACAACCATTTCTGCTCCCGTCGATGGCACAGTCGGCAACCGCGAAGCCGAAATCGGAATGTTGGTCAATAGCAACAATCGTGCTTTTACAATCGGAAAGCTGGACAGTGTTCGGATATCAGTCGTGCTGACAGACAGAATGCTTGGTTACATCAAAAAAGGACAGCGCACCGAAATTTTATCCGATATATTGCCGTTCGGCGCAATGAGCGCCAAACTCACTCGCATCTCTCCATTTCTTCATCCCGTCACTCACAGCACCGAAGCAGATATTGACCTGGGTAATCCCGACAGAACGCTCAATCCCGGCATGTTCGTTACTGTCGACGTCCATCACGGCGAGAGTGAAAAAGCAACTTTGGTTCCGCTTAGCGCCCTTTACGAAAATCCCGGCAACGGCCAAACCGGCGTTTATGTTACCCGCGACTCCTTAAAAGGAGAAGCGGTCGGAAAAATTACCGACGGCCAGTTAATTCCGCTTTCCGAGCCGGTCGGTTTTACTTTTGTGCCGGTCGAAGTTATCGCCAAAGGGCGCATGAGCGCCGGAGTGGTGGGAATCGAAGAAGGTACCTGGATTGTCACAATCGGACATGAACTTCTAAGCGGCAAAGACTCCAGCGCTCGGGTTCGCAAAGTCAATTGGTCGTGGGTCGAACAATTACAGGGCCTGCAGCGCGATGACCTTATTCGAGAACTTATGCAGCAACAGCAGAAATCAGTTTTGGACACCGGCTCTACACTTTAGGATTATCTGATATTTATGGCGGTCAAAAATGAACATTACTAAAACAGCCGTCCATCGCCCAATCGCCACATCTATGGTCTTCATGATTATCCTGGTAATCGGGATTATGAGCTTTCGATTTTTGCCGGTCGATTTACTCCCCAAAATCGAATATCCGACCATCTCAATTTCCACCGAGTATCCCAATGTCGGACCCGAAGAGATTGAAAATCTCATAACCGATCGAATCGAAAATGCCATCGCCAGCGTGCCCAATGTCGAAGAAATTCGCTCCCAGTCCGAAGAGGGCCGCAGCCGGGTTACACTCGACTTTTCACAAGGAACAAATCTTGACGAAGCCGCCAATGACGTGCGCGCGGCGTTAGACCGGGTTCGTTCAAATTTCCCTCCCGAAGTTGAATCTCCCAGAATCTGGAAATTTGATCCCGACAATTTCCCGGTCGTGATATTGGGTGCGCAATCTTACCGGAATATGGAAGAGCTCACCCGCATTCTCGAAAGGGAAATTGCTCAAAGATTTGAACAGATTCCGGGGGTCGGTTCGGTCGATGTTTGGGGCGGCGTTTATAGAGAAATACAGATTCAACTTAAAAGAGATAGATTGGCCTCAAGCCAGCTGTCCGCATCGGACGTTCAGCAGGCAATTCAGCGAGAAAATGTAACACTTCCCGGCGGTGACGTGCGTGAAGGTATCAGTGATATGTATGTCCGTACCCGCGGAGAGTTTCAATCCGTTGCACAGATTGCCAATACAATTATTACCGTTGTCGACGGCAAACCGATCAGAGTCCGCGATGTAGCGGAAGTTGTCGATGGCTATCAGGATATTAATAGAATCGTTCAAATCGATGGCAAACCGATGGTCCGGCTGGGAGTCCGCAAACAATCCGGCGCCAACACCGTGGCAGTCGCTGAAGAAGTCCGCCGCATAATGGAACAGATTGACCGTGAGCGCGATGATTTGGAATTGCTGTTAGTAATCGATCAAAGCGAATTCATTCAGAACTCGATAGACAACGTTCGCACCTCGGCCATCTGGGGCGGGTTACTCGCCGTTTTTATCCTGTATATTTTTCTTCGCAATGGTTCAACAACTTTCATAATCGCACTTTCGATTCCGATTTCAATTATTGCCTCATTTGGCCTGCTATATTTTAACGGCGTAACGCTAAATCAAATGAGTTTCGGAGGTCTGGCCCTCGGGGTGGGCCTGATTGTCGATAATGCCATTGTTGTCTTGGAAAATATCGTCCGCCAGCGGGAAAACCGCAAAGGGCTTGAAGAAAGTTCGCTTTTGGGCACCAAACAGGTCACCGGAGCTATCATCGCCTCAACCATGACCACCTGCGTGATTTTCCTGCCGGTAGTTTTTATGCAGACTGTGTCGGCAATGCTTTTCAAAGAGCTGGCATTGGTGGTAGTTTTTGCTATTCTCTGCTCTCTGTTTATTGCACTGACATTGGTTCCCATGCTTTGCAGCAGATACCTGACAGTCAAAGAGGGGCAAAAACTTACCGATGATTCTCGTTCCAAATTCGGCCGCTTTTTTTTGAAACTGGAAAAAAATTATTCAAGCATACTTGCAAAAGCTATCGAACGAAAGAAAATAGTCTTCGCCGTCACCGGCAGCCTATTGGCCATAACTCTCTTTCTTTGGACACTATTGCCGGTGGAACTCGCTCCGCAGACAGACGCCGACGAAATCGATGTTGACCTGCAAATGCCGCAGGGCACAAACATCGCAGTGGTTAACAAATACCTGCACGAACTGGAAAAACTGGTCAATGAGGCGCTGCCTCCCGAAGATGTCAAACACGTTTCGGTAGAGATGCGCCCCGGCGACGCCGAAGTTGAAATCTCATTAAAGAATGCCAGCCAGCGCAATTCCAACAGTTTTGAACTGGCCGACAAAATTCGAACTCACACCGCCGGCAAAATTCCCGGAATGGATGTCCGCGTAAGCGCGCAGTCCGGACTCTGGATGCTGCGGCGATTGTTCGGTTCCGGTGACGGAGGCGCCGTCGAAGTCGAACTGCGCGGTTATGACTTGGCATTGGCCGACCGCCTGGCCCGCGAAGTTGAAATCATTATGAACCGCGTTCCGCAAATACAGGACGTCCGTGTCAGCCGCCGCGAAGGACGCCCCGAACAAAATTTAATTGTCGACCGGGAAAAAATCGCAAATTTGGGGCTGTCAGTCAGACAGGTCGCCGAAGTTATCCAGGCCAATGTCGGCGGCAGTCGCGCCGGAGTTTTTAGAGAAGGCGGCGAAGAATACCCGATTACCGTCCGTTTGCAGCCTATCGACCGTTTAAGTACCAATGATTTGAGCAACGTAGTTGTCCGCACCGACGGCGGTCAGATTATTCCGGTCTCCTCAATTGTTCACAGTGAACGCCGGCGCACCCCTATTGAAATCGAGCGTGTCGACGGTCAGCGCGTTACTTACATTACCGCCAATCTGGTAAGCGGCGCGGCGCTTGGCGACGTAGTCGAAGATCTTCAGGAAGAATTACGCCAATTCCCGATGCCCGAGGGCTACTCGCTTATTTACGGCGGAGAATATGAAGAGCAGCAGAAAGCCCAAAAAGATTTTCTACTCTCAATCCTTATGGCCGTCATTCTGATTTACATGGTAATGGCAGCGCAGTTCGAAAGATTTGTCGACCCATTGATTGTAATGGTGGCCGTGCCGATGGCCATTATCGGCGTGGTTCCGACTCTGCTTCTGACCGGCACAACTTTGAATGTCCAAAGTTTAATGGGCATTATAATGCTGGTCGGCATCGTCGTGAACAATGCCATTGTACTGGTTGATTATATAAATCTGCTTAGGCGTGAACAAAATCTCGGTATCACTGAAGCAGTTCGCGAGGCCGGCCGTTTGCGTTTGCGGCCGATTCTGATGACCAGCTGTACTACTATTCTGGGAATGCTGCCGCTGTCATTCGGCACCGGCGCCGGCGGAGAAATACAGGCGGCACTGGCGCGCGCGGTAATTGGCGGACTGGCCGTTTCAACATTCATAACTTTGATTCTGGTGCCGGTAGTATATATCACCGTCTACGGCTTCCTCGACAAACTCCGCGAGAAAAAGTTGCAGCTGGCAGCTTCTAAAGTTCAGTAGTTTTCAAAAGATTCTTTTAAAAAGATGGAATCTGGCCCCAACGCAAAATCTATACTCTTAGCATGCCACGGAATCCTCTGGCGGCATAGTACGATTCTGCCCCGTTGTGATACACAAAGACAGTGTCGTAGCGGCGATCACAAAAGAGTGCGCCGCCCAGTTTTCTGATATCGGCAGGTGTTTTGACCCAGCTCGATGTTTTGGTATCGAATACGCCAAGTTTTTGCAGTTCCCGATATTGTTCTTCAGTCAATAGTTCAATACCCATCGCATCGGCCATTTCAATTGCACTATTTTTTGGTTTATGTTCTTTCCGTGAGTCCAGCGCCTGGCGGTCGTAACAAATGCTTCTGCGACCTTTGGGACTTTCCGCCGAACAATCATAGAAAATGAAATCGCCGTGAGGTTTCAACTGGACCAGTTTATAGGGGGAAGGTCAATCAAATACCTCGACTACGCTCGGTATAAAGCGGAGAGGCAGGGATTCGAACCCTGGATAGGGGTCGCCTATACACACTTTCCAGGCGTGCGCCTTCAACCACTCGGCCACCTCTCCGATTCATATTCAATGGGGCAGACCATTCGACGAACTCAAGACAAGCGAGACGTCTGCCGCCCACAATACAATTTTGAAGGGCTAATTTAAGGAAAATATCAGATTGGACAACTGGTAACTTACTCTTTTCCTTTGTCATTATTCCCGAAAAACAAGTGCCGGTCCAATAGCTTGACATATTCCGACCAGCCCTCTCCC
>Ga0302046_10006371_pt1 | contig 10306 bp, 10 predicted proteins | sample RVTome_11_FD_200261 | JGI IMG/M metagenome (GOLD analysis project Ga0302046, IMG submission 200261) | Soil microbial communities from uranium-contaminated site in the Upper Colorado River Basin, Wyoming, United States - RVT147D111 (version 2) ... | reverse complement strand
ATCTTCCGGGCAAACAGGCCGAACGGCAGAATTGCATATTTGGCCCGCAAAATGACAGTTCCCGACCGGGCCTCGGCATAATGGACATTGGGCGGCACAAGGCGGCATCCGAGCCGGGCCAGCCGGCTTCGGTTCACCGCTTCAGTGCTGTCGGTCAGCACGTAGAGATCGATGAGCGTGTCTCCGGCCGCAACCCCGCGCATAGCCGAGCCATAGGCGATGACGGCAGCAACGCCGGGCTCATGGCGGGCCTCTACCGCCGCGGCCATCGCCTGGATCTCGGGCGTCACGGCCTCGCCGGCCACGCGGTCGATGATGGTCTCAAGGCTTTCCGGCGCCGTCATGAGCTGCAAAGATAGGTGAACTCAGGGCCGGTTTCGATGCGCAAGGGCTCGGTTTCCCGCGGATCGAGGATTTCCCCGTCCATGACGAAGGAGCAGTTCACGGTAACGGCGATGCTGCGGGCGGCAAAGCTCAGGCACTGCGGCGGCAGGTTTCGCTCCTCCCCGCCATAGAGGATGCGGGCGGTCCATAGCAGGCTCGGCCGCGGGTGGGCGATTGCGGTCGCCCGCAGCGGTTTCGTGCCGCCGCCCCAGAACGGACGCGTCCCCAGGATGAGCCGGTCGAGCGTGGTGGCGAAGAAGACCACCTGGAGCGAGTCGGCCAGAGTTTCGCCGTCGGCGTCGATGCGCATCCGGTAGGGGCGGTCAAGCCGATCCTTGCCCGGTCCGGCCCGACCTAACACGGCTCTTGCCAGCCCGGCCACGAGCGTGACCCCCGTTGCCCAATCGCCCTTGAGGCCCGTGGCATGGATCCTGTCCTGGCAGAACCGAACCCCGCGCCAGATGGCGCCGGTGCCGAGAAACATGCCGTGGCGGACCCGGCCATCGGCAGCATTGGCGACCTTGACGGTGGCGCGAAGTTTGAGCGTGTCGGCGTGGCCAAAAACGCCGGGATCGCTGATCAGTGCCGCCTGGCGGGCGAGGCCCGCTGCCCGCAGTCCGAGGTCGGCCGCCGTCATGTTGGTGGTGCCGTGCGGCAGAATGGCAAGGCGCGGCAGAATGGCAAAGGGATTGCGCTCGGCAAGCTCGCTTTGGACCGCATGAACGGTGCCGTCGCCTGAACTGATGAACACCGTATCGACGCCTTGCCTGGCAAACCCGGCCAGGATGCCAGGAAGTTCGCTGAATCGCTCCAGGATCGCGATGGAGACGCCCGGCGACCGCTCGAGCCGTTCGGCCAACGCCAGGCCGCGGCGGTTGCGACGGCCCGAATATGGGTTCACGATCAGTCCGGAAGTCATTTGGGCGTCGCCGGGATCTCCAACCACGAGATGAGTGGGCCGGTTTGTCGTTTCGCCGCAAAGGCCTGGGCAAGCTGGATCACGTGCAACACGAAGCAGATCGCGGTCCAGGCCGCAACCGCGACGAGACCCCAGTCGGGCCGGCCAAGCAGCATCGCCACCGTCAGCAGAACGAGATTGGGATTGCGTCTGGCGGTGATCTGGCGAAACCAGGTATCGATCGGCCGCCAGATATGGATCTCCAGACCCAGCCACTTGATGGCGACGCCTTCCACGGCTCGCTGCAGCAGATATCCGATGAGAATTGTTCCCACCACCAGCCAGAACTCGCCAGCCGGCAGGCCCTGGCCGATCGCGCCCAGCCCAAGCGCCCAGGCGACGTACCAGAACGGCGGATGAATGAGATCGATGCCATGGTCGAACACATCCCCCCATTTGCTCGACGTCAAGGTGGTGCGGGCAAGCTTGCCATCGACGGTGTCGAGAAATGTCATCAGCCAGGCCGCCACGAGCCCGGCGGCGAAGTCCCCGTTGAGGAACAGCCAGAAGACGGCCACCGTCAGAATTGCCGCCACCAGGGTGACCAGATTGGGCGTCACGCCGCGGGCTGCAAGGAGCCTGGTGGCATGAAAGGCCGGCCACGGCCAGACATGCTTGGTAATGAAATCGGTCGCGCCCTTGTAAGTGCCCATGAACATCCGCCACTCGACTGCGCTCTGATTGCCGGACGCCACGATGAGGGCGTAAGGCGTCTCGCGCTTGCGCAGGCCTCTCCAGAACGCGGCGTCGAGGTCGGCCGGCGTGCGCATGTCGATACCTGAGATCGCATCGGCCCCTTGTTCTCCAGAAAGCCATCGGGCGGCGGCGTCCAACGCCTCGGAGTCGATGCGTGCCGCCACCGGCGCAGGCCCGGCCGGCCCCTGTCCGATCAGCGCCAGTTTGGGGCTGCGCGCGATAATGGCGACGAGCGGCTGATCGAGCACCGCATCGGCCCTGACCAAAATGATCTGCCCGCCATGGCCGCGCGCCTCATCGTAGGCCACAATGCGGTTCACCCCGGCCTGAGCGAACTGCCGTTTCAGCCTCTCGGCCGGGGTCTTGCCCCACAACCTGACTTCGCATCGGCCAACAATACACAGGGCTGGGGGGGAAACGGACGACATCCCGGCGTCACCCGAGGGCTTCGGCGCGCACGGTCAACGCTGCAGCGACCGCAGCCAGTATCAGCATGGGAAGCCAGGCGGCCAGCGCCGGCGGCATGAGCCCGATCTCGCCCAAAGTAATCGAGATGCCATCGAGGACGAAGAACACGAAGCCGATCGCCACACCGACCGCGAACAGATAGCCGATGCCGCCGCCGCGGCGGAACCGGAGGGCCAGCGGGACACAGATCGCGACCATCAGCCAGGCCGAGAACAACAGCGTCGTACGCTTGTGCCACCAGGTCTGGTAGACATGAACGGGGCGGATGCCGAAGCCCGAATTGGCGATGAAATAGCTGAGGTCGGCCATCGACATCTCTTCGGGGTCGCCTGAGCGCACGCCGCTCGCCGCCGGCCGCATGGCGCCGCCATAGACAAGCCGCTCCAGCCGGTTCGGCGGCAGGTTGTCCGGGTAGTAGACGACGACGTCGAACAGCTGCCAGCGACCCAGGTCGAGGACGGCGCGCCGGGCCATGATCTGCTCGATCAGATGGCCCTGCTCATCGCGCCGGAAGATGGTGACATCGTCCAGTTCGCTCGCGTGGGCGCTGGCATCGCCGGCCCGCACGATGTCGTTGCCCGAACGCATCCAGATCGGGTCCTTCTCGCCGAGGTTCAGCTGCTTCTTGCCATAGTCGCCGATCGCCCACTCATGCAACACCGGGGCGGCGCGCGGAGTGGCCTGATCGTTGACCACGAAGTTGAGACCGCCGAGCACGATGCCCAGCGGCAACAGCATCACCATCACTTGCAGCGGCGATCCGCCGGCCGCCCAGATGGCGATCAACTCGCTGCGATAACTTAGTTCGGTCAAGGTCAGGAGCAGCGCCAGCAGCACACTGATGGGCATGAAGGTCGACAGTGTCATCGGCAGCCTGAGCAGTGCATAATAGGCCATCGAAAACAGGGCGTTGTCGTGGAGTTTGACGATTTCATCGACATAGGTGATGACTTCGAGGGAGAGCACGAAGGCGGTGATGCCGAACAGGATCAGGCTGAACCGCATCAGCGCCATGCGCGTGAACATCCAGGCGAGAGTCATGGCCGGGCCTCTTTCCGGCGCCGGAAAATGATCGGCCGCAGCACCGCCATCAGGTCGGCCAGGCGCTCGACCAGCCACTCCATCTTGTCGGGGTTGACGAGGAAGCACACGGCGCGAAAACGCCACAGAGCGAACGCGGTGAGCAGCGCAAACGGCGTCCAGACGGAGAGATAGGGCGAGACGCCCGCCAGCTTGGTGATCAGGGCGCCCTGCTGGATGATCTCGTGATAGGCGATAAGGATGACCATCGCGATGCCGAAACGGTAGACGCGCTGGCCCCGCCGCCTGCCTATGGCGAACGGCAGCGCCAGGAACGGCAGCACCAGGATGCTTGCGATCATCACGATCCGCTTGTGGAACTCGGAGCGCAGCTCGGACATGGGGATGGCGGCGGGCGGATCGACCAGTGCGGCCGCCAGTTCTGGCAAGGTGAGCTCGCGCTGATCGTCGCCGCGGGGCCGGAACAGTTTGGTGGAAATGCGCCCGAGCGGGGTGTCGACGGTCTTGAAGATGCTGACGATGCCCGGTGGCGGCGGTGCGTCGGTGTCGAAGTCCGGCCAGCTGTCGAGCGCGAGGCGATGTCCCTCTTCAAGCCGCAGCACCGGACGCGGATCGGACGGCACCTGGATCAGCGCCCCCCGGGACGCCGTGACGGTCTCGGCGCCAGCAGGCCCGCGATCCTCGAACAGAAAGATGCGCTCGAAGGAATTGGTCCCCCGCGACAGCTTGTCGAGGATGAAGGTGCGCCGGCCGGCCTGCATGAACGCGCCTTCCTCGGCGAGGTAGAAGACCTCGACATTCTTGACGTTGAACATCACCGAGCGATAGGCATAACGGCCATGTGGCTGCAGCCAGCCGAGGATGCCCAGCGCCACCAAAGCGAGCACGACCGCCAGCCCAAGCACCGGCCGCACCAGCCGATGCAGGCCGATTCCGGCCGCAAGGAAGGCGTCGATCTCGCTGTCCTTGGACATCTTGTTGAAGCCGAAGAGCAGCCCGAGGAACATCGCCGCGGGAAGCGCGACGCCGAGATAATGCGGCACCAGATAGCCAAGCAACTCGAACACGACGGCAAAGGAATTCTTCTTGCCGAGCGTGACCTCGAGCAATCTCACCATGCGCTCGGCCAGGAGCACGAGAAGGCCGATCGCCATGGCCGTCAGCAGCGGCGTCGCCACCTTTTTCAGCACATAGCGGTCGACGACCTGCAGCGAGATCATTGCTCCACCGGCCACGCTGCCCTGATCGCCGCCAGCAGCCGGTCGCGGAGATCGAGCTCCGGGCTGACTGCAGTACCGAGCTGGGGCGGGCCGGGCCAGCCGGCGTCGTGGAACTGGACCGTCTCGAAGGTCTGTGTCGAGCCGTAGCGCGGCACCACATGGAAGTGGACGTCCGGGTCGACCATCATCAGCATCAGATAGTTGATCCTGTCGTACGGCCGGAACGCCGCAAGCCCCGTTTCGATGTCGGCGATGACAGGAGCGAGCTCGCCAAAGGCTTCCGGCGTTATGTCCGAAAAGCGATGCGCCGCGTCCTTGCACACCAGGACGACAGACCCCAGCGTCACCTGGCCCGGGCGCAGCAGGACGCACCAGTGCCGGTAGTCGGCAAGCAGCGTCTCAGGATGACCGAACTTGACTGCGGTCAGATTGGGCATGGCGGCCATCCCTCACGGGTCGCGGCACTCCGCTCCCTGCTCGATTCCACGCAAAACCCCGATAAAATCCGTCAGGACAGGCGCTAAGAAAAGCCACTGCGGCTCAGAACTCGCGCTTGGGCTTGAGAACCTCACGGCCCTTGTACATGCCCGTCTTGAGGTCGACATGGTGCGGCCGGTGCAGCTCGCCCGTGCCCTTGTCCTCGACATAGGTCGCACCGGGCTTGGTGTGGCCCGAGCGGCGGAAGCCGCGCTTCATCGGTGAAGTCTTTCGCTTTGGAACAGCCATCTCGAACTCCGGGGGGCCTGAAAAGGGGGCCTAAACGCGCAGGGCGGGCTTATACAGCCGACCAGGGTGAAATGCCAGTCCCCTCGCCAAGTCGTCTGCCAAGCGAAAACGAGGCTGGCCAAACGGGCTCGCCGACGCCATGAATGGCGATCTATATTCGTAGCAGTTGGGCTGGAACCGTTGCAAACCCGATCCGTCGCGCCGGTGTGGCTTGCCTTCGCACCGGGCCTGTTCGTCTTCTTGTGGGCTACCGGCTTCATCGGCGCGCGGCTGTCGGCAACCGATGCTGAGCCGTTCAGTTTCCTTGCCATCCGTTTTGCCGTCGTGGCGGCAATCCTGGCAGTGGCGGCCCTCCTCGCCGGCGCGCCCTGGCCAAGCCGGCGCGCGGCAGTTCACGCCCTGGTGGTGGGCGGGCTCATCCATGGCGTCTATCTCGGCGGCGTCTTCTGGTCCATCAGCCGTGGCCTGCCGGCCGGGGTATCGGCGCTCATCGTCGGGCTGCAGCCGCTGGTGACCGCGCTGCTCGCCGCGCCGTTCCTGGGCGAGCGCATCACGGCGCGACACTGGCTGGGCCTCGGCATCGGAATCCTCGGCGTTGCCCTGGTCGTGTGGCCCAAACTCACCCTTGGCGATCACGGCATCACGCCGATTGCCGTGGTCGCCTCGGTGCTGGCGACGCTGTCGATCACCGTCGGCTCGATCTACCAGAAGCGCCATATGACCGGGCTCGATCTGAGGTCGGGCAATGCGGTGCAGTTCCTCGGCGCCGCCGCGGTCGTGGGGCTCGCCGCCATGGTGAGCGAGCGGTTTCACATCACCTGGACGGGCGAGGTCGTCCTTGCCATGGCCTGGCTGGTCCTGGTGCTGTCAATCGGCGCCATCACGCTGCTCTATCTGATGATCCGCCATGGCGAGGTGTCGCGCATCGCAGGGCTGTTTTATCTCGTCCCGGCGGTCACCGCGGCCATTGCCTGGGCGCTGTTCGGGGAAACCTTGTCGCCCGCCCAGATCCTCGGCATGGCGGTGTCGGCGGCCGCCGTGATGCTGGTGACGAAACAGGCCTGACCGCCCCCATTTGGCGCCGCGGCACACGCTGCTATAGTCCGCCCGTTCGTGGAGAGGACTTCCGATGAGCCTGGCAGAGACCTTGGGGAGCCGACCGGCGGTGATCGACGGCCTGCTTGGCCATGTGGGCGAGGCCCGCGCCGCAGTCGAGAATGTTCTTGCCAAGGGTCGGGCCGCGGTGGCGCGTCATGTGACGCGCGCCCGGCGCATCGTGCCCGAAGCGATCGACGCCGAGCAGCACAAGCTGCACGCGCTGGCCTGGCTCGCCACCTACGCCGAGACCTTGCGAAGCCTCGGCCATTATGCCGAGCGGCTGGAGGGTGATGGCCGCTTCGGCGAGACCGAGCAGCTTCTGGTCCAGATCGCGTTCGGCGAGTACCTGTGCCAGATTGCCGGCGGCATCCCGATGAACCAGCAGGAATTCGCCCGCCTCGCCGATCTCGGCCTTGAGCCCGAGGACGCAGCTTCCCTCCACCGCGACGGTGCAAACGCGCTCATGCGGCACGGCAACTCGCCCGCGGCCCGGGCCCGGCTGGTCGATCTCATGGGTTCGGCGCAAGGCTCGCTGACCGTCGGGGACTGCGGCCTCGACGATACGCTGGATCAGATGCGAACCGAGATGCGCCGTTTTGTCGACGACAAAGTGGCGCCGTTCGCCCACAGCTGGCATCTCAACAACGATTATGTGCCGCTCGAGGTGGTCGAGGAACTGGCGGCCCTCGGCGTCTTCGGCCTCACGCTGCCGGAGGACTATGGCGGGCTCAATCTCGGCAAGGAGGCGATGTGCGTCGTCTCCGAGGAGCTGTCGCGCGGCTATATCGCGGTCGGCTCGCTCGGCACCCGGTCCGAGATCGCCGCCGAGCTCATTTTGCATGGCGGCACGCCCGGGCAGAAGCAGTACTGGCTGCCGCGGCTCGCCTCCGGCGAAGTGCTGCCGACCGCGGTGTTCACCGAACCCGACACCGGCTCCGATCTTGCCTCGCTCACCACCCGCGCGATGCGCGACGGCGAGGTTTGGAAGGTCACCGGCAACAAGACCTGGATCACCCATCCGGTGCGCGCCGACCTCATGACCATCCTGGTGCGGACCGATCCGGACGAGCGCGGTTACCGCGGCCTGTCCATGCTGCTGGCGCCCAAAGTCCGCGGCAGCGACGCCGATCCGTTCCCGACCGAGGGCATGTCGGGATCGGAGATCGAAGTCCTGGGATATCGCGGCATGAAAGAATACGAGATTCGCTTTGAAGCCTTCGAGGTGCCGGCCGACGGACTGCTCGGCGGCGTCGAGGGGCAAGGCTTCAAGCAGCTCATGCAGACGTTTGAGGCCGCCCGCATCCAGACCGCCGGGCGCGCCGTGGGCGTGGCTCAGAATGCGCTCGAGATCAGCCTTGCCTATGCGCAAGAACGCCGGCAATTCGGCAAGCCGATCATCGCGTTCCCGCGCATCGCCGACAAGCTCGCGCTGATGGCGGCCGAGATCATGGCGGCGCGGCAACTCGTCTACACGGCCGCGCGCGAAAAAGACGCTGGGCGGCGCTGCGATCTCGAAGCCGGCATGGCCAAGCTGCTGGCTGCCCGCGTCGCCTGGGCCAGCGCCGACAACGCCGTTCAGATCCATGGCGGCAACGGCTTTGCGCTCGAGTTCGAGGTGAGCCGGGTGCTGTGCGACGCCCGGATTCTCAACATCTTCGAAGGCGCCGCCGAGATCCAGGCCCAGGTCATCGCCCGCCGGCTGCTCGAGGGGGCGAACTGAGCCGGGCCGTCACGCCCGCGCGGGGGCTCTCATGCCAAAGTGCAAGCCCGGTCCTCACCGTTGCTAAGCGGCCGGGCGGGCATTATGGAGCCTGCCCATGACCTCCCGCTCCATTCTCATCACCGGCTGCTCGTCCGGCATCGGCTATACTTGCGCCCTGGGGATGAAGGACCGGGGCTGGCGCGTCTTTGCCACGGCGCGCGGCGAGGCCGATGTCGAGCGGCTGAAAAACGAAGGTCTCGAGGTCGTTCATCTCGACTATACCCAGCCCAAGTCGATCGAGGCCTGCGTGAACGCGGTGCTGGAAGCCACCGATCGCCGGCTTTTCGCGGTGTTCAACAATGGCGGCTACGGCCAGCCGGGCGCGGTGGAGGATCTGACGACCGACGTGCTCAGGGCGCAGTTTGAAACCAATGTCTTCGGCTGGCACGATCTGACCCGCCGGCTCATTCCGGCGATGCGCACCAACGGCGCCGGCCGCATCGTCCAGTGCTCCTCGGTGCTCGGCTTCGTGGCGCTCAAATGGCGTGGCGCCTACAGTGCATCGAAATTCGCTGTCGAATCACTCTCCGACACCATGCGGATCGAGCTCAAAGGCAGCGGTGTGCAGGTGAGCGTGATCGAGCCGGGACCGATCCGCAGTCGCTTCCAGGAGCATGCCTTGGCCCATTTCAAGGCCAATATCGACATCGAGAATTCGGTGCACCGGGAGGACTATGCGGACCTTGTCGCCAAGGGCGAATCTTTGATTGCGCAGGCCAACTGGGGCTATGAAAGGCCGGGGAAGCGCGGCTCGCGAAGTCTATTGCCGCGTTATCGGCTGGGGCCGGATGCGGTGCTGGCCAAGCTCGTACACGCGGTCGAAAGCGCCAATCCCAAGCCGCGCTACCGTGTGACCAGCGCCACCCACGCCATGGCGATGGCGCGCCGCGTGCTGCCGGCGCGCGCACTCGATGTGCTGGCGCGCTACGTCTCCTGATCACGAAAGGCCGACCCATGCCCCTCCTGTCGGATGCCGTTGTCGCCTTGGCGCTGGCCGCCGTCTTCATCGTTCTGGTCCTGGGCCTGTGGAACATGATGCGCGGCGGCAGCCCCAACCGGTCGCAGAGACTCATGCGCTGGCGAGTGGGACTGCAGTTTGTCGCCATCATCCTCATCATGGCGGTCATCTGGATCGCCAGCTGATCGCCGCCATCGCCGGCCTCATTCCCCTGCCTTGGAAAAGGGCGGGCCGATCCTCCCCCTTTCGTCGGCAGCCATGTTGCGGGCGACGCTCTTGCCCCCTCCCGTAGAATCGGTCGAGGATCGTTCTCCTGTTAACAACCTGTTGACTCTTGGAACTACATATTGTGGTTTAGTGTTCCTGAATGCACTATATTGAGCGTCGGGGAGAGGCGGTTCGTCGCTTGGCGGGGTCAGCGGCAGACTGCCCTTTGAAGAAGTCGCCCACCGCCTCCGGGCAGTCGGGCGCCCGGGTTTTGAGCCGTTGAGCAGACAAGTGAGGGACAGCCATGCGCATCGAGCGCCGCTACACGAAAACCGGTCAGAGCCCGTATGAGGGCATCGTTTTCCGCACCACCACGAGCGAGATCAGAAATCCCGACGGCTCGGTGGTGTTCCGGCTCGAGGGCCTCGAAGTGCCGGCCGCCTGGAGTCAGGTGGCCGCCGACGTGCTGGCCCAGAAATATTTCCGCAAGGCCGGCGTGCCGGCGGCGCTGAAGCGCGTCGAGGAGCCCGCCGTGCCGTCCTGGCTGTGGCGCTCGGTGGCTGACGAATCCGCCCTTGCCGCGCTGCCCGAAGAGGACCGCTGGCTGCCCGAGATCACGGCCCGCCAGGTGTTCGACCGGCTCGCCGGCACCTGGACGTACTGGGGCTGGAAGGGCGGCTATTTCGACAGCGAAGACGATGCCAAAGCCTTCCATGACGAGCTGTGCCACATGCTCGCCACCCAGAAATGCGCCCCCAACAGCCCGCAATGGTTCAACACCGGCCTTT
>Ga0302046_10006366_pt1 | contig 10309 bp, 7 predicted proteins | sample RVTome_11_FD_200261 | JGI IMG/M metagenome (GOLD analysis project Ga0302046, IMG submission 200261) | Soil microbial communities from uranium-contaminated site in the Upper Colorado River Basin, Wyoming, United States - RVT147D111 (version 2) ... | reverse complement strand
CCCGATCACGATCCCCGCCAGGATTTCGACGACCACGATCGGTATCGCGATCCGGCGCAGGCGGTTCGCCAGCAGCGGCGCTGCCACAGCTATACCCAGGATCAGAAGAAGGGAGACAAACGGGGCCGAATTGTGGTTCAAGCCAGAACCCCTGTCATGGCTTGCTGCCGGTGAAGATGGGCGTGCTTGGCACCGTCGCTACAGACCCGCAGACGGTTCGACGTACAGATCCTGGTAAATGCGGTAGACCTCGTAGATGCTGCGTACGTAGAGCTGGGGTTGCTCGATGCGCACGATCTCCACATACAAGTCGGGGTCATCCGGCACTGTTTCTTTCCAGGCCAGCGCATTGCCCGGCCCGGCATTGTAGGCCGTCAGCGCCGCCACCAGGTCGCCCTCGAACAGACTGCGCTGCAGCGCCAGGTAGTGGGTACCAAAACGGACGCTGACAATTGGCCTATAAAGATCTTCTGAGCTGTAATCTGGCGGCCAGCCCAATTGGGCGGCGATCTCGGCGCCGGTTGTCGGGATCACTTGCATCAAGCCGCGGGCCTCGGCGTAGGACGTGGCGAAGCCCTCGAACAGACTCTCCTGGCGTACCACCGACAATACGAACAACGGGTCAAATCCCTGTTCGGCCGCAGCCGGCAGGACCAGGTCTCCGTAGTAGGCGCCAAAGCGGATCAGGTTGAAGTAGCGCGGCGCTTCCATGGTGCCGGCGTCGTCCAGGCCCGCCAGATCCAGAATATGGCGGGCCGCGAAGATCGCCGGCTGATAGTGGCCCAGATCGAGCAGGTGATGGATCAGCCGGTAGGTGGCTTCGGCGTCCCCCGCCATTTCCTGGCGCACGGCCTCAAACTCGGCCTTGGCTTCGACGTACAGGCCGAGCCGCCAGAACGCCTGGCCCCGCACAACCCGTGGGTCGGCTAACCAGGCGGGCTCCAGCTCGGTCAGCGGTTCGGGGCCGTCCACCGTGAACACCTGGCGCAGCCAGGCCTCGGCCTCGAGCCGGGCGGCCTGGCGGTCCTCCTCAAACTGGTAGACACCCAGGCTCTCGAACGGGGCTCGGCCGGCCAATCGATCTTCGGCCCGCAGGCTGTAGTAGCCAGTCGGATCGGCGCCGGCCGCCTGCTGCCAGGCCGTCTCGGCCGCCGTCGGGTCCCCCTGGGCCTCGGCCACTTTGCCCAGCCAGAAGAAGGCGGCCGCCCTGCCCTGGCTGCCGCCGGCCAATTCGCCCGAACGTTGAAAGGCAACCCCGGCCGGCGCAAAGGCACCCAATCGAAAACGGACGACGCCGGCGTCGAATGCGGCCTCCGACGCCTGGGCGCTGGCAGGGTAGCTTTCAACCAAGCGCCACCACAAACCGTCGGCCGTCTCGAGCTGCCCGGCGCGCTCGGCCGCTTGACCGGCCGCCAACAGGGCTTCGGGCGTGCGCGGGTGCTCCGGGGCGGCGTCGGCGAAGCCGACATAGCTGGCGATGGCCGCCTCCCGGTCGCCCAGGTAGGCCCATTCGGTCAGTGCCTTCTCCATCCAGGCGTCCCCCCACTGGTTTGACTCGGGGTAGTTCTCAACCAGGAAGGCGAAATCCGCCACAGCGTCCTGATGAAAGGCCAACTGGCGCAAGGTAAGACCGCGGTAGTAGTACACAACCGAGGCAGGATTGCTGACCTCGGCCTGGTTGAAGGCACGTAATGCGGGCTCATAGGCTCCGGCGTAGTAGTCGACGATCGCTCGCTGGAAATCGTCGACGGGTATGCCGGCTTCGACCAGCCGGACTAGCCCGGAATATGTATCGTAGGCCTCTGGGTGGTTATTGAGCGAATCCTGGTAGCGGGCATACGCCGCCTGGGGATCGCCCATCGCTTCCAGCACGCGGCCGGCCAGGAAATTGGCCGTTGCCTTGGTTGAATCATCGACCGCCGCCGCGTACACGCCATCAAATGCCGCCAGCGCCGGCTCGTACTGGTTGGCCTCGAAGTGGGCCAGACCGATTTTCACCTGGAGGACGAGCGTTCCGCCAAGCTTGGGCGCCTCGACCGCCGCCTGATAGTGTGGAATGGACTCCAGGGGCCGGTCCAGCTCCCGCAGCATGTCACCAATGTGCTCATGGACGTAGGCATCGAGCTGGCCCGGGGCAGCCTGCAAGAACTGCTGGAAGGCTTCGATCGCGCCTTCCCGGTTCTCCTGCAGCATGCGCACCAAGCCCAACAGGAACCAGCCGTCGGCCGCCTGCGGATGGGCGGGATGGTCTTCAACGAAAACCAGCAAAGCCTGCTCGGCCTCGCCGAAGCCGCCGGCCCGCATGTGCGTCGCCCCCAGCCCGAGTTGGGCGGCGCCGGCCAGCTCGTCGTCCTCGGTCGTGGCCAACGCCTCCTGGTAAGCCTCCATCGCCGTCGGCCAGTCGCCGACAAACAAGGCCCACTCGGCCTGGTCAAGCCGGGCCGCCGGGACCGGCGTGGGGGACGGTGTCGGCGAGGGGGTTTGGCTAGCGGTGGCGGACGCCGGTGGTGTAGCGCTGGCTGCCGGTGTGCCAACTATCGGCAAGTTGCAGGCCGTGAGCGCCAGCAGCAGCCAGCCGATCGTCAATGTTCTCAGCGCAGAAGGCATGGCGGCATGATACGTGGCGCCCAAAGGGGTGTCAACCGATGAGCCGCATATTGCCGGCGCCTGGGCTCCGTGCTACACTTCGAGCGTCGGTCTTGCGCTCTCGCCCGAGAGCGCCTTTTAATGTAGGCCCCGTCAGACGGGCCAGCCTCGCCCGCCAGCCTGCGGCCGGTTTGGGAAAGGGAACGAACACCTGCCGATGTCGATCGTCCTGACCGGCTCCATCGCCTACGACTACTTGATGACTTTCCCGGGTCGCTTCCGAGACCATATCCTGGTCGAGCGCCTCGAGCGGCTCAGCCTGTCGTTTCTGGTCGACTCGATGGTGCGCCAGCGCGGCGGGATCGCCGCCAATATCGCCTACACGCTGGCGCTGCTCGGCGAACGGCCCCAAATCATGGCGACGGTGGGTCAGGACTTCCAGGAGTACGGCGCATTCCTCGAATCGGTCGGCGTGGACATTTCGGCCATCAGAACCATCCCCGACTTATTCACGGCTTCCTTCTTTGTCAACACCGACCAAACCAACGCCCAGATTGCCAGTTTCTACTCGGGCGCCATGGAGCGAGCGCGTGAGCTTTCCTTTGCCGACCTGCCCTCCCTGCCCAGCCTGGCCATGATCTCGGCCAACGACCCGGCTGCCATGCAAGCCTACATCGACGAATGCCGCCAGCTCAAAATCCCCTACGCCTACGACCCGAGCCAGCAGACCGTGCGGCTCGAGGCGGCGCCGCTGATCGATGGCATCCGCAGCTGCCACGCGCTGTTCGTCAATGACTACGAATACGACCTGATCCGCGACAAAACCAAGCTCGACACCGGCGACATCCTGCAGAACAGCGCATTCATTGCGATCACCAAGGGCGAGCAGGGCGCCGACATCCACACGCCAGACGGGACCATCTCGGTCGAGGCGATCGAACCGGAGGTTATGGTCGACCCGACGGGGGTTGGCGATGCCTTTCGGGGCGGCTTCCTGAGCGGCTACCTGGCGCAGCTCCCACTCGAGCGCTGCGCCCAGATGGGCTCCTTGGCGGCGGCCTACTGCCTGGAAAATGTCGGACCGCAGGGGCACAGCTTCGACCTGGCATCATTCACGGCCCGCTTCCGCCAGCACTTTGACGATGCCGGCGACCTGGATCAACTGGCGTGACCGTCGCGCGTGAGCGCCAGCTTGTCGAGCAAGTGCTGGCCCACGATCGCACCTGGTCGGCCTATGCCCTGGCCGACCTCGACCCACGCTATGCCGAAAGCAGCCAGTGGCTGGTGGACGACGACGCCGTTGTCCTATTGTTTCACGCCCTGCAACCGCCGGTTCTATTCGCCACCGGCGACCCGCAGCAGGTCGACCATTTATTCGGCAACGTGCCGGCCGGACCGATCCAGTTCACCTTACAAGCAACCCATCGCGCCCTGCTCGGCGACCGTTTGACTGCTGACAAGGAATTCAAGATGTGGCGGATGGTGCTGGATCCTACCGCCTTCGCCGGCGGTGAGGACGACGAGTGCCAGCCGTTGGGTGCGGATGACTTGCCGGCCGTCGAGACGCTGATGGCCGATCACCCGGACCGGCCCGACGGATTTGCCACGTTCCAATTGGCCGACGGCACGTTCTTCGGCATCTCGCGCGGCGACCGACTGCTGGCGATGGCCGGCACCCACGTCGTTTCGCAGGCGATGGGTGTGGCGGCGCTGGGCAATGTGTTCACCGCCCCGGAGGCGCGCGGCCAGGGTCTGGGCCGCAGGGTCAGCCAAGCCGCTACCGCCAACCTGATCGCACTGGGGATCCCAACCATCGTATTGAATGTCAGCATGGACAACGAGCCGGCCTGCCAGCTGTACCGCCGGCTCGGCTATCACCCGTACTGCGGGTACTATGAAGGGGTCGGCAGGCTGGCGCCCTGACCACAACAACCAATCTCGAAGCATGATGGAGACAACATGACGCAAGAATATGATGTGAAAGACCTGCGCCTGGCCGACGGCGGCCGGCACCGCATTGAGTGGGCCGAGCTGGAAATGCCCGTCCTGCGCCAGGTGCACGAGCGTTTCAAGAAGCAGCAGCCGCTGAAGGGTACCCGGGTGTCGGGCTGCCTGCACGTGACCGCCGAGACCGCCAACTTGATGCGGGCCTTGCAGGCCGGCGGCGCCGACGTGGTGCTGGCGGCCTCCAACCCGCTATCGACCCAGGACGACGTAGCAGCCTCGCTGGTCACGCATTTTGAGATCCCGGTTTACGCCGTCAAAGGCGAGGACAACGACACCTACTACCAGCACCTGCGGGCGGCGCTCGACCACAGACCGCAGCTGACGATGGACGACGGCGCCGACCTGGTAAGTGTGCTGCACAAAGAGCGCCAGGATCAGCTTCCGGAGATCAAGGGGGGCACCGAGGAGACGACGACCGGGGTGATCCGCTTGCGGGCGATGGCCAACCAGGGGGCGCTGGCCTTTCCGATCCTGGCGGTCAACGATGCCAAGACCAAGCACTTTTTCGACAACCGCTACGGAACCGGCCAATCCACCATCGACGGCATCGTGCGCGCCACCAATGTGCTGCTGGCCGGCAAGACCTTTGTCGTCGCCGGCTACGGCTGGTGCGGCCGCGGCCTGGCAATGCGTGCCCGCGGCATGGGCTCCAACGTCATCGTCACCGAGATTGACCCGCTGGCCGCCCTGGAGGCGGTGATGGACGGCTTCCGAGTGATGCCGATGGCCGAAGCCGCCCCCTTGGGCGATCTATTCTGCACGCTGACCGGCGACGTCAATGTACTGGACGAGGATGACTTCGCCCAGATGAAAGATGGCGCCATCGTCGCCAACTCGGGCCATTTCAACGTCGAGATCAACATACCGGCGCTGGAGGCCATGGCCGACGAGAAGCGGCGGGTGCGCGAGTTCGTCGAGCAGTACACCCTGCCCGACGGCCGCCGCATCAAGCTGCTGGGCGAGGGGCGGCTGGTCAACCTGGCGGCGGCCGAAGGCCACCCGGCCAGCGTGATGGATATGTCCTTCGCCAACCAGGCCCTGGGCCTGGAATACCTCCTGGCCAACGCCGAATCGCTTACCAACGACGTGCACGTTATCCCGGACGCGATCGATCGCGAGATCGCCCGGCTCAAGCTGGAGGCGATGGGCGTCGAGATCGACGAGCTGACCGACGAGCAAAAGACTTACCTGACGTCGTGGGAAGAAGGGACCTAGCCTAAGCCTTCGTCGGGATGGGAACAACCGCAGCATTGGGACGGGGCGACCACTCTTGGTCGCCCCGCTGCGTTTGCAGGACCGAACTGAGAAGGCCCAGGGGAAGTCTATTCCCCCCCGACTTCCAGAACGAGAAACACAGTATCGCCGAAGGGCGTGCCGGCCGGATCGAAAGCCTGCCATTCGCCGATGTATTCGCCAGGCTCGGTGGGCGCCTCGAACGTCACCCGCCAGGTGGCGGCTGCACCGGCACGGGCCGGGTAAAGGGCTTCGGCCCGGCCGCTGACCAGCGGATTGCCGGCGATCGGGCGCAGGCGATGGTCGGCACCCCAATCACAGGTGCCGTTGTTGGTCACCGCCCACTGCTTGTCCACCGATTGTCCGGGCGCCACCACCGTGCTGTCGGGCACTGTCAGGTCCTCGACAAAGGCAGCGTCGTTGACGCAGGACTCCATGGCAGTGCTGACGGCGGTGGCCGCCGCCGTTGCTGTGGCCGGCACGGCCGTCCCCCGGGGCGTTGGCTCCAGGGACGGGCCGGTGCAGGCGGTCATGGCGAGCAATAGCATTGACCACCAGACCGGAATTGCTCGGCACATTAAGGCGTTTCTGGCCTTTCGCTCGCCCGCCTGGTTTTCGCCAACACCGATGCCCATCATGCTGTGTATAGGATACACTCGGGCCCGTCCCATGGCGAACAAGCACACTGCGCAACCCTCCCTGATGCCCGACCTGCGGCCCCGGCGCACTTGCTGGCGGGAGACATGAAGCGGAAAGTTGGGCGGGACCAGGATTGGCTGATTTGGGCCGTGCTCTTGCCGGCACTGGTCGCCGGCACCTTGGTCTGGATGAGCACACCGGCTGGCGTCGGGGTTTCCGACGACAGCGTCGTCTACTTGGGACAAGCCCGCAACCTGCTGGCAGGCAATGGTTTGAGCCGGCTAACGGGTGATGGCAGCCCGGTCCCCATCACGCACTTTCCGCCTCTTTATCCACTGATGCTGGCGGCCGCCGCTGGGTTGGGACTGGGCGTTGAAGCGGCCGCGCGCGTCCTGGCGGCCACCAGCGCCGGCGCAGCCGTGCTGGCAACCGGCTTGTTGACCGAACGCTTGAGCCGATCCAGACCGGCCGCCGGGCTGGCTGCCTGGCTGCTGGCCACATCTCCGGTGGCGCTTGAGGTGCACACCTGGGCGATGACCGAGTCGCTGTTCGTCGCCCTTTCGGTGCTGGCACTTTACTTCCTGGCTACCTACCTGGATTCGGACGAGAGGGCTTGGCTGTTGGCGGCAGCGGTGGCTACCTCTACCGCCCTGCTGACGCGTTACGCTGGATATGCGTTGGTCGTCGCCAGTCTGGGGGCCTTACTGCTGTCGTCCAAGCGCTGGCGGGACAGACTGGGCGATTCCGCTCAGTACCTGCTGCTCGCCGGCTTGCCCCTTTCATTCTGGCTGATGCGCAACCTTCGCCTAACAGGAAGAGCCACCAACCGCCAATGGTCGTGGCATCCCGTGGGTCTCAATAAACTGGTCAGCGGCGGACGCGCCGTGGCCGAATGGATCTACGGCGGCCAGCCAACGTCACTGTGGCTGGCGCTCCCCGCCATCTTGGCCGTTGTCACAGTGGCTCTGGCATTCTGGTTTTGGGGTCGGTCCCAAGGATGGGTTCATTCTCAAAAGACTGGGCGTCAAACTGGGTGGGTGCTGCCACTTGTTTATCCCATCTTGTATGGACTGTTCCTGTTGGTTTCGATCAGTTTCTTCGACCGGTCTACACCGCTCGACCGGCGTTTGCTGTTTGCGGTCTACCCGCTGATCTTGGTGATGGGTGCGATCGTTGTCAGCCATTGGTGGGGGTTGACCCGTCTCAACCGATTGCGCGGCCTGTTGCTCGCCGGGCTCGTGATCGGCGCCGGGCGATACACCCTCGAATCGGTCGAGACTCTGATGTTGCTCCGAGACGACGCTCGCGGCTTTGCGGCTGCCGCCTGGCAGCGGGGCGAGGCGATCGAGTACATGCGCCGCATTCCGGCCAGCACATTGATCTACACAAACGAACCCGAAGCCATCTATTACCTGCTCGGCCGCGGCGCCTACATCGTCCCCATCCAGCGCGACGGTGTTACTGCCCAGGATCGCGCCGACTACCCACAACAGCTGGCCAGCTACCGGGCGGACCTATTAAGCGGCCGGGCGGTGCTGGCTCTGTACGCCTCGATTTCCTTTCAGTCTGACTTCGCACCCGAGGAAGGGCTGGTGCAGGGGCTGCAGTTGATCGCGGCCGACGAGCGGCTGCGCATCTACGCTGTGGTCGCCGACTAAGCCAGCGCCTTAGACGCTCAAGCGAACTTATCTGCGCCCGGTCGGCGCGGCCGCCCGTCTAGCCAATCTCCTTCGCAATCTCCCGCCGCCACACAACCGGCATCCGCCGCCCCAGCTCGAACCGTTCGGCGCCCAGGAAGGCAGCCAACGAGGCCAGCGCCTGGCCCAGGCCGCGGCCAACAGCCCGATCCTTGTGCCAACCGGCCTCGGCGAAAGCGGCGTGGACGGCCAGGCTGCCCTTAGCCCGATTGAGCTGCGGGTCAATCCGTCCGACGAGCTCCTCCCCATGGACAATCGGCATGACGTAGTGGCCGAACTGGCGCTTGTCCTTGGGCAGGTAGATCTCGCTGCTGTACTCGAAATCCCAGAGCTGCCGCACCCGCTGCCGATCGCAGATCAAATTGTCAAAGGGCGAGAGCAAAGCTGTCCGACCCCCCAAATCGCCGGGGCCGGCCAGCCAGCGGAGCTCGGCCTCGTCTTCAGCATGTGCGTACCATGCCTCCCGCTGGTTGGGCCCATCCGTCAGCCGGACCTCAATAATACGCCCGGCATCCACCAGCTTGCGCAGCGTTGCCGGCAGATCGGGGTCCAGTCCTCTGACAAAGTGGTGTTCGATGTGGCGCACGGTGCCGGCGCCGAGCGCTCGCACCGAGATCTCGGCAATCCGACGGCGGGACTCGGCCTGCGGGATGACGGCCTGGTTCCAAGCAGCGCCAAACCAATCGAGCGGCAGAGCATACTGCTTGCCTCGCCCTTCGCGCCCGGCGACCACCACCTGCCCCTGTCGCCACATCAATTCGAGCATCTCACGCACGCCGCGACCGTTGGTCCAGCCGGCCGACTGCCAGGCGCGGGCCGGCTCGGCGCCGATCTCCGCCGCCGATAGCGGACCCGCGCGCAGCTGGCGCAGAATGGCCCGCCGCAGACCGGCGTTGTCAGCCATCCAGGCCTGTTGGCGCCGTGAGGGCACCGAATCACGCTTGGCAAAGGCCGCCATCTGATGGCGGTGAATCGCCAGGTTGTCGGCCAGCACCAGCGAAGCGGCATGCGCCCAGTATTCGAACAGCGCCTTGTGCTGCCAGCGCAAGCGGTCGAGCAGCGCCGGGTCATACGGTCCCAACCGGCTCCACAGCACCAGGCGGTGGCTGCGCTCGACAACCCGCATCGGGTCCAGTTGAACACATCCCAACTGGCGCACCAAGGCCAGCAATCCGGCCTCGGTGGCGGCCAGCGGCGGACCTGCCAATCCCTGCTTGGTCACCGCCAGGCGCCGCACAGCCTGGCGGCTGACTTCGATCGGCACGCATTTCTCCTTCGACTTGGCGGAAAAAGAAAAGGCCGGGACCGCCCACAAGGGCCGGCCCCGACCGCCACCGAACGGATCAGGCCTCGGCGTATTCCTCGTCGGCTTCGTCGCCGGCTTCGTCGCCAGCTTCGGCAACGAACGCTTCGTCGTCGTCCTCCGCGGCCGGCATCGGTGTCAGTTCGGCTGCCTGGCGAATGGCAACTTCCAACCGCTCGGCCAGATCAGGATGCTCCCGCAGGTATTCCTTGGTGTTCTCGCGGCCCTGGGCCAGCGTCTCTTCCCCGTAGGCATAGTACGAACCGCGCTTGTCAAGGATGTCCAGCTCGACGCCCATTTCGATCAGGTCGCCCAAGCGCGAGATGCCTTCGTTGTACATGATGTCGAATTCGGCCACCCGGAACGGCGGCGCCACCTTGTTCTTAACCACCCGCACCCGCGCCCGGTTGCCGATGATGTCCTTGCCGACCTTGATGCTCTCGATCCGGCGAATGTCCAGCCGCAGCGAGGCGTAATACTTCAACGCCACGCCGCCCGACGTCGTTTCCGGGTTGCCAAACATTACCCCGATCTTCTGCCGCAGCTGGTTGGTGAAAATCACCGCCGTGTTGGTCTGCTTGATCGCCCCGCTCAACTTGCGCAGCGCCTGGCTCATCAGCCGCGCCTGGGCGCCCATAACTGCATCGCCCATGTCCCCTTCGATCTCGGCCCGCGGCACCAGCGCCGCCACGCTGTCGATCACCACCACATCGACGGCCCCCGACCGCACCAACGTCTCGGCGATCTCCAGGGCCTGTTCGCCCATGTCCGGCTGCGAGATGTACAGGTTCTCGACATCCACGCCGCACTTGGCGGCGTACGTCGGGTCGAGGGCGTGCTCCAT